>SXGU01474604.1_pt1 | contig 12783 bp, 14 predicted proteins | sample 3174531 | NCBI WGS metagenome assembly SXGU01 (sample SAMN11356863, study PRJNA531348) | freshwater metagenome | isolation source: freshwater sample F1-140 | place: China: Fuxian Lake, Yuxi | collected 2017-12-25 | reverse complement strand
TCCGCACCCCGATGAACGCCATCATCGGCATGACCTATCTAACCCTGCGCACCAATCTGGATCGCCAACAGCGGGACTACCTCAGCAAAATCCAGGGTTCCGGCCAGCTGCTGCTCGGGATCATCAACAACATCCTCGACTTCTCCAGGATCGATTCCGGAGAACTCGCCATCGAGACAGTCGACTTTAGCCTGGAAAAGATCCTGGAGGATATCGCCAGCACATTCGGGAAGAAGGCGGCAGGCAAGGGGCTCGGGCTGATCTTCGCTATCGATCCCGGGTTGCCGCCGGCGTTCAGAGGGGACCCGTTGCGCCTCGGCCAGGTACTGGGCAACTTTGCCGATAATGCCATCAAGTTTACCGAGAAAGGACAAATCACCCTGCGGGTGAGGAACCTGGGCGCCGACGATGGCGGTATGCGGGTGCGCTTCGAGGTGCAGGATACCGACATCGGCATGACCGCCGATCAACAGGCGGGATTGTTCCAGTTGTTTCAACAGGCCGATACCTCGGCGACCCGGAAATACGGAGGCACCGGATTGGGTCTGGCGATCTCCATGCGCCTGGCCCAACTGATGGGGGGCGATATCGGCGTCGAGAGCAAACCCGGGGCAGGCAGTACTTTTTGGTTCACCCTCCGGCTGGGCATCGGGCAGGTCCAGCCAGATGCCCAGGAGTCCGGGCCTGATGGCCTCCACGGGAGGGGTGAGGTGCCTTCGGTCGAGGCAGCGCCGATGCCGCTGGTAGAGGAAAAAGGGACCCGTGGTGAACAAGAGCCGGTCTCGGGGATGGACTGGGTTCGGGCCAAGGAGGTCGTGGCTCAGTTGGAGGCGCTGCTAGAGGCCAATGACGCCGTCGCGATCGATCTGTTCGACCAGGAGGCCGCACTGTTGGGCTCGGCATTGGGAGCCGGAAGCGGTCCGGTGGAGCAGGCCTTACAAGACTGGGATCTGGTGGCCGCGCTTGCGGCATTGCGCACGGCTCGGGCCGCCACACCGCTACTGGTTTGAAGGAGCTCTCAATGCCTCGGGGCAACCGGCTGCTGATCGTGGATGACACCCCGCAGAACCTTCAGGTGCTGGGGGGGATATTGCGGGAAGCAGGGTACAAGTTGAGCGTGGCGCAGAGCGGGGTCCAGGCTCTGGAGGTGGCACAGCGAGTGCTGCCAGACCTGATTCTGCTAGATGTGATGATGCCGGAGATGGACGGTTTCGAGGTGTGCCGGCGCTTGAAGGGAGAGGAGACGACCGGGGAGATTCCGGTGATCTTTCTGACCGCCAAGACCGAGGCTGAGGATGTGGTGCGGGGCTTTGAGTTGGGGGCAGTGGATTACGTGACCAAACCCTTCAACCCGCCCGAGCTGCTCAAGCGGGTGCAGACCCATCTGGAACTGGCCCTGCTGCGCCGCGACCTGGAAAAACAGGTGGTGGAACAGACGGCCCAGGTCCGCCGCGAGCACCAGGAGCGCCTACAGGCCGAACAAGAGCTGGCCCAGATCCGGCGGCTGGAGGGGTTGGGCCGGTTGGCTTTTGGGGTGGCCCACGAGATCAATACCCCTTTGCAGGCCGTGGCCAGCAATCTTCAATTCGTGGAGGAGACACTGCCCGATCTGCAGCGCGGCCTGGAGCAGTACGCACGCCTGCACGCCCTAGTCCGCGCCGGGCAGGTGGATCAGGCGAAGCTCAAGCCTATCGAAGAAGCGCTCGCCACCTGCGAGCTCGACTATTTGGCTGGAGAGTGGCCCAAGGCCCTGGCCAAGGGGCGCAGCGGGGTGGAGCGGGTGGGGCGTATTGTCCGCGCCATGCAGGAACTGGTCGGCGCCAGTGACGCGCAAAAGGTACCTACGGAGCTGAACCAATTGGTCGAGCGTGTTGCCGCAGAGCTGCGTGTTCGTTGGGAGTCGGTTGCCGAGCTGCGCCTGGATCTGGATCAGGATCTGCCGCTGGTGCCCTGTATCCCCGACGACTTTCGCCAGGTGCTGATCCACCTGCTCAACAACGCGGTGGATGCAGTGGCTGCTGCTGGCCGGGGTCGGGGGCGCATCTTGCTTTATACCCGCAGCAAGGGCGGAAAAGCGATCCTGCGCGTCGGCGATACCGGCACCGGCATTCCCGTCGAGATCCGCGACCATATCTTCAACCCCTTCTTCACCACTAAAGAGGTGGGAGCCGGCATGGGGGTGGGATTGGCCCTGATCCACGAAGTGGTAGTCAACCGCCTCGGTGGGGAGATCAGCTTCGAGTCCGAGGTGGGCCGGGGCACGGTATTTTCCGTACATCTGCCGCTGTCGGCGGCTTGACTGGAGAGCGATAGATGGCCGAGTGCCGCATCCTTTTTGTCGACGATGAGCCCGATCTGCTGGAGGGCATCCAACGTATGCTTTTCAGAGAGCGCCAGCGCTGGGAGATGCACTTTGCCACCAGCGGGCTTGCGGGCCTGGAAGAGCTGGCCAAGGCACCCTTCGCGGTGGTGGTGGCCGATATGCGTATGCCCCAGATGGACGGCATCGAGTTTCTCAAGCGGGCTCGCCAGGGGGTTCCGGACACGGTGCGCATGATGCTGACCGGCAATACCGACCAGGAGACGGCCATCAAGGCGGTCAACGACGGCAACGTCTTCCGCTTCATGACCAAGCCAGTGACGCGCGAGGCCTTGGTGCAGGTTATCGAAGCCGGGATCGAGCAGCACCGGCTGATCACCGCCGAAAAGGAGCTGCTCAGCGGCACCCTCATCGGCAGCGTGCACCTGCTCACCGAACTGCTGTCCGAAACCGATCCAGACTCGTTCAACTACGCCCTGTGGCTGCGCGACATGGCCCGCACCGCGGTCCGCGAAATCAAGGTCGCCAACTCCTGGGAGATCATCCTGGCCGCCACCCTTTCCCGCATCAGTTACCTGACCCTGCCCACCGGGCTGGCCAACAAGGCCCGCGCCCGGCGCGAGTTGTCACCCCCAGAGCAGGAGGTGGTGAGCCAGTTGCCCGAGGTAGGGGCGCGGCTGATCGGCAAGATCCCCCGCCTGGAGGGAGTGGCCCGGATCATCCGCTTCCAGCAGAAAAACTACGACGGCACGGGGCTTCCAGATGAAAAGGTGGCCGGCCAGGAGATCCCGATGGGGTCGCGTATCCTGCGCATCTTCGACGATCTGGCCCACATCTCCATTGCCGAGAAATCCCGCTACCGCATCCTCGGACTTATGCAGGAGCGGCGCGGCTGGTACGACCAGGACCTGCTGGAGCGGCTCTTCCCCATCTTTATCCCTCCCCGCAATCCCGAAGCAGAGGAGGAGGAGGCGGTGGAGGTCACGGTCGACGAGCTGCACCTGGGCGACCGGGTGCTGGCCAATGTCGTGGCCGATGACGGGCAGCTGATCCTGGCCCAGGGCAACCGCATCTCGCCGGCCTCCCTCGAAAAGATCCGGGTGAGTGCGGTGCTCACCGGGATCAAGGAACCCCTCCTGATCGAGAAGCGTTTCGCCAAAGAAAAAAAGGGTTCCGCTTGAGGCAGGGAGCTGGTTGCCCTATACTTGCCCCCCATGCCTGCCACCCACGATCCCTACGCCGCCTTCCGCCACCGCAATTACACCCTGTTTATGGCCGGCTCCATGCTGGCCCAGATCGGCGGGGGCGGCCAGGGCCTGGCCATCGGCTGGGAGCTGTACCAGCGCACCGGCCAACCCCTGGCCCTCGGCATGGCGGGCCTGGCCCAGGCCCTGCCGATGATTGTGCTGACCCTCTTCGCCGGGTACCTGGCTGACCGCTTCGACCGCAAACACCTGCTCATCCTCAGCATTGCCGGTGGGGCGCTGATGTCCGCGGCCCTGGCCCTGCTCTCGGTGCTGGAGGGGCCGCTGTGGATGATCTACCTGCTGCTGGCCCTCAACGCCTCCATCCTGACCTTGGGCCGGCCGGCGCGCACCGCCATCTTGCCCCTCTTGGTGCCGCGCGAGGTGCTGGAAAACGCCGTGGCCTGGCGGACCAGCATCATGCAGGTCTCCTCGGTGACCGGCCCGGCTTTGGGCGGCCTGATCATCGCCTTCAGCGTGCCGGCCGCGTACCTGGCCAGCGCCGCGGCGGCCGGGCTCTTTGCCCTGCTGCTGGCCCTGATGCACCTGCCTCCGGGGGAGAAGGCCACCAGCAGTATCACCTGGTCTCAGCTGGTGGCCGGGGTGCATTTTGTGCGCGGCGAGAAATTGATCCTGGCCGCCATCTCCCTCGACCTCTTTGCCGTGCTGCTGGGCGGGGCTACCTATCTGCTGCCGGTATATGCCACCGATATCCTCACGGTGGGGGAGAAGGGGCTGGGCCTGATGCAGGCCGCCCCGGCGGTGGGCGCCCTGCTCACCGCCCTGCTGATGGCGCATCGGCCGCCCATGCAGCGGGCCGGCCGCACCCTGCTGCTGGCGGTGGCCGGCTTCGGCGGGGCGACCATCCTCTTCGGCCTGTCCACCAACTTCTATCTCTCCCTCTTCGCCCTCTTCCTCACCGGGGTTTTCGACAACGTCAGCGTGGTGGTGCGCCACACCCTGATCCAGCTGCTCACGCCCGACGCCATGCGCGGCCGGGTGGCGGCGGTCAACGGCATCTTCATCGGTTCCTCCAACGAGCTGGGGGGCTTTGAATCGGGGGTGGTGGCCCAGGCCTTCTCGCCGGCGGTCTCGGTGATCAGCGGCGGCATCGGCTGCCTGCTGGTGGTGTTGGTCACGGCCATGGCCTCGCCCCAGCTGCGGCGCTTCACCTCCTTCAAAGAGGCGGTCGAGGCGCAGCGGGCCAAGCAGAGCTGAGATGCCGGCCGGCCTGGCCGAGGAACTGCTGCGGGACAGGCCGGCTTTGGGCCCCATCCTGGCCCGGCCCGACTGGTACGAGGTGCAGATCCTCTACACCCAGATCGACCGCGACGCCCAGGGCTTCCCCCATTTCACCACCCACAGCTACCGGGCGGACCCGACTGCCTACTTCTACCCCGCCAGCGTCGTCAAGATCGCCGGGGCCGCCCTGGCCCTGGAAAAGCTCAACCAGCTGGGCATCGCCGGGCTGGACAAACATACCCCGCTGCGCATCGGCAGCGCCTTTGCGCGCCAGGTTGGGGTGATACACGACTTCAGCGCCCCTGGCGGCCATCCCACCATTGCCCACTTTATCCGCAAGCTCTTCGCCGTCAGCGACAACGACGCGTACAACCGCCTGTACGAGTTCGTCGGCCAGCAGCAGCTCAACGAGGCTCTGTGGGCAAAGGGGTACCGCGACCTGCGCCTGACCCACCGGCTCTCCACCTTCAGCACCGAGGAGGAGAGCCGCCACACCAACCCCTTCACCTTCTACCGGGACGGAAAGGTGATCTACGAGCAGCCCCCGGCCTGCAACGCCCACACCTGGCGGGCGCCGGCCCCCATCCGGCGCGGGTCCGAGGACTTCGCCGCCCGGAACTACATGTCCCTCGAGGTGATGCAGGAGCTGCTCAAGGCCCTGCTCTTCCCCGAGGCCGTGTTGCCGGAGCGGCGCTTTGCCCTGAGCGAGGATGATTATCAGTTGTTGTGGCATGCCATGTCGGTGCTGCCCCGCGAATGCCGGACCCCGCGCTACGGGCCGCGCTACTACGACAGCTGGGTGAAATTCCTGCTCTTCGGCGACCGCCGGGAACCCATCCCGCCCCATATGCGGATCTTCAACAAGGTGGGCCTGGCGTACGGGGACCTGAGCGACACCGCCTACGTGGTGGACTTTGAGGCAGGGGTGGAATTCCTGCTGGCAGCGACAATCGGCGCCGACCCGGAGCAACGCGGTGAGGTCGGGGCGTACACCCAGGTGGGCTTATCGTTCCTGGGGGAGCTGGGCCGGACCATCCATGAGTACGAGCAACAGCGCCCCCGGGCCCATCCAGCGCGCCTGGAGCGCTTCAGACTGGACTACCACCGGGGCTGAGCCATGAAGATCGTCCAACTCGAAACCTTTCTCACCAACGCCGGCCTGCGCAACTACCTCTTTGTCCGCCTGCGCACCGACACCGGCCTGCACGGCTGGGGGGAGGCCACCCTCGAATGGCAGGAACAGACGGTGCAGACCCTGGTCCACGAGTGGGTGGAGGAGCGGGTGCTGGGGCGCGATCCCTTTGACATCGAGGCGGTGATCGGCGGCCTGATCCGCGACCAGTACCAGGGCGGGGCCACAGTGCTGACCGCCATCAGCGGGGTGGAGTTGGCCCTGTGGGACCTGGTGGGCAAGGCCTGCGGCCAGCCGGTGTACAAACTGATGGGCGGCCAGTGCCGCGAGCGCTTGCCGGCCTATGCCAACGGCTGGTACGGCGGGGCGCGTTCCCCGGAGGAATACGCGGCCCGTGCCCGCGAGGCGGTGGCGCGGGGATACCGGGCGCTCAAATTCGACCCCTTTGGCACGGCCTGGAAACACCTGAGCCGCGCCCAGGCGAATCAGGCCGAGGCCCTGGTGGCGGCGGTGCGGCGGGCCGTGGGTGAAGAGGTGGAATTGATGATCGAGGTGCACGGCCGGCTGGCAGTGGAGGATGCGGTGGAGACGGGCCGTCGCCTGGAGAAATATCGCCCCTATTGGTACGAGGAGCCGGTCACCCCCTGGAGCATCGAGTTGCTGCGCCAGGTGAGTGCGGCCCTGCCCTTTCCCATTGCGGCCGGCGAGCGGCTCTACACCCTGGAGGAGTTCCACCAGCTGACCAGCACCCGCGCTGCCCACATCGTGCAGCTGGACCCGGCCCATTGCGGGGGGCTGCTGGTGAGCAAGAAGATCGCCGCCATGGCCCAGGCCCAGGATCTGCGTATCGCCCCCCACTGCTCCATCGGCCCGGTGGCCCTGGCCGCAGCCCTGCACCTGGACTTCTCCACGCCCAACGCCTTCATCCAGGAGAACTTTGCCGACTACGACGTGCCCTGGCGGGTCGAACTGGCCGGCGGCTGGAATCCCTGCGCCCAGGGGTTTTTTGCCCTGCCCGACCGACCGGGCCTGGGGGTGGAGATCGACACCGAGGTATGCCTGGCCCATCCCTATCGCAAGAACAGTTTCCCCTCTTTATGGGATGATCGCTGGTTGAAGGATTTCACCCAGAACGAGAAGGGGAAGACCTGAGCCTCTTCAGCCAAAAACCTGCCGCGCCTGGCGGTGCACCACCGCATGTAGATCCGCAGTGGCTTCGGCACACGCCGCGTACCCGCCGGCCAGCACCAGCACCAGGGGTGCACCGGTGGCTCTCACCTTGGACAGCACCAGGCGCTCCCGCGCTTCGAGGCCGGCGCGGCTGAGGGCCAGGCGGCCGTAGCGGTCGCCCTCCACCACGTCCACCCCGGCCAGGTAGACGACCAGCCCGGGCCGAACCGCGGCCAACACGGCGTCGAGATGGCGTTCCACGGTTTCGAGGTAGGTGTGGTCACCGGTGCCGTCGGGCAGGCCCAGGTCGCGGCAGGACTGTTCCTTGTGGAAGGGGTAGTTGCGCTCGCCGTGCACCGAGAAGGTGTAGACCGCCGGATCGCCGGCGAAGATGGCCGCCGTGCCGTTGCCCTGGTGCACGTCCAGGTCCAGCACCAAGGCGCGTCCGATGGCTCGCTCGCGGATCAGGACCCGGATGGCCACGGCCACGTCATTGCAGACGCAGAAACCCTCGCCGTGGCCGGCAAAGGCGTGGTGGGTGCCCCCAGCCAGGTTGGCGGCCACCCCGTCCTCCATCGCCATGCGGGCGGCATTGAGGGTGCCCTGCACGGCCAGCCGCGAGCGCAGGAGCAGGGCGGCGGACCAGGGCAGGCCCAGCCGGCGCTCGGCGGCCCGGTCCAGGGCGCCGCGCTCCAGCTGGGCCAGGTATTCGGGGGTGTGGACCAGGGCCAGGTCCTCCCAGGCCACGGGTTCCGGCGCGATGGTTTCGGCGATCAGGCCTTCGGCGGCGAGCAACTGGTGGAGGCGGGGGTACTTGCCCATGGGGAAGGGATGCCCCTCGGGCAGGGCGACGAAGTACCCGGGGGTGTAGGAGACCCGCATCTCAGCGGTCGAGCAAGAAGCGGAGGGCCGGGGCCAGCTCGGGATGGGTGAAGGCAAACCCCGAGGCCAAGAGCCAGCGCGGCAGGGCCCGGGTGCTGGACAGCAGCAGCTGCTCGGCCATCTCGCCCAGTGCCAGGCGTGCGGCCCAGGCCGGCACCGGAACCAGTATGGGCCGGTGTAGGGCCTGCCCCAGGGCGCGGGCAAACTCGGCGTTGGTGCAGGGGTGGGGGGATACGGCGTTGAAGGGGCCGCTCAACCCCGGGTGTTCCAGCAGGTGGCCCAGGGCGTGCACTGCGTCGATGAGGCTGATCCAGCTCTGGTACTGTCCGCCATCGCCCAGGCGCCCGCCCAGGCCCAGGCGGAAGGGCAGCACCATACGTGCCAGCGCCCCGCCGCTGGCGCTGAGGACCATGCCGAAACGCAGGTGCGCGGTGCGGATGCCTGCCTCGCGCGCCGGGTCGGCGGCCTGCTCCCAGGCCTGGCAGACCTCGGCGAGAAAACCCGTGCCCGGCGGGCTGTGTTCGTCCAGTTCCTCGGCGCCTCGGTCGCCGTAGTACCCCACCGCCGAGGCGCAGACCAGCACCGAGGGCCGGCGGGCCAACCCGGCCAATCGCTCGCTGAGCAGGCGCGTGCCCTGCACCCGGCTGGCCAGGATGCGCTGTTTGTGCGTCGGGGTCCAGCGGCCGGCGGCGATATTCTCCCCCGCCAGGTGTACCACCGCGTCCACCCCTGCCAATGCGCTGGCCTCCAGCAGCCCCGCCTCGGGGGCCCAGGAGACCGTGTCACTGCCCGAGTTGCCGCGCCTGAGGCACCACACCTCGTGCCCCTGGGCCCGCAGGGCCGGGACCAGGGCCGTGCCGACCAGGCCGCCGGCGCCGGAGACCAGCACCTTCACGTCTGCACCTGGGGCAGCACCTGGCGCAGCACCTGGGCAAAGGCCTCACGCTCGGCCGGGGTGCCCACCGTGACCCGGATGCAGCGATCCAGGGGCGCCACGCCCGGCATTCGCACGAAGACGTCGTTTTCGAGCAGCACCTCCAAGAGCCGGCGGGCCTGGGGGCCGATCTCCAGGGCCACGAAGTTGGTGCCCGAGGAGATGGCGCGCAGGCCCAGCTCATTGGCCAGAATCTGGTACTCGCGCCGGCCCTCCTCCACCTGGCGCACCACCCCTTGTAGAAAGGCCGGGTCTCCCAGCGAAGCCAGGGCCCCGGCCTGGGCCACCCGGTTGACGGCAAAGTGGTTGCGGATCTTGTCGAGGGCCCCCACCAGCTGGCGGTGGGCCAGGGCGTAGCCGATACGGGCGCCGGCCATGCCGTGGGCCTTGGAAAAGGTGCGCATACGAATCAGGCGCGGATTGGCGGTGGAAACGGGGAAGTACACCTCCCCGGGGGCGAACTCCACGTACGCCTCGTCGAGGATGACCATACAGTCGGCGGGCAGCCCCTCGACGAAGGCGCACACCTGAGCGGCGGGGTGCCAGGTGCCCATGGGGTTGTCTGGGTTGGCCAGATAGACCAGCCGGGCACCGCTGCGGCGGACCTCGGCGGCCAGGGCATCTAGGTCGGTGCGGTCGCCCTGGTAGGGGGCGGTGCAGAGCTGGCCGCCGAAACCGGCGACATGGAAGTTGAAGGTGGGGTACGAGCCGCGGGAGCTGACCACCGCCCCGCCGGGTTCTACCACCAGGCGCACCACCAGGCCCAGCAATTCGTCGATGCCGGCGGCCACACAGATCTCCTCCAGGGCCACCCCGTGCAGACGGGCCAGGGCCTGGCGCAGTTCAAAGGCCTCGGGGTCGTTGTACCAGGAAATCTGGTCCACTGCCCGGCGCATGGCCTCGCGGGCGAGGGGCGAGATGCCGAAGGCGCTTTCGTTGGCCCCCACCCGCACCCTGAGCGGGCGGCCGTTGCGCCGCTCCAGGGCCTCGGGGGGCACAAAGGGCACCACGGCGGGCAGGCTGTGGATGAGGGGAGTGAAGGGCAGAGGGGTATCGGTCATCTCGGGTTTCCGGGCGTCAGCCGGTCAGGGCGCCTGTTGCACCACCACGTGCACCAGCATGGTCTGCAACTCGTCGAGGGCGCGGGGTTCGTCGGTGCGGATGAAATAGTCGCCCCCTTCCCGCCAGGTCTGGTGCGCTTCGAGGCGCAGGGGCAGGTTGAAGGGATTAAAGACATCGATCAGAAAGGTGTCGAGGTCGAGGAAGCGCAGATCGTAGCGCAGCGCCAGGGGCTGGTCGGTGAGGTTGCGGAAGCTCAGCGCGTAGCGGCCGCTGATCTCGAACTCGCCGCTGGCGGTGGGGGCCCAGGAACGGGCGTCCCAGAACACGCTGTCCACCTGCACGGCCTCGCGCAGCCCCTCGACCTGCACCTCGATGCCCAGGATCGGCGAGCCAGGGTTGGCCGGGCTGCTGCTACCGCAGCCGGCCAGCCAGAGTGAGACAACGTATATTAGGGCCTGCATGCCTGCCTGTCTTTGCGGGTGGATACCAAATTTAGCGCATCGCTTTCCCGGAGGAAACCATGGCCCACCTGACCCTGAAGACCAGCCAGTTGAGCGCTGTAGTCGGCGACAACGAAGCCGGAGACGCCGCCCACCCCCAGCACCGCGCCGGGTACAACGGCCTCTGGTCGCTGAGCAGCACCCACGCCCCGCGCAACTGTTTTGTCCCAGCGGTTGCCGGCCTCAACCTCGAGCATTTTATGGACGATTTGTTCATGACCGAGGAGGGAGGCGACATCTTTGAGCCGCGCCACCTGCCCATGGCCCTGGAGCGGGTCTCGGAGCGGGAAGCCCGGCTGAGCCACGGACCCAGCCCCCAGACCGGCGTGTCCAGCCAGACCACGATCACCCTCTCCGAGCCCTACTTCGTCGATCTAGATTTCCGCGCCACCCTGCACCGCGCCCCCCGCGCCGGCCAGCGCTTCGGGTTTTTCTGGGCCAGCTACATGGATGCCCCCGAGGCGCCGGCGGTGCATTTCCTCGACCCTCAGGGCCGCTGGGCCAGCCTCAGCGCCGACAGCCACGGCAGCGGCAACACCCTCTGCCACCGCTCGCGGGCCTCGTGCAGCTGGGGCGATCCGGTGCGCCACTACCGCCACGGCAGCCTGACCCACGCCTTCAGCCAGCGCCGTTTCGACCTGCCCCTGATGTACGGCCGGCCCGCCGAGGGGCAGATGCTCTGGCTGCTGATGCTCGACCAAGAGGCCCCGGTGCGGCTGTGTATGTCGCCCTCGGGCGGGGGCACCTGCCCCGAGCGCTCGACCTACAATCCGGCCTGGGATTTCCAGTACATCGCCGACCAGGCCGAAGCCGGCCAGGAATTCCGCTGCCGCGCCCGCCTGGTGTACAAACCCTACCACGGCCGCGCCGAGATCCTCGATCTGTACCGGACGTGGAAGGCGCATCTGGTGTAGGGGTAGGGGGTTTTGCTTGTGGGGGTATGGGTGGATCGTTACCATAACATAAAGCAGGGCAGGGGGCCATAGACAGTATAGGAGCCGGTCATGTCCGATCTAGAATTGGGCGTCGAAGACCAGATAAGGCGAGCCATCGCGGAGGGGAAGTTCAGCAACCTGCCCGGCCAGGGGAAACCCATCGATCTGGAGGCTTATTTCCAGACCCCCGAGCACCTGAGAATGGCGTACTCCATCCTGAAAAGCGCCGACTTCGTCCCGCAGGAGGTGCAGCTCCTCAAGGAGATCGAGGGACTGAGGGAAGAGCTCGCCGGCTGTGTGGACGAGGAGGAGCGGCAGAAACTCACCAAAGCGATCAACGACAAGATCCTGCGGGTGGGGATTGCCATGGAAAGCCTGAGTGGGCGCAGGGAACTAGGTCGCCGGAGAAGGGCACCATGACGTTGATGGGGCTTCCCATCAGGATCGACCGCGAGAAGGTGGCCGCATTCTGCCGTGGGCGCGGTATCCGCGAGCTGAGTCTGTTTGGCTCGGTGTTGCGGGATGGCTTCGACCCGGCCCGGAGCGACCTGATAGTACCTGTAGTTAGAAACCCTCCAAGACCGCCCAAACTCATCGATCCATGGACCCGAGGAGTACAAGGCCATGCGGAAGATCCAGGGTAATATCTGCGGCAGCGACCGCTACGAGGAGCGGAAGATTGAATACCTCTACCGCCACCAGGGCAAATACCTGCTGGTGCCAAATACCCCGGTCGAGATCTGCGAAGAATGCGGCATGGTCTACTACGATGCCACCGTGTTGAAGGAGATTGAACGACGGTTCTTCGCCATCCAGGACCGGAGCGAGGAGGCGGATAGTTACACCGAGATGCCGGCGAAGGCGTACGGTTGACCCATGGGTTGCCATGTGTGTGGTTCGGCGGATGCCAAGCCGGAGCAGGTGAGCGAAGTGTTCGACATCGGCGGTCGGCGCGTGCTGGTCGAGGATATTCCTGCGGAGGTTTGTACCCGGTGCGGAGAAGCGGCCTTCAGCCGCGAGACCACGGAGCGGATTCGGCGCATGGTACACGGGGAGGGGAAGCCAGTACGGGAGGCGAAGGTGGACGTTTTTGAGTATGTCTGAAGAGCCGGCACGCTCACGGGACAGACTGTGGCTGTAGCCACGGTGCTGCTGGCGCAGTTCAGACCTGTGGGCCGGAACGTCGGAGCCTCACGGTGGATCAGTTCCATGGTATACCCTAAGAGTCAATGAAAATCTTTGTGTAAATGGCATGATCAGGGTAAGGTGCAGCTTTCAGGAAACATCAAGGCAAACTGGTTGAGCGCGGCCTTCCAGTCCTTGAGGGGTCGGGTCCACTTCTTGGCAATGTTTCTCATGGCC
>SXGU01140001.1_pt1 | contig 12787 bp, 7 predicted proteins | sample 3174531 | NCBI WGS metagenome assembly SXGU01 (sample SAMN11356863, study PRJNA531348) | freshwater metagenome | isolation source: freshwater sample F1-140 | place: China: Fuxian Lake, Yuxi | collected 2017-12-25 | reverse complement strand
GGGCTGGAGCACTGGAAAGTACCCCAGCCCAACACCCATCATCTTTGTTGTAAGTAACCTAAGAAAACTCAACCCCCGAATGAGCGAAAGAGACCTAATTTCATTTCGGGATTTTCTCCAATAAATAAGGGGCTGATACATGGCTATTGCTAAGCCAACGGTCACATCACACCCAAAAGATTTTTAACTTTGTGAATAAATGCTTCAAATTTCGTCGATAGGCCAAGCTATTGGTTGCGCCATACCGCGTATTAGCACCATACCGCGTATTAGCACCATGCCAAGTGAATACGCCATTAATCAGATAAAATAATATGAAAACCGTTCATCATTCGGCCTGTTTATTCCTTATTCTTTCGGCACTCCATCTCGGATCGGTGCGGGCACAAATGAAGGATGTGGAAGGTAATCAATACCCTACGAAAATAATCGGTGCGCTCGAATGGACCACTGAAAATCTAAAATCAACCCGGTTTCGCAACGGCGAACCCATACCGATGGTTCGCGCGCGCCCGGCCTGGGCTAGCGCCAACGCAGCGGCAAGGATTGCCCCCGATAGCGCTGAATCGAGGGTTGCACTCCTGGGCTATCTATACAATTGGCACGCGGTAAACGACCCCAGAGGAATATGTCCGACTGGCTGGCGCGTACCTACGCATGATGAATGGTCGGCGGTGACGCAATTTTTGGGGGGTGAAAAAACCGCTGGCACCGCACTAAAAACGAGCACGGGCTGGACTCCTGGTTTTCCAGGAAACAACGCATCGGGTTTCAATGGTCGACCCGCAGGTTTTCGTGCGGCAGATGGATCATTTGGCGGGATCGGAGGCTATGGATACTGGTGGAGCGCCACAGCCAGCAACATCAATGGCGCATGGGGCCGATTTGTCGACTACAATCAAGAAGGGATTTTCATGATGGATGGCTACAAGAAGAGCGCATTTTCCGTACGCTGTGTGCGCAGGACGACTACGAAGTAATTCGAGAAGAAAAACGCGCATCATACAGTGATGGCGTCAATGAGCGCCTCAATAAAATGAATGACTAAGAGATCAAGGTAGGTCGCTAAAACCAGGTAAGGTCGCTAAAACCAGGTAAGGTCGCTAAAACCAGGTAAGGTCGCTAAAACCAGGTAAGGTCGCTAAAACCAGGTAAGGTCGCTAAAACCAGGTAAGGTCGCTAAAACCAGTGGTTGATAAACCTAAGTCCGGTCCTACGATCACGCCTAAAACAACTTAAATCCGGCGGTGATCATCCATGTGCCTGGCGTACCGTCGGTTTGAAATGTTTGTCCACCAATGGTAAACTCAGGGGCGAAATCCGTAAGAGGTGGCTGGTAACGTACATCCAGCACCAAATTACCCAGATCCAATCCGACTCCCGCCATTCCACTGATTTCCGACTTCCGGAAATTATGCTCGAAAGAGGTGGCATTCACGGCATCACGCAGTTTGAGTTGGGATAGATTATTGAATGACGGCCCTGCCTGCATTCGAAAGATCTTGAAAAAGCGGATGCCAACAACCACAGGAATCGATACCCTACGTACATCTAAATTCAACACCTGTGAAGCGCCACCTGGCTGGTTCACCAGCTGTAATGAAGACGATGCACTGCTGAACAACAACTCAGGTTGAAGACTTAGGCGGCGCGACTGCAATCGCATATATAGGCCGCCATGATAACTGAACGTAGGTTCGCTCTTGATGGCCCCGAATGGATTTGGCGTACTTGCTGCATCGAATAAAGACTCAGATGCTACACCAATACGCGGTCCCAATTGAAAAACAGGAGTCTTTTGAGCGGATGCCATTTGCCCAAATCCCAATAAACAAGCCGTCAGAACAAAGAAAAAACTAAAATTTTTCATAACAATATTTTTTACAGAAATACACAACTCGACACATAAAAAAAGGGGGGCCGAAGCCCCCCTAATCTTATCGGAAAGAAATGGCTTAGCGAATTACCAAACGCTTAGTTTCCACATTATTGCCCGTGCGTACTTGAACGAAGTATACGCCATGGGGCTGGTTCGACAAATTCATCGAAGTAGCGGTAGAAATTGGTACAACACGACGAACTTCACGACCAATGACGTCGGAAATCAGAATTTCGTCGGCCAGTTGAACCGTTTGAACCTCAAACAAACCACTGCTTGGGTTAGGATATACGCTGAATTGAGCGGCAGGTGTAGACACGAAACGAGGACCACGCAAGCCGAATCCAAGCAAGGTTTCAGCCCAAGAGTTAGCCAGCTCAGTGAAGCTACCCACTTCGAGTGCACCGGCTACAAGACCTTTTGCTGAAACGCGGAAGATGGGCGCACCAGCAGACACATTCCATTGGTTCAAAGTATGCCATGCAATACGGAGTTCATTGCCTTTTTGGTGGAACACCACATCCTGTGCAGATGGACCCGTAGAAACTACTGAGGTTACCTCCATGCCAACAGGCAGGGCTAAATTGATGGTGGCAGCCCCCAATGACATGTTCTGCTCGCTGTACAAGTTGAAATCATAGCCAGTTGCAGATGTATGCACAACACCTTGCTCATCCATTGACGAGAACGACTCACGCAATGTTAAACTTGGCGTTCCGCTGCCATTGACATCACCAGTACACAAAGCCTTAACGTTTGATGTAACTGTATTGTCATTGACTGAAATGCTCGGATTACCAAATCTCCAGTTTCCAGCTGTGAATGACGCAATCTGTTGCGCCACACGGCGCGAAATTTGAAGAGCGTCTGTAGAAGTTACAGAGTTGGACGCGTTAACGTCAGCCGCTGTTAAACGAATGCCAGACAATAAGGCTACTTGCGCAGTGTGGCGAGATACTTGAAGGGCATCGGTAGCACTAACACCAGACCAAGGCTTATTTGTGCTAAAGCTCAGGCTGTATGTGCCATTGGGAACGTTACTGAAGCTAAATCCACCCGTAGAAGAAGTAGTTACCGATGCTATAGTAGCACCCGCTGAAACCAAATTCACCGTTGTGTTCGTCATGGGCGTAGAAGCAGTGTTGTCGTAGGTGAGCGTACCATTGACAGCACCTGCAAAACCAGTCGTGCAACCACCAAACAAATAAGCGGGCAAAACGGTATCGGCCAACAATTCATGTCCGCGATTACCACCATTGAAACATGGGCCAGAAGAAGGCTCGGCTTGACCCCATGAATCACCATTGATGAACTTATAATTCATCGAATAACCAGCGGCCAATGTAGTATCGAAATAGTAGATGTTGGCATTAGAAGCCGACTGAATCATACGCGTCGCGGCGGGGTTCCAGCCTTGGAAGTTGCCTGCCACACCAACCCCTGCCGGGTGGATGGTCTGACCTGTCATATTCACTTGAATGCGCACCGTGCGGTTCACAATGGGTGTGCCCGCTAGGTTGCAACTACCAAACAAGTACGCAGGAAGTACTGTATCACCAGCAACCGTCAAATAGCGATTGTATCCACCAAATCCATTGTCCAAACCACACGCACCAGGAACGGATTCGTCAGATCCCCAGGCATTTCCATTTACATACTTGAACTGGAAACTAACACCTTGCTGAATCTGTGTGGTATAGGTGTAGATGGATGGATTAGAAGTACTTGGACTCATGGGTGTGCCACCAGGATTCCAACCCTGGAATCCACCGGCCACGTGAACGCCCAACGGAGATACCGTGAGTCCGGTCATATCAACTTGGAACGTAACCGAACGGGGCAAACCGGGAGGTGTATTGTCGCAACGACCATAAACCACCAAACCTAAGGTTGTGTCGTTCTCAACTGCTAAGTGACGGTTACCCCCCGCATTGGCACAGGATAATCCACCGATTCCTTCCCAACCACCCAAGCCATTCACAAACTTATATTCAATTCTTGAACCCTGAGGGATTTTGGCGGTATACACCCAAACATTTGGGTTGTTGGGATCCACAGACATCGGCGAATTGGCAGGGGTCCAGCCCTGGAAATTACCCGCCACGTGCATACCTGCTGGGTCTACCGATTGGTTGGTCATGTTTACACGGAAGGTGATGTTGCGTTCACGCTGAAGCACCTTCATGATGCGGGGCTGAATATACTGTTGAATCGTATCAATAAAAGTGCGGCCCTGCGTTTGACTCATATTGGGGTTGCCAATCATGCCCTGTGCATGCAGAGAAGCAGCGCTGTAGGTACCACCAGTTTGTGCATTTACGGCAGCCACATACTGAACCAGGGTAGCGGAATCCCACCAAGTCCAAGGGTCTGTCTCATTGGAGAAAATACCCATAGCAGGGTGGTTGCGAATTGGACGAACAATGGGGAACAAGCCTTCGCCACCTCCTACGTTGATCTGATCGTTTGGAGCAGGATAGATGTAAGGAATGGTCTGGTTGTACCAAGAGCGAGCCTGGTTCGAAACGGGATCAGTAAACATCGATGCATTGCTGAACGCAGCATTGTTGCCCAACCGATTCGCACGGTCTATGAAAATACCTGCACCCTGAACCTCAACTACGTTACCCATTGTGGTAGGAACCACCACAATACCATTACGATAAGGGGCAAATGGGTCGCGCACTGAGTGGAATGAAATCATAGGTGCGTCACCGGCCTCGAGCCATGTGGTGTCGGCCAGAGCCCCACCCGCATTAATACTCATCTTAACGGAAGAGGAATAACCAACGTGGTTGTTGCGGTTCAGAAGGCCATTAAAACCTTGCAGATTTCCTACCACGTTCGTATCTACAACAGACTGACCATTGGGCAGCTGAAACTTAGGCATGGCAATTTCTGAATGCTTGTCCATCGTTACATAAGCCAAAGCCACATAGCCACCCGATCCTTGTCCGTAGAGAACGATGTCGTCGGGATTGATTTTGTAAGGATTTCCACTTTCTACCACCGACTTGCGCATGAAACGAACGGCGCACTTAACGTCATTAATGGCACGGTACACCGCATTCAGCAGTTGAGCACGACGCTCCAACTCCGTTGCAGCAAGAGGGTTCCACCCCACCCGATAGGCAGGAGCAATGACCACATAACCGCGCTTGGCCCACTGCTTACAGAGGTTGACCGCGGCGCTGTCATCAATCGAACCACCGATACCGCCATTGATGACAGGAGGCAGGAAGTTACCCGTGTGGATGTACACAATTAACGGGCGGTCTGTGCGCGTGTCAACCGTTTGGTCTGGCTGGTAAACACGCATTTTCAAATCCAACACAGGATATGTAGTGGTGGGTGGGAAAAAATGGTGATTTTGGCCATACACCACATTGTTGGTGACGGTCAGTTGGGCGTCATTGAACATTTCATTGACATACCTGAGCTGAGCCGATGCATTGCCACCACCCAGTAGCAAAGCAAGCATGATCAGCGCGAGGAATTTGGAAAATACACGCATAAGATAAATTTTGGGTTTCGTGAAAGATTTTAAATTGAAGGCCTAAATTAAGGGATTAAGAAATAAAAAAAAAATTTTGCTTAAAAATTTCATAAAATAATTGTTGTGCCTATATTTCGCCTCGTTTTGGTTTCAAAATATTTCGTTTGAACATGCCATGTATAAATAAATACATTTGGTTTAGAGCTGTAATCTATTGTAAACTCACCCATAACAATTGTTTTAATATGCCATTGAATCGTTACGCAAAATTTCTGATGTTTTCCTATTGGTGCATCACCCTTTTGTCTTCCGCGGGTTTGAATGCCCAAAGCACCGGTAGTTTAACAGGGCAGGTCCTCGATGCATCTCAAATGCCCATTCCTGGGGCCGCAGTTACCCTCAAAGGCACCACAACGGGCTCGGTAACAGACGCCACAGGCCGATATTCCATTTCTGGAATCGCTCCGGGCACCATTACCGTTCAGGCATCCTTTCTGGGCTATGTCACCGCCACCTCTTCCACCAAGATCACCGCTGGTACTCGATCTGTCTTGAATTTTGTTTTAACAGAAGATGTAAAAATGCTGGGCGAGGCTGTGGTGGTGGGGTATGGTACCACACAATCACGTGACCTCACCGGTGCCGTCAGTGCAATTCCCTCTAAAAACTTCCAACAAGGCAATTTTGCCACACCCGAACAAATGGTGGTGGGAAAGACGCCGGGCGTACGCATCACTCAGAACAGTGGTGTGCCGGGTGGCGGTAGCGTCATCCGAATCCGGGGCGGATCCTCGCTCAATGCGAGCAACGACCCGCTGATTGTGATCGACGGTGTCCCGGTCGACAATGGTGGAATTGCGGGCGCGGCCAACCCATTAGCGCTCATCAACCCAGAAGATATTGAGAGCTTTACTGTGCTCAAGGATGCGTCTGCCGCTGCGATTTACGGATCCAGGGCCGCCAACGGGGTTATTCTCATCACTACGAAAAGAGCCGCTTCGGGCAAATTCTCAATCGAATTGAGCACCAATTCGTCGGCCAAACAGATCATTCGTACCATCGATGTGCTCGACACGGCTCAATTGAAGGATGTTATCCGCCGTTTGGGCAGCAACCGTCAAAAAACGCTGATTAATGAACCATCAGCCAACAGCTCAACCGACTGGCAAGAGGAGATCTATCAAATGGCGTTGATCAACGACGTAAATCTTACGCTTTCGGGTGGAAGTAAGGCGCTACCCTATCGCGTTGGACTGGAGCGCTACGACGAACAAGGTAACCTGAGAACGGGTAAGCTGGAACGATCGGGCGTGAATATCAACCTTACTCCCAAATTGCTCAACAATCATTTGAAAGTGGACCTCAATGCGAAATACTACTACATTATAAACAGATTTGCTGATGGTGGTGCCATTGGTTCGGCGGTGGTTTTTGATCCTACGCGTCCGGTACGACGCGATACCAGTGCGTACAATGGATATTTCGAATGGGCCAATGCTGCCCGTCCGCTCGACCTTTCGCCTCGCAATCCGGTTGGCCTCCTCAACCAGAAAGATGACCGCAGTGGCGTGAACCGCGCTCTTGGCAATGTTTTGTTCGACTACGAAATGCCAGGTCTTAAAGACCTGCACCTCTTTTTGAATTTGGGGGGTGACTTTTCGAGCAGTTCGGGAACCGTATTCATTGATTCCACCGCTGCTTCGGCTTGGGTACGCAAAGGAGTCAACAACCAATACAGCATGCAGAAGTCGAATCAGCTGTTGGAAACTTATTTCAACTACAAAAAGAAATTGGCGGGCAACAGCAGCACCGATTTCACGGGGGGATATAGCTTCCAGCGCTGGAACACTTTTAGCCCGGCTTTCCCGGATCTGAATGTGAAGGGCGATACCATTCAACAGGCTGCACCCAATGATTTTGAGACCGAAAATGCCCTGATGTCGTTCTATGGCAGAATGAATGTGAACATTGGTGAAAAGTTCTTGGTGACCGCTACCCTTCGCTCCGACGGCTCATCACGCTTTAGCCCTGAAACCCGATGGGGCTTATTCCCTTCGGTGGCTGCCGCCTGGAGGATCAGTGAAATGGCTCCATTTGTGGGTTCCAATACGATTTCGAACCTAAAACTTCGTTTGGGTTGGGGACGCACAGGTCAACAAGATGGCATAGGCGATTATGGTTATGTTGCGGCATATACCGAAAGTACCCCTTCCGCTCAGTATCAGTTTGGCGAGTCGTTCTTCTCTATGCTTCGGCCTCAAGGCTACGACGCTAATTTGAAATGGGAGGAAACAGCCAGCACCAATGTGGGGATCGACTTTGGCTTTTGGAACAACCGTGTAAATGGTGCTATCGACTACTACAAGAAGAAAACATACGACCTCCTGGCTGTCATCCCTACCATTGCCGGTACCAATTTCTCGGATTTGTTGCTCACCAATGTCGGTGACCTCGAGAATGAGGGCGTTGAAATGAACTTAAACCTTGTGGCCATCGACCAGAAAAACACGAATTTGGAATTTGGAATCAACGCTACATGGAACCGCACGGAAATTACTAAGCTCACTCGGGTGCCTGACTCTTCGAGTCAAGGTATCTTGGTGGGAGGTATTGCCGGTGGCGTGGGCAACACCATTCAAATTCATAGTGTAGGCTTTGCCCCCTATACATTCTACATGTACCGCCAAATCTACGGTGAGGATGGTAAACCGATTGAAGGGAAATATTGGGCACCGAATGGCACAGATACGATCAGTAGCCCCACCGCCAAGCACCTGCAAAAAGGCAAAAACCCCATTCCAGCGACCTATCTCGGATTTTTCTCGAATCTGCGCATGAAAAAGTGGACCGCTGGTTTCTCGATGCGCGCTGAATTGGGCAGGTATGTCTATAACAATGTAAATTCCAACGGCGCGAGTCTGGCTGCAACAGGGGGTAGCCTCGGTTTCATCAATAATGTGCCGGTCGACTACCTGAACACAAACTTCCGCCTCGCACAATTGAAGTCTGACTACTACCTCGAAAAAGCAGATTTCCTGAGGCTCGACAACATTTTCGTGGGCTATGATTTTGGTCGCCCTTTTGGCAATAACCTAGCCCTTCGTGCAACAGCCTCTGTTCAGAATGTGTTTGTGCTGAGCAAATATTCCGGAATCGACCCTGAGATTTTTGGAGGTATCGACAACAATATCTACCCAAGAGCCCGTGTGTACAGCCTGGGGCTGAATGTCAAATTCTAATCGTAAGCAACGCCAAATAACTCTTACATCGCTATGAAAAACATCTGCTTTCCTTATCGTTGGGTACTGGTACTCGCATTATCACTGGGCACAACCACTTCCTGCTTTGATGCCCTCAATCTTCAACCCAAGTACGGCCTGAATGCCCTCAAGGTCTATGCTGATCCGGCCAACTACATCAACGTATTGGCTAAAATCTACGGAGGTCTTTCTCTTTCGGGTAATGCAGGACCGGCCGGACAAGGTGATGTGTCGGGCGACGAGGGTTTTTCGCAGTATTTACGCGTTCTCTGGAATCTTCAGGAATTACCCACAGAGGAAGCTGTTTGTGCCTGGGCCAATGACGCGTCTATTCGCGACCTCAATGAGGCCGATTGGAACTCCCAAAGCTCCTTTGTGAACATGATGTATGCCCGTATTTTCTACCAAGCCCCGTTGTGCAATGAGTTCATCTATTATTGCTCTGATGAGTGGATGAACGAAAAGAATTTTAGTGATGCCGACAAACAACGGATTCGCGGCTACAAATCAGAGGCCCGATTTATACGTGCTTTATCGTATTACCATGCCATTGACCTGTTTGGAAATGTGCCCTTGGTGACAGAAGAAGATCGGCCAGGTTCCGGCATCCCCGACCAGGCCTCTCGTGCGGATTTATTCAATTATGTAGAAAGGGAAATGAAGGAGCTGGAAAACCTACTCCCCCAACCCCGTGCCAATGAATATGGACGAGCCGACCGTGCCGCGGCTTGGATGGTTCTGGCTAAACTTTATTTGAATGCCGAAGAGTACATTGGAACACCCCGTTATGCAGATTGCATCACCTATTGTGAAAAAATCATGGATGCGGGTTATCAATTGGAGCCCAATTATCAGTGGCTTTTCTTGGCCGACAATCATCTTTGCCGCGACGAGGTCATTTTCTCGGTGAATTTCGACGGCCTTCGTTCACAAAACTATGGTGGTACCACCTTTTTGGTGAAGAGTTCCACTCCGGCGGCGCCCGATAGTGCATACCGCGCCAAGAGGGGTACCGATGGCGGTTGGGGCGGTAACCGTGCCACTCCGATATTGTTTGATTTATTCAGACCAGGCGATTCGCGCAATTTATTGGACACAGTGGGCATGACCCGCGATATGTTGGTTTGGTCTGAGTTTGGACAGGGTTATCTTGTATCTAAATTCAACAATAAAACACGTAATGGTGATTTTGGATCGGATCCTCAAAAGAATTTCATGGACATCGACTTTCCGATGTTTCGTTTGGCTGATGTGTATTTGATGCATACAGAGGCCGTTGCCCGCGGTGGTGGGAATACGGCCCGGGCCATCGAAGCCTTTAATAAGGTTCGTGAGCGCGCTTTTGGCAATACCTCCCAAAATGTAAGTGCGCTGCCTGGTTTAAGCGAAATTTGTGACGAGCGTGGGCGCGAGTTGTATTGGGAAGCACACCGCCGCAGTGACCTAATCCGCTTCGATCGATTTGTCGAATCGGACTATCTCTGGCCGTTCAAGGGTGGGGTTGTGGCCGGACAGGGCATAGACTCTAAATTTAAGCTGTATCCTTTGCCCCTTTCTGACCTGGTAGCCAACCCTAAACTCAGACAGAACCCGGGCTACTAACTCTTTCCTTTTGGGGCATGCTGAGGATGCATTCATCATCCCAGATGTTTTTCTTACTGAGCCAGCATGCGTTCCATGAATGTGGACATAGAGGCGGTTTTTTCGGCATTTCTACTCGGGTAGCGCGTCAGTTGAACGCGGAATTGCTGTGTGATGCCGTGGATCTTCTGAATTTCGAGCATAATATTGCCGAAGTTCAGAGTATGTTGTCCTTTTGGCCTATTTGACTCGCTCATGGAATCGCCAAGGGAGTCTCTCTTTGACTCGCTCATGGAATCGCCAAGGGAGTCTCTCTTTGACTCGCTCATGGAATCGCCAAGGGAGGCGCTCATTGAGCCGCGCAGGGAGGCGTACAGGGAGGGTTTCAGGTAGCGTCGAAAGCACGTCATTTGTTCGCCTCCATCGCTCAGTTCTTGCTGGTCGTTTAGTTGTTCTACGTAACCCATAGCCCGAATATGGAGCGCCCATTCATCAAAAAGCGCATCTATTTCTTCTTCGGTATTTACTTCGCGTGGATTCCAAACCCAGACGGACTGACTATCATTTTCATCCCATCGAAAATCAGTGCTTCCACCGGGATGCAGCAAGGCTTGCTCAAAGAGCACCCGAATGGTATTTTTAATTGGGGTACGATCAGGTGACGACGCATATGTACGTCTTATAGGGGTACGATGTTCTCGCTTTGAGGCATCACTCGATGGTGATATACCCAGTTCCTTGAGCCAATGCAACCAATTCATTGAAGTAGAACAAAGAACTGAGCGAAGGGTTTACTCGCGGTCGAGCAAATACAGCAAGGCTGCGAGGGCGGCAGAACCCAATTCCAATTCGCGGCGATTCACCGATTCCAGGACATCGGTGCGTGCGTGGTGGTAGTCGAAATACCGCTGTGATTCAGGCACAAATCCCATCAATAATGCGCATTGATCGCGCATTTGTGAGACGTCGGCACCGCTTCCCCCCTTTCGTATTCGGTGTATGCCATAGTCACTGAGCGCGCCAAGCATCGGCTGCAAATCAGCAATGCGCTGGCTATCGGCCTCCACATGGAATTCGCGGGGTGAAAATCCGCCGCGGTCCGATTCTATGGAGGCTAGGTGTGTCTCTTGGTTTTCACGGGCCAGGCGGGCATACGCTTGGGCACCCCGCATTCCATTCTCCTCATTCATGTAGAGGATCGTTCGGATGCTGTGTCGGGGTTTGTAGCCACAAGCCATAAGCAACCGAGCCGCCTCCATGCTGTGCACACAACCTGCTCCATCGTCATGGGCCCCTTCGCCCACGTCCCAACTATCGAGGTGGCCCCCCAAGGTGATGAATCGATCGGGATACTGTGACCCATTGATTTGCCCAACTACATTATAGGACAAAGTATCAGGCTGATTGGCACAATGCAAAACCAATTCAACCTCCAGTTTTTTTCCCAGTTGCCATTGCTTATGCATGTATTCGGCATGAGCAGTACTCACCGCAGCGGCGGGAATTCGAGGGATGCTGTCGCGGTACACCATCATGCCGGTGTGGGGAAAGGAGTCGATCGACAGGGTTAAGGAGCGTACCAGTACGGCCTTCGCACCCTTCTGGGCAGCTTCGACGGCCCCCTGAACCCGAATCGACGCACAATGGCTGTATGATTCAAAGGTATTGATGTATCTGGCATCCATTTTTTGGTTGATGAACACCAACTTTCCCTGCACGCGATCATTTGGGAGGTTTTTAAGTTCCTCCAAGCTGCCAACCTCCAGGACCTCTGCCCTGATCCCTTCGATTGGAGTAGCGACTGAACCGCCAAGCGCCAAAACGGCCAGATCAACCTGGTCCTCTTTCTTAATTCGCCCTTGCCCAATCGATGAAATCAATAACCTTGCCCGTTCGGGCGCCCCTCTTTTCCATACCGGGACCTGCACGGGTTGCAGCCATACAGAATCATAGCCCATGCCCAGCATCTGCTTTCGGGTCATCATCACGGCTTTGGCTGCACCTTCGCTGCCCGTTAGTCGGTGACCCACTTCTTTACATAATGCAGTCAAAAGCGGCCATGATTGGCCCTCCATCAGCGATGAATCGAACAAGCTGCGTATCAATACATCCGACTTTGAATTCGTGGTTGATTGCGCGCCAGCCTTCAGTGGGTAGACCAGCAAGACCACTCCCAAAACAAGGAGGATTTTGTAGTGATCAATTTTATTGACCATGTTTTCCATTTATTAATCGATGCATATCATAGGTCCCAAAATACACATTCAGCCGTGGCTAATATCATGGGCCGATTGTGAGCATTCGCCCGAGGCAAATTTCAGAAGCCGATTGTGAGCATTCGCCCGCTTAATATACAAAAAAACGAATTAAAAAGCCTCCTGAAACAGGCGTTCGTAGACTGTTTTCTCCAGCGAGGTAGCATTGGGGTCACGCGTCCACATGAATCGTGGGAATGTTGGGCTTTCGAGCGTTCCTTTGAACACCATTTTCTCTCCATCACGTTTTCCTTCCACCTTGAATGCATCCCCTGGTTTGTAATCGCGTATCCAATCCGAATCAGGTTCTTTATCT
>SXGU01386472.1_pt1 | contig 12788 bp, 11 predicted proteins | sample 3174531 | NCBI WGS metagenome assembly SXGU01 (sample SAMN11356863, study PRJNA531348) | freshwater metagenome | isolation source: freshwater sample F1-140 | place: China: Fuxian Lake, Yuxi | collected 2017-12-25 | reverse complement strand
TTTTCTTTAAGAGATTTTTTTTGCGAACCAGTTAAAAGTGTAATTTGAATTGGAATATCATTCAAGAAATTTTGAATTGTATTAAAATGTTGTTCAGCAAGAACTTCCGTTGGAACCATAAATGCAGATTGAAAACCATTATCAATTGCATTCAACATTGAAAGAATTGCAACAATTGTTTTTCCACTTCCTACATCTCCTTGTAAAATACGATTCATTGGGGAAATCAATTCCATATCAGTAAAAATTTCTCTTAAAACTTTTTTTTGGGAATTTGTAAGTTCAAATGGAAGTAATTTTATTTTTGTTTTAAAAAATCCATCTTGTTCTATTTTAAATGAAATCCCACTTTGAAGTTCCTTCATTTTTTTTCTACGAATTGCCAAATAAAGTTCGAAGAAAAAAATTTCTTCAAATGCAAATCTTTTTCTTGAAAGTTCAATATTAGAAATCGTTTGTGGAAAATGATATTCAGAAATTGCTTTCTGAATTGGAAATAAATTTTGACGCTGTAAAATTTCGTCTGGAAAAAATTCATCAAACAACTTTAAATATTTTGGAAGAGAATCAAAAACTATTTTTCTAAATACAGAACTCAAAAACCCTTTTTCGCGAAGTTTTTCTGTTGCAGAATAAAGAGGAATTATTTTTCCAGTATGATATTGAGAACCATTTTCAATTTTGTCATATTCAACATTTGAGTATTTTATTTCACCATTTCGTTTTTCAAAAAGTGCTGATATCGCTATTGTTTCTCCTATTTCAAATCTTTTTAACCAAAATCTCTCTACAATTTTTTTGGGACGAAAAAAAGTAAATGTAAATCTATTTTTTTCATCTCTTATAACTAAATTAAATGGAACAACTTTTGCAAATTTATTTTTTACATTTAAACAATAAAAGTTCTCAACTACACAAACAATTGTAAAGGTTTTTGCTTCTTTTTCTTTTAAGAAATAAATTTCTTTTATGGATAATGTTTGAGTTCTATCTATATGACGATATGGAAAATGAAAAATTAAATCTGCAACTGTTTCAATATTTAATTCATCTTTCAAAAGTTTTGCTCTAATTGGACCAATTGATTTTAAATATTGAATTGATGAATTAAGTTGCTCCATAAAACTCAATCTTCTTCTTTTGCAATTCGCTTCATTAAATCATATGTTGCTTCTTTTGCATCTTTTTTGTCAAACAAAACCGCATACATTTCATTGATTATTGGAGTTTCAATTTTACATTTTTGTGAAAGTAAATATGCAGAACGAGTTGTATAAACACCTTCTGCAACCATTTTCATTTCACGAAGTATAAAATCAAGTTTTCTTCCTTTGCCAATTTGTTCTCCAACATAGCGATTTCTACTATGCTTACTTGTACAAGTTACAAACAAATCTCCAAGACCTGAAAGTCCTGCAAATGTTTTTTCTTTTGCTCCAAGAAAAATTCCAAGACGAGTAATTTCTGAAATACTACGAGTAATGAGTGCTGCTTTTGTATTGTCTCCAAAATTTGCTCCATCTATAATTCCAGCACCAATTGCAATTATATTTTTCAATGAACCACCAATTTCAATTCCAATTATATCACTTGATGCATAAACTCTAAACTTATCTGTTATAAAAATTTCTTGAACTTGTTTTGCTGTTTCAATATTAAAAGAAGCACTTACAACTGCTGTTGGAATATTTAAACAAACTTCTTCAGCATGACTTGGACCAGAAAGTGTTGCAATTAAATTTTTGTCACAATTTTTTAAAACTGATAAAATAACTTCATTCATCAATTTCAATGAAGATGTTTCTATTCCTTTTGCAAGATTTACTAAAATTGAATTTTTAAAGTTTTGCTCTTGAACCTTTTCTAAAACTGAACGAAGTTGTTGAGATGGAATTCCAAAAACAATCACATCTTTACAATTTACAGCATCATCTAAATTTTGAGATATTTTTAAGTTTGAAGGAAAACTAATTCCTGCAAGATATTTTGAATTTTCTCTTCGTTCACTCATCATTGTAAAATATTCTTCTTTATGAGTCCAAAGTGTTACATCAAAATTTTTTCTTGCAAGTAAAATTGCAAGTGTTGTTCCCCAACTTCCTGAACCTATTACTGAGATATTCATAATTTATTTTTCATCAATATCAATTTTTGAAACTGTATTTTCTGTTCCGTGAATTAACCGTAATATATTTTTTCTATGTGTGAAAACTATAAAAAAAGAAATACTAAATACAATATAAATCAATAAATCATATCCTTCTATTGAATTTCTATCAAAAAAAAATTTTCGTATAATCATAACAAATGGAAATAAAATTGCTGCAACAATTGAGCCAAGCGAAACATATTTTGAGATTTTAAATACAAGTAAAAAAATTCCAATTACAATCAATGTTTCAATTGGAACAAGTGAAAGCAAAATTCCAGCAGATGTTGCAACACCTTTTCCTCCTTTAAATTTTGCAAATACACTAAACACATGTCCAACTATTGCAAATATTCCTGCAATAATTTTAACACCTATTTCAGATATTTCAGAAAAAATTGTGATCTCAAAAAAAGTTGCAAAAAATAAAACCGCAATAACACCTTTCATAGCATCCAACAACATAACTAATACTCCAAGTTTCCATCCTAATATTCTCATTGCATTTGTTCCACCTATATTTCCACTTCCATAATTTCTTATATCAACTCCCTTTGTAAATTTTACAATTATTAAACTTACAGGAATTGCACCAACTATATATGAAAATAAAATTACAAGAAATAAATTAAAAATTTGATTCATCTTTCCACCTTAAAATTTTCCAATATGAAGTTTTATTTTCACGCGACAATGTGAAATTTGCATAACCATCAATTCTTACAATATCGTTTGGATTAAATTTTATTGTCAAATCAAATGAACGATAAATTGTTGCTGTTGTATCAGTAATATTAGAATTTATAACGTCATTCCAAATTAAATTCAATTGTTGTGCAGAAATAAAAAGTCCGAAAGTTGTTTTCATCTCTTCTTCTTTTAACCAAGAAATATCAACACTATTTTCGTAGTCGCGATAATAAAAAGTAAAATCATTATCTAAAATTGAAGAATATAAAATTGTATCTTTATATGAATACGAATTTTGAAATGCACAAAAAATATTTTCTATTTTTGTAAAATCACTACATAAATATCCTTCACCATTAAAAAGTGATGGTGCAAATGGATTCACACATCCACTTTGAGAAAATAAAAAAATTGTAGATACTAAAACAAAAAACTTCATACTAATGAAAATTCGCTTTCCAATCACTCCAACTATAAATTAAAGTGTTTTGATTTGCAAAATCAGTCCATCTAACAATATTCCATAAACCAGAAGTTGTGTTTTTTTTCAATACAAATTCTAATCCTCCGTTTACAAATTTTGGAAAATTTTTATTGTGTTTAAAATTTACCTCATACTGAAAAAAAAATTTTGTTGAATCTACAAAAATATTTTTTTGCATTTCAACTAAACTTAAAATTGAAGAATCTTTTTCAGAACTTTCACAAATGTTTTCAAAATACATTCTTTCATCATTCAAATTCCAATTTGAAAAAATATTTTGATAATTTATTTGAGCACCAATTGTTGGAATGAAAATAAATTTCTCACCAAACAAATTTGAATCAGCAAAACAACGAATATAGTTTTCAACATTCTGTTCTTTGATAGCATATTTTAAATTTTCAATAACAATTGTATCTATAAGTGGTGGATAAAAATGCGAACGATTATCTTCGGGAATTTCAACATCACGAGTTTGGAAAATATCGCAACTTAAAAACATAAAGAACAAACCACTAAAAAAAAATTTCACAATAAAACTCTTTCTTTTAAAGCATTTGCAATTGTTGCTTCATCTACATATTCTAAATCACTTCCTATTGGAATTCCACGAGCAATGCGAGAAATTTTTATATTATACTTTCTAAGCAACTTACACAAATACAAAATTGTAGTTTCTCCTTCAAGTGTAGGACTGATTGCAAAAATTATTTCTTTTGTTTCACCATTTATTCTATTTAAAAGTTCATTTACTTTTAAATCGTTTGGACCAATATTATCAAGTGGAGAAAGCACACCACCAAGTATGTGATATAAACCAAAAAAGTTTTTTGTTCTCTCAAAATAAATTACATCACTTGCTTCTTCAACAACACAAATCGTAGAAATATCACGTGTCTTATCACTACAAATTTTACAAATATTTTCATCTGAAAAATTGAAACAAGTTTCACATTGTTTAATTTTTTCTTTTGCATTTTTTAAACTATCCACAAATTTATTTACTTCTTCATTACTTAATTTCAAAATATAAAACGCAAATCTTTGTGCAGTTTTTCTTCCAACTCCGGGAAGTAAAGAAAACTGTTCAATCAATTTATCAAACGATGAAGAAAAAAACATAATATTAAAATGGCATATTCATTCCAGGAACATTTGGAATCATTCCTGCTGTTGCTTTACTCATTTCTTCGTTTGCAAGTTTTGTAGAATCTTCAATTGCCTTATTCACAACTGCAACAACTAGATCTTCAAGCATTTCTTTTTCTTCTGAGTTTATTACTTCTTTTTCAATTTCAATTTTTAGAATTTTTTGTTTTCCATTTACAATTGCTTTTACAACTCCTCCACCAACTTCAACAGTTATTGTTTTATTTTCAAGTTCATTTTGCATTTGCTCCATTTTTTGTTGAAGTTTTTGCATTTGTTTATATACATTTGGCATCATAATAGTTATATTTTTTTTATTGATAAAAAATTTTCCAAATAAAAACTGATGAATAAATATCAGTATTTACAATATATTTTTTGTTTTGAGAAATTGCAAGTGAAACAATTTCTTTTTGAACATTATTTGTCAAAGAAAAAATTTCAACTCCACTTTGCAATTTCCAAACTTTAATATGAGAATCTTTTCCCGCACTTATTAGATAATTTTCATTTAAAAATTTAAGACAATTTACTCTCTCTTTGTGACTTTGCAAAGAATAAATTTCATCTTCATTTGAAGTTGTAAATAATTTCACTTCTCCATCTACAAAACCAATTACAAATAAATTTTCATAAATAGAAATAGATGAAATATTTTTTTTATATGAAATTGTTTTTTTGATTTTATTATTTTCAAAAATTTTTACTGTATCATCTGAAAAACCTATTGCAATTAAATTTGTATTTGAAAACTCACAAAATTTTACAATGCAATTTTGCGGAACTTCTATTTGAATTGAGTTAATTTCTTTGTCTTCCACAACATTCCAAATTTTTATTTCTCCATCATTACTTATAGAACAAAGGAAATTTCCATCATCAGAAAATTGCATTTGAACAATATTTGTTTTGTGTCCTTTTAATAGTGATTTTATAGTATTGCTTCCATTAAAAAAAATTTTAATTTCTTTTCCCAATTCAGAAACTGCAAAATAATTTCCATTTTTTGAAAAACAAATTTTTCTACTTTGATTTACAAAAAGATTTTTTTTTTTTTCAAAAGTTTCTAAATCAAAAAAATTTATTTCTCCATTTGAATTTAAAATACTAAAAATTCTTTCGTCGTTTGTAAATTGAATATCATTTATATATTTTTTTTCATCAGTTCCCAAATCCAAATTTTTGTGAAATGAAATTGATTTCATTTTTTTAAACCTACTTTCATCTAATTCTAGATTGATAAATTTGGGTTCTAAAAAATCTAAAATTGCACTACAATTTTGAAAACGATTTTCTTTTTTTCGTTCAATCATTTTAAAAATTGCATTTGCTATGTTTGGAGAAATATTATTTTTGTAAGTGCGTAAATCAGAAATTTTTGAAAATAAAATTTCATTTTTTATTTTCTCATCAGTTTCGTCATTTATACTAATACTAAATGGAAGTCGTCCGGTTAACATTTCGTAAAGTGTCATTCCTAAACTATAAATATCACTTCTTTCATCAATATGAGATTTTACAATTTGTTCGGGAGACATATAATATAATGTTCCTAATTCTTTTTCATTTTCAAAATAAAACTCATCAATTTTTTTTGAAATTCCAAAATCAGAAATTTTTACAACATCATTTTCAGTAAGCAATATATTGCGTGGATTGATATCTCTATGAATAATTCCTTTGCTGTGAAGATATGAAATTGCTGAAACTATTTGCTTAAAAATTTTTATCGCACGAACTTCTTCAATTCCTTTTGTAGAACGAATTAAATCATAAACTGATTTTCCTTCAACATATTCCATAACAATATAACACACATTTTCATCTCTAATAAATGAGTGAAATTTTAAAATATTTGGATGCGAAAGTTCAGAGTGAAGTTTTGCTTCTTCTATAAAATCATTTACAATTTTTATATCGTGTAAAAATTCTTTCAACAAAAGTTTTACTGCAAAAACATTTTCACTTTCAATATCTTCTGCAAGATAAACTTCTCCAACTCCACCTTTTCCAAGTTTGGTGATGAGACGAAAATTATGAATTTGACGATACATTTATTTTTTCCGTGAAGGAAGCAAAACAATATGAATGGCTACGGAAAGTGCTATTACCAATAGTATCAAACGAACAACTAATGAAGATGTTGCAAAGAAAAACGAATATGAAATTCCAATCCACAAAAATGAAATTGTAAAAATTTTTGTAGCAAGTGATGTTCCTTCTTTTTTTGTGTTTAAATATTTTCCAAAAAATTTATTGTTCGAAAATTTATTGTAAAACTTTTGAGAACTTCTTGCATAACACCAAGATGCAAGTATAAAAAATATTGTAGTTGGAAGAAGTGGAAGAAAAATTCCCAATATTCCAATTCCAACAAAAACACTTCCTGCAAAAATTAGTGTCCATCTTACAATTTTTTTCTCAAAAAAAGATGAATGCATTTTTGTGGAATGTATATCTATCATAAACTTAAAATAAAATTTTGGAAAAATATAAAAAAATTATACAGCAACAAAAATTCAATTTGAAAATTTAAAATTTTGGCTATTTTTTTTTATTTATGAAGTAACTTAGATATTAACAATAATAGGTTTTAGTTACCTTTTTAAGTTACGTAAACGACTTTTTCTAACCGAAACGGAACTTTTAAATAAACAAATCTAATTTTTGCCTTATAAATACTATCCAAAATTATATCAAAATATTGTTTTCCAATTTATTGAAAATAACATATTTCCCATTTATAAAAACAAAAAGTGTTTTACATAAAAAAATATAAAACACTTTTGAACAACATATTTACTAACAAAATTATTTACAAACCATAATAGTTTATAAACTCAAACGGTGTTGGACGAATATTATTTTCTTGAGATTCTTTTCGTTTTATATCAATCCAAGTTTCAATTACATCTTTTGTAAATACATTTCCTTGAAATAAATATTCGTAATCTTTTTCCAAATGATTTAATGCTTCGTCAAGTGAAACAGGTGTTGTTGAAATCTTGCTATTTTGCAAATGATAAATATCCAAATCAATTGGAGTTCCTGGATCAATTTTATTTTTAATTCCATCAATTCCAGCAAGCAGCATTGCAGAAAAAATAATATATGGATTCGCAGTTGGATCAGGACATCTAAATTCAACACGTTTAGATTTTTTTGACATTGAATACATTGGAATGCGAACAGATGCACTTCTGTTTCCTTTTGAATACGCAAGATTTACTGGTGCTTCAAATCCCGGAACAAGACGTTTATATGAATTAGTTGTAGGATTTCCAAATGCACAAAGCGATTTTGCGTGTTTGAGCAATCCACCAATATAATACAATGCTGTCTTACTCAATCCCGCATATTCGTTTCCCGCAAAAAGTGTTTCATTGTTTTTCCAAATACTTTGATGAACATGCATTCCACTTCCATTATCACCAAAAATTGGTTTTGGCATAAACGTTACAGTTTTGTTATTTTTTTTCGCAACATTTTTTGTGATGTATTTGAATTTCATCACTTTATCTGCCATATTTAAAAGTGTGTCAAGTCGCATACCAATTTCAGTTTGACCACATCCACCAACTTCATGATGATGAACTTCAGTTTTAATTCCAATGTTTTCAAGTGTAACCATCATTTCATTTCTAATATCTTGCAAAGTGTCGTGCGGAGAAAGTGGAAAATATCCTTCTTTCGTTCTATTTGTATATCCAAAATTTCCTTCGCTATCACTATTCCATTCACCTTCAATTGAATCAATTTCGTGAAATGAAAAATTATTTCCGTATTGAAATTGTGCAGAATCAAAAATAAAAAATTCTGGTTCAGGACCAAAATATGCAGAAGTTCCAATTTTTGATTTCAGTAAAAATTGTTCTGCTTTTTGAGCAATATAACGAGCATCTTTATTATATGGAATTCTTGTAATTGGATCAAAAATATTACAAATCAAAACAAGTGTTTGAAGTTCGCTAAATGGATCAAGAAATGCCGTTGTAGTATCAGGAATTACAAGCATATCACTTTCATGAATTTGTTGAAAACCCTTTATACTTGAACCATCAAATCCGTGACCGTTGACAAAAATATCGTGAGATATTTCACTTGCAGAAACTGAAAAATGTTGCCACTGTCCAAATAAATCCACAAAACGAAAATCAATTATACGAATGTTGTGTTGTTGAATAAAATTGGAAATTTCTTTTTCGTTGTGAAGTGATGGAAAATTAAGTTTAAGTTTCATAGAAGTATAAATTTATTTGTGAATAATGATGATGATTTACAAAGTTGATATTTTCATAGTTTCTTTGTGAGTAGAAAGAACTAAACTTGTACGAGTGCTTGTAACACCTTTCCATTTTTGAATTGTAGAAAGAAGTTTTTCAAGAGATGCAGTATTTTCCGTTCTAATTTTGAGTATATGCGAACCATTTCCTGTAACCGCATGACATTCAAGTATTTCAGGATTTAAATAACACGATTGAATAAAATTGACATAGTGTTTGGAAGAATCCACTTTTACTTCAATAAATGCAGCAATATCTTTTCCAAGTTTTTTGGGATTTACTTTTGCAAAATATTTTTCAATTATTTTTTTTTCTTCAAGATGTTTTAATCTTTCACCAAGTGATGGTTCACTGAGTTTTACTTTATGAGCAAGTTCACTTTGTTTTATTCTACCGTTTTCTTGAATAAGTTCTAAAATTTGTCTGTCTATTTTATCTATTTTTAATCCCATTTAAAAATTTTTAGAAAAATATAAGGCAAAATACTTGAATAACAAAATTTTTTTAGGAAAAAAGTAAAATTTTCCTAAAATTATTATATTAAAAAATCCATATTTGTTTTCTTATTTTTATAGAAAATATTTGCCCTTGTAGTTCAATTGGATAGAACTGAAGTTTCCTAAACTTCCAATACAAGTTCAATTCTTGTCAAGGGTACAAAAAATAAAATAATCACTATGACAAAAAAAATAATTTATCTATTCATTCTATTTGCGTTGAAATCATTTGCCCAAACTGAACACATTGTAATTTCTGAAATTGCAACTCGCAGTCAAGCAAATAGTTCTGATGAATTTGTTGAACTTTACAATCCAACTGATGCAACAGTTGATATATCAAATTGGAAAATTGAATACAAATCTGCAAGTGGAACAACTTGGTCAACTCGTGCAAATATTCCACAAGGAAAATCAATTCCTCCAAAAAGTTTTTTTCTCATTGTATCTCCAAATTATATTGGACAAGTAATTCCTGATTATCATCCAATGGAATGGAGTGCAGGAATTGCAAACGATGGAGGGCATTTGCGATTATATAATACTCTCACTTCTTCTGTGATTGATAAAGTTGGTTACGGAACTGCAATTGATCCCGAAGGATGTCCTGCTCCTGCTCATGGAACAAGTGTAAACAATAATAGCATTGAAAGAAAATACAATTTTAATTCAACAAGTGATTCACTTTGCGACAGTGGACCTCATTCACTTATGGGAAATGGTTTTGATTCAGAACAAAATTGCAACGATTTTGTAATTAGAACTTGCGGAAGAAATCCACAAAACTCTTCTAGCAATCCAGAACCAGTATTATGTAACGGAAGTGGAATTGCAACAGTTTTTCCAAATACACTCAATGGAAATCTTGATACTTTAATTGTAATAAATTTTAAACGAGATTTGAATCAAACAATTTCTGATTTGAGAATTGTCATTCCATCCGAATTTGATTGGAACCAAAATTCAAATAGCATCACTGCAACAAATATAGTTGCAAATCTTTCTGTAACAAATGACACAATTTTATTTGCAAACGTTTCATTTACTTTGGATTCATCAGAAATTACAATTAACAACATAACAACTCCTTCTTCAACTGGAATTTACAACTTTTATGTTCAAACAAAATGCGAAAGTTTTGCAAATGTAAATCCAATTCCATCAATGAATGTAATTGGAACTGCAGTTTCAATTTCGCAAATCAAAGAAATTGATTCAAATGGAGTACCACTTATGACTTCACAACTTGCAACAATTCAAGGTATTGTAACTGTTGCATCGCAGTTTGGAGGTCCATCTTATATTCAAGATAATACTGGAGGTGTTGCTCTTTATGGTTCTAATTTTTCAAACTCTGTTACAATTGGTGATGAAGTTCTTGTTACTGGAACTGTAGAACTATATAATGGACTCACTGAACTTACAAATTTAACTCTTCATTCAATTGTAAGTAATGGAAATAGTGTTGAACCAATTTTGATAAACACGCAACAACTGAATGAATCTGTTGAAGGACTTTTGGTCAAAATTGAAAATGTAGTTGTACGTGATACGTTTGGAAATCCAATAGCAATTTTTGATTGTGGAACTACTGGAAAAAATTATAGATTATATGATAACTTTGGATACATAGAAACTCGTGTTGATAACAATACTGACTTATGTGGAACAGTTGCCCCACAAGATGAATTTGATATTATTGGTGTTGTTGGACAATATGATAATTCTCTTCCCTATTTGAGTGGATATCAAATTCTTCCACGAAGTTTAAATGATGTTGCTTCGTGTGGTCCTACAATTACTTCAGTTCCAAATGAAACAAATTTATCGCAAACTTCTTTAACAATAAATTGGACAACAAAGAAAAACTCATCTTCATTTGTTAAAGTTGGTACAACTGAAAATTATGAACTTGGAATTTTTGGAAACTCAACTCCAACTACAAATCACTCTGTAAATATTACGGGATTATCTCCTGCAACAATTTATTTTGCGAAAGCATTTTCTGATTCTTTAAACGATACTTGTTATGCAAATAACATTTTTGTTTCCACAACTTCACAATCGCAATCATCTGGAACAATAAACGCATATTTCAATAAAAGTATTTTTAGTGGTGTTTCATCTGGAACTATTGCAAATGGAAACACAAATTTAATTCAAAAAATTTTGAATAGAATAAATTCTTCTCATCATTCAATAGATGCTACACTTTACAGTTTGAGTGGAGGAAATGAAGGAGAAATAATTGCAACTGCACTTGTTGCTGCGAAAAATAATCGTGGAGTAAAAGTCAGAGTTATTTGTGAAGCAGATAATTCACAATCAAATGCGTTTGCAATTCTTCAACAAAATGGAATTACCTTAATCACAGATCAATACGGAAATAATACTGGAAGTGGTTATATGCATAATAAGTTTTTTGTATTTGATGGAAGAGGAGGAAGTCCTGAAAGTGTTTGGGTTTGGACGGGTTCTTGGAATCCAAGTCAACAAGGAACTCAAAGTGATAATCAAAATGCTATTGAAATTCAAGATGTTTCAATGGCAAATACTTTCACAAAAGAATTTGAAGAAATGTGGGGAAGCAATTCTGATGTTCCAAATGCAATTTTATCTAGATTTGGTGCAAGAAAACTAAACAACACTCCACATAAATTTCTTGTGAATAATAATCAAGTTGAAATTTATTTTAGTCCTTCTGATAAAACTTCTTCGCGACTTAAAAAACTTATTTCTGAAACTCAAAATGATATGGCATTTTCACTTTTTGGTTTTACTCAATATCAACTTGCTGATTCTATTATCAAAATAAAATTGAATGGAAAAAAAGTTCGTGGTGCAATGGATAGCAATACCGATTTGGGAAATGTTTATCAACAACTTATAAATAATGGAATTGATGTAAAATTGAAAACTTCTGGAGGAACTTTGCATCACAAGTATGCAATTTTTGATGTATTAGGAAATAATTTGTCTTCGCATGTTTGGACGGGTTCTATGAATTGGACAAATAGTGGTGAAGGTTCAAATGATGAAAATATAGTTTTGATACAAAATAATTCTATTGCGAACCAATATTTACAGGAGTTTGCTCAACGTTATTATGATTATGGAGGAAGTGATACAATTGTGCTTTCTGTTTTGGAAAATAGTTTTCCAACTAAATTTTTATTGCAACAAAATTTTCCAAACCCATTTAATCCGAAAACAAAAATAAAATATGAAATTGTAAAAAGTGGATTTGTAAATTTAAAAGTGTTTGATATTTTAGGACGTGAAATAAAAACACTTGTAAATGAAAACCAAAATGTTGGATATTACGAAACTGATTTTGACGCAAATAATTTAAACAGTGGAATTTATTTTTACAAATTGACAACAAATAATTTTTCCGAAATGAAGAAAATGATTTTGATAAAATAAGTTTTTAGTTATCGTCGTTAAAAATTGGGACACGAAGTTTATTTGTGTCCCATTTTTGTTTTTTAGAGACGGGGAATTATTCCAATTTGTGTGTTGGAGAATTTATTCAT
>SXGU01095816.1_pt1 | contig 12789 bp, 10 predicted proteins | sample 3174531 | NCBI WGS metagenome assembly SXGU01 (sample SAMN11356863, study PRJNA531348) | freshwater metagenome | isolation source: freshwater sample F1-140 | place: China: Fuxian Lake, Yuxi | collected 2017-12-25 | reverse complement strand
TACGGCGCGGCAGGGGCCTTTGCAAGGGCTGTGCCGGGGTTAGTACGCTGTTAATTTAATAAGTTGCGCTGGCGAGGGGCCGCCAGTCTCACTTTTGTCTCAGTTTTGGTCGCACTTTGCGGGGTCGGTGAGACTGCGTGGCGCAGCAGCCATTGACGCTCCCTGCAGCACCGTCGACAATTTTCGCCCTGGACCGAAACCCCGCCGAGGCCAACCCATGCCAGCCATCAAGACTGCCAAAGTCCCCGCCGAGTGGGCGAACTACTACGCCGGCACCAGCGCCATCACAGATGAGGTATGCAAGGCCCACCTCAACGCCGAGTACGCGGAACTGGCCCGCCAAGCCCTCGCAGCCCTGTGCCGCAAGCGGCCAAGTCCACTGGCAAGCGGCAACCGCCAGACTTGGGCGTGCGCCGTGGTCTATGCGCTCGGGCAGGTCAATTTCCTCAGCGATCGATCGCAGTCACCGTCGATGACCATGGCGGAACTGGTCGGCCTATTCGGCGTCGCGCCCAGCACAGCGGCGGCCAAAGCCAAGGTCGTGCGCGATGCGCTCAAGATGCGCCCACTTGAAGTCAAGTGGATGCTGCCGAGTGTGGCGGGCGACCATCCGATGGCGTGGATTGTGCAAGTGAACGGGCTCATGCTCGACGCGCGGACGCTGCCCAGGGAGTTGCAGGTGCTGGCGTTCGAGAAGGGGCTGATTCCGTATGTGCCAGACGACAGGGCCGATGGCCGGGAACCGGACCTGTGAGCGCTGCCGGTGGACCGACCCGAACCAACCAGTGGCGGTGTGCGATTCAAGCTTGCGGTCGCAGACCCGGGGCTGTCCCTGTCTGGCCGCTGGCCAGGGCCAGTTGCTCACGCAAGACTGGCAAATGGTGGGCACAACGTCGTGAGGCAGCGACGCAGAGGTCGGTGGTTGCCAGTTGGCGCTGCAGGTGTCTGCGTCTTTTGGCGCCAATGGGCAATTGGCGTGGATACGGTGCAACACAGCGGCGCACTTGCGGCCTTTGGCGCAAAAACTGGACGCGCAATTTTGGCGCAATGGGCATCTGGAGCTGGTTGGCGTGCATGTTCTTGGCGCACGTTGGCGTTGGCGCCGGTTTTGCATCCCTGCGGGCGGTTCGCCAATGCAACTGGCGCTGCGCAGGACCGCAACCAACCGGTGCGCAGAACCGCAATGGTGGGCCGCGTCTGCGCCACGGGGCACGGGGCCTGCTGCTTGTCAGGATCCGCTTGGTGCGGTACTTTCGCCAGCATGGAGGGCTGAATGCGCGCAACAGTTCCTGTGTACATGGACCCAATCGATCGCTTTTGTCGCGGCGACGGTGAACTGCACGACGAAGCCGGGCGTGCATTCAACGTGTGGGATGCATTGGCCAGCTTTGGCGAGGCTGCGTTTCCAATCGTCATCGGCAATCGGCGCATCGAGTACGACACCTTGCTGGCACGCGCAGGCGCTGTGATGTGCCCGCATCCGATGTCGCCCTACTCGCAATACGCCGACCACGCGGCCGTTGAAAAGGTACGCAGGCTGTGCGAGGCGGCCGGGTTCGAAATGCCGGGCATGCCGGACACCAGGCCAGTTGAGCCATACTCGCCGCCAGGTGACGCCAGCGCTGTCGCGCGAGTACCGGCGGAGGCGCCACGCTTCGTATTGCAGGTACCACACGACTTTGCAGCGCTGCTTGAAACGGCCAAGGGCATCGGTCAGCGCGCCGGCGCCGAGTCGCCCGACAACAACCTGTGCGGCGTTGCGATGTTGGTGTTTGACGCCAAGCAGCCGTTTGCAAAGTAGCTCCGCAAGCAACCGTGCGGCGACGGGGCCAGCTTGCGCGGAAAGGTCTGCCTTCGCGTTCTCGACTACATGAGCGCATCAAAGTCGCAGGCCCAGGTCGAAGCGATGCAGCTCTACTTCGAGCGGCAGCAGATCCTGTGTGCCGCTGTCTGCAAGCTCAACTAGCCGCCCTCCAGTCCAGGTAAACCACCAATGCCCCGCGTCTTCGACAACATCGACAAGAAGCTCCTGCCCACGCTGCAAGACACGCTCAAGACCGCCCTCCGCGCTGACTTCTGCGTCGGTTACTTCAACTTGCGCGGCTGGTCGCAGTTGGCCGATCACGTCGAAAAGTGGTCGGGCGAGCCGGGCAGCCAGTGCCGCTTGCTCGTCGGCATGCACGTCACCCCCGACGACGAACTCAGGCACTCGCTGAAGGCCGGCGAAGGCGAAGGCGTCGACACCGAACTGTCGATCAAGCAAAAGCAGAAAATCGTTGCCGACTTTCGCCGCCAAATGGTGTTCGGGCTGCCCACGACCGCCGACGAAGCCACGCTGCGGCAGGTCTGCGCGCAACTGCGGGCCAAGAGGCTCGTGGTCAAGGTGCACCTGCGCCACCCACTGCACGCCAAGCTCTATTTGCTGTTCCGCGACGACGTCAACAACCCGATCACAGCCTTTGTCGGCAGCAGCAATTTGACGCTCGCGGGCCTGGAGAAGCATGGCGAACTGAACCTCGACGCCATGGACCACGACACCTGCAACAAGCTGGAGAATTGGTTCGAGGCACGGTGGAGCGACCGCTTCTGCTTTGACATCTCGACCGACCTTGCCGACGCCATCGAAGCAAGCTGGGCCAGCGAGAAGCTGACCGCACCGTACCTCGTGTACCTCAAGATGGCGTATCACCTGTCGGAAGACGCCCGCCGTGGCATGGCCGAGTACGCGCTGCCGGCAGAGTTCGCCAAGATTCTGTTTGAGTACCAGGCGAGCGCGGTCAAGGTCGCGGCGTTGCACCTGAACAAGCGCAAGGGCGTGCTGGTGGGCGACGTGGTCGGCCTTGGCAAATCGCTCATTGCCTGCACGCTGATGAAGATGCAGGAGGAGTTGTTCGACACTCGCGCGCTCATCCTGTGCCCCAAAAACTTGGTGTCGATGTGGGAAGGCTACCGCGACAAGTACAACCTGCACGCCCGCGTACTGTCGCTGTCCAAGGTGCTGACCCAGGTGGACAGCGATTTCCCGCGCTACCCGCTGGTGGTCGTCGACGAATCGCACAACCTGCGCAACCGCGAGGGCAAGGTGTCCAAAGCAGTCCGCGAGTACATCAGCGCAATGGATGCCAAATGCATCCTGCTGACCGCGACGCCGTACAACAAGTCGTACCTCGACCTTGGCGGGCAACTGCGACAGTTCATCGATGAGCGCACAAACCTCGGAGTCCGACCCGAACGGTACGTGGAGAGCCTGGGCGGCCCGGTCAATTTCGGCCTAGCACACCAATGCGACATCCAATCGCTGGCGGCATTCGAGTTCAGCCCAGAGCCGGACGATTGGCGCGACCTGATGCGCCTGTACATGGTGCGGCGCACCCGCACGTTCATTGCCGCCAACTACACGGACACCGATGAGCAGGGCAAGTATCTGAAAATGCCGGGTAGCGGCAAATGGCGCTTTCCCAAACGGGTGCCCAAGAACGTCAAGTACGACACCGGCGACGCTGCTGACAATGACATTGCCGCCAAGTTCTACTCGCCGACGGTCGAGGGCGTGATCCGCAGCCTGCAACTGCCGCGGTACGCGCTGAAGGATTACCTCAACCTTTCGGCGCCTCAGCTCAAAACCGAGGCAGCCTTGGACGTGGTCAAGCGCCTGTCGCGCGCCGGTCGCCGGCTCATCGGCTACTGCCGCATTGGCCTGTTCAAGCGACTGGAGAGCGCTGGCCCGTCGTTCTTGCTATCAGTCGAGCGGCACATCTTGCGCAACTATGTGTTCCTGCACGCGCTGGAGAACGAACTGCCGGTACCGATTGGCGACCAGGATCCGGCGCTGCTCGACCCGCAGTACACCGATGCGGACGTGGCGCTGGAAGTGGCTGATGGCGAACTTGACGACGACGAGAGCGACGAGGACGTCGCCGAACCCGTCGGCAGTTTCGACGAAGCGGCGCTTCGGGAGCGCGCGGCCGTTGCGTACGCGGGCCTGGCCGGCAAGTACGCAAAGCGGCTCAAGTGGTTGCCTGCTGCGGTATTCGTCAAAGGCTTGCAGGGTGTGCTGAAGGCTGACAGCGAAGCGTTGACTGCCGTTCTCCAGTTTTGTGGCGAATGGCAACCGGAGCACGACCGCAAGATCAGCGCGCTGCACGGGCTGGTGACCCAAAGCCACGGTAGCGAAAAAGTGCTGGTGTTCACGCAGTTTGCGGACACCGCGCGCTATGTGGCTGATGAACTGCGGCGGCGCGGTGTTGCAGACGTGGCACACGTGACCGGCGGCGGCAAGGTTGACCCCACCGAGCTGGCCAAGCGGTTTTCGCCGCGCTCCAACGACTACCAGTGCCCAGCAGACAAGGCGTTGCGCGTGTTGGTGGCCACGGACGTCCTGTCCGAAGGCCAGAACCTGCAGGACTGTGCCATCGTGGTCAACTACGATTTGCCGTGGGCGATTATCCGGCTTATCCAGCGCGCTGGCCGCGTCGACCGCGTGGGCCAACAGTCGCCGGCGATCAATTGCTATTCGTTCGTGCCGGCGGCAGGCGTCGAGGCCATCATCAACCTGCGACAGCGCATCGATCGGCGCATGCGGGAGAACGAAGAGGTGGTGGGCGCCGACGAGAAGTTCTTCGACGACCGCGAGGCTGCCTTCGTCAAGGATCTCTACACCGAGAAGAGCGGCATCTTGGACGACGACCCCAACGACACCGAGACCGACTTCGTGTCGCACGCCTTTCAGATTTGGAAGAACGCCACCGACGCCGACCCGACGCTGGTCAAACGTATCGAAGAACTGCCGTTGGCCGCGTTGGCGACCAAAGCCCACGCCAAGAGCGCCGTCGCGCCGCAAGGTAGCATCGCCTACTTTCAGACCGCGCAGGCCAACGATGCCATGGTGTGGGTTGACGGTAATGGTGAGGTCGTGTCGCAGTCGCCGCGGCGGATTTTGGAAGCGGCGCAGTGCATGGCGACCACGGAAGCGCTGCCGCGGCGCTCCGACCACCACGAGTTGGTGCAGAAGGCGGCGGCAAAAGTGGCCGAAGCCGAGCAAAAGATCGAAGGCGCGCTGGGGCCGGCGAGCAAGCCGCGGTTCAAGGTGTACTATCGGGTCAAAGGGTACCTGCACAAGTGGAAAGACAAGCGCGACCTGTTTGTCACCGACGGCCACATGCGCGAGGTGTCAGCGCTGCTGGAACTGGTCAACAAGTGGCCGCTGCTGCAGTCGGCGGCGGACTTGCTGGGGCGCAGGCTGCGGCAAGGCATCGACGACGACGACGTGGTGCGCCTCCTGATGTCGCTGCACGACGACAGGCGTCTATTTGGCGATATTGATACCGGTAGCACCCGCGAAGCGACGCTGATTTGCAGCATGGGCCTGGCCGAGGCACCTGGAGAAGAGGCATGAGCGGTTTCAACTTCGAAGAAGCGCGGCAGTACCTGCAAGCGTTTGACCTCAAGAACTTGTTCGTCGAGGTGCTCGGCTGGTCGCATGCCCGGCAGCGGGGCAACGTGCAGGCCAGCGTCGATGGCAAAGCGTTGGTTGCGCAGCCGTTGGTCGAAATGTCGGGCGTTGTGGTGTACCGCTGCGACACGGTGCCGGGCGCCAATGGGCGGCAAGCCCTGCATAGCAAGGTCAGCCAGGCCAGCGTCGAGAACCTGCTGCTGTTTCTGGACGACGCCAACGCTCCGACGCAGTGCATGTGGCGCTGGCAAAAGCGCGATGGCAAGAAGCTGTTCCCGCGCGAGCACCTGTACATGCGCGGCCAGCCGGGTGACCTGTTCATCAGCAAGATTGCCGGCATCTTTTTGGACATCAAAGACTTTGACCCGCACACCAACAACGTGTCGCTGATTACGCTGACCGAGCGCTTGGCCAAGGCCCTTGACGTCGAAAAGGTCACCAAGAAGTTCTTCAACGCGTACGACAGCGAGCGGTTGTCGTTCACCAAGCTGATAACGGGGATTTCCGACGAGAAAGAACGGCGCTGGTATGCGTCGATCCTGATGAACCGGCTGATGTTCGTGTGGTTCTTGCAAGAGAAGCAGTTCTTGGATGGCGGCCACGGCAAGCACGAAGACCGCTATTTGATTCGCCAGATGGCGGCGAGCAAGGTGGGCGGTGGCGATCAGTACTACCGGCATTTCTTGCAGTTGCTGTTCTTTGAGGGCTTTGCCAAGGCGCCCGATGGCGTGGAGCCGAGAAGTGCGCAGGCCAAGAAGTTGCTGGGCCAGATCCCGTACTTGAACGGCGGCTTGTTCCTGCCGCACGCCATCGAGCAGCGCTACGGCAGCAAGATCGGCATCCCCGACGTGGCATTCGACAACCTCTACCGGCTATTTGCCAAGTATTCGTGGAACCTGAACGACACGCCGGGCGGCAAAGACGACGAAATCAACCCCGATGTGCTGGGCTACATCTTCGAGAAGTACATCAACCAGAAGGCGTTCGGCGCCTACTACACCCGGCCGGAGATTACCGAGTACCTGTGTGACCGCACGGTGCATCGGCTGATCTTGCAGCGGGTGAGGAAGGACCCGGAGCCGGCCATCCAGTTCAAGGGCCAGTGGCTGTTCGAGTCGATTGAAGACCTGCTGCTGAATCTCGACGCACCGCTGGCGCTGAAGCTGTTGGGCGAGGTACTGCCGTCGTTGAAGCTGTTGGACCCGGCGTGTGGCTCGGGTGCGTTTCTGGTGGCGATGCTCAAGTCGCTGATTGCGGTGTATGGCGCGGTCATCGGTCGGCTCGATGCGTTGCCGCACAACAACGGCGTGGTGCAATGGAAAGCGCAGAACCTGGCGGGGCATCGCAGCGTCGACTACTTCATCAAGCGCAAGATCATTACCGACAACCTGTTCGGCGTCGACATCATGGACGAGGCGACCGAGATTGCGAAGTTGCGGTTGTTTTTGGCGTTGGTGGCATCGGCGCGGCGGGTGGAGGACTTGGAGCCGTTGCCGAACATCGACTTCAACATTCTGCCGGGCAACTCGTTGGTCGGGTTGTTGCATGTGCCGAAGGGTGAGTTTGACCAGCGGCGGCAGCAAGACATGTTCCTGCCGAAGTACGACCAGATTTGCGCCGACAAGAACCGGCTGTTGGCGGTCTACCGCAGCGTGACCGAGCTGCAAAGCAAAGACGCACTTGCCGACATCAAGGGCAAAATCGAGGCACAGCGGAGCGACGCGCAAGACAAGTTGTCGCAAATTCTGCTGGCGCACATGCGCGAAGCCGGCGTCAAGTTCGAGCAAGCGACCTGGGATGCCAACAAGGGCGACGAAGGCAAGCCACAGAAGCGCACGCTGCGCATGAGCGACCTAGCGGAGCAGAAGCCGTTTCATTGGGGCTTTGAGTTCGACCAGATTCTCGGCGCGGGTGGCTTTGACGGCATCATCACCAACCCACCGTGGGAGGTGTGGAAGCCGCAAGACAAGGAGTTCTGCGCCGACCACAGCGATCTGGTCACGAAGAACAAGATGACCATCAAGGAGTTTGAGAAGGCCAAGGCGGCGTTGATGGTGGATCCGGAGGTGCGCGAGGCGTTCTTGGCGTATTTGTCGCGGTTTCCGCATGTGTCGGCGTGGTTTCGGGCGGCCAAGCAGTACCAGTTTCAGTCGGCGGTGGTCAATGGCAACAAGACCGGCAGCGATTTGAACCTGTACAAGTTGTTCACCGAGCAATGTGTGAACCTGTTGAAGGTGGGTGGCGAGTGCGGGATTGTGATTCCTTCCGGGATTTATACGGATTTGGGGGCCAAGGGGTTGCGGGATTTGTTGTTTGACCACAACCAGGTGACGGGGTTGTTCTGTTTTGAGAACCGCAAGGAGATTTTTGAGGGGGTGGACAGCCGGTTCAAGTTTGTGGTGCTGACGCTGGAGAAAGGCGGCAGAACGGCGACGTTTCCGACGGCGTTCATGCGCCACGACGTGGCCGACTTGCGCGACTTTCCCAGGGTTGGGGCGCTGGATGTCAGTGTGGACCTGGTGCGCAAGCTGTCGCCCGACTCGCATTCGGTGATGGAGTTCAAGGGCCCGGTCGATGTGGAGATTGCCCAGAAGATGCTGCGGTTTCCGTTGTTGGGGCAGAAGTTGTTGGGGACTTGGAATTTGGAGCTGACCAACGAGTTTCACATGACCAATGACAGCCATTTGTTTGAGACCACGCCAGGGCCGGGGAAGTTGCCGTTGTTTGAGGGGAAGCACGTTTGGCAATTCGACGGTGAGTTTGAGCCGCGTAGGTTCTTCGTTGCCGAAGTAGCAGGCCGGCAGGCACTCTGCGGTCGCGCGCTCGACCGGGGCGGTGAATTGGCCTATCAACGGTACCGCATTGGTTTTCGCGCAGTGGCAAGCAACACGAACGAGCGCTCGCTTATTGCGACGGTACTCCCGCGCCGGGTGTTTTGTGGCAACTCGCTCATCACAACGACTAACGCCATGGATGGTGCCGAATTGGTCGGGGTGGCGGCGCTCCTCAACAGCTTTTCGGTCGACTGGCTGGTGCGTGCAAAGACGACGACAAACCTCAACATGTACATCATCAACCAGTTAGCAGTACCTCGGTTCACAGGCCGCGAAAATGGCGTTGTGCCGATTCTCAAGCGCGCCGCCCGCCTAATCTGCACCACCCCGGCTTTTGACGACCTCGCCGCCTCCGTCGGCCTGGGCTCCCACCTCTCCGGCGCAACCTCCCCCACCGAACGCGCCCGCCTCCGCGCCGAACTCGACGGCCTCATCGCCCACCTCTACGGCCTGACCGAGGCCGAGTTCTTGCACATCCTCGGTACCTTTCCCCTTGTAGCCGAGGGCACGAAACTTGCCGCTGCCCAAGCCTTTCGCGACGTTGCCGCCGGAGCCATCCAATGAAACCCTGGCTGCGCAGCATCCGCGTCAAGAACTTCAAGGCCATTGTCGACTCCCGCACCGTCACCTTCGGCAAGCTCACCGTCTTCGTCGGCTACAACGGCAGCGGCAAGTCGAGCATCGTCGAGGCGCTAGAGACCTACCAGCAGACACTGATGCATGGGTACCAAACGGCGCTCCGGCAATGGGGCGGATTCCGCCATGCATGCAACAAGTCCGCCACAGGCAGCCGCATTCGGCGTCGCATTGAGCTATTGCCTTCGTTCGGCGACGATGCGCGGACGGCGATGCGCCACGAGTTGGCAATAGGCAGCGATGCAGACGGCCAAATCGTGGACATGCATGCAGAACGCATCCGCTTGCCTCGCGGTGTCATGACCGAGCGGTCGCAAATCGCGGCGGCCTACCGCGGTGGCGAAGACAGATCTTGGTTCTTCGACTTGCCAAACGACTACAAAGACGCTCTGCAGCAAGTTTGGGGCTGGCAGTTCTTGTCGATGAATGCCGACAAGATGGGCCAGCCGACGCCATTGCACCAGTTGCCTACTCGAGTGCGCCTGCAGCGCGACGGCGTGAACATCGCAGAGGTTATGCGTGACATCCGAAAGGTAGACGTCCACGCGTATGACGGCATTATCGACGCGATGCGGTATGTACTTCCGTACGCTACCGACCTTGAACCCCGCATATCCAGCGATGGAAGTCTGCAAACTACGCTTGAACTCAGGGAAACTGGCGGATCCAATGTGCCAGGCTGGATGCTGTCAACCGGTACGCTGCGAGTACTCGCATTGCTTGCGCTCTTGCGTCATCCGACACCGCCGCCGCTCATCGTCGTCGAAGAGCTAGAGAATGGTCTTGATCCGCGCTGCATTCATCTGCTGGTCGAAGAGATCCGCAACGCGACCAACGAGGGGCACACACAGGTTATCGTTACGACGCACTCGCCGTACCTACTTGACTTGCTGCACATCGACCACATCGTGCTCGTCGAACGCGGCGACGATGGCGGCGCGGTATTTCGGCGCCCTGCGGACAGCGCCGTCGTGCAGCAGTGGGCGAAGGATTACGCGCCCGGCCGGCTGTACACGATGTCCGTACTGGAGAAGCGCTAATGGCACGCCGCGTTGGCTTCGTGGTTGAGTGTGGGCCTGCGGGCGCGGACGAACAGCTTTGCCGCGAGTTTTGCCGAGCCGTGATGGGGGACGTCGCTTGCGATTTTGCTTGCCTTGACAACAAGATGCGCCTGCTAGACGAGGCTGCGCCAGCAGCGGCGAAACTGCTGGCTACGGGCTGCGAGCGAGTGCTCATCGTGTGGGATCTGATGCCGGCATGGCCGGACAAGGACGAGGCGCCGTGTCGGCACGCGGAGCGGCAGCGTTTGCTGGTGTCGTTGGCCGCTGCGAGGTTGAGGGACAAGCCAATCTACTTGGTGTGCGTCGAAAGACAGTTGGAAAGCTGGCTGCTGGCCGATGCGGAAAAGCTAGGCGAATTCTTGTCCACGGATGCGCACGCATACAAGGCAATCGCCGTCGTCAAGGATCCGGATCGCGAGCCTGACCCAAAGGCCGCGGTCATCAGCCATTTCAAGCACGCGCGAGGCTGGCGCTATCTGGATTCGCGGGACGCGGTACGTGTGGTGAAAGCTGGGCCCATTGATCTGAGGCGCCTGCGGCGCTCGGCGAGCTTTGCGCGCTTCGAGGCCAAGTTGGCCGCCACGCCGCCTTGCAGCGGCGGCGACCGCTAAATCCCGCCCGTCCGAAACGTCTTCCAAGTGCGCTGTTTCGCGATGTAGTCTGCCTCCATCGCATGGGCGCGCTCGCTGGCCTTGGCCTGCTCGTAAGACCACCCGACCTTGAACGCAGTGATTTCTTCACGATCCCAGCGCCAATGCGAGATTGTCACCGTGTATCCAGCCTCGTGCTGGGTTAGCCGATCGGGGATGTCGCGGCTGGTCACGCCAATGTAGCGTTCCTTGCGGGTCTTGTTTTCGAGCAGATAGATTTTCCAGGTGTAGCCGGGCATGGGTGCCGCCGATGTGAGGCGCTGAGCGCCAATTCGCCTGAAAACTTGTTGCCGCGGATCCGCCCGGGTAGGATCGAACTGTACAGGGTCGCCCTACCCGGGCTTCTCCACGGTGGCCGCGATCGGGTTTCCGGTCGCGGCCACTGGCTTTTTCTTTGCTTGCTCCCGCCGCGCTGGGTGCCAGCGCAACCTTGGTGCGCGGCGGGATTTCATGTTGTCGCGGTGGACACTGCAGCCTCCTTGTCTATGCGCCTTGGCCGGCGTTTGCGCGCAGGACGAACTTGGCGGGCTCGCCAGCAGTCAGAATGCGGTCAAGCTTGCGGTCAGCCTGCTTCGGGTCGCTCATCCGATAGAGCGCTGCGCCGATCGATTGCTCCTTGTCTTGCAGGCATTTGCTGGCGACTTCTTGTGCCGTCGCGGCACAGCCTAGCGCCTGGAGCGCCGCGTAAGCACGCTTCGTCAGTCCGTGAGCGCTGTGCCCCTCTGCCGGGTCCTGCTTTGCTTCAAACGCTGTGGCAGCCGCTGAAACTATGGCCGAAGCCGGCACGCTGGCAGGCACCCCGACCGCGGCAAGTGGCGCGCCTGCCCGCTCCACGATAGCGATTGCCTCATCCAGACCGCGAAGTTGGGCGGCGAGTTCTGCGCGGCGCTGCCTCAGTTGCTCGATTGCTGCGGCCATTGGTGCTCCGGTGCGGCAGCCTGTTTCTGCCACGGGGCAGAGCATACAGCGCCCCGCATGAAGCGCAAGTGCCGTGCAAGATTTTCCGCATCGCGTGGATAATATGTCACGGCCAAATCTGCATGCCGCGCGGCTTGACATAAAGTAGGGGCCCGCTAGAGTCCATGCGTGCCAGCACTGCTTCTGGCAAACGCCAACCAGGTAAATAGGAGTTCGCGCCATGGCAGCCCACAAGACCTTCGTCAGTTACCACCACGCCAACGATCAGGCCTACAAAAACATCTTCAACCTGCGCTTTGGCAACAAGTACGGCGTCATCACCGGTGCGGCCGTTGAGTTGGGCGACCTGGACCCGAACCTCTCTGCGGATAGGGTTCGGCAGCGCATCCGCGATGAGTACCTGCGCGATGCCAGCGTCACCGTCGTGCTCATTGGCACGCAGACCTGGCAGCGCAAGCACATCGACTGGGAGATTGCCGCGTCCATTCGCGACACAGCGCTCAACCCACGCGGTGGCCTGCTCGGCATCCTGTTGCCGTCCTATCAAATCACATACGCGGACACCTACTTTGCTGGCCGCGACGGCACGCTGCTGCGCTACGACAAGTCCACGATCCCACCGCGGCTGCACGACAACATCGCCTGCGGCTACGCCAAGCTGTACACATGGAGCGACGACCCGGACACGACCCAGGATCGCGTGCACGAGGCGTATCTGAACAAGAGCCGAGCCAGCGTCTTCCCCGACAACGCGAGGATCATGTTCGGCATCAACCGGTCAGGCGCCGGCTGGCACGACTGATCCATCGAGCAGGCTCACCGAGCGTCGAGCCAGCGCGGCAACCCCAAAGGCCGATAAGGTCGTCAGCCCAACGCCATTGCCCGCATGAGCGCTGCGCAGTCGGCCAACACGCCCAAAAAGCGTGCACGCAAATTGGGCGCATACGGCGATCGCGCATCAGGTTGTCCTGTGTAAATCGAGCCAAGGCGGCATTGGCGCAGAAAACTGCGGGTGCAATTCTCGAGCATGTGGCCATTTAGACGTCTCGTGCGACTCGATACGACGGATCCGACCCGGACTTGCACCGGTCAGCCAAGCGGCGCGGCCTTCTTCGGCACGAAGATCTCGCTCACCGCCAAGGTCACATCCTCAAACGGCGGTAGACCCACCACCGCGCCGTCGGTGTACACGCCGAAGATCTGCCAGCGGCCGTTGACCAATTCCAGCACTTCAAGCG
>SXGU01552323.1_pt1 | contig 12790 bp, 9 predicted proteins | sample 3174531 | NCBI WGS metagenome assembly SXGU01 (sample SAMN11356863, study PRJNA531348) | freshwater metagenome | isolation source: freshwater sample F1-140 | place: China: Fuxian Lake, Yuxi | collected 2017-12-25 | reverse complement strand
TGCCCGAATTGCGGCGGCGGATTTGCTCCACGCCCGATCCGGCCCAAAGCCGATCTGAAGAACGGCAACTATCTCGGCAAATATCCTGCCGGCCAACGGGTCGTCTACAAACCGGTAGATATCACGCAGCACAAGATGTTTTGTGCAAGCATCAAAGATATTCCGTCCGAGCAGCGATAGCGCAAGCCCTGCGCTTGCACCGTATGCTGTTGTTTACTCTTCCGGCGCTACCTTATCGAGGGTCGTCAATTCAAAGACACCATGCGCGCGCATGGGCTGAAGATGAATTACGTGATTCGCTGGTTTCTAACCAAGCCGGTTTGAAAACCAAGCTGAATTCGATCGAAGTACCGGGCAATAGATTTTAGAGGTACACCCTACCGAGCTTGTAAAGGTGAAAAAGACGGATACCGATTGGGATAGGGCCACAGATCACTTCCAGCCAACAGATTCCCTTGGGAGATCCAATGTTTGGACCAATAAAGCATCAAGCAAGGTATTGGCTCCTCTTCCAAGGTCAATTTCTTGATCATTCGCCGGTAACAGCTTTTTCTTGAATATCCGCATTTTTATTTGATCTGAATGTCACGTTTCTGTTTTGTGGAACCCTACTCTTCCGGCGCCGCCTTGTACTGACTCGCCAGAACCGTAGGGCGGAATGCATTCCGCCGGCTGTTTGATACCCTCAAGACCAACACATCTAGCGCATCGCGATGCGCCCTACGATTACGCATTGAGCTAATCGGTGCCAACCTCGCTGGTGTCGGCCACATGTGCGAAGAAATGCTTGTGCGCCATCTGCCGCATCAATTGCATCGCTTCCGGTTCGGTCGCGCCAATAGCCTTCGCTTCGACTTCGCCGACAATGCGTTCGAAGCTTTCCAGAAGCACCGGGTCGAAATGCTTTCCTTTCCCTTCGCGCATGATCTCCATCGTGCGTTCCAGGCTGAACGGTTCCTTATAAGGACGTTTCGCGCGCAAGGCATCGTAGACGTCGGCGATGCAAAAGATGCGCGCGCTCAGTGGAATTGCCATGCCGGATAGTTTCTTCGGATACCCGGAACCATCCCACTTTTCATGATGGCCCTCAATGACTTCGCGCGCATTCAACAGAAACCCGGCATCGCCCGCTATCTGGCCGCCGAGTTCGACATGTTGTTGCATCAGCGCGAATTCTTCGGCATCAAGTTTGCCCGGCTTGAGCAGGATGGCATCGGGAATGCCGATCTTGCCAACGTCATGCAGGAACGAGCCGGCGATCAAGCTGCGCATCCGCGCCGAGTCCAGTCCGACTTCCTCACCGAGCCGCGCGGCAATCCAGGTCACGCGATAATTATGCACGCCGGTATCCGAATCGCGCTTGGCGATTGCGCGACCAAGCGCTTCGAGAATGCCGATATGCGCTTCCAGCAACGATAGCGCGCGCTTGAAGTTTTTTACCGCCAGACCCGTCAATAAGGGCGTGAGCACCAGTGCGCAGACCAGCGCCGATGCAGCGGCAATCAGCGCCGATACAACAGCTGAGTTCCGGATGTTCGACAGCTCGGCCTCATCGAGCACGCGCACACCTTCCAGATGGCCGATGACTTCGCCTTTTGCCGTTGCCAGCGGCGTAAACACCCGCAACACTTGCCTGCCCAGCACCACCGCCGTGTCGTAGCCGCCGTTTGTCGGCAACGCTCCATGCGGCAGCTTTTTCAAGGCTTCTTCGATGTCTTCAAAGCCCGATTGCACCGACTCGGCGAGCTTTTTTCCATCGACCGAATACACTTCGGCCATCGCGAAGATGCCGCCCACCATGCCGCTGATGGCCTGCGCCAGCGCGCGTTCGCGCTCGGCTGGAGGCAGCTCGAGCACGGCAGCCGGCACCGCGCGCCGCGCTTCGATTCCCAGCATGCGGATCGACGACTCTTCGGCGGTTTCACGTTCATGCAGGTAGCCGAGCGCGGCCGCGAGGGTGCCAACCGTCAGGAAAACGGAAACCACCCTGATGAGGGCGTTTTTGAGCAGACCGCGAAGTTTCATAGACAGGCCATGTTATTCCACGGGGCAATAATAGCCTGTCTCGCCGCTTGCGGCACGCGGTGATTGGCACGCGGTGATTCCGGCGTAACCGCAATCGAACTTCGACCGCTTCTACTCTTCCGGTGCCGCCTTGTACTGACTTGCCAACCGTTGCTGCGTTGCCGTCGGCACCGGGTCGTAATGGCTGAATTCCCCCGCATAGCTGCCCGCCCTCCCGTGTTCGAATACAGGCGCGACTTGGCAGCCGTTCAACTCCGACTGCGGCTCGCACCCGGTCCCCGTCGCCGTGCCGGCCTGTGTGAATGGCCGCAAAACTATTGATGGCCGGCGGAAATGACACTTTGCTGACGATCAACATTTTCCAACCGAGCATTCATATCCCGTAGAATCAATGTTGTCGTTTAGATAATTAGTTAATAGTGTTGAGGCATTTCCAGGAGCTGAAGATGGCTATACCCAAATTTAAAACGATCGGCACATCGGTCACATCGCCGATCGATAACACAAAGCGCAAGGAAGTACTGGTATCGTGCCAACAGTACGGGCAGATGCTTGACTACGCCGATTTCCCCGATCGCTGGCTGCCATGGGAGTCGGCCGCCACGGTAGCAGTGCAATGCGGCTCGATCGCTGCCGGTCGCATTGAGCGTGCTGCTGGCGACGATACAACCGATACGTTCATGACGTTGCGGCCGCAGCGGTTGAGCTATTCTCATACGGTCGCTCCGCACTGGACGGTTGAGGAAGATATCGCAGTGGCCGACTTGCCTCGCGACGACAAGCAGGAAAGCAGCGAGGAAAGCGACACCGGACACGCAAGCCATGCCGCACTGCCAATACTTGATCCGGTTTCTGATCCTTACCGCGTGCAGTTGGGCGATTCATTGAGCGCCATTGCAAAGCGTGCCGGCAAGTCCGTCGCTGACTTGATGCGCTTCAATGGCTTGATCGATTCGGACCGACTGCAGATAGGCCAAACCCTATATTTATCCGAAGCCAGCGCGTTTGGCGCGAGCGTCCTGTTTTTGGATGCACTGCGCCATCCGATCGAAAAACTGCCGTACAAGCTGATTGCCGACGGCAGAACCGTGCAAGGAAAAACCGGCGCTACCGGCATGATCCCGCGCCAGACAACAAGCAATGCGCAATCCGGAATCGAGGTGATGATCCGGGATGCGCAAGGTCAATGGCGTTCGCTCGTCGAGACCGCCTCCGGCTACGGCCATAAACTCATTACTCTGGTCAGCGGCGCGCTGGTGTTTCCGGGCCAGACCGAGCCGCACCCGAAAGCCGCGCCGCGCGCGCTGCCGCCAACGCCAAAGCCGGCCGGAACAAATAAACAAGCGCAGCCGCTGCTGCCCGCGCTGGCGCAAGGCACCCCCGTCAAGAACAACCCGGCAATCAAGACCGCGAAGAAAAAGGGGCCGCAGGGGCAATCGGTGCTGAAGATCGAGGTGGATATTCCACAAGGGCTGTTGAAATTATTTGCCAATTACACGGGCGAGGAGATCGTAGAGAAAGGCTGGAAAGTGGCGACCGATCGCTTGGAATGCGAAATCGCCGTGCTCAAGGCCTTCGCCGAAGTGGAAAGCGGCGGCCGTTCGTCGTTCTGGCGTCTCAACAAGGGAGATGGGGCGCACATTCCCGCTGTCCTGTACGAGCGTCACTATTTCAGTGATCTGACGAAGAAAAAGTACGACAAGGAGCATCCCGACCTGTCATGGCCTGTCGGATACCAAAAAAAATCACGTCTGGGTGACAGCGATAAGGGGATGTCTAGCGGCAAGGTAGGAACAGGCGACATCTACAGTGATTATGCCAGTGCATATCTGCGGTTGATCAATGCCTTTCGCCTTGACGCAATGGCCGCTCTCAAGTCGTGCTCTTGGGGGAAGTTCCAGATTATGGGGCAGAACTATTCCCTCTGCGGCACACCGGATATCAACGAATTCGTCAACAAAATGTGCACTTCGGAGTTGGAGCAGATCAAGCTTGTCACCGAATTCATCCGCAACAAGCCGCGCGCATGGAAAAACGCGAAGAACAAGGCATTGGGCAGGGAGATTTCGCTGTGGGATGCGGTCAAGACCAAGAACTGGGCAGCCATCGCGTTCAACTACAACGGCCCCAGCTACAAAACCTACAACTACGACACAAAAATGAAAGCAGCCTATGAAAAATACAGCACAAAAAACGTTTGAACTCTTGTTCACCGCTACGTTGTTATTCTGCGTGATGTCCTTGCTCAACTTCGTTCACGCGGAAGTTCGGATCTCCAGTGCTTGGGATTCCAGATATCGCACGGATGGCTCCCCAGTACCGGATAGTGAGCATGAGATACCAAGACTTGAAAAAGCTGCAGTGGCTGTAGCGGCAATTCGCAATGCAACTCCGCTTGGTTCGCGAGGCGAAGCCGAGCTTGGCCTCGGCTACAAGCTCTTTATCGAAGGGACCAAGTTCTACCTGCAGCCAGCGCGCTTCATGATCAAAAGCCGGCCCAATGAGGTATGCACGCCCGCCGACTACGACAAGGCGCCGACGTATCAGTGCGAGGAAGGTCGGCGCTATACCGTAGGCTGTCATCTCATCTTCATTGATGCCAACTTCGCCGAAGCCGGCTTCCATTCGATCAAGATCAACGAACCCTATCTCCATTTCTGCAACGCCGTCCCCGCAGTCGGGGTCGCCAGCAAAGACCGCAATGAGCTGCTGGTCACGGTGCAATACTTTCCCGTTGACCGCAAGGCGGCCAGCAAGGTCAGTGAAATCGGCTCGGGATGGAATCGCATGACGGTGCTGCTGCGCGTGAAGGCAGTGAATGGCAAGATCGTGGTCGAGCAGGATGACACCTGCCTCGGCAATCCGAACAAGATCGATACCGTGCCGGATGCGCGCAAAGCGTTGGCACGCTGCAGCGCCGGTGCAAAGGCCGCCGGTTACAAAGCTGCGCAGACGGCCTCCGAAAGTCCCGTAGAGCGGGCCATCAAGGTACCCGTCGACGTGCGCCCGTTTGTGCCGACCGGCAGCGACCCAATCATGCTTAAGGCCGCCGACCTCGATGGAAACGGCCAGCAGGACTATGTTCTGGTCACCGAGGAACGGGCCTCAAGAGAGGAAGGTGAATCAGCCGGAGGCCGCACGCTCTGGATTCTTGTGCGAGGGCCGGATGGCCGGCTGATGCTGGCGAAAAGCAATGCGAGCGCAATTTACTCGGCGGACATGGGCGGCATGATGGGCGATCCGTTTGTTGGAGTGAGTGCATCAACCAGGAGCTTTGAGATCGAACACTACGGCGGCAGCGCATGGCGTTGGAGCACTTCATCCCGGTTCAACTACTCAAAACGCGACAACACTTGGCAACTTGTACGGGTTCAGAATGAAAGCTTCCACGCTCCCGATGCGAACGACAGCGAAGTCACGGTCGAGACGCCGCCCAAGCACTTCGGCAAGATCGATATTGCCGATTTCGACCCCGAGCGCTATCTCGGCGTTGGGACGCGCTAATTTCGTGCCTCCTTGGGAAAGCTACCGAACATCTCGAGCAGGAAAGTCTGCCTTGCTTCAGTAGCCAGCTTGCGCGCTTGACGCTCTCCGTACCGAAGTACGGAGAAAGTGTGAGTGTTACTTTGGACGTTGTCGCTGCTCACTCTTCCGGCGCCGCCTTGTACTGGCTCGCCAGCCGTTGCTGCGTGGCCGCCGGCACCGGGTCGTAATGGCTGAATTCCACCGTATAGCTGCCCCGCCCGCCCGTGCTCGAATGCAGGCGCGACTGGTAGCCGTTCAATTCCGACAGCGGCACTTGCCCAGTGACCGTCACCGTGCCGGCCTGCGCGCTCTGCAGGCCGTTGATCTGGCCGCGCTTGGAAGTCAAATCGCCGGTGATGTCGCCCATGCTTTCTTCCGGCGTCACGATCTCGATGTTGACGATCGGCTCCAGTACCAGCGGACGTGCTTTCAACACCGCATCGATGAAGGCCTTGCGCCCCGCGGTGGAAAACGCGATTTCCTTGGAGTCGACCGGATGGCTCTTGCCGTCGTACACGGTGACGCGCACATCCTGCATCGGGAATCCCGCCAGCGGTCCCGCTTCCAGCACCTGGCGCACACCTTTTTCCACCGCCGGGATGAATTGGCCGGGAATTGCGCCGCCTTTCACCGCATCGACGAACTCGAAACCTGTACCGCGCGGCAAGGCTTCCACCCGCAGGAATACTTCGCCGAACTGGCCGGCGCCGCCGCTTTGCTTCTTGTGCCGGAAGTGCCCTTCCGCCTTGCCGGCAATGGTCTCGCGGTAAGCGATTTTCGGCGGATGGGTGGTGACTTCGAGCTTATACATTTCCTGCATGCGCTCGAGCGCGGCGCGCAGATGCAGCTCGCCAAGTCCGAGCAAGACCGTCTCGTTGGTACTGACTTGATGCTCGATCTTCAGGCACGGATCTTCGGCCGTGATTTTTTGCAGCACTTCCCACATGCGTTGTTCATCGCCGCGCTTTTTCGGTTCGATCGTCAAGCCGAAGATCGGCAATGGAAACGGCAGCGGCCGCAAATGGATATGGTCGTCTTCCGCCGCATCATGCAGCACCGCATCGAAACTCATGTCCTCGATCTTCGCCACCGCGCAAATGTCGCCCGGCACGCCTTGCGGCACTTCAATCTGCTCCTTGCCTTGCAACATGTAAAGATGCGCGACCTTGAACGGTTTGCGGCCATCGCCGATATACAGCAGGCTGTCGCGTCTTACCGTGCCTTGATGGATGCGGAACACGGCCAGCTTGCCGATATAGGGATCGACCGCGATCTTGAAAACATGCGCGAGCACATGCTGTTCCGGATCGGTCACCGCACGGATTTCCTTGCGCTGGTCGGGCGCTTTCACATCGTCGCGGTAGAACAACGGCGGATTGCCTTCGGACGGGTTGGGCATCAGTTTCACGAACACATCCAGCAGCTCGGCGATGCCCGCCCCGTTGCGCGTCGACACGAAGCAGATCGGCACCAGGTGGCCTTCGCGCAGCGCTTGTTCGAAGGGCGCATGCAATTGTTCCGGCTCGATCTCGCCTTGCTCCAGATACAAGGCCATCAAGTCGGCATCGACCTCGACCACTTGATCGACCAGCGCGCGATGCGCCGCCGCCACCGACGAGAAATCGGCATCGCCGGACGGATTGAAAAAGCAATCGACGACCTTGCTGCCGCCCATCGCCGGCAGGTTGATCGGCAGGCACTCCTTGCCGAAGGTTTCCTGGATGCGTATCACCAGCCCCGGCAGATCGATGTTTTCCGCATCGATCTTGTTGACGATGATCATGCGGCACATGTTGCGCTGCTGCGCCAATTCCATCATGCGGGTCGTCATCATTTCGATGCCGGTCTGCGCATTGATCACGACTGCCGCCGTTTCCGCGGCCGGTAGCGCGCTGATCGCTTGCCCGACGAAATCGGGATAGCCGGGCGTATCGATCAAATGGATGCGCGTGTCGCCGTGTTGCAGATGGACGATGGCGGAATACAAAGAGTGTTGATATCTGCGCTCCAGCGGGTCGTGGTCGCACACGGTGCTGCCGCGTTCCAGGCTGCCCGGACTGGCGACCATGCCGGCGCGATGCAACAGCGCTTCGACCGCGCTGGTCTTGCCGCAGGCGGTGTGCCCGAGCAGGGCAATGGTACGGATGGCTTCGGTACTGTATGGCATAGCAGTTCCCTTTCGAAAACTCTTTGGCAAACCGGGTTGCAAGCTGGTTTGCGTTTTATTATCGCACCCGCGCGCCTGCGGCGTTAGCACGGTGAACATGTTTTATACCAATCCTCACCCATAACGTGACATGAAATCGCGTCTTTTTCCGTCGGGCGGCGTTGCTCCTCCTTGCAGGAGACGACCCTGCGCGTCCTCGCGCCTTGCCAGCCGAAAAAATCCATCGATTTCATCTGTCACGTTATGGGTGAGGATTGGTATTAGCGGTGATGGTTTGTGCTTAGGAATGTGTACGGAATAAGTTCCCGATTTGTTCCACGCCAGACAGGCGCACTGCGGCGTTGCGCATCGTCGCCATAGCTCGCTATGACTCCTCCTCGCGCCTTGCATTGCATCCCGTCTGGCGCGTCCAAATCGGGAACTTATTCCGTACACATTCCTTAGGGTAAAAGACAAAATCAATGCAGGCATTCGCGCTCCCATCCGTATCGATGCTACGGAGCGCGCAATGAAAATTGATTGACGGATATCAAGGTATGCAAGATGGAAGCGCTTGCGAACCGTTTTTCCTGCATGCCGTCAGCACGGCGTTTCTGTGTCGGTCTCAGCTCGACATCAGCACCGGAATGGTCATGGACTGGAGTACGGTGTGCGTCACGCCGCCAAGCAATAGTTCGCGGAAGCGGGAATGCCCGTAGCCGCCCATCACCAGCAAATCCGAGCCGAGCCCCGTAGCCAGCGATAACAGCGCGTCGCCCACATCGCTGTGAGTCTGTTGCTGGATCACGTCGACCTTGACGCCATGGCGCGCCAGGTAAAGCGCGATATCGGCGCCGGGTTGTTCGCCATGCGCGTCGCCTTGCGCGCTGGGGTTGAATAGCGCGACTTCCACGATTTTTGCTCGCTTGAGCAGGGGCAGCGCATTGACCACTGCCCGGGTGGCGCCGATGCTGGCGTCCCATGCGACCAACACGCGCTCCCCCAGCGACTCGATGTGTCGGGCGTACGGAACCAGCAAGACCGGTCGTCCCGAATTCATCACCACATATTCGGGAAAGTCGGACATCACGACAGGCGACAATTCATCCGGATCGAGTTGTCCGATCACCACCAGGTCGCAGTAGCGAGCCCTGGCGCTGATGCCGGCGCCCGCCTCGTCGTCGATCAGCGGACTTTCATAAGAACGCAGTTCCAGGCCGCGCACCTGTTCCTCAAACGCCCGCAGCGACTTGCGCGCGCCTTCGCGCAATGCCTCCAGATGCTGCGCGAGCGGTTGCGCAGCATGGACTTCGGTCTGTTCGCTCGTATTCGTCTGGTAAATGTACCGTGACACGCCGCTGGTGGCCGCGCCGATCAGGTGCGCGTCTTGCCGCGCCGCGATGCCAGCGGCAAGACGAATGAGCTGGGGTGCATGTTTGGATGCATCAACGTGAACAAGTATTGTTTTGTAAGACATTGTCTGCCTTTCTTAGCCATCCAAGTTCTTTTTCATACGGTATACGAATACTGGAATCTCGCATAGCGATAATACCTTGGACGTGACACTGCCCAGCAACAACTGCCCCAAGCCGCCACGGCCATGCGATCCCATGAAAATCAAGTCGCAGCCGTGCTGTTGCGCTATCTGCACGATTTTCTGTGCGGTATGGTCCGAATAGGCGACGACGCCGACATACTTCAAGTCGGCGGCTGCAGCGGCTTTTTGAATATCGGCAAAGTGGCTTTCGCCAGTCCGCACGATGGCTGCCCGGTACTCGTCTTCACTCGGATAATTGGGTGGAATGATTTCCACGCCAATCGGATACTGGTATTCCGGAGCAATGAAAATGGCGATCACCTGTGCGTCGCACTGCCGGGCGAATTCAACCCCGGCCTGCGCCGCGGCCGATGCCAGCGTCGAGCCGTCGGTCGGTACCAGGATAGTCTTGAACATGATGTGCTCCCATATTTGTGGGAAAGGGTCTGAACGCCTTGCTCAGTTGACGAACTGCTTCGCCGATTGATTGCGAAGACGGACCTGCATTCAGGGTAGGCGAAGACATTTGTCCATGCCGGAATTTTGGTTGATCCTAGTCAACGAAATAAAGAAAAATGATTCATCCGAGTTTCCTGTGGGTATCTGCCTGGTATTACTGTGTCTACCTTAAAGCCATCGTCATTCCCGCGAAAGCGGGAATCCATAAGCCCGTCATACGAGTAGCTCCGTATGGATTCCCGCTTTCGCGGGAATGACGGAGGTTTTGGCAAACCCTGTGCGAAGCGTTCCCTTTACCCACACAAAAGTCTGAAGAACCAGAAAAATAAGGCCCTTCTCGTCCTTGCGTCTTGAAAGAGTTTGTCTTAAGGAAAGAGCAGAATATTTTCACCGCTTCCGGCCTTCATTCCTGCTTCCGCAAGCATGGAAATCAAGCGAGGAAAGCCAATCGGATATTGTGATTTCGCATTGCTGCAACCGGCGGGATTGCGACAATACTCAAGCGCACATCAGTTTCATCAACGCCACTCCAGCAACTCTACGACGATGCACGGCCATGCTGATTTCAACTTTCCAATTCCGGAAAACTCCCGCGCGCGCTGGCGGTGGATGGGTTTTCTCCATCACCACCGTCGTCCTGTAATGACACGCTCATCGCTTCGGGTGCTTGTTGTGGAAGACAACCAGGCTTTCCTGCAGGTTCTTTGCGAGATACTGGAAAAGTTCGGCCACCGACCGCACGGCGTGCCGTGTGCGGAAGAGGCGATCGCACTGCTGCAGAAGCACAGCTTTCATGTGTTGATTGTGGATATACAGTTGCCCGGCATGTCCGGAATCGAGCTTGCGAAAATCGTGGCTAGTACCGTACCGGGCATCAAGGTCATCTTTTCCTCCGGTTTCAGTTACCTGCTTACGGATGCTCTCGATTTCGATTTCACGGTGCTGCATAAACCGTATTTCCTGAACCAGCTCAAGCATGCGATCGAATCCAGCGATAAAGACCCTCTCGATGCAGCGCATCATGGCACGGGCGACCTGCCGCGCGGCTAAGTACCCGCTCAGAATATTTTGTGAGATGGATGTGGTTCGGTCCGGATGCGATGCAAGGCGGACGACCCGACGCAATGCGAGCATTGCCAGGGGTGGCCAACGCCGCAGCGCGCCGGACCGGGCCGCAGACACTCACAAAATATTCTGAGCGGGTACTTAAACCTTTCTTCACCACCGCTTCTACCACCGTCGCATCACCGCGTGCGGACGTTTGTTCCCTGACGCCATCGCGTCTATCCCGCAGTGTCACCAAAGATTCATGCAGCCGTCACTTGTGCGTCATAAACGCTGAGTAGCATGGCGCTGGTGGAGTCTGCGGAGAAAAATATGAACCCCGACATTGTGATCGTCCGAGACGGCGATGGTTATCGGCTATTGCACGGTCATCTGCGGCTGGCCAATGTGCTGCGTGCGGCCGACGAGATAGCAGTCGAAGTCCACGGCGAGGGAGAGATCAAGGTGATGAAGACGCGCACCGGCTATTTCATTGGCAAGGACGGGCAAAGCCTGCCGCTCCACAAAAATTGACGTGGCGCTATCGCGGCACGTAATCCACCTTCAATAACAGCGATAAAAAGGCAAAGTGCACCCATGAACGACCTCACCAGGCATGACTTGCTAATCGATCCGGAAGAAACCGGTACCAATATTTCGGACAACCCAAGCTTCGAAAGCGTGCTTAGTGCGCGCTTGAGTCGGCGTTCTTTGCTGAAAGGCACGTTCGGCATTGCGACCACGGCATTCTTCGGCACCGGCCTCACCGCCTGCGGCGGTTCCAGCGACGCGGTTGCCGCCACGACGACCTCGCCGACGACACTGTCCCCGGAGTTGAATTTCAATGCGGTCGCCAAGAGCGTCGCCGATACGCTGAGTGTGCCGGCAGGGTATACCGCAAGCGTGCTGTATCGCCTTGGCGACCCGATTGCGACCGGCGTATCTGACTACCGCAACGACGGCACCGACAGCGCCGCGTCGTTTGCGCAGCGCGCCGGCGATCATCACGACGGCATGCATTACTTTGGTCTTGGCAGCGACGGCAAGTACAGTGCAGGCAACAGCGAGCGCGGCTTGCTGGCGATGAACCATGAAGCGATCACGCCGGCCTACCTGCATGCAAACGGCCCGACTATCGTCAGCGGCGTTCGCACGGTTGCCGATGAAGTCACCAAGGAATTGAACGCGCACGGCGTCAGCATCATCGAGGTCAACAAGAGCGGCAGCAATTTCAGCTACAAGCGCGATTCCACCTTCAACCGCCGTATCACCACCTTCACTGAAATGAGCTTGTCAGGTCCGGCCGCACGCACGCCGCACATGATTACGGCGTACTCGACGGATGGCTCCAAGACGCGCGGCACCATCAACAACTGCGCCAATGGCCACACGCCGTGGGGCCCCTACCTGACCTGTGAGGAAAACTGGGCTGGCTATTTCCGCCGCATTACCGCGACCGACAATCCGAATCGCACGGCCAAGGAATTGACCTCGTTTGCCCGCTACGGCGTGGCCGGCAATGGCCGCGAATTGTGGGCCACCGCAACCGCTGCCGATCCGGCCGATACGTCATTCGCGTGCTGGAACGCGATGAAGCTGAGTAGTTCCGCCGACGGCAGCGACGACTTCCGCAATGTCGCCAATACCTTCGGCTGGGTGGTCGAGATCGATCCCTTCAACCCACTCTCCACGCCGAAAAAGCGCACCGCGATGGGCCGCTTCGCGTATGAAGGCGCCTGGCCCGGTCCGGTCACGGCCGGCAAGCCGCTGGTGTGGTACATGGGCTGCGATTCGCGCAATGAATACATTTACAAATACGTGTCGAATGCGGTGTGGGATCCGGCCGACGCCACGCTTGGACTGGCCGCTGGCGACAAGTACCTGGACGACGGCAAGCTGTACGTGGCGAAATTCAATGCCGACGGCAGTGGCCAATGGCTGGAACTGAAGTTCGGTAGCAACAACATCACCGCCGGCAATGCCGCCTACCCGTTTGCCGATCAGGCCGATGTGCTGGTCAATGCGCGCCTGGCAGCCGACGCGGCGGGCGCCAC
>SXGU01156525.1_pt1 | contig 12791 bp, 11 predicted proteins | sample 3174531 | NCBI WGS metagenome assembly SXGU01 (sample SAMN11356863, study PRJNA531348) | freshwater metagenome | isolation source: freshwater sample F1-140 | place: China: Fuxian Lake, Yuxi | collected 2017-12-25 | reverse complement strand
GTCGATCTCGCGGATGCCGCGGGCGGCGGTGTCGGCGACCATCCCGCCGCCGACGAGGAGGTAGTCGAAGTGTGTCGTGGCCATGCCGCCAGCCTCTCCGCCCGTCCTCGGGGCGCGCGCCGATCAAAGTCTCGAAAGCGCGGCGGACGAAGGTAGTGCGCAGCACTTCCTGAAACGTGCCAATATGCGGCAAGCCCGAGGGTCCATAGCCGGTTTCGAACAGCACGGGCGAGCCATCGGGACGGCTGCCGCCGGGATAGCGGCGGAGCAGTTTCTGGGCTTCCTGGAACGGCCACGCCTTGGAATTGCGCGCCTCTTCGACGAGGTTCTGGGTCATTGTGCGCGTCTGCTAGCGATTGGGTCGCGGCGATGACAGTGGGTTCGCACAAAAAGAAGGGGCGCTTCCCCGTGGAAAGCGCCCCAGGCAGTTTCTGCGACCTCCTTGGGAGGAAGGGAGGGGATCAGGCGGTCGCAGGCTGCCAACCACGCAAGGCGGGCCAGCGGTTCGTGTATTCGCTGAGGTCGATCCGCGGCTTGCGGCTTTGGAAATCTTGACCAAGCGATTGCATGATCAGCTTCGCTCGGCGTGCGCGGGCACGCACCGACGTAAAGGGATTGGCACGGTCAGGTTCAGCCGCGACGAGTTCCTTCAGCAGCGCATCGCGCTCTTCGAATGTCTCGGGCACTTGGCTGGGCAAGGGAATGGGATCGCCGTCTCCATTCGGTACCGAGGTGGTGCTCGCCATTGGGGCCGCTGGCGGCGCCATAACCGGAGCCGGCGCTGCGGCAGCAAAGCTGCTGGCCGGAACCATCGGCATCGCCGGAGTCGGTTCGGGATTGCGAACCACCACGGGTTCGGCGGCGACCGGCTCTTCAAGATCATTCGGCTCGACAACATCGTAGTCCGTCTCAGTCGCGCGGCGGCGACGACGGCGCGAAGCGGCAAATGCAACGCCACCCACCGCGGCTAGTCCAAGCGCGCCCAGCATACCTGCGACAAGCGCCTCATCGGTGCCGTCCGCGTTCGTCCTCGAAACGGGCTGGGCTACGCCTGGCATAACTTCGGTTTCTGCCGAAGAGGAAGTCATCGGCAGAGTTGTGCGCTCGGGGGAGATGTTAGCAGCCAGCCGCGCCGGAGCCACCTCTGGTGCGGACGTCACAACCCCGCGAGTGGCGCCAACGCTACCGGTGCGGGTGCTACTGCTACGCGCGCGAGCCGGTGCTGGCTCACTTGTAGCGGTAACCCGTTCGGTCGTCGGCGCATTGGTCGTCTGGACAGGAGTCGCGACAACCGGAGCCGGCGCAGGGAGCACGATCGTCGGCGCCGGAGCCGGATCTGCATTTACCGGTGCCACGTCGGTATCCGGCAGCACGATTACTGGTGGAGACGCCGAAGCGTCTTGGGCAACCGCGGGCATGACAGGGAGCGCGGCCGACGCGGCAATCGCGAGGGGGGCGCAACGGGCGAGAAGCGTGCGTGTCATCATGGCCACACAACGGGTGAGAAATCCGCCGCGTTCCCTAAATCTGGCGTTCAGAAAAGTCCAAATGATTGTAAAGCCGACATAAATAGAAAAATGAACAGGATGAACCGCGGTCTTTTACGGACCAATCGAGAGCGGGTTGGTCGCAATTTTGCCGTAATCCTTGGCGTCCCGCTTCTCCTCAGCTGCAGGAAAATCGCGCAGTTTTGCGATAGGCGTTGAGCCGTCCCCTTGCCCACTGTTCGCCGTGTGTTCTAGGGCAAACCTGTGACGCCGATCCCCCTACCCGCGCTTCATGCAAGCCATGCCGGCAATTGGTTGCGCGATCCCACCGGCGCCACGCGGGCGCTGTCGAAGGGCGAGGCCGTCATGGCGGCGGCGGATACTCCGCTGCTGCTTCTCAATGCTCCGCTGCTCGCCAGCCGGCTGGGCTATCCCGACCTGTCGGGCCTCGATCTGCTCGAACTCTTCGCCTTCGTCCACCCAGCCCGTTTTTGCGTCCCGACGCCCAAGGGGTTGGCTCACGCGCTCGGATTGGCAGAGCCCGAGGGCGACGGCGATGTGCCGCTTCTGCTTCAGCAAGCGGTTGCGACACTGATCGACACATGCGCAGATCACGACTGGGCACAACGCCCCGGGGCATGGTCAAGTCTGCAATCGCTTGTGAGGTTGCGGTGGCCTTGGGCGCAGGTTCTGAACGGGCACGTCGCAAAGCCTGCGCAAGCGGAAAAATGGCTGTTTTCCAGCCTGCCCGAGTGGGAGGAAGCGCCGGAACGACCGCAGCCGGGGCAGGTTCTGCTGGATGAGCTCGAAATCGAAGGTCGGCTCGAACGGCTGACCGGCGAGGGGTCCGAGCGGCGCGCGGGTCAGCAGCATTTCGCGCGTCAGGCCGGCGGCGTCTTCGCACCTCGCCTCCGCGAGCAGCGCCCCCACATCCTGCTGGCACAAGCAGGTACCGGGATCGGTAAGACGCTCGGCTACCTCGCCCCCGCTTCACTATGGGCGGAGCGATCGGGCGGCACCGTGTGGGTGTCGACCTACACCAAGAACTTGCAACGCCAGTTGCGCCAGGAAAGCACGCGTGCCTGGCCCGCGGCACGTCCGGACGGCTCGCCGCCTGTGGTCATCCGCAAGGGGCGCGAGAACTACTTGTGCCTGCTGAACCTGGAAGACGCGCTGCAGGGCGGCTTTGCCGGGCGCGCGGCGGTCCTGGCGCATCTGGTTGCGCGTTGGGCAGCGTACAGCCGCGATGGTGACATGATCGGCGGCGACCTGCCCGGTTGGCTCGGCACGCTCTTCCGCAAGCGAGGGATCGCCGCGCTGACCGACCAGCGCGGCGAATGCGTCTATGCCGCTTGCCCGCATTACCGCAAATGCTTCATCGAACGCGCGGCGCGCGCCAGTGCGCAGGCTGACCTGGTGATCGCCAATCACGCGCTGGTGATGATCAGCGCCGCGCGGACCGGCTTCGGCGGGGGCGGCTTGGCCATGCAACGGCCTACGCGAATCATTTTCGACGAGGGGCATCATGTCTTCGAGGCGGCGGACTCGACTTTCGCCGCTGCACTTACCGGGTTGGAAACGCTCGAGTTACGCCGCTGGCTGGTCGGACCGGAACGCGCCAACCGCGGACGGCGGCGCGGGCTTGCCGCCCGGCTGGCGGACGTGGCCAGTTATGACGAGAAGGGCGCAGCCGCCATCGAGGCAGCGCTCGCGGCGGCGCAGGCGCTGCCCTCCGATGGTTGGCTGGGCCGGCTAGCAGAAGCGATGCCGGCCGGTCCTATCGAGGCGCTGCTGGCTCGAGCCCGAGCACTGACTTATGCGCGTGACGAGAGCGGCGGGGTAGAGGCCGGATATGGCCTGGAAATCGAGGCGGCGCAGCTTCCCGGCGAACTCATCGAGGCGGCCGGTCATGCCGAGCAGGCGCTGGCAGCGATCCGCACGCCGCTGATCCGCCTTGCCACGCGGCTCGAAGCCATAGCGGAGGATGCGCCCGATTGGCTCGACGCCCAGGGCCGTGCGCGGATCGAAGGGGCGCGCCATTCACTCGCCTGGCGGATCGACCTGCTCGCTGCATGGGAGGCGATGCTCGGGCGGCTTGGCGGTCCGGCAGACCCGGAATTCGTGGACTGGCTGGCGGTCGAACGCAGCGACTCGCGGGAATACGATGTCGGCCTGCACCGCCACTGGCTGGACCCGATGAAGCCCTTCGCGCGCGTCGTGCTCGAGCCCGCGCATGGCGTGATGCTGACCAGCGCAACGCTGACCGATCGCGACGAGAGCGGCCCCGACTGGGCGGGCGCAATTGCCCGGTCCGGCGTGGCGCATCTCGAAATCGAGCCCCGCACCGCAGTGGCCGACAGCCCGTTCGACTATGCCCGCAGGGCCGAAGTGCTGATCGTTACCGATATCCGCAAGGGCGACATCCCTGCCATTGCCGGCGCCTTCGCGCGGCTGGTCGAGGCGTCTGACGGGGGCGTGCTGGGCCTGTTCACCGCGATCCGGCGGATGCGGGCGGTGGTCGGGCGAATCGCTGATCGGCTCGCCCGCGCTGGGCTGCCGCTCTATGCCCAGCACGTCGACCCGATCGACACCGGCACGCTGACCGACATCTTCCGCGACGACCCGCGCGCCAGTCTGATGGGCACCGACGCGCTGCGCGACGGAGTGGACGTGCCCGGCCGCTCGCTGCGGCTGGTGGTCATGGAAAGCGTGCCCTGGCCGCGTCCGACCATCCTGCACCGCGCGCGCCGCGCCGCCGCGGCCGGCGCACCGGGCGGCGCTCAGGGGTACGACGATCGCATCATCCGGGCGCGCCTGGCGCAGGCCTTCGGACGCCTGATCCGCACGCGAGACGACGCCGGACACTTCGTTGTCCTGTCCCCAGCCTTCCCCACGCGGCTGCTGTCGGCATTTCCGCCCGGCACCCCCGTCATCAGAGTGACGCTCGAAGAGGCTTTACAGCGTATCGCGAATGGTATCGGAAGGCACGAGGCCGATACGGCCGAGGGTGAGGAGCAGGTCGTTACGTGAAGACATTGGGCCTGCTGCGCCATGCCAAATCGGATTGGGGGCAGTCCGACAAGCGCGACTTCGATCGTGGCCTGAACGGGCGCGGCCGCCGAGGTGCGGCGCTGATGGGAGATCACATCCGTGCGCACGGGCCGAGGTGGGATCACCTGATCGCCAGCCCGGCCGAAAGGGTCAAACGCACGCTTGAGAGCGCAAAGCTGGATGTCGATCCCCACTGGGACGAGCGGCTCTATCTCGCTTCCACCGATACCATCCTCGAGATTCTGCGCGAGACTGACGGCGAGGCGGTTCTCGTGGTGGGACACAATCCCGGCCTCGGAGACATGGTGCTGGAACTTGTGGCGCCATCGCGAGAGAACGCGCTGCTCGATGCGGCCAAGGTAAAGTTTCCAACCGCCGCCTATGCGGTGCTCGAACTGGCAATCGACGATTGGGCCGACATCCGGCCAGAATGCGGCTCCTTGCTTCACTTCAAGCGGCCGCGTGATCTCGACCCCGATCTTGGCCCGACCGACTAGCGCAACACCCGCGGCCCCGCCCCGCTCGCGCCCCACTTGTCGCCTGCATTGTAGAGCGCGCATTTCTTCAGGCTGAGGCAGCCGCAGCCGATGCAGCCGTCCAGATCCTCCCGCACCTTGACGAGTCGCGCCATCTCGTCGTCGATCCGCGCCTTGATCGCGCCGCTGATTCGCGCCCAATCGCGCGCGTTGGGCGTCCGACCCTGCGGAAGCGCGGCTATGGCCGCGCCGATCTCGCCGAGCGACAGCCCCAGGCGCTGGGCGATGAGAATGAAGCTGAGCCGCCGGATGTCGGCGCGCTGATAGCGCCGCTGGTTTCCCCCGGTTCGCAGCGGCTCGACCAAACCCTTGTCCTCGTAGAACCGGATTGCCGAGACGCTGAGTCCGGTGCGCCGGGCCAGTTCGCCAATGGTGAGCAGATCGCTGGCTTTCACGCTTGACCTCAAGCTGACTTGAGGTTGCATAAGCTCGTGCATCCGATTCGCCAAGCAACAGGAGGCACGTATGACCACAGCAAAACTCGAGCACGTCAACATCTCGGTTACCGACGGGGAGCGCACCGCCGCGCTCCTTGAAAAGCTCACTGGTTGGCACCGCCGCTGGGAGGGCCCGTCACTGGATAACGGTCGCTCAATCCACCTCGGGGACGATACCGCGTATGTTGCGATCCACACCAGCCCGCGCATCACCGGCGGCTTCCGCAAGAGCGTGCCGTTGAACCACGTCGGCATTGCGGTCGCCGATCTGGCGGCGGCCGAAACCACGGTCTCGGAGGCCGGGCTCGAGCCCTTCAACCACGGCACCTACGATCCCGGGCCGCGCAGCTTCTACTTCTTCGATTGGGACGGGATCGAGTGGGAGATCGTCAGCTATGGCTGATGCGCATCAGTGCGCGGTGGCAGCATAGCCGGCGGCGGCGCTGATCGGCACATCCTCGAACCGACCCAGCCAGCGCCGCGCCATCTTGGCCAGTGGCAGCGGGTTGAGGTAATGCCGCTTGCAGCGCCCATCGCGGCGACTGGCGACGAGTTCCGCCGCTTCCAGCACGGCGAGGTGCTTGGCGACCGCCTGCCGCGTCATTGGCAACCCCTCGCCCAGTTCGCTCAACGTCATACCCCCGTGCGCGCTCAACCTGTCGAGCAGCGTGCGGCGGGTAGGGTCGGACAACGCCACAAAGGTATCGGTCATAGGCGGCAGGCTACGCGTCTCGCCGTGAGTCGCCCGATAGCGCCCGCCTACTTGTCCACTATTTGCTAACCATCCGAGGGCTGGCCCACGCCGTCTTCCACGACCCACGTCTGCCCGCTGGCAAGCAGGCGCGCAAGGTTGGGCTCCTTGCCCGCCACGGCGCGCTCGCGGTCGGCGATGACCATGTCCTCGAAGGTCGGCATCGGATCGTCGTAAAGCACGCCAAGCGCCATCGGGAACGGGCCAAACGGCATTTCGACCAGCATATGCGCGATGGCGCGGTTCGTGACGTCGTGGACGATCACCTTGGCCGCCTGCCAGTCGCCACCAGCGACATCCACTACGTCGAGGCGCAGGCTTTCGTGGTTGAGGGTGATGCCTTTGGTCCCGCCCGCAAACAGCATCGGTGCGCCGTCCTCGAGCCACAACTGGCGATCCTCCGCGCCCTTGGGCTTGGCGAAATCGTCGAACACGTCCTTGTTGTAAACGACGCAGTTCTGGAAAATCTCGATGAAGGCCGCCCCGCGATGCGCGTGCGCGGCTTTGAGCACATCGGGCAGGTTCTTCGACACGTCAAAGCCGCGGGCGACGAAACGGGCCCCCGCCCCGAGCGCAAACGCGCACGGCTTGGTGGGATGATCCACCGAGCCGAGCGGCGTCGAGGGACTGCGCGTCCCCTCGCGACTGGTCGGCGAATATTGGCCCTTGGTGAGTCCGTAAATCTCGTTGTTGAACAGCATGATCTGCATGTTAACATTGCGGCGCAGGACATGCATCAGATGGTTGCCGCCGATCGACAGCCCGTCACCGTCGCCTGTTACCAGCCAGATATCGAGATCCGGATTGGCGAGCTTGATGCCGGTGGCGAAGGCGGGCGCGCGGCCGTGGATGGTGTGGAAGCCGTAGCTCTCGATGTAATACGGGAAGCGGCTTGAGCAGCCGATGCCGCTGACGAACACCGTGTGCGCTGGGTCGCATCCAAGTTGCGGCAGCGTGCGCTGCACCGCCTTGAGGATCGCATAATCCCCGCAGCCCGGGCACCAACGCACCTCCTGGTCTGTCTCCCAGTCCTTGAGCGTGGTGATTGGGGTCATGTCGTTCATGGCAATTTTGGCCTCAAAAGATGATCACGACGAGGATCACCCCGATGATGGTGAAAGCGATGGTAGGAAGGTGCTTCTGCATAGGTTCGTCGTCTTCGCCTCAGTTATCCCGGTCATGCATCATGCGCAGGTCGCGCGGGGTCGTGCCGTCGTCGTGGCCGGCCTCGGGATTGGGGAGCTGCGCCTTGTTGGGCGCGATCTCCGCGCCGCCCGCATTGCCGGGGATGCCATCGAAGTAGGTCGCGATGGCCGCTTCCAGCTCGGCGATTTGGAACGGCTGGCCGCTGACCTTGGTGAGCGGCTGGGCGTCGATCAGGAACTGGTCGCGCAGCACGGTCTTGAACTGGCCGGTGTTCATCTCGGGCACGAGTATCTTGTCATAGCCTCGCAGCAGTTCCCCGAGATTGGCGGGCAGCGGCCAGATGTGGCGGACGTGAATGTGGCTCGCGTCCATGCCCTTGCTGCGCGCGCGGAGCACAGCTTGGTGGATCGGGCCATATGTCGAGCCCCAACCGACCACCGCCAGCTTGCCGCCGGGCACGCCGACCTCGACCTGCTGGTCGCGCACGCGGATGTTGGCGATCTTGTCGCGGCGCGCGTCGGTCATCGCCTGGTGGTTGCCGGGGGAATAATCGAGGTGGCCGGTATCGACTGCCTTCTCGATCCCGCCGATGCGGTGCATCAGCCCGGGCGTGCCGGGCTTGATCCACGGCCGCGCGCCGCGCTCGTCGCGCTTGTAGGGCAGCAACTCATCACCCGCATTCTTATTGGTCAGGAACTGGGCCGGCATCCGCTCGAACGCGTCGGGGTTCGGCACCAGCCAGGGCTCCGCGGCGTTGGCGATATAGCCGTCGGTCAGCAGAATCACCGGGGTCATGTACTGCACCGCGATCCGGCACGCTTCGATCGCGCATTCGAACACGTCGGCCGGGCTACGCGCCGCGATTACCGGCAGCGGCGCGTCGCCATTGCGGCCATAGACCGCCTGGTAGAGATCGCTCTGCTCGGTCTTGGTCGGTAGGCCGGTGGACGGCCCACCACGCTGACTATTGACGATCACCAGCGGCAGCTCGGTCATGATCGCCAGCCCCATCGCCTCGCCCTTGAGCGCAATGCCCGGCCCGCTGGAACTCGTGACGCCCAGGCTTCCGGCATAGCTCGCCCCGATCGCGGCGCATATCGCGGCGATCTCGTCCTCGGCCTGGAAAGTGGTGACGCTGAACTCCTTCAGCCCCGCCAGATGGTGCAGGATCGCGCTGGCGGGCGTGATCGGATAGCCACCGAAGAACAGCGGCAGCCGCAGTAGCCGCGCACCCGCGATAAGGCCCAGCGCCACCGCCTCCGCCCCGGTGACGGTGCGATAAAGCCCCGGCGCGGTCGGCACCGGATCGAGGTGATACTGGTGCAGCGGGCCCGACAGCTCGGCAGTCTCGCCATAGGCATGGCCCGCGTCGAGCGCGGCGATGTTGGCCTCGGCCAGCTCGGGCTTGCCCTTGAACTTGGCGCGCAGCCAATCGTGGATCGGCTTGCGCGGGCGGCCGAACATCCACAGCGCCAGCCCCAAGGTCCACATGTTCTTGCAGCGCAGGGCGTCCTTGTTGCCGAGGCCGAAGGGCTTCACTGCCTCGACCGTCTGGGCACTGATGTCGAAGGCAAGGACGTCCCATCTGGCGAGGCTGCCGTCCTCAAGCGGGTTCGTCGCGTACTTCGCCTTTTCGAGATTGCGCTTGGTGAACTCGCCCGTGTCGGCGATCACCAGGCCGCCAGGCTTTACCGCCTCGAGATTGGTCTTCAGCGCCGCCGGGTTCATCGCCACGAGCACATCGGGCGCATCGCCCGCGGTATCGATCTGGCGGCTGCCGAAGTTGATCTGGAAGGCGCTGACGCCGAACAGTGTGCCCTGCGGGGCGCGGATTTCAGCCGGAAAATCGGGGAAGGTGGCGAGATCGTTGCCCGCCAGCGCGGTCGAGAGCGTGAACTGCCCGCCGGTAAGCTGCATTCCGTCGCCGGAATCACCTGCGAAGCGCACCACGACCGCCTCGGGCCGATGTTCGGGTTCGTCGATAGCTTCGTGGGGGACCGTTTGGGTCGCCATCATACTTCCTTCATGCGGCGCTTTGCGGCCGCTTCACTACGTGCCAAGCCGCTAGGCCTCGCTCCGCCCCCCGCCAACCAAGATTTTCTCGCTACGCCCAAAATGGTCCATGGAAAACCCCGAGCATGGCGTTAGGGTCCCCCGAATTTCGTACGAGGGAAAGCGATGGCGGGCAGCGAGCATTTTGTGCGCGAGGACGTGCGCGGGTTTCTCGACATGTTGAAGGCTTTCGGGGGCGAAGGCGTCGAACAGGTCGGCGCGGTGGCGGGGCGCGAACAGATGCGCGCCATGGTGTCCATCGCCGAGGCGGAGGCGCGCGAGTTGCCGGTAGTCAGGGATCTGCTGTGCCCCGGCCCGGCCGGCGAGATCCCGCTCCGGCTTTACGACACGACCGACCATCGCGAGCCAGGACCGGTAGTGATCTTCATCCACGGCGGCGGCTTCGTGATCGGCGATATCGGCGTCTACAACGCGCTCTGCACCGAAATATGCCACCAGCTCGATCTACCGGTGATCTCGGTCGAATACCGCCTCGCGCCTGAGCACCCCTTCCCCGCCGCGCCCGATGATTGTGAGGCCGCGGCGCGCTGGATCGCTTCTTCTCCGCCGGAGCTCGGCCGCGTCGCCACTGGTCTGGTCATCACGGGTGACAGCGCGGGTGGCAACCTCACCATCGTCACCACCAATGCGCTGGTGAACGAACCGGCGGACGTGCCAGTGCTGGTCCAGGCCCCGATCTACCCGATCGCCGACGAGGTCAGCGGGCACCGCAGCTACGCGGACTTCTTCGACGGCTTTCTGCTCACCGGACCCGCAATGGCCTGGTTTACCGAGCAATACGGCGGCGATCCCAACGATCCGCGCCACACCCCGATGGTCGGCGATTGCAGCAATACCCCGCCCACGGTGGTGGCCACGGCCGGGCTCGATCCCTTGCGGGACTCCGGCCGCAACTATGCCGCGCACCTGATCCAGCAGGGCACCCAAGTCGCCTATCTCGAATTCCCCGGCATCATTCACGGGTTCACCATGCTGAGGAAGGCGATCCCGAGCGGTCAACGCGATCTCCATGCCTTCTTGAACGCCGTGAAGTTGATGTTGGAACGCCGCGGTTGATCGGCCAATAGGGGCGTCATGAAGCAATTAGGTTACCGCCCCTGCGTGGGCGTCATGCTGGTGAATGCCGAGGGTCGCGTGTTCGTCGGCCGGCGGATCGACAATCGCGAAGGCGACTGGTGGCAGATGCCGCAAGGGGGCGTGGACCCGGGGGAAGACCTGCGCGCGGCCGCAATTCGCGAACTGGCCGAGGAAACGGGCATCGGGGAGGATCTACTCTCGATCATCGGGCGGATGGACGATCCGATCCGCTATGACCTTCCCGACGAGCTCATCGGCGAGTTGTGGGGCGGAAAATACCGCGGGCAGGAGCAAATCTGGTTCTGCGCCCGCTTTACCGGCACCGACGATGACGTGAATCTCGAGGCGCACGATCCGCCCGAATTCTGCGACTGGAAATGGGTCGAGCCGGCCGAGTTGCCCGAGTTAATCGTGCCGTTCAAGAAACGCGTCTACCGCGCGGTCGTGGATGCTTTCCGCGACTTGGTCTGAACGCGCCCGCGTCAGTTGGCGCGTGGCAACGCAGCTTCGGGTACGACTGCTTCGGCAGTCTGGATGCGAACCGCCGGGCCGCGGGCGATTGCGGCGGATAGCGACTGCGCCGGCACGCAGGCCGCCTTGCCGCAGGCCTTCTCCACCATCGCGAGCTTCTCACGTGCTTTGGCCAGCGCGCCCTTCTCGGCCAACGCGGCGCCTTCGCCCGCCAGCGCGTCGAGGTTCTTCGGTTCGCGCTCCTGCGCCTCACGGTAATAGCGGATCGCCTTGCCCTGGAGGCCCGAGGCGCGCGCCGCCGCGGCGAGATGGAGCAGCGTCGGGGTATGGCCGGGATCGGCCGCCAGCGCCGCTTCAAAAGCATCGATCGCGCCCTGCGCGTCGCCTGCCTTGAGCGCGGCGTCCCCTTCCGCGATCAACATCGCAGCGCGCGGTGTCGCCTGCCGCGGGCCCGCAAAACCGACGCTGGCCGAAAGCGCTAGAACCAACGAAAGAGCAGCGGCGGCGGGGGCGTAGCGCATCAATGTCTCCAAACGGGACGGGGATCTGGTGTCGATTGTGACAGCCATAGCAACGCCCGATATCATGCGAAAGTTGCACAGGCGATGAAAAAACCGTCCGTGCCGTCACGATACGGAGTCAGCCGAACTCCCTGCCCTCGCGGCGCGCCGAGCGGCAAAACAATGCGCTGAGCCGCGAGCTGGGGGTGACGCAGGAGCAGAGCATCGAACTGCGCCGCGCCCTCTTCGTCGAGGAGCGAGCAGACCACGTAGATTAGCCGCCCTCCGGGCCGCAGCAGCGCTGCGGCGATGTCCAGCAGCCGCGCCTGCGTGGCTGCCAGCCGGACAAGCGTCTCCGGCGTCAGCCGCCAGCGCGCCTCCGGATTGCGGCGCCAGGTCCCGGTGCCGGAGCACGGCGCATCGACGAGCACCGCATCGGCCGCGCCGGCCAGGTCCGCCAGCATTTCGAGCTCGTGGCCAGGGTTCAGCAAGCGGCTCTCGATCATCGTCACCCCCGCGCGCTCGGCCCGCGGGGCCAGGCGCGAGAGGCGCTGGCGATCGGTGTCGCTGGCGATCAGCCGACCCTCATTCGCCATCGCCGCCGCAAGGGCCAGCGTCTTGCCGCCCCCGCCCGCGCACAGGTCGATCACCCTTTCGCCCGGCTGCGCGCGCACCGCCTCGCAGGCGAGCTGCGAGCCGGTGTCCTGCACCTCGAACAGTCCCGCGCGCCAGGCGTCCCATTGTTCGACGGGCGTCCCGGGAGCGATGCGCAAGCCATTCGGCGCATCGGTGCGAACCGCATCGACTGGAAGCGCGAGCGTCCCCCGCTCGGCCTTCAGCGTATTGACCCGCAGGTCCAGCGGCGCACGCTCGAGCAATGCTGCGGCCTCGGGCCCGGCGATGTCCGACTGCGCCAGGCGCTCCGCGATCCAGGCCGGCGCAAGGCCACCCTCGGCTACGGGCTCGCCCGGCTCGTGCGGCGCCGGGCCATAGCCTGAACCGTCGAACAAATCGGCCAGAGCAGCGTTATCCCCGGCCAGTCGCAGCATCGCCGCACGCCCGGTCGCGGGTATCGGACCGCAAGCGCGGATCGCGGCGAAGACCAGGTCGCGGATCGCGCGGCGGTCCTTCGAGCCGGCGAAGCGATTGGCCTTGAACCAATCGGTCAGGATACGATCGGCAGGCGCGCCCTGCGCCTGCGCCGCCGCGATGACGCGGTCGAGCAGTTCGATTGCGGACTGAACCCGCGCAGCGGGGGTCAT
>SXGU01323879.1_pt1 | contig 12793 bp, 7 predicted proteins | sample 3174531 | NCBI WGS metagenome assembly SXGU01 (sample SAMN11356863, study PRJNA531348) | freshwater metagenome | isolation source: freshwater sample F1-140 | place: China: Fuxian Lake, Yuxi | collected 2017-12-25 | reverse complement strand
CGTTACAGGACGCCGCCGTCGCCGCACTCTGCAAAACCCTCACCGCCACGGAAACCTGTTTCCCCACCACCAACCTCCGCCTGATTTATCGCCAAGTGGGTTCACCCTGATTCCAGGGCAGGTCAGGATGTCTGAGGCTGCCGGAACTCAAATCCACCTATGGCTCGCCTCAGTGACACCGAGAAGCGCCAGTTGCTCGCGGCGACGAAACGCCGTCCGGCGAAATCCGCGCCGCCGCCGCGACCGATGTCGCCGCGGGAATATGTGGAATTCGCGTCGTTCGCGGCACGCTTTGCCCGCGGGAGCAAGCCGGTGCGCTTCGTGGGCAACGAGTGGAAGTTGTAGGCGGCCTCACAGCGGCGCGCTGTTCTTCGGATCGGCGAGGCGAATGCTCAATCCTCGACGTCAAACGCTCAACACTCAACGACCAACGCTCAAGTCACGGGAGCGTGACGCGCGCGAGGCGGTTGAGCGTTAAGGGTTGAATGTTGAGCGTTCAGCGTTCGCGCCCCAGGCGCGCCGCGCCTCAGGCCTGCTTCACCTTGACCCACTTCTTCGACTTCGCGGAGGCGAGCACGGCGTCAGTCACGTAGTCGGTGGCGAGGCCGTCCTTGAAGTTGGGCGTGCAGCCCTTGCCGCTTTCGAGGCCGCGGATGAACTCCACCATCGCGTGGACGAAGCTGTGCTCGTAGCCGAGTTGGAGGCCGGGCACCCACCAGTTGCCGCAGTAGGGGTGATCGCCGTCGGAGACGTGGATGCTCTTCCAGCCGCGTTCGGTGCCTTCGTCGGTGTAGTCGAAGACCTGCAGGCGGTGAAGATCGTGGAGGTCCCACTTGAGCGACATGTTCGCGCCGTTGATCTCGAAGGTGTAGAGCGCCTTGTGGCCGCGGGCGTAGCGGGTGGACTCGAAGAGGCCGAGGGAACCGTTGTTGAAATGGCAGTGGAACAGGCAGGCGTCGTCGATGCTCACCTTCTCGACCTTGCCGGTGAGGGTGTGTTTGCGCTCTTTGACAAACGTCTCGGTCATCGCGCTGACGTCCTTGATGCCGCCGTTGAGCCACATGGCGGTGTCGATGCAGTGCGCGAGCAAATCGCCCGTGACGCCGGAGCCGGAGACTTTGGCGTCGAGGCGCCAGAGGCCGGTGCCGCCCTGGGGCAGGTCGGCGTTGATGGTCCAGTCCTGGAGGAAGTTGGCGCGGTAGTGATAGACGCGGCCGAGTTTGCCGGCGTCGATGAGCTGTTTGGCGAGAACGACCGCGGGGCAGCGGCGGTAGTTATACCACACCATGTTCGCCACGCCGGCCTTTTCGACGGCCTTGAGCATCTTTTCGGCTTCCTTGCCGTTCAGGCCGAGGGGTTTTTCGCAGAGGATCATCTTGCCGGCCTTGGCGGCGGCGATGACCTGCTCGGCGTGGAGGTTGTTCGGCGTGGCGATGTCGACGACGTCGATGTCGTCGCGCGCGATGAGTTTTTTCCAGTCGGTCTCGATGGATTTGAAGCCCCACTTGTCGGCGAACTCCTGGGTCTTGGCGGCATCGCGACCGCAGACGGCCTGCGGGATGACCTCGTAGGTGGAGGGGAAGAAGTGGTTGACCTGATGATAGGCGTTGCTGTGGGCGCGGCCCATGAAGCTGTAGCCGATAAGTCCGATGCGGAGTTGTTTCTTTGGCATGAGGAGAGGAGTTGAGGTGGTTTATTCTTTGGACACAGAGGTCACTGAGGGAGGCACGGAGGTCACAGAGAAAGACAAAGGACGGTTGGCCTCTGTGAACTCTGTGTCCCCTCCGTGTCCTCTGTGACGAAGATTGAAACTCAGCCGACCCAGCCGTGGTTGTGGCGGACCTCGATCATGGCGGCGAGGATGTCGTTCCAGGTTTGTTGCTTCATGAGCACGTCGTTCGGGAACATGCAGCCGTCCCAGCAGATGTGCTTCATCTTCTTCGTGACCTTGCCCTGGGCGTCGCGGAGCCAGTAGCCGGAGTCGCGGGCGATGTTGAGCTTGCCCTTGGGATCGGTGGCGACGCAGTGGCGGCCGGTCTTTTCGTGGTCGCCGGTGCCGTGCACGGTGCCGTCGTTTTGCGCAACATGGAAGTCGATCGTCCAGGGGCGGAGCGCGTTGGTGAGCTTGGTCATCGCCTTGTGGAATTCGGCGGGCTCGTAGTGGTAGTTCTTCGGGACGATGCGGTGCGCCTCGGCGTTGGCGCCCAGCGTGTAGAGATGCGTGTGGGACATGTCGGCCTGGAAGCCGACAACCTTCGGCATGGCGGTTTCCTCGAGGAGATTCACCATGTTCTTCCACGAGTGCATGCCGCCCCAGCAAATCTCGCCCTCGGCGGCGAGGCGCTCGCCGGAGCCCTTCGCAATCTTGCCGGCCTCGCGAAAGGTCTGCGCGATGAGCTTGGTCACGCCCTTGGGATCCGCGTCCCAAGCCTTCACGCCAGTGGCGCTGTCGATGCGGACGACGCCGTAGGGGCGGACACCAAGCTCGCGGAGTTTCTTGGCGATGTTGACGGCCTTGCGCACATGCGTGACCCAGTTCGCGCGGGCTTTTTCGTCGCCGCCGGCAGCGGCGTCGAACCAGACCGGTGCGACCACGGAACCGACGACGAGGCCCTTGGCCTTGATCTTGTCGGCGAGGGCCTTGATGCCGTCGTCGGAGATATCGATATCGGTGTGCGGATTGTAGAGGAAGAGATCGACGCCGTCGAATTTGACGCCGCCGACGTCCGCTTTCGCGGTCATGTCGAGCATGGTGTCGAGGTCGATGAACGGTTCGGCGCCGGGCGAGCCCTTGCCGACGAGACCGGGCCACATGGCGTTGTGCAGTTTGGGATAGTTATTCTGAGGCATTTTAGTTCGGAGGTTGGAGTTCGGAGTTGGGAGAACGGAGCAAAGCGGAGGAGGGTGAAAAGAGAACGGACGGGAGGGGAAATGGCGCGGCTGGAGTCTCTTGTTCTTTCCCCTTTCTCATAATCGTTCTCTCTGCCGTGGTCGGGTCCCGGGCGGAGCCGGACGAAAGAGAAAGATAAGGAGGAAAGAGAAAGAGCCGGAGGGTTCAGGTCGGAAAATCAGAATTTGTTGTTGCGATACGCGCCCATCGCGGGGGCATTCGGGTTGGCGTCCGGGCCGAAGTAGCGCAGGCACACGAGCGGCTCGGTGCTGCTCGTGTTCTCGAAGGTCACGCCGGCCCTCGCGCCGTCCTCGGTGCAGAAGTATTCGTCTTCGGTCAGCTCGTGGAAGCGGATGAGCTTGGGGCTGACGAGCGGCTGGCCGTTGATCTTGCCGCTGCCCTGCACGCAGATGAGGCCGTAGGCGCCGGTGTCCTTGATCGTGACCTTGGTGCCGGGATCAACGGTGAGTTCCTTGGCGGTGAAGAGCTGCGCGCCATCGACCTTGCCGTAAACAATCCAGCGGTCGACAAAACCCTCCTTGCGCGTGTCGGCGACGGGCACGGGTTCGAGGTAATGGTTGTCCTTGAAATTCGGATCGACGTTTTTCTCCCAGTCGAGCTGGTCCACGATGAAGTCGATGTCGTGGTGTTTGCTCTTGGGCATGTCTTTCACGAGCAGGCTCCACGGAACTTCGCGGCCCTCGACGAGGTTTTGGTACATGCCAAAAACATCGCTGCCCCATTGCGGCTCGTAGGTGCAGAGGCTGCCGGGGGCGTGCAGAATGCACGGATCGATGAGCCAGCCGGTGCCGGGCTTGAGGCGATAGGCTTTTGAGAGATCGAGAATGCCATTGTCGCCCTTGTTCCAATTCTCGATGCATCGGCGGACCTGCGCCTTGGTCGTGCCGGGCTCGAAGCCCATAAACGTGTAGGGAAAATTGTTGCCGACGTTGTTGTGCTGCGGCGGGAAGTAGTAGCTCTCGGGTTTGCCCTCCTGACCGACCAGTTTCGCCTGCTTGGCGCTCTGGTGCATGTGGTGCGGGATGGGCCCCATGTTGTCGAAGAACTTCGAGTAAACCGGCCACTTGCCGTACTTTTTCCAGATGTTCTTTCCGACGAGCGTGGCGCCGCATTCTGCGACGGCCTGGTGCAGGGTGAAACGCTCTTTGCCGACGACACAGTAGTTAAGACCTTCATCGGCCGCGCGGCCCTCGTTGGCGGTGACGGTGGTGGAGGCGAACCAGCGTTCGTCGATGCCGCCGCGGTTCAGTCCGTACGCGTAGGTGTCGTCGGGATGCAGCTTGATGCGCAGGCCGGGCTGGAGGAACGACCGCGGCACCCAGGCGGGCGCGAGGCGCAGCAGGCCGCCGGTCTCGGTGAGGGCGGCTTCGACGCGGCTTTTGACTTTGTTTTTGACCGTCTTGAGGTCGTTAACGGAGGTGATCGGCATTGGAGAGGATTTTGTCGGGCGGGATTCGGAGGTGGAGAGGGGTGCGGGGATTTTTCAGCGAAGTGGAGGGGCGACGTCGACAAAATCCTTAGCGGAAAAATTGGTGATGGGGAGGCTGGGAAAGGATACTGGTCTTAGGGCAACTTTCGCCGGCGGCTGGAGAGGAAGTGAAGGAGCATCCTACAGCGCCCCATGGCAATCGCCTAGTAGGCGCGCGGCTAATTTTGGTGAAATTGCGTCGGCGGCTTTCGTGGCGGACGCATCTCGTGGCTGGCTCGCCGGGAAACTGTGGCTGGTAGGAAACTGGATTTGCTGGTAGGACCGTGTTCCACCAAGCCGCTTCCGGCCAGCTGGTGAATTGCAGGCGGGCCCATTCTCCGAGGCTTGCCACGTTCCTTCCTGCGATTCCACAAGCCCGATCCTCGAAGCGGTCGCTTGGCCATGATGCCCCGAGGCTTGCCTCGGGGTGGGCAAGCGAAGGGCGAGTGTTCACTCAGGGCACTTCGTAGACTTCGACGAGGACGACGCCACCGCCACCACCGACTCCGGTGATTTGGGCGGTGTAGGCGCCGGGCGGCAGCGCGGACAAGAGCGCCGCGTCACGGCTCGTGGCGGGAAGCGCGAACGCACCGGTGCGGCTGAAGACCTCGGCGAGATCGGCGCCGCCACCCCAGTTGTCGTTGCTCGCAAGCATGACGGTTCCGCCGTACAATTCGATTCTCGGATCGGCCATGGTGCCGGGCACGTTGAACGGCGCGCCGCCGAGCGTCGGTCCCACAGCGCGCACCAGCACCTGCTTCGTCCGGGAACCCGCGATGACAAGGCCCGTCGTGAGCACCCCGCCGGGCTCAATCTGCTTGCGCACCGAGACGTTGAGCAGCCGCGGCGTCCCCGCGGTCACGTCCGCCGGGGATGTGCCGTCGTAGAGTTCCACCAGCACGGCGCCCGTTGAGCCGCCGCCGCCCGCCACCTGCACCGTGTAGTTTCCGGCGTCCAACGCCGGCCGGAACACGGCGGCATCCGTGGAATCACGGGACAGAAAGGCGAAGGCGCCGAGTCGCGCGAACGTCGCGCCGAGGACCGCCTCGTCGCCGCCCCAGTCGTCATTGGCGACCAGAGCCGTGCTCCCGGCAAACAGCTCCAGCCGGGGATCGGCGAGCAGCCCGCCGACGCCATAGGGCGCGAGCGAGGGACCAACCGCGCGCGCGAGCAGCGGCTTGCCGCCTCCGGTCCCGGCGCCCCCAATCACGGTCCCGATGATCACAAGGGGATCGGCGGCCGAAACCGTGGTGAGGATCGAGAGGTTGGCGATGCGCGAGTCGGCCGGAGCGGAGCCGGCCGCGACGACCCGCAGGATGCCGTCGATCGGACTGAAATCCCACGCGAGCCCGGGACCGGGGGCGGCCGGGGTGATCGCGCTGAAGGCGCCCGTCGCCTGGGTCGCCGCAAAGAGCGCGAAACTCTGGCCGGCGGCAAAGCTCCCCGCGAATCTCGTGAGGGCGAGTGTGCCGCCATAACTGATACGCGAGACGGCCGTCACGCGATCGCACGCCAGCGTGAGCGCATCGAGCTCCATCGCAGTGGTGCTGCCGGCGGCGAGGGTGAGCGGGCCCACGATCTGCAGCGTGCCGACGGACGATCCCGGCGCGAGGCGGGCCCCCGACTGGAGCGTCACGGCCCGCGCGATCCTGCCGTTGCCGCCGAGCGTCGCGCCGCTGGCGACAGTGACGGGACCGCCGGGCGCGAGCGTGCCCTGCACCAGCAGCGTGCCGCCGCTGACGGTCGAATTTCCGGTCCACGTGTTGCCGCCGGCCAGGGTCCAGGTGCCGCTCCCGCTCTTGATGAAACCGAGCGTGTTGGCGCCGGTGCCGTCTGCGATGCTGCCGTCGACGACGCCATTGCCGGCCCCGCCGAGCTCGAGGTTGCGGCTGGTGGTGTTGGGGGCGAGGCTGCCCTTGAGCGTGAGGGAGCCGGTCTCCACCACAATCCTCGTGTTCCCGCCGCCGGAGGAGAGGATGAAATTCCCCTCGAGCGTGTTCCGGCCGGCCTCGTTGAAGACGGCGCCCCTGGCGTTGCTGGTGGCGAAGGTGATCGTCGCCGGCACTACCAGGTCTCCGTCGCTGCCATCGAGCCGGAGCTGCGGGTTGCCGGCCGTGCCGTCGGTCAGCGTGATGGTCTTGGCGCCGCTCCCGAGCGCGCTGCCCCGCGTGATGCGGAGCGCGCCGGAGCTGATCGTCACGCCGCCGGTGAAGGTGTTCTGGCCGCCCAGCACAATCGTCCCCTCGCCCGGAGGACACGCCACCGTGAGGTTGCCGGGGCCGGAAATGGCATTGGGGACGAGCAGCGTGCCCGTGCGCTGGAACCGCAGGGTGCCGTAATTCGCGATGGGACCCGCGCCAAGGGAGCCGGTCGGCCCGTTGTCCCCAATTTGCAGCGTGCCGGCGGCGATGGTGGTGGGGCCCGCGTGGGTGTTCGCTCCGGTGAGAACGAGCGGCGCACTGCCCGCCACGGTGAGCCCGCCCGGCCCGGAGAGTTCGCCCGCGAGCGAGAACGCCGCCGAGCCGCTCGCCTCGATGGTGGCCGTCGCCGCGAGTATCAGGGGCATCGTGACGTCATAGGCGAGACCGGCGCCCGCGGCGGCGCGCAGGGCCACCAGCGGCGACACGCCGGCCTGCGCCGCCAGGGTCAGCGGGCGGCCTGCGACGGTGACCCGGGCCGCGCCACTGCTGGTGCCGCCGAGCGTGAGCGTGTTGACGGTCAGCCCGGCGCCGAGGTCGTTGTTCACGGTGAACTCCCCGGCCGGCAGAATGCGTCCGGAATACAAATCGAGCGTCGCGCCGCGCTGGTCGGCCAGGTTCACGGCCGGGGACCAGTGCGCGGCGTTCGACCATGCCTGCGGGCCCGGCGTCGCGCTGGCGCTCCAGGCGAAAGCGGGCACGCTGCCCGTCATCGGCCACCCGGCCAGGGGCGAGATCGCCGGAAGGGCCGTCGGCGGGTTTTCGCCGGGCAGCAGCGGCACCGCATACACCGCGACGGTCGACTGCGTGACCGCCGGCAGGTGAATCGCGAGCTTCTTCACCGTGCTGTTGGCGTTCTGGCCGGCGGGGCTGGGCGAAGACGGCAGGGGCGTGGCGTCCATGATCTGAAACGTGCCGCCACCGGAAAGGATCTTCAGCCAGAGGCGGTCGGTCCCCTTGCTCATCATCACCGACGTGCCATCGGACTCGACGACCGCGGTCTTGTCGGTGCCGAAGTGCATGAACCACCACACGCGCGCGGGGGCGGCGTACTGGATTTCGTCCTGGATGAGGACGTGGCGGCGGCGGTTGAAGAGGGCGATGCCACGTTGCACGCTCGTGGCCCCGGCGTAAGCGGACGTCAGGTCCATGATGGTGGCGCCGCGCTCGGCGTTGGGCTCGGTGGCGAAATGCACCACCGGCGGCCGGGTGCGCAGGACCTGGTCGGCGCCGGAACCCGGATTGATGACAAGGGTGTTTTGGCCCTCGGCGCGCAGGCGGTAATAGGTCCAACGCTGCGGCTCGCTGAAGTACCCGGGCAGCGCGTAGTCGTCGCCCCCGAGTTCCAGGGCCCAGCGCTGGCCGCCGGCATCGAGCACGAACGTGCCGGCGTCGAGGTTTCCATGGCTGGCGCCGACCTCGCCCGCCTTGGCGGCGACAAACGTTGCCCGGGAATCGAGCCACTGCGAGCGCAGCGTGACGATGTCCTGCCCGGCGAAGCTCGTCGCGCCGGTGGCGCCGCGAAACCAGTTGTCGAGGGGGAAGCCGTCGGTGACGGGATCGTTGCCGCGGGCGTCGTACCAGAACAGGTTCAGCACCTCGCTGCCGCCGTTGGCGCGCTGGTACCAGGCGTACTCCGGCTTGTTGAAGCGGCGGGCGAGCCAGAACAGCTGGCTGCCGGCCACGTTGCCGGACCCGGCGTCGGCGAAGTTGAAGGACAGTCTGGTCGGGCCCACGAGATACGGCGGAAAGTAGCCGGTGAGCGAGAGCCCGCGGGTGGCGCTGAGCCGGAAGTCGCTGCCGAGCGCGCTCTCCAACGCCGCCAGCATGCGGCAGTTGTACTCGGTGGCGAAATCCCAGTATCCGGGGCCCTCATACCAGCCGCCGTTGTCCGTGGTGTACCGCGCCATGACGGGCGCAACCTTGGTCACCGAGTGGTGCAGGATCTGCTCGACGAGGGGCGTGTCGGCGGAGTTTTCACCGGCAATGGCCAGGGCGCCCAGCGTGAGACCGCCGGTGCACACCAGGTTCCAGTTGTTGTTGTCCGGCCGCGTCCAGCCGGCGTTCGCCGTGTACTCCCGCAGGCCCGGAGTCAGGCCGCGGGCGGCGATGGCCTGCCGCAGCACGTCGCGCCGCGCCGGGGTCCAGTAGTGGTAGAGCCAGTCGAAGCCGACGGCAAAGGCGTGGGACATCTCGGCCACATCGAGGAAGTGCGGCGGATGCCAGTCGGGAAAGTCGCCCGGCGCCCGGCCGCCGGTCGGGTTCGCCGCCTTCTCCAGTTCGAGGTACAGCCGCTCGGCGTAGGCGGCGTCGCCCGTGACCAGGTACGCGAGGGCGAGCTTGTACGTGCGATCATAGACGGAGCGCGAGACGTTCAGAATCGTGCCACGGTTGTCCTGCGCGTAGGTGTTGACGGGCTGCGTGCGGATCGTGTCCGCGGACGACTTCAGGGAATTGTACCAGCCGACGAGTTTCGCGTCGGTGCCGGCCGCCAGCTGCTGTTTCAGCCACTCGACCTTCTGCGGCATGATGAACAGCCGCGGGTGCCCGGTGGCGAGCGTGGCCAGGTAGTTGCCCTGTCCCGGCGGCGTGCGGTTGAGCCCCGCCGGCACGAGGGAATCGGCCGGGATGATCTCGAACGCCGTGGCGCCGGGCTTGAGCCACGCGACGCTGAAGTGATCCGGCCCCGTGCCCGCCCGGTGCAGCAGCTCGACGTAGTACTTTTCGCCCTGCTGCAGCGCGATCGGAGCCGAGGTGCGGCTGAACTGGCGGATGGCGGTTGCGTCGGACACCTGCACGATCCGGACTTTCCGCGCGGGATCGGAGTCGGGACTCAACCAAAGCTCGGCGATATCGGCCGCCGCCACCGCCAGGGTGTAACTGCCAGTCACGGCGGGCAACAGGTAGCCGCTCACCCGTTGGGCGTAGTTTTCGCCGGTGTTGGGCGCGAGGCACTCGAAGCTGATCAACGATTCGCGGCCCGCGGGCCGCAGGGGAAAGGCGGGAAGCGCCAGCAGCGGCGCCAGGCCGGTGCCGGAAAGCCCCTCCCAGCGCTCGAGCAGAATCGTGCCGCGCTCGGGTGTCTCGCTTTGCGGATACAGCTGGGCCGCCGGCACGACCTGCCTGGGCGTGGTGGCGCTGCTCCAGGAGAGCCGGATGGCGGCGTCCCCGGCGCCCTCGGTGAACTCGAGGCGCAGGTTGTAACGTCGGCCCGCCTCGAGCCGGATGCTCCCCGCCATCTCGCTGCCGGTCGATGTGGCGGTGGTGCGGCCGACCAGCAGTTGATCGTCGATCCAGAGCAGCGCGCCGTCGTTGGCGAAGACATGAAACGTATGCACCTCGCTGACCAGCGCCTCGACTTGTCCCTCCCATCGCACGGAGAAGTTGTCGGCACCGATGCCGGCCGGCCCGGGCGCGGCGGGCCAGGTGAAGTCGATGCTGGGATCGACGCGCGTGGCGGCCGTGCCGCTGAAGGTGCGGTTGTTGTAATAACTTCCCGTCAGTCCCGTGCCCGCGGCCGCGGCGAACGGACACACGACGGCGCCGTGGAGGACAAGGGCGAGGGCGAGACGTTGGAGCGTGGAAGAGGACAGGCGAAGTTTGGAGTCGACAATCCGGCACCCAGCCGGTCGCCCCACCCCGACGCTACCGGCGGAGCGGCGCCGCTAAAAGAGAAAACTTTACCGACAGGAAACTGGATTACCGCTCGGCAAGGGTCAGGCGGACCTCGAGAACGCACCCAAGGGAACTGAGGGGAAGGGTGGCCACCCACGAACACCGCGCTCCACGGGGCCCCGTCCTGCCGCTGGCTCGCGAATCAATTGCGCATGGGAAAACCGGCCTCGGTGCGCGTAGACCTCGCGCGGAAAAATCAACAACTGGCGGCCCCCCTGGATCGGTTTTGGCGGCGCCTTAGCCAAAAACGATTCAGTGAAATGTCGGGCCGCACCTTGGTGCGCGCCGAAAATACAGAGTGAAAACCGATGCGTTTTTCGAGGCATAGACCAAGGTCCAGCCCTGCAGTAATTAATTTTCGTCTGTTCATTCGTCGAACGTGGCCGACACACCACTTCGCGTTCGGCGTCGGTCATCGCGCCCAATCCTTGCGCCGCATCGGCGAAGCGCGGGGCGCGCTGCCGCGCTGGACCAAGACCAACGTCACCAGCTCCCAGCGCGGAATCGGCGCGGAGTTGCAGAGCGGGCCACGGAAGAACCTCGATCCGAGCAACGCCGGCCTCTTCGGCCTGGTGCGGCTTATCCCCCTGGCGGTGCAGGCGGTGGAGTAGGGGTGGGAGAATGAGGCCGCGGCACCGCCTTTCCCCGTACTTATGAGCTCCCTGCGGTTCCGTGTTCCGGTAACAATTGTCCGCTTCGAGCAGAAGCTCCGACTCGTCGGCGCGAGCATCAGCGGGCCCGAACTCCACAAGATCATCGAAAGCACGCGCACGTTGCTGAAAAATCGCCCGGACACTGATCTACCGCTGTTGATAGCGCGTCCGATAGGCCCGCGGAGTTTCCGCCATGAACTTTCGAAACTCCTTCGTGAAATGGCTCTGGTCCGCGAAGCCGAACTCGGTGGCGACCTCCGCGATCGTCTTGCGCGAAAACACCAGCGCGCTGCAACTCATCCGCACGCGCAGTCCGCGGAGATAGTCATGAGGCGAACTGTGATACGCGGCCTGAAATTGCCGTTCGAAGGCCCGCACCGAAAGTCCGCACGCCTTTGCGAGATCCTCGTTCGAGATCCGACTGGCAAAGTTCTGACTGATGAAGCGGATGGCCACGCTCAGCGGCGAGCCGATGGGCGTCGGGGCGGGATCACCGGCCGGCGGCTGACGGAGCGGTCGCGTGACGCCCGCGGTGCCGACAATTTTTCCCGGGGCGTCGCGCAGCGGAACTTTCGAAGTCACACACCAGCGGGCGGTGTGATCGAAGCGGCCGACAAGTTCCACGCGGGAGAGGATGCGTTCGCCGCGCAGGACACGCTCGTCGTCGATCCGGTATTGGTTGGCGAGCACTTCGCTGCAGAAATCGTAGTCGGTCCGGCCGATGATTTCCGCGCGCGTCTTCACGCCGAAGTTGAGCAGAAAGGAAACGTTGACCCATTCGTAGTGACCGGCCTCGTCTTTCATCCAGAGCGGGGTGTCCTCCAGGTAGTCGAACAGCTCGATCACCTCCGGGGCGATGGTCCCGCTGCGACTGAGGGTCGCGAGCATGCTGTCGTCGGAGGAAGTCATGGGGGCGAGTTCAGCGGGAGCGACGGACATGCGCAAGCGCGCCGGTCGATCCCGGGATTCGGAAATGCCCTCCATTCGGTCAGCGCGCTCGCGCGCTTCACTCAAACGCCATTCGGGAATTCGATTTCAAATAATCCGCGATCTCCGCCGCGAAGATTTCGCCAAACTCAGCGCGCTTTTTTTCACCCATGCCCGGGATGCCTTCCATCTGGTCCATGCTCTCGGGATAATACCGCGCCATCGCGCGCAGCGTGGTGTCGCCAAACACGATGTAGGCCGGCACCCGGCGTTCGTCGGCGAGTTCCTTCCGGAGAGCCCGCAGCCGCACAAAGAGAATTTCGTCGCACGCGATGTCGCCTTCGCGGCGGGCCGTGACGCGTTTCGCCTTCGGGAGATCCATCGGTTTCGTCAACGGGATTGGCGTGCGCGCCTTCAACACCGCGAGTCCCTCCGGCGTGAGTTCCAACGTCGCAAACTCTCCTGCCGCCACCGCCACGTAGCCGAGCCGCATCAACTCGCGGCCGACCGCCGCCCATTGCGGTCGCGTGAGTTCCCGGCCGATTCCATAGGTGGTGAGCCGGTCGTGGCCCCAACGGCGGAGCTTGTCGGTGTCGGCGCCGGTGAGCACCTCGATGGTGTGATTCATCCCGACGCTGAAGCGTCCGTGCTGCGCGATGCGATAGACGCACGAGAGAAATTTCTGCGCGACGACCGTGCCGTCGTAGGTCTCGCGCGGTTCGGCGCAATTGTCGCAGGCGCCGCAATTATCGAGGGGATATTTCTCGCCGAAATATTCCAGCAGCTCGGCGCGCCGGCAGGAGGCATTTTCCGCGTAGTGGACAATCTGCCGCAGTTGCGCGCGGGCGATCTGTTGTTCCTGGGCGTCGGTGATCTCGTCGAGGAAGTGCGTCTGCTTCGCGATGTCGCCCGCGCTGAACAGCAGCAGGCAGTCGCCGGGCAGGCCGTCGCGCCCGGCGCG
>SXGU01210447.1_pt1 | contig 12793 bp, 10 predicted proteins | sample 3174531 | NCBI WGS metagenome assembly SXGU01 (sample SAMN11356863, study PRJNA531348) | freshwater metagenome | isolation source: freshwater sample F1-140 | place: China: Fuxian Lake, Yuxi | collected 2017-12-25 | reverse complement strand
CGGATGCAGACAGCGGCGCTCCGCAGAGCGGACACCCGGCGCGATATTTGTGGGCGCAGTTGCTGGCGCGCATCTACGGGGTGTTTGCGCTCAAGTGCAGCGGGTGCGGCGGGCGGGTGCGCCTGATTGGCTTTATCACATAGCCGGCGACGGTGCGACAGATACTGGCGTATGTCGGCGAGCCAACATCTGCACCGGCAATCGCACCAGCGCGCTCACCACCGGTGGAGGTGATTGCACAGCAGCTGATTGCTCCAGAAGCAGTAGAGGCAATCCCCGAGCTTGAGTTTGACCAGACGGCAAACCTAACAGCAGAAGCCGGGGATAATCAGAGGACGTCCCCTGTGGATGTGGATGCAGAGCCGGTCCCGGAACTGGAGTTTGATCAGACAGTGGGTTGGTAATTCTGCGCTGAAGTAATGGCACACGCGGCGCAGCGTGAGCAGGCGTGGTGTGGCTGCTGGCAGAGTGCAGTGAGCCTTGCTGACAGCAAGTGCCGGCGTATCCAATTTGTGTAATTTCTGCTTGTTGGATCCGTCAATCCCGTCAATAATTGAGTAAGTATATTTTCTGCCCCAAAGGCAATAGTTGGGTGGGGTCCAGTGCGGGGTGTTAATTTACAAACGCAGGGGCAGGGTGCAATTTTTAGTACTTTCGCATACAGGAAACTTCTGAGCGTGTTTTTCCATGGCGTTTATGTTTAATCTGGCTAATTTGGTGCTAGTGTTCATGCGATCTCGGCGCACCAGGTCTGGCAAGTCCAAGTCCATTGCCCGTACGACTTAAGATTGAGTAAATGTTTTCTCTAACTACTTGATAATTATCGGTAATCACCTTATATTCCCGTGAGCTGCGGCGTACGGTGCGCACACCCGCTAAGATGTCCAAAAATCTTTCGGTCCTCAGTCAGGTGACTACGGGCCGCCTGACCTCCGAGTTCATACCAAATGGCGTGGGCTGTATCAAGCTACTAGGCACTGGCCGCGACTTATGGTAGACTTACGAAGGATGTGGAGAGATGCGAGGAAATCCGATATGAAAACCATATATCTTTCGGACCTAAGCCATGTCACTGCGGGCGGTCTGACCTCCGAGTTCATCCCATATGGTGTGGGCTGTATCATGTCCTTTTTTAAGGAGTATGGCCAGTCTCGCGACGAATTTGACGTTCAAATCTTCCAGGACCCTGACGAGTTGATTGCTGCGTATATGGCGCGACCGGCCGAAATTTTGGCGTTCTCGAATTATTCTTGGAACCGGGATCTTAGCTATGGGTTGGCCGAAGAGGTAAAGAGGCAGTCCCCCTCGACCCTAGTGGTGTTCGGAGGCCCCAACTATCCTCTGGACGCGCAGCAGCGCGAGAACTGGCTGAAGCGTTTTCCGGCGGTGGATGTGTACGTCATCGGGGAGGGGGAGGAGCCGTTCACGGCGCTCGTCGACCGGTGGGCTCAGGTCAGGGATGTTGAGGCGCTCAAGCGCTCTGGTATCGAAGGGTGCCACTCGCTAGTCGACGGGCGGCTTTATTGTGTGAGCGACGTTACTCCTAGGCTGAAGAACCTCGACTTGGTACCCTCGCCTTACGCGCGGGGCTACTTGGACGAATTTCTAGACAACCCCAAGCTGATCCCCCTAACGGAGACGAACCGGGGCTGCCCTTTCCAGTGCACTTTCTGCGAAAAGGGCGCGGTGAGCTGGAACAAGCTGACATTCGGCTCTGTCGCGCGTTTCGAGGATGAGCTCTGCTACATCGCGCGGCGTACGAAATCGTCATTCCTAACTCTCGCGGACAATAACTTCGGGATGTTCAAGGAAGATACGGAGGCGGCACGTGCTATGACGCGATCCTACCGGGAGTTTGGCTACCCTCTTCAGGTGTACTCGGCGACCGGAAAATCTCGCTACGACCTCGTGTCCAACGCTATGCGCGAGCTCGAGGGGCGCATGCCCGTCACCGTCGCCGTCCAGTCCTTGGACGCCGAGGTCCTCAGGAACATCAAGCGCAAGAACTTGCCCCTCGAGAACCTTATCGAGGTCAGCCATGGCCGCTATTCCGCTGGACAGCGCTCGCGTTCCGAGGTGATTTTGGGTCTTCCAGGGGACACGAAGGAGAAAAACATATGTACCCTCTCCGATTTGATGGACGCGCGGATCGGCTTCGTGCTTGCATACACGCTTATCCTCCTAGACGGATCCGAAATGAATACCGAGGAGCATCGCAACAAGTGGAAGACCAAGACTAAATTTCGAATCAATCATCGCTGCTTTGGTGCCTACCAATTCGGCGATGTGCGGATCCGCACTGCCGAGATTGAGGAGGTTGTTGTTGGTCAGGAGACGCTCTCGTTCGAGGATTATCTTGAATGCCGTCTTTTCTACCTCTCTGTCGGCGTTTTCTACATGGACGAGATTCTTTTCGAGCTTCTGGAGTTCCTTAAGCTCCATGGAGTAAAGCCTTCAGCGTTGATCAAGTATATACATGCTGACGGTCGCCGCCATTTTTCGACGGGGCTCACGGCCCTCTACGACTCGTTCCTTACCGCGACCAAGGCTGAGCTCTGGGATTCTCGGGATGCGCTGGTTGATTTCATGAAAGCGGCCGACAGGACCGAAGACGATATCCGTTCTGGCAAGATGGGAGGCTACAACGTCATCTTTTGGCATCGGGCCACCATGTTGACCGGGCTCGTCTCGGACGTTGTGGACGCCGCTTTCGCCTGCGTAGCGGATTTGCTCCCGGTAGCGTGTGCGGAGAACCAAGAGTACCTCGGACAGCTAAAGACCTATATGGTCATGCGAAAAGCAAACATCTTCGACCATGAGCAAGTGAGCGAGGGGAGCTTTGACTTCGACTTCGTGGGCATGGACCTGAACTCATTCCAGGCTTTGCCCAAGCGCCTCCCTCGGCCGATCGGGATCGAGTTCCACCACACGCAAGAGCAGAAGTTACTCTTCGGCAACTTCAATGAAGGCGTAGCCGGCGCGGCTCGGATGCTTGCCAAGCTCCAGATTCCCCGAATGTTTCGTACGATGAACTCCCGCACGCATGAAGATGTCGAAGCGGACCGCGCCTTAGTGGGATTGCGGTGCTAATCCCGTGCGACGATTCAAATGGCTGGTCAAATTTATCCGGCCAAACTCTACGGACGGCTGAGAAAAGCTCGTGGAAACTGGAGATTGGCAGAACCACATTGTCCTTTGCCTCGGACAGGTTAGTGGAGTAAGACAAGGCCGCTGTCGGGAATGCACATTCAAGCTTCCCACTAGCTCCTTGTGAAATCTCGCTTGTAGCTTACGACATCGAGGCTACATTCAATGAAGTGGTCGATGTAGGTGCGATGGGATTTGGAGGGCCAACAAAAAATCTCGAAGCAAGTGGTCGGCTACCCTTGTGGCCCAAATGCCTTTCCGTGGAGGTATGCTCGGCGGTTGGGTGGTTTATTATGAGCAGCGCTGATGGTGTTCCTTGGAAAAGCGCTGGCAGTCATAGCAAATTCAAACGCGCCGCGGTGTATCAACGCTGGCCAGGATCAGGTGCGGGCTGGTCTTTCCGCGCTGCGCGATGGGTCACATGCGGCGGAGAGTGGGTGGGAGTGGTTCAGGTGCTGGCAGGGTGCGGTGTGAGTTGTGTACTGCCGATGTTGTTGAACGGAATTTTTTATTTTGGTCTATTCAACTGCTCAAACCCCCCTGAATTTTCTCCTAAATGTAGTTTGGGCTGTAAAACAATGGTCGGGTGGGGTCAGCGCAAAGCGGAGCTAAAAAGAGGGGGTGTGAGATTGAATGGTGCATCGGAATTGAAATTACTATCTGTTCGAAGTGCTGGTTATATGGTCGGCGAGTCCGCGTTGCAGAGAACTTCGGGGGTGCATGGCTCCAGGCGGGCGTAATACTTGACGCGGTCGAACGAAGGTGACTGCATTTTCAGCCAATAAATGACAGTTGGGTTTGGCTGGCGCTTTCCGTGAACCGTGTTCTAAGCGGACCCGCGCAAAGCGTCGTCGTACTGCCGAGAATTGCCATGAAACTAGCCAGAGTAATCGATATTGCTCGGGCCAACTATAAGTCACAGAACTGGATGGTCAATTATCTTGCAAAAGTAGAATGTTAGTGACACCGTATTCCTATAGACCTATCGATAGTTTTGCAGCACCAGCAGGACAACAAGCACTTCGAAATATTTTCCATCACAACGATCTGGCCACAAAGTCGAATTCGGCCAGCTTGTGGTCTTCTGGAATCTCTTTCGGGCAGATGATCAGCACCTCGTGATTGGCAATAATCAAGGTTAGCTCCCGGTACCCGGTCGCCGCCTTAATATACTTAATCCAAACGCTTATTTTTGTGCCTTTATGCGTTTACTTAATTTAGAGGACATTAGCGAGGGTCAGCTAATAACTGGAAAATTAGTAATCACCCGCGAACTGGTGGATGGTTTTATGCTACTAACTGGTGATCAGGCGCTTGTTCACGTTGACTTGCTCCATGCACAACGCCTGGGTTTTGGGGATCGCATTGCTCATGGGTTTCTGGTAGGTAGCGGATATTCGCGCTTATTGGGAATGTTTCTTCCTGGAGCTAATACAGTTATCCAAAAAGTCCACTTGGATATGGTGGGACCAGTGTTCATAGGAGATACGATCACGTATGAAGTTAGAGTGGATAGGATTATCCTTGCTGTAAAGTGTGTGAAGTTGATACTCTCTGCAAGTAATCAAGCTGCACAGGTTATCAATAAAGGGATCGCTGTGTGTAAATTTCTTTCTTGAATGGAGAAGTTTGATTAATGTTAGCGTTTGACGATGTGGCTCAAGTTATTCAAAACTTGGTCAAACAGCGACGTAATGGGGCAGATACCGATATAACCCAGTTGCTATTACCAGTTTTGCTTACCATTTCCCCAGAAGAGGACTTGGACTCAAGCATCTGTTCACTTTATCGGGGAAAGTTTGAGAATAATTTGGAGTATTTGTTTGCTTCCGAAACTCCGCAGGATATTTCTAGGGTCTATGTGAAAATCAATATTCTCCTCAGAAATTGTGAGTGTTCTTTAGACGCTCTACGATGGCTTTCCACTCATCCTTGTATCCGCAAATTATCCCCTAAAGCTCTATTGGCAGGAGCAAAGGAGCTGAGTAAAGATGATATGGCTAAAGCCCTTCTTTTTTTGCAGGCAGCGATTGTTAAAATAGCTGATATGGGAGCATTGAATGTTGCGATCGCTTGTTTACCTATTTTCGAGCCTGAAATTTTGGCACGCAAGTTGGTGCGTACTAAAATCGCAATAGTTGGTAATTGTGTTCTAAAACCTCTTGCCGAATATTTGAAAATCGGATTAGTCCCGTATGGTGTATTAGGAGACGTATGGGAAGCACCTTTTGATCAATGGGTGAATTTATTGTTGGATGAAACATCGGCTTTGATCCAGTTTGGCCCATCTTTTACAGTGATTTACCTCTCCAGCCTTAGCTTAACGTGGGCTGGTGCCAAGGAACTGTCACCAGCCCCCGACGTGTTTATTGGTTGTTTGGAAAAATTTCTCTTGTATTCAACAAGTAAAGTAGTGCTTGTGTTACCGGAACCATTAGATGAGGAAAGGGATGCTACTTCCAAGTATGTGTTTTGGAGGCATCAGTGGGTTGCAGAAGTGCGGCAGCGGTTCAATGAACGCGTGTTTTTTGTTGACCCTGTAATGTCGCTATTAGAAATGGGTCGAAGCGCATGGTATGCACCTCGCTTTTGGTACCATGCTAAGTTGCCCTGCCATCCAGATGCGCTTCTTGTTCTCGGACGCTCAATTTTGCTAACGATTGCACGCAGTGTATTACGTCCTGTGAAAGTAATTATTTGTGACCTTGATAATACTCTCTGGGGCGGAGTTGTGGGTGAGGATGGCTGGCAAAGTTTGGAGCTTGATGTACATGGAACAGGTGGTCCTTATATTAGATTGCAAGCATTTCTACGGGAATGTGTTCAGAAAGGACTCATATTATTGGCTGTGTCTAAAAATAACGAAAATGATGTGCGTGAAGTTTTTGATAAACGGGAAGAAATGCTTCTCAAGTGGAATGACTTTACGCTGGTTATAGCTAATTGGGCGCCTAAGTCAGAAAACATCAAAATGGCTTCTAAAAGGCTGAATTTGGGACTCGAAAGTTTTTGTTTTCTTGATGATTCCCGGTTCGAGCGTGAAGAGGTGGAGAGGGCATTGCCTGAGGTAATTGTTGTTGACTTACCCGCCGTGCCAGAGGATTATGTTTCGTACTTGGTAGCGTCGGGGTTATTTCATGTGCCAATAGTGACTGAGGAGGATAAACACCGGCGCGAGTTTTACCGCAATAATCTTGGGAATGATGCAATGCTGAACAGTCCCTCAAGTTTAGGATCCTTTCTTGCGGGTCTAAGTTTACAAATTCACCCTTTGCGGATAAGTGATGATAATCTGGGGCGTGTGGTTCAGCTTGTCAATAAGACAAACCAATTTAATCTGACTACTCCCCGCTATAATGAAGATTCCATCAGGGGCTATAGCGTAGATGATACGGTCTATGCTTACTGTTATAGAGTTGTAGATAAATTTGGCGATAATGGAATTACTGGTGTTGTAATTGCTGTTCCATATCCTCAAGAAACTACCTACATAGTTAATACCTTTTTGCTTAGTTGTCGGGTTATGGGAAGAACGGTGGAACGGGCAATGTTTCAGCATCTGGTGGGTTGGCTATTAGTGCGCAATGTTCGAGTACTCAATGGCGAATACATTCCTACCCCTAAAAATAAACCTGTAGAAAAGCTTTATTCGGAGTTAGGTTTTAGTGCCATTGAGTCTGGCCGTGCAGGGTCGCAATATTATCGCTATCATTTGGAGGCACCGTATACAGAAAATATTTATGTTCAAATATGTCTTGAATAAGTCGATCTTGCTTTTACTTTGGGTGTTTAGAGCTGCTCTAGTGCATCAAACTCATTTTGGAAAATGGCCCCCCAGTGTTTTAGCAGAATGAAGTCCAATCTAGGTAATTGTGTGGGGAACTCGTTAGAAGGAATCCCCGGAAGCTGCTGGAAGTGGTGCAAATAGGATCTCTGCACCAAATTTGTTTAGATCCATAAGAAAAAGGCAGGGAGGGTCCATATGAGCAGTTTCAAATTCGTTAAACGCTTTGACGAAATGTTGTCAAAAATGGCGCCCTATATGTCGTCAACTGTGGGGAAAGGTCGGATTGCTTTTGGCGACATGTGGGAAGAGAGCTTTGATGACACTTTGCAGCACTTATTCCGCGATCAATCACGTATGGAAAATGCGATCGAAGGCTATATTCGTTTTGCATTAGAAGCCACTAGATTACAGAAACGCTTCGAGAAAGAACGACGGTATATCCTCAAGTCCTACCAAGAAGCAGCTGAAACTGTGTATCACAATGAAGCCTACATGCTCAATCTTTATTTGCCGGGGATTCTGTTGAGTCATTATTTGTGGCCTCATCATTATCGACAGCTTAGGTATTTCCACGACAATTTCGTTCCTCGTGTTTTGGCGGGTGCAGATCATTCATTTTGTGATGTGGGAGTGGGCTCAGGTTTTTATAGCAGGCAATTGTTGAGTGCTTCTCCCGCAAGTACTGGCATTGCATTTGACATTAGCACGTTTGCGCAAAATTATGCTCAACGGCAGGTAGCTGCGTTTGGTCAATTACATCGTTGGCAGTGTAAGTTACAAAATGTGTTGACCGAAATTCCGGAGCAAACGTGGTCGGTTTTGATGTCGGTGGAGGTTTTGGAGCACTTGGAAGATCCAGTTTCCTTTTTACATCAGTTGCGTAGGATGCTTCGTAAGGGAGGTGTGGGTTTTATAACGGCGGCGTTGACCGCTCCTAATGAAGACCATATTTATCTTTATAGCTGTGTGGATGACATTTCATTCCAATTGCGGGCGGTGGGCTTTGAAATTATATGCTTTCGTACCGAGAGGGCTTATGAGCCGCTAGTTGACGAGCCCGTACCTCAAATTGCTGCTTTTATTGTGCAATAATCTTTCTGGAGTTTTAGGGAATACGGGTTGGGGCTTTTGAAAATTTGCTCTATCTGGGTGTTATGTAAATTGTTCTGTCCTTGTTGGGTACTTAAGCCACGTGCAAATCTGTTGGGATACATTGGGGCTATAGTAAGGTGCTAGTCGCATCCTTTGTTAATATGCTTAGATTGTGTGTCATAAATAAAAGGGTCGGTGTTGCCAATAGCGGTTTTAGTGAGTTGCTTTTTATATTCGTTGCAAATCTGCGTGCCATGCGCCCTTGTCATGTAAGGTTCGATCGTGGGTTGATTTTGCCCTACAACTTCTATCGCCTTTTCTTTTCATATCGCTACGATAGGCAATGTTTACGTTTCTAAATTGGAATTGCAATCTACGGTGTTGATCTGCTATTGCCTATAATTGGGTGAAGTTCATGGATTGAATAGTATTGTGCGACAATGCTTCAAAAAATTCAATTGTTTCTGTTATAGTTTAGAACTACATGGGTTTACGCCTTTGTTATACAGCTTAAGTTTATTGACAGAACTGGTTCGGTAATCGGAGGTAGTCTATGAGTATTAGCAAGGTGCAGAATATATTCCAGGAGATTTTTGAAGATCCGATGTTGTCTATTGCTCCGGGCATGACTGCAAAAGATGTGGTTAATTGGGACTCCTTCAATCACATCAATCTGATCTTGGCTTTGGAGGAAGCTTTCAATGTGCGCTTCACAACTGCCGAAATGGCTCAGATGTCAAACGTCGGGGAATTAGTTGTGAGTTTGGCCAAGAAGGGCGTCAATATTTCATGGTGAACGGTTTGGGAATCTGATTTATGAAGACCGTATATAAAAACGAAATTAAGAATGCTCTTTTGAATGCGGGTGTGCGTGTTGGGCAGGTACTTTTTGTTTATTCAGATCTTGGTAAGATTGGCAAAGTTGCTGAAGTCAAATCTCGAGATGACTTTTGTCTAGCTTACTTCCAGAGTATCCTCGAAATTTTGGGTTCAGAGGGTACTCTTGTTGTGCCGACATATACAACTCAGATTGCGCGGTTTGATTTGGAGTTTGTCCATGAAGAAACTCCGTCTTTGATGGGGATATTTTCTGAATTCGTGCGGCACCGGCCGGATAGTATTCGCAGCCTGCATCCGATTAACTCCGTGTGTGCGGTAGGCAAACATAAAGAGTTTATCTGCAGTAATAATGGCACTAATAATTTTGGTTGGGACTCACCTTTTCATCGTATGCTTTTGAAAAAGGCAAAGATCTTGTGCATTGGTCTTGAAAGTGGATATGTAGTGGGTATAGCGCATCACCTTGAAGCTGCGTATAACCTGCCTTATGTCTACAATAAGCTGCTCAAGTGGTCTCCTGTAGTAAATGGTATCCGAGATCGGCGGATGTATTTTGCAACGGTTCGGCATTTGGAATTGGATATTGACTATGACTTATCAGCATTCGTGCGGCATGCGCGAAGGTTGGGAGGTGTCTCAAGCGTGGAATTGGGAGATAGTTGGGTCCACTTTTCTGATTACGAACAAGTGTTTGTGGAAGGTGCAAAGCTGTTAAGTGAGAATCCCTTTTTGTTTTTGAAACATCCACCAAAGTTTACCTATGGGAAAGTTCCATTTGATGGTCCGTCAGCTTCTGTGGATGGAATTGCGGCTGATGATGATGGTGAAAAGGTTCGAGCGATGAATTGGCAGGGTTATTATTTGCGTCCTAAGTATGCTGGTGGCGATGAAGACGAGTTGGGCGGTGAGCGTACCGATGGGTCGGCATGAATGCCGTTGATCTTATGCGTGCGATTTTGTGTAAGAATCGCACCATGGTTTCGAGTGGGTTTGGTGAATCATTGGTGTTGCTTTCACACGAGCTTCCGTTAACTATTTGTCGGTTTCCTTCTGGAGGGGAATACTCTACTTGGGTTGTACCTCCTCGTTGGGAGGTTATTAAGGCGGAGCTTTCTAATGGTGAAAGAGTGCTAGCTTCTTACGCTGATCACCCACTATTTTTGGCACCTTATTCATGTTCCTTCCATGGTTGGTTGACACGAGATGAGCTGTTGCTGCATATTCGGTCTGATTTCAATAATCCTGATGAGTTTGTTTACGAGTATCGTTTGGCATATGACTACCAACGGCGTTTGAAGGAATGGGTTATTTCTCTTCCGTATTCAGTTGTTGAGAGATTAGACCGCCCGAAGTATTTTGTAGATATTCAGGTGGAAACATCGCCCGGGGAATTGCTTGTCGGTGAGTGCACTATTTCTGGCCAATCCCCAAATGTTGTATTTTTCTTGTCTCATTTATGCCATCCCGGTCAGGCTAATGATGGGTTAGCTGGAGTTATAGCTGGTATTGAAGTGATGAAACGAATTCGGGAGGAGTTTCCTGGTTCGCAATATACTTATCGGTTGCTAATCATGCCTGAGACTATAGGTTCTGTGGCATATGTGACAGAACATATTGCTGAATCTGGGTTTTGGATGGGGGCAATGTTTTTGGAAACGCCTGCTACTCATGAAAAATTGCGTTTAAAGTATAGTCGTCGTAAGTATACCTATCTGGATCGAGTAGCTGAGCATGTTCTTCGCTCCAGAAATGTTGTATATGATACAAGTGAATTCCACGAAAGTTATGGTAACGACGAAAAAATCTTCGACTATCCCGGGGTAGGCGTGCCTGCTATATCGCTTCAACGTTACCCTTTAAGAACATATCACACCAGCGCAGACAATCTTGAGGGAGTTGAGATTGATTCGATGAACGAATACGTTTCACTTGTTTGTGGGATTGTTGCCGTCATCGAGAATGATTACCTAATCCGTTTCGGGCACCCAGCGCCAGTGCAGTTATCTCGTTTTGGTTTTTATGCGGATGCAGTACATAATAATGAAGGATTTCTTTTGAATAGCCGGTGTATAGATATGGCGTGGCGAGGGTGGAGTGTGTTTGATATTTCGTTGAAACTGGGAATGCCTTTTGGAACTGTAGTTGAATATTTTGATAAGTTTGCGGAATCCGGTCTTATTGAAAAGGTGATGCTGGACCCTGGTTATTTTCGCAGTATCGATGATAAGTAGGGTCTAGGGCAAGCTGTGGTGTGTACGTAAGCAAGTGTTTTGTGAGTGTCTACGTGAACTGTCATTTCGCTCCCTGCGGGTTTGCCAGTTGACTTGTTCTGGAACGCACTAGGTCGCGCTAGATGCTGAGTGCGGTAATGTGCACGGCCTGACGCCGATCAATGGTGTCATGCATGGCCCTAGAATTGAATTTACGGGACGAATGCCTTGTGCAATAAGGTAGCATTAGAAGGTGGCGTGCGGCATGCGACTACGGACGTCGTTGGTAGGTAACTTTGTGAATGACACAGAGCTGGACTGTGCTCAGACGTTGGGATGGTAATCCTGCGCTGTAGGAATGGCACACGCGGCGCAGCGTGAGTAGGCGTGGTGCAGCCGCCGGCAGAGCGCACTGAATATTCAGGGCTGCCGATGCTGGTCTGTCCAAATCGGGCAATTTCCGCCTGTTGCGCTGAGCGTACCCCTCGGAATATCCAACAAAAGTGATCGTTGACCACTAAGCAGTGGCGGGGTGGAGGTTAGCGCAAATTGGTACTTGACAAGTGCGGGCTTACGGCTTACGATTATCTTTGTATGATTTCATTTCCTATCCGTTAAATTCGCACAAGAAGGGGGAATATCCGAATGAGTAATGCTCTATCTTTAATTGCCTATCCTGATCTCGCCGGCCAGGTGCGGGCGATAGAGGAGGATGGCTTTGCCTTTTTGCCGGGTCTGCTTAACGCAGCGGAGATTGCCGAATTGCGCGCGGCCATGGATCGCCTGGTCGCCATTCCCGCCAGCTTTGATCGCGATGGCACCAGTGGCGGCTTTCTCAACAATAGCATCAACAATGCTTTTAACCGCGACCCGCTCTTTCTCTCCTACGTTGATCGCCCTGGCGTGGTCGAGATCGCCGAGACCATTCATGGCAATGATTGCCACATCATCGGCATGACTGCTTGGATGACTGGCCCCGGTCGCCCTGATCAGCAGTTGCACGCCGATTGGCAACCGCTGACCTTGCCCGCCGAGGTGATGAGCAACCCAGCGGTAAAAATCCCCATTTATATTGCCACGGCCCACTTCTATCTGAATGATATTGACGAAGAACTTGGCCCCACCCAGTTTATTCCCGGCAGCCATCGCGCCGGGCGGGCGCCCAAAGGCGACATGGAATACAAAGGCGTCGGTCCCAAGAACATTTTTTGCAAGGCCGGTGACATGGTCATGTTCCGATCTGAGGTCTGGCACCGCGGCACCGCCAACCGCAGCCAGCGGGTGCGCTATCTGTTGCAGGTGCATTATGCCCAACGTATGATCACGCAGAAGTTCCCCCCCTATCTCAACCGCTTTCAATTTGACGAGGCGATTCTGGCGCAGGCCACGCCCCGTCAACGCCGTTTACTGGGTGATCATAAGGGGTCGAACTACGATTGAGGGTCAACGCCCACTCATGCTCAAGCCAAAACAAAGCCCGGTCACCATGCGCGATGTGGCGGCGCTGGCCGGTGTCTCGAAACATACGGTTTCAGCGGTGTTGAATGGCAAACCAGGCATTACGGCGGAAACCCAAGTTCGTAATAAAAGGAGGATCAAAATGGTAAACGCAGCAATCTCAAGACGAGCGTTCTTAAAGGCAGTCGGTGCGGTCAGCGTTGGCACAACGATCAGCGGCGCGTTGGCGGCGTGCCAGCCTGCCGGTGCGCCTGCCGCG
>SXGU01026969.1_pt1 | contig 12800 bp, 10 predicted proteins | sample 3174531 | NCBI WGS metagenome assembly SXGU01 (sample SAMN11356863, study PRJNA531348) | freshwater metagenome | isolation source: freshwater sample F1-140 | place: China: Fuxian Lake, Yuxi | collected 2017-12-25 | reverse complement strand
GATTCCAATTGATCAATCTCATCCTCAGCCCCTGAATAAAGCACCATAACGGAAGGACCTGCGCCAGAGACAACTGCAGCTAAACCAGCTCCCCTTAACTTTTCTACCAATGCAATCGTCTTTGGCATCGCTTGTGCGCGATACTTCTGATGCAACAAATCTTCAGTTGCGATAAATAATAAATCTGGCCGCTCAGCAAGTGCGTGTACAAGCAGTGCGGTGCGTGATGAATTTAGGACGGCATCTTGGTGTGGAATGATTTCTGGTAATAACTTTCGAGCCTTTGCAGTTGCTAATTGATTATTGGGTACAAGCAGCAAAGCCTTGATTCGATCATCAACTCTTAAGCTGACTGCCCTGCCAATATTTTTTGTATCCCCAACTGATGATGTTTTGGACTCTGACCAAGCAAGTGTGGCACCACCATAAAATGCTGCGGCCACATTATCTGGATGTCCCTCTAGCTCAGTTGCTAAGGTAATCAAATCCTCATCACTCATGTATTGCTCACCTGTTAAAACTAGGGAGCGGGCAAGAGTGAGCCCACCTACTATGGCACTAGCAGATGAACCAAGCCCTCTGCCATGTGGAATTACATTTAACGCTCTTAAGGCAATGCCTCTGGGCTTAGCACCCATATGTTCAAAACCACGCAGCATAGATTTAACAACTAAATTTTTTGCATCTTTCTTAACCTCATCAGCCCCCTCACCAGTTACATCAACATCAAATGTTTCATCATCTAGCACTTGGGCTGCGTACCGATCGCGGAGCTCTAAGGCAATTCCAAAACAATCAAACCCTGGACCAATATTTGCACTACTTGCTGGCACACTAATTTGTGCCAGAGTGGCTTTAAAAGTTAGACCTGAATTACTTCGTTTTGATGCCATTACTTAAGACCTATAGCCTTTGCTGCTCGCTTCAAATCTGCTGGAATAACAATTGGTTTACTTGATGTATTTAACACCCATTGCACATCTTTTAAACCATTTCCAGTCACAGTTACCACAATAGTTTTACCCTTAGGCAGCTTTTTTGCAGATTTCATCTTGATCAAACCAGCAATACCTGCTGCGCTAGATGGCTCAACAAATACACCCTCTTTTGCTGCCACTAAACGGTAAGCGCTCAAAATTTCTTTATCAGTAACTGAATCAATTAGGCCTTTTGATCCAATCATCGCTGCTACTGCTTGGTTCCAAGAGGCTGGATTTCCGATTCGAATTGCAGTTGCAATAGTTTCAGGATTTTTAATAATCTTATTCTTAACAATTGGAGCAGCACCTGATGCTTGAAAGCCCCACATCATTGGCAAACTTCTAGACATCCCTGCTTTTTTATACTCCTGATACCCCTGCCAGTACGAAGTAATATTTCCCGCATTTCCTACTGGCAAGCAATGAATATCTGGTGGCGCCCCTAACATATCTACAACTTCAAATGCTGCTGTCTTTTGTCCCTCAATTCGATATGGGTTAACTGAATTTACCAGTGCGACTGGATAATTTTCAGATAACTGTCTAGCCAAGGTCAAACAACTATCAAAATTACCTTTTACTTGCACTAGCACTGCGCCATGAGCAATTGCCTGTGCCAATTTACCCAATGCAATTTTTCCTGCAGGCACAAGGACAACCGGTTTCATTCCGGCTTTACTTGCATAAGCGGCAGCACTAGCACTGGTATTACCAGTTGATGCACAGATAACTGTTTTGGCACCCTCTTCAGCTGCTTTTGAGATTGCCATAGTCATACCACGATCCTTAAAGGATCCAGTTGGATTATTACCTTCTACCTTCAGCCATATTTCATTCCCTAACATTTCAGATAAAACACATGCATAAATAAGTGGTGTGCCACCCTCGCGTAAAGTAATTACTGGAGTTTGATCTGTTACGGGTAACCATTTTCGGTACTCATCAATTACTCCACGCCACTGGTGGGCACCTTTTTTCCCGAACAACACGATTAAACAACACCTTCTACGCGTAACACACTTGCCACATCACTCACCGCTGAGAGCTTTGATAAATCATTTACTGTGGCAGATAATGCTGATTCAGATGAGTGGTGAGTCATAACAATTAGCTCTGCCTTATCCCCTGCTCCACTTTGCCTAACTGTTTGAATAGAAACACTGTGGGAAGCAAATACATGTGCGACTGACTCTAAAACACCAGGTTTATCCGCCACATTTAGTCTAATCAAATATCTAGTTTTAATCTGTCCGATTGGTGCAATTTTAAGTGATGCATAATCACTCTCTTTTGGTCCAACACCACCAGAAACTTTATGTCGCGCGACTGCAACTAAATCCCCGAGAACCGCACTAGCAGTTGGCTCACCACCGGCGCCTCTGCCATAAAACATCATCTGGCCAGCAGATTTGGCCTCTACGAATACGGCGTTGAATGATTCGCGAACTGCAGCAAGTGGATGATTGCGTGAAATCAACGCAGGATGTACTCGTACTGAGATTTCACCTTCGGCAGTTAATTCTGTTATCGCCAACAATTTAATTAACATTTCCATAGTTTTAGCAACCTTCACGTCTGCTGCGGTAATTTTGCTTATTCCCTCGCGATATACATCTTTATCTGTAACCCGAGAGTGAAATGCTAATCCAGCTAAAATTGCGGCTTTATCAGCAGCATCAATTCCTTCAACATCAGCAGTTGGGTCTGCCTCTGCAAATCCAAGGTCTTGTGCTTGCTTTAAAGCATCCTTGAATGCAGTTCCCTCTTCATCCATTTTGGTCAGAATATAATTTGTCGTGCCATTTACAATTCCCATGATTCTCACCACATGATCGCCTACTAAAGATTCGCGTAGTGGTCGTAAAATTGGAATTGCACCAGCAACAGCTGCTTCATAATACAAATCAACATTTGCCTTAGCTGCTGCTTCATACAATGTTGCACCATCTTTAGCTAATAATGCTTTATTAGCAGTTACAACTGACTTACCGTTCTTTAAAGCTGCAAGAATTAATTCTTTAGAGGGTGAAATTCCACCCATTACTTCAATAATTAAATCTATTTGTGGATCATTAACAATAGAGGCAGCATCATCAGTTAATAAACTGCTTGCAATACCTACTCGCTTGGTGTTGATATTTTTAACTGCTACCTTAACTAATTCTAGCTCTGCCCCAGCGCGAGATGCTAAATCTGCTTTGTTATCAACCAATAGGCGGGCAATCTGCGAACCGACTGTGCCAGCACCTAGCATCCCTACTTTAAGTGTTTTCACTAGAGAAGTATCTCAAACTTATGAGATCTGCCGTGGCGACTGAATTACATCAAGATTTAGCAAATCAGCCTCAGTTTCTCTGCGTAAAATCTCTCGAGCGCTGCCATTGAAAACCGCAATCACTGAGGGCCTTGGAATGTGATTGTAATTGCTGGCCATGCTGCGACCATAAGCACCGGTGGCCGGTATTGCCAATAAATCGCCAACCTTTATATCACTGGGCAATTCGATATCTGAAATCAAAATGTCTCCACTCTCGCAATGCTTACCAACAACTCTGGTTGAAATACTTTTTGCAGTAGAGATGCGATTTGCCAAAAAAGCTGAGTAGGTGGCTCCATAAAGTGCTGGGCGAATATTTTCACTCATTCCACCATCAACTGAAACATATCTACGGATGGATCCATCATCTAGAGTGACTGATTTTGTGGTTCCGACTAAATATATTGTTGTAGTTGTTGGCCCAACAATTGCCCTGCCTGGCTCAATTGAAATCTTAGGAACAGCAAGATTTAGTTTTTTACATTCGCTCTTAATTACCTTAGCAATTGCCGGCATTACATCTTGCGGTGAAATTGCTTGTTCAGCTTTTGTATAGGCAATTCCATAACCACCACCTATATTTAACTCTGGCAACTCTTTTGCATATTTGTCACGAAATTTTGCCAGCACATCTACTAGCCGTTTTGCTGCCGCCTCAAAGCCACTTACTTCAAATATTTGCGAACCGATATGACAATGCACGCCAGCTAAATTCAATGATGCGTAGGACATGCACTTATCAAGTGCCTCCCCAGCAGCCCCAGATGCGATCGAAAAACCAAACTTCACATCCTCATGAGCGGTCGATATAAATTCATGTGTGTGAGCATCAATCCCAGGAGTCAATCTCAAATAAACTTTTTGAATCTTGCCAAGACTCTTTGCAATCAAAGCCACTCGCTCTAGTTCATCAAATGAATCAATGACAATTGTGCCTACTGCAGATTTGATTGCAGTGGTTATTTCATCCGCAGATTTATTATTGCCATGAAATTCAATATCACTGGCAGGAAAATCAGCAGCAAGTGCCACGGCTAATTCACCACCACTACAAACATCTAATCCAACTTTTAATTGTTTTAGCCACCTTGCTACCTCAACACAAATAAAGGATTTTGCTGCGTAATAAAGCTGGCCTGAACCAAATGAAGTATCAAGGGCGGTGCGCCAAGCATTAGTTCGCATAAAAAAGTCATCTTGGTCTAAAACAAATATTGGGGAGCCAAACTCTTTCACTAGATTAATTGCCGAGCAATTAGCTATCGACAGCTGCCCACCATATTGATTTTCATCAACAAACTTTAGATTTGTAGAAAACAAAGTAGTCGGATACTTACTATTTGTCATTACATCTTCTCCGGGGCGCTAACACCTAGTAAATCTAAACCATTATTGATTACTTGCGCAGTTGCCATTGAAAGTCCGGAACGGGCTGCGTTCAATGAGCTAGGTTTTTCATCACCAAGTGGTAGTACGCGGCAATCATTATAAAAACGGTGAAACTGGCCAGCAACCTCTTCAATATATCTTGCAATTCTATGAGGTTGGCGCATTAGGGCAGCAGATGCAACAATCTTTGGATACTGAGCAATTAGTCCAATTAACTCTCGTTCTCTTTCATGCACAAGCAGTTCTGGTGAATAAGCGTCTAAACCAAATTTTATTCCAAGATCTTTAGCGTTACGAAGAACGGCACAAATTCGAGCATGCGCATACTGCACATAATAAACTGGATTTTCATTTGTATTTTTCTTTAATAAATCAACATCCATCACCATTGGTGTATCAGTTGGATATCGAATAAGTGTATAACGGGCTGCATCTTTGCCAACTTTTTCTACTAACTCCTCCAAGGTAATAATGATTCCAGCTCGTTTAGAAAGTTTTAATTCTTGGCTACCTTCAATGATTTTTACCATTTGACCAATAAGTATTTCAACATTATCTTCTGAATTATCACCTGCACATGCTGCCATTGCCTTTATCCGACCAACATAGCCATGATGGTCAGCTCCCAGCATATAAATACACAAATCAAATCCACGCTCTCGCTTGCTAATGTAATAAGCAGAGTCAGATGCAAAATATGCAAAAGATCCATCTGACTTAATCATTACTCGATCTTTGTCATCACCAAAATCAGTTGTACGTAACCAAGTCGCACCATCTTGTACATATACATGGCCTAAAGATTTCAATTTATCTAATACATGATCAAAGAAGTTATGTTCATAGAGAGTTTGTTCAGAAAACCAAGTATCAAAATGAGTGCCAAAATTATCTAAAACTTTTTGTTGCTGAGCTAACTGCAACTGATAGCCAGTATCCCTAAATGCTGCGATCGACTCTGTCTCAGCCAGTGTGGTAAAAGTGGGGTTGGCTTTGGTTATTTCATTCGCTAAGTCAACTATGTACTCACCGTGATATCCGTTTTCAGGGATATCGATTTCTAATGCTGCAGCGCGTAATGATTGGCCAAACAAATCCATCTGATTACCACGATCATTAATATAAAACTCTCTTGACACCTGTGCCCCGGCAGCTGTTAATACCCGGCCTAAAGAGTCACCAACCGCTGCCCACCTGGTGTGCCCCAGGTGCAAAGGCCCAGTTGGATTTGCGCTAACAAATTCAAGATTAATTCTCTTCCCAGTAAGTGAGTTTGAAGTTCCATATTTCCTACCTAAGGTAAGAATTTCCACCACAACACTCCCTTGGCTCGCACTTTCTAAAGTGATGTTTATAAAACCAGGACCTGCAATTTCAATTTTACTAATTCCATTAGGCGTTAATAAATTATTATCAGTAAGGGTTTTAGCAATCACCTCAGCAATCACCCTTGCTTGCTTATTTGCAACTTTAGCCAGAGCTAATGCGATCGAGGTTGCATAGTCACCATGTTCACGATTCTTAGGACGATCAAGAGTTAACTTCTGGGGCAATTGACAATTTAACTCACCGTTGCTTTTGGCCAGTGCCAGCGCTTTAAGGATTGCTTGCGAAACCTTATTTTGCACTGAATCTGCACTCATTTGAGCAAGGTTACCCGCTTGAGCATGCTAAAGGTCGTTGGATTTTGGTGATGCCGCCATTTACACCGTAATCTTTCCCCCGCACTCAAGAAATAATTGCGGGAGTGGTGAAATGGCAGACACGCAGGTCTTAGGAACCTGTGCTTCGGCGTGTGGGTTCAAGTCCCACCTCCCGCACCAGTTGTAATTAAATTAAAGTTAGGGGAGGCTAAGGGCATGGCTGAAAAGAAACTACTTAGTTGGGTTGGATTTAAGAGCGAGGAAGAAGGAAAGCCTGCGCCCGCACAAAATGCGCTAGAGCGCATTCGTGAACTTGAAAATCAATTAAATGATCTGCGCTCACGTCGTGATATCACCGGATTAAGTCGCGAAGAGTTTGAAATTTTGGCAACTGAAACTGCTATGGCAATGATCAAATCTGCGCAACAACGAGAAGCAAGGGCTAATGCTTCGGCACAAAAAATAGTTAGTGAAACAAATCGGAGTACTAAAGAAAAACTTGAAGCCGCTGAATCTAAAGCTAAAAGCATTCTTTCATCAGCAGAATCTCGAGGCCGTAAATATATTACTGCTGCTGAAGGTGATGCTGCCGATCTGGTAATTGCTGCTGAAGGTGAGGCAGATCAAATCCTTAATAGGTCAACACGTGATGCCAATGCGCTAACCGCTGCAGGAAAGCGTGAGGCACAAAAGTTAATTACCGATGCGAGTAAGAGTATTCTTGATTACCGCTCCTGGTTATCTTCAGCAATATCTGAAGCAGAGCGGCTTCACCGATCTCAGAATGCATCTTTAAATGCGGCTGAGAATGCAATTCAAGAATCACGACAGAAGTTGAAGCACGCCTTTGATCGTCTATCACAATTACAAGATGATATGTACGCAAATTTGGATTCTGAGAATAGGCCAACTAACAAGACTTTCGTTGCCGGAGCGGGTAAGAAAGCTGCCGCTGCTGCTGCTAGAAAACAAAAAGTGATAAATGCCAAAAATAGTGCTGGCAAAAAGAAAAAGAAATAACTCCTAAATTTGGAGTTAGCCATGCTTAACTTCTTAGCATTGGATAATTGAGTGGACACAAAACAAGTCAGTGGCAAGGTTGGCGTTCGTCGTATTTCATCAATCGATGGTTTACGTGCCATTGCTGTGGCTGCTGTCGTTTTATATCACTTGGGAATCTCTTGGATTCCAGGTGGTTTTTTAGGTGTTGATTTATTCTTTGTTATTTCTGGCTATGTAATTACCAGACTAATTCTCGATTCAATTAATCAATCAAGTGCGTTAGACCTCAGAGCCTTCTATGCAGCAAGATTGCGGCGAATTTATCCTGGTTTTATTTTTATGGTGATTTGTACAATTATCTTTATTGGGGTTTGGGCGCCTGAGGCAATTAAGCGTTTCTTAACCGATTTACCATACGCACTCACTGGCAGCATAAATTGGTATCTAGTTGCAAGAAATCAGGATTACTTTGAAACAATAGGGCGCCCACCCTTGCTGCAACACACTTGGTCCCTGGCCGTTGAATTACAGTTTTATCTGATCTGGCCAATTATTTTATTAACTGTCTTGAAGTATTTTGGAAAGAAAAATGTCGCAAGAATTGCATTGGCAATTGCAATAATTTCAGGCATTACTCTATTTGTTGTCTCTCTCAGCCTTGATCAAGCAAACGCTAAACAAATTAGTCATATTTACTTCGGCACTGACACTCACTCACTTGGGTTATTTCTTGGTTCAGCGCTAGCTGTTTCTTGGATTCCACAAAACCTTAGCGCTGCAATAACAAAACGTGCTCAAGATGTAATTGATGGAATCGGAATAGTTGGCTTACTGGGATTAATTTCAGTCTTTTTATTTATTGATCAATCAAATGCAAATCTTTACCGAATCGCTTTCCCATTAGCTGGCATATTTGGTTGCTTAGTAATTATTTCACTAGTGCATCCAGCCTCAAGATTTGCTCCGATAATCAGCACCGCCCCGTTTCGCTGGGTTGGCCAACGGAGCTATGGAATCTATATTTGGCACTGGGTAATATTCCAAGTGACTAGACCTTCAGTTGATTTATCTGGTCAAACCTGGGCGCTTTATCTAGCACGAGTGTTATTGGTGCTTGCACTTGCTGATATTTCACTTCGTTGGGTTGAAATTCCATTTAGACAAGGTGCGGTACAAAACTGGTTTCGAGGAATGAAATACCGCTCTGCAAAAGTAAAACTCCGCCAACAATTATCACTTCTCACCTCTGTAATCACAGTACTTGCCATTACCTCTGTTATTTCAGTTCAAGCAATAAATCAATCTGATCAAATTTCCAATCAAGTACTTGAAGAGATCGCTCCGATTGCACCAAATCAACAGGATTTGGGTAGTACAACTGGGCTTTGGGTGACTGGTGACAGTGTTATTTTGGGAATTAGAAGCAAGCTAGAGAGCAAGGAACACATCTCACTAATTAACGCCAGGGTTGGCAGGCAAGCACCAGAATTGCTAGCAGTAATGCGAGTAGATCAAAGCTCAGTCCCATCCTCACCTGTGATATTTAATTTGGGTAACAACAACGCTTTATCTGAACAAACCGTAATTGATATTTTTGAGACTATAAAAAATCAACCACAAATTATTGTGGTGAATACCGCAGTTCCAAGAACATGGAAAGATGCAAACAATGAAATAATTTCAAAAGTTTCTGCGCGATATCCAAATGTAAAATTAGTGGATTGGGATCGAATTTCGAAAGGTCGACCAGAATTATTTGCTCCTGATGGTGTTCACTTAAGCCCAACTGGCTCTGATGTTTATGTTGATTTAGTTTTGAGCGTCTTTACCAAAACACCAGCATAAGATTTAGAAAATAAAAATGGCCCTTAATTTTCTTAAGGGCCATTTCAGTATTTAGATTAGGACCAGCTGCCTGGCAATCCGTGAACTTTTCCGGCAACTACTTCACCATCCGAGTAAACTGTGGATACTCTTACCTGAACCCAACCAGTTTCATCATTTTTGGTAATTTGTTGCTTTAACTGTGTTGCTGGAACAGTGGCAACTAATTTCCACTCACCAACACCATTTGTGCGCAGCTCAACGTTGTAACCAGTGATTCCTTCAGATGCTGCAGGAGTCTTCCAATTAACAGTTGCACCACCATCGTTGTACAAAGAGACGATTCCGACTGGCGCTTCATACGCACCAATTGGTGCTGAACTTGGCTCAGTTGTTGGTTCAGCAGATTCTGAAGCTGCTGGAGTTGGTGTAACAGTTGCAGAATCAGAGGATGAATTCTTAGAAATCACTGCTACTGCCAGAATTAAAATACCCACTACAACAGCAATAATAATTCCTCTAGATGAGGAGGAGTCACTACTTGCAGTTGATTTAGGCTTGTAGGAAACTCCTGATGAAGGCTTTGGTGTAGTTGAGATAGATGTTCTAGATGATCCACTTATTGGAACCGTTGGAATTGAGTAGCGAACCGAAGATTTACTAGATTTCTTAGCGCGCTTTTTTACCTTACGCTTTGTGGTCGTGCGCTTAGCACTTTTTTTCACAATGCGTTTTGCTGAACTTCTCTTTGCAGCAGATTTCTTCGCTGCCTTTTTCTTTGCGGCCACTTAAAACTCCTTATTGATCAGTACTGATAAAAATATTTATCAGCAGGGTAAGAATAGTTGAGATTTCCTTAGGGGAGGATGAGATAAGGATACAACAGTAAATATCTACTTGAGCCTAAGTGAATATGCAGTTCTATTACAGATTTGCCAGCAAAAAAGGCGCCATTATGCGCAGTGCAATGCCCCGATGACTAACCTCATCCTTCACCCTAGGTGAAAGTTCTGCCAGGCTCTGAGTAAAACCGGAGGGCATAAATATTGGATCATAACCAAAACCACTATTTCCGATTGGTTTAAAAACAATCTCACCAGGCAAAATCCCTTCAAACTCTTTTTGTGTGGCTGGCCCGGTTGGATTCGGCTTATATAAAGCTACTACCGCTTTGAACTGGGCACCTCGCTTATCTTTAGCCACTGTTTTAAGTTGCTCTAAAATTTTATTTATATTGACCAAATCACGTTGAGTGCTATCTTCACCCAAATAACCACCCCATCGGGCTGAGTAAATACCTGGGTCACCGTTTAACGCATCGATAAATAAGCCACTGTCATCAGCTAGGGCTGGCAGGTGGGTGAAATCTGAGATCTCCTTGGCCTTTAATCTGGCATTCTCACTTAAACTTTTTCTGCTCTCAACCACATCTGGCATATCTGGAAAATCATTTAAACCTAAGACTGCAATATCTTTTGCATGCTCATCTAATAACCGCTTGAATTCAGTGATTTTGCCAGTATTTTTTGTTGCCAAAACTATCTTACGCATAAGCGGCTAGAAAAATTACTAGCTTAAGGCTTGTGCTTGTAATTTTGTTAGTTGTGCGCATCCTTTAGCACCTAAATCTAGTAATTGATCAAGCAGGGTGCGATCAAATGGTTTGCCCTCGGCAGTGCCTTGTACTTCAATAAAATTACCATCACCGGTACAAACAATATTCATGTCAGTTTGCGCACTCACATCCTCTTCATAACAAAGATCTAAAACTGCCACACCATTGATGAGACCAACTGATACGGCTGCTACTGATTGGATGATTGGGTTAACCCCGCTACCAATATGATTCTTTGCCTTGGCCCAATTAATGGCATCTGCCAGCGCCACATATGCACCAGTAATTGCTGCAGTGCGCGTGCCACCATCTGCCTGCAACACATCGCAATCAATCACAATTGTGTTCTCACCTAAAGCTTTCATATCAACTACTCCGCGAAGTGATCTGCCAACTAATCTTGAGATCTCCTGCGTCCTGCCCCCTAATTTTCCTTTAACACTCTCCCGCTCTGATCTAGTGTGGGTGGCTCTTGGCAACATCGCATACTCACTTGTTACCCAACCTTCACCCTTTCCTACCAACCACCGCGGCACACCTGGTGTAAAGGATGCAACACAAAGCACGCGGGTATTGCCAAACTCAACTAATACCGATCCTTCAGCATTATTGAGCCAGTTACGGGTAAATTTAATAGAGCGCAATTGATCATTGCTCCTACCATCGGCTCTACTCACTTACTCCTCCTTTTATCTCTAATCATTAATAATGTGGCACTTGGTATTAATTTGATCTTAGCTAGATCTTATTAGACACCGCTAAGACCTCAGGACCTAAAAATCTTTTAGCCAAGGTGGCAAACTTATCGGGATCTGCGGTAGCAACAAATCTATGGCTCACCTTTCCTACCTGATCATTTAACAATCCTGCCTCCACCAAGGTGCGATAGAGATCTTTGGCGGTCTCCTCCGCACTAGAAACTAGCGTTACATCATTTCCCATTACATAAGAGATGACACCGGTAAGTAGTGGGTAATGAGTACAGCCTAAAACCAAGGTATCAATCTGCGCCTGCTTCATCGCACTTAAATAATCTTGGGCAATTTTAGTTATCTCATCGCCTGAAGTTTTTCCAGATTCGACATACTCCACAAACAATGGGCAGGCTTTTGAGGTAATTGATAATTGTGGCGCTGCCGCAAAGGCATCTAAGTAAGCTTTTGATTCAATAGTTGCGCTGGTGCCAATCACGCCGATTTTTCCACTGCGGGTTGCAGAGACTGCTCGCCTTACTGCAGGTTGAATAACCTCAATTACTGGGATTTGATAACGCTCTCTGGCATCTCGCAGCATCGCAGCACTTGCAGTGTTGCACGCAATCACAATTGCCTTAACCTCGGCGGCAAGTAATTGGTCCATAATCTCCAGGGCGTAGCTTCGAACCTCGGCTAATGATCGGCTGCCATAAGGACCACGGGCGGTATCGCCCAGATAAAGAATTGATTCCCCTGGCAGCTGGTCAATAATCGCCCTAGCAACCGTCAACCCACCAACCCCGGAATCAAAGATGCCAATTGGGGCGCTCTTATTTGTTTGAGTGGAGATGGCCATTTGAGTAAGTGTAAATGGCATATATAGGTGTGGGTCGCCTTGGCTAAACCAGCAATATATGTCCGATTTACCCCTATTTGCCATGGAAATTACTTAAGATTTAAGGAGAAATCAGGGTGAAATCACTTGCTCCACTGGTCAGTAACCACCACCCTTAGACCTAAGCGCACAGTTGCCGCCTGCATATGAGGCTACAAATGTGTGCTGGCTTGTGGCCAAAAGGTCATGAGCAACCTAAATGCCTATGGAGGCTTATTTAGATGAATTCAATCGCACTATCTGCAGATCAGTTCGGGTTTGTATACAACATCATTTCATTTGGACTTGTATCAATGCTTGCCTGCACGATCTACACATTAGTTTCACAATCACGTGTACTACCTAAGTACCGCACAGCCCTTGTTATGTCATCAATGGTGACATTCATTGCGGCATACCACTACATGCGAATTTTCAACTCATTTGAAGATTCATATGTT
>SXGU01101322.1_pt1 | contig 12802 bp, 10 predicted proteins | sample 3174531 | NCBI WGS metagenome assembly SXGU01 (sample SAMN11356863, study PRJNA531348) | freshwater metagenome | isolation source: freshwater sample F1-140 | place: China: Fuxian Lake, Yuxi | collected 2017-12-25 | reverse complement strand
TTTTATCTATTTTTTGAGGCAGGTCTGATACCAATGTTTTTAATTATTGGCATATGGGGTGGCCCAAAAAAAGTTTATGCAGCATTTAAATTCTTTTTATTTACTCTTTTAGGCTCTGTTTTAATGCTAGTAGCTATTATTTCAATTTACTGGCTTACAGGAACTACTGATGTTACCGAAATATTTAAGATAAAAATACCTACAGAATTTCAATATATTCTTTGGTTAGCTTTTTTTAGTTCTTTTGCTGTTAAAACGCCAATGTGGCCTGTTCATACTTGGCTACCAGATGCTCACGTCGAAGCACCAACAGCAGGCTCAGTAATACTTGCAGCTATTTTGCTTAAAATGGCTGGATATGGCTTTTTAAGGTTTTCGATTGGCATGTTTCCGGTTGCGTCAGAATACTTTGTGCCTCTTATCTTTACCTTAAGTGTTATCGCAATAATTTATACTTCTTTGGTTGCTCTTATGCAGGAAGATATGAAAAAACTTATCGCGTATTCTTCTGTAGCTCATATGGGATTTGTAACACTTGGTATTTTTACTTTTACTAAACAAGGTATTGAAGGAAGTATTTTTCAAATGTTAAGTCACGGCCTTATTTCAGCAGCTTTATTTTTATGCGTTGGTGTTTTATACGATAGAACACATTCAAGATTAATCAGTTCTTATGGAGGAGTAGTTAATATTTTACCTAAATATTCATTAGTATTTGCAATATTTATGCTAGGTGCAGTAGGTTTACCTGGCACAAGCGGATTTGTTGGTGAAATCTTAGTTTTATTAGGAACTTTTCAAAAGAATTTTTTAGTAGCAATAATTGCCAGCATCGGACTTGTCCTTGGCGCAGCATATATGCTCTGGTTGTACAAAAGAGTGATTTTTGGAAAATTGGAAAAAAAGGAAATAGCTGAATTAAAAGATTTAAATTTTTCCGAAGGTTTAATACTATTTTTACTAGCTGGACTAACTTTATTTTTTGGTTTTTATCCTAATTTAATTCTAGATACTATTGAAGTTTCAGTGGATAAATTGATTAACGATTATCAAATGAATTTAATTATAAATACGATTAAATAATGGAAAATATAAACTTATTTTTACCAGAAATATTTCTTTCCATATCAATACTAACAACATTGATGATTGGTGTTTTTTTTAAGAAAAGTTACACCCTCGTGACAAATATTATTTATGGAATAATTATTTTTTTAACAATAATCATTATAAGTTCTTTTAGTGAATCATTTAACTTATTTTCGAATAGTTTTATTTCTAATTCATTTACAAATTTTTTTAAAATTTTAATTTTAATAGGAACTTTTTTTACATTAATAATTACACAAAAATTTATCAAAGAAACAAAGATAAATTATTTTGAATATTCACTTGTTCTACTTTTATCTGTGTTAGGAATGTTCATCATGATAAGTGCAAATGATCTTATACTTTTTTACCTTGGCTTAGAGCTGCAATCATTATCTTTATATATTTTAGCTTCTCTAGATAGAGATAATTTAAAATCTAATGAGTCGGGATTAAAATATTTTATTTTAAGCTCATTAGCTTCGGGATTGTTGCTTTACGGCTGTTCACTCCTTTATGGTTTTAGCGGTTCAACAAACTTTGAAATAATTAGTTTAAATACAAGTACAGAAAATATAGGTACCGTATTTGCAATGGTTTTTATTTTAGTAGGCTTATCATTCAAAGTTTCTGCTGTTCCATTTCATATGTGGACACCAGATGTATATGAAGGCGCCCCAAGCTCTGTAACAAGTTTTTTTGCAATTGTTCCAAAGCTAGCTGGAATTGCAGTCTTTATAAGATTTATGCAGATACCTTTTAGCCAAATAGCAGATCAATGGCAGCCAATTTTAATTTTTATTTCTTTAGCATCCATGATTCTAGGTGCAGTAGCTGCAATCGGGCAATCTAAAATTAAAAGACTTATAGCCTATAGTTCTATTGGCCACATAGGTTTTGCATTAGCAGGAATTTCAACGAACACAATTACAGGCTACAGCAGCAGTATTGCTTATATTTCTATTTATATGATCATGAATCTTGGAATTTTTGCGTGCATTTTTTTAATGAAAAGAGATGGACAATATTGTGAAAATTTAGAAGACTTAGCAGGAATATCAAAGCATCATCCAATTTTGTCCATCTCATTATTAATTATTTTATTTTCGTTAGCAGGAATACCTCCATTAGCAGGGTTTTTTGCAAAATTTTATGTTTTTATGGCGGTGGTGGAGAGTAAAATGTATACACTTGCAATCATTGGATTACTAAGTACTGTAATATCTACTTTTTATTATTTGCGAATTATAAAAATTATTTATTTTGATGAAGGAAAAAAATCTTTTGATCAAACAAGCAATTTAGCAATATCAACAACTTTATTTATAAGCAGTTTAATTCTCGCTACATTTTTTATCTATCCTTCATTTTTAAACTCTATTGTTGAGACACTAGTTATAAATTAATGAAATTAAAAATTACAAAATTTAAAAGCTTAACAAGCACTAATGATAAAGCTATCAATTTAATTCAAAAACATAGACACATCTCAGGTTTTATTATCGCCGACAGACAAACTAAAGGCAGGGGTACCATGGGAAAGAAATGGATTTCTAAAAAAGGAAATATTTTTATTTCAATATTCTTTAAAGTTAATCTAGCTAAGATCAAGATTGAAAATTTTTTAATGATAAATGCAAATATTATTAAAAAAGTTCTTACAAATTATACAACTAAAAATATTAAAATAAAAAAACCAAATGATTTATTAATTGCAAATAAAAAAATTTGTGGAATTTTGCAAGAGGTTGTCGAATATAATAATGAAAAATTTTTGATCTCGGGTATAGGTATAAACACAAGAAATGTTCCTCAACATAAAAAAATTGCTTCAACTTCTTTAAAAGAGCATACAAAAAAAATTATTAAAAACTTAGATATTATTAAAAATATAAAAAATAATTATGAAAACATGATTCACGATTTAAATACTAATAATTTTGCTTACGTCAAAAATAAATATATTTAAATAAATGGACTATTTAGTAGGAGATATTGGAAACACATTAACGAAAATCTGTTTAATTAATAATAGATCTAAAATTAAAAAACAATATAGCATTAAAACTAAAATATTATCTATAAATAATAATCTAAATAAGTTTTTTATTCCAATTTTTAAAAAAAAAATAAATAAAAAATTATTATTTTCTAGCGTTGTTCCAGCTATTTATAGCAAAATTAAAAAATATCTAGCAAAAAAAAACTTTCAATGCCTTGAAATTAAAAATCTACGTTTAAAAAAATTAATAAAAATTAATATAGATAATTATAAGCAGCTAGGTTCTGATAGGATAGCCAATGCAATAGGTGCTTTTAATTTATTTAAAACAAATTGTTTAATTTTAGATTTTGGCACAGCAACTACATTTGATATTGTAAAAAAACCAGGCGTTTATGAAGGTGGCGTCATTGCACCAGGTGTCAAATTATCGATTTTAAACCTAAGCACCTCCACTGCTGCGCTACCAATATTTAAATTGAAGTCGAACTTAAAAGTATATGGAAAAAATACAAAAGATGCACTGAATGCAGGTTTTCTTTGGGGTTATCAAGGCTTAATAGGCAATATAATCAAAAAGATTAGCTTAAAATTTAAAACAAAATTTAAAATAATTTTAACCGGTGGCTATGCGGATATATTTGCTAAATTCGTAAATAATAATTCAACAATTGATAAACATATTACTATAAAAGGTATTATGTTTATTTATAAAAATTTAGTTAAATGAGTAAAGACCAGCTCTTATTTTGCCCATTAGGTGGGTCGGGAGAGATAGGCATGAATTTAAATCTTTATGCTTATGGAAAAGAAGATAATAAAAAATGGATAGCCGTCGATATGGGTGTTACCTTTGCTGACGACTCTATTCCTGGTATAGATTTAATTTATCCTGATCCAGGATTTCTTTTAGATAAAAAAAAAAAATCTTTTAGCAATTATACTTACCCATGCTCATGAGGATCACATAGGTTCCGTAGCAATTATATGGCCTAAACTTAAATGTAAAATTTACGCCACACCTTTTACAGCCGCATTGGTTACAGAAAAATTTAAAGAAAAGAAAATTGATATAACTAATTATCTTCAAATTGTTCCACTTAATGGAAAAATTAAATTAGGTGAATTTGAAATAGAATTTATTACATTAACTCATTCTATATTAGAACCAAATGGATTAAGCATAAAAACACCTTTAGGTATTGTTTTACATACAGGAGATTGGAAATGTGATCCAAACCCTCTCATTGGAGAGAAAATTGATGAAAAAAAATTAAAAGAAATTGGAAATCAAAATGTAATAGCCATGATTTGTGATTCAACCAACGTTTTTAACGAAGGTAGAGCAGGATCAGAGTCGGACGTACGCGAGAGCTTATTAAATATTATATCAGAACAAAAAAAAAAAATAGTTGTTACTACATTTGCTTCCAATGTTGCACGCATGGAGACAATTTTTTATTGTGCAAAAAAAACCAACAGACAAATATCATTGGTAGGCAGATCGATGCATAGAATCTATAAAGCTGCCAGGCAATGTGGATATTTGCAAAATTTAATAGAACCAATTGATCCTCGTGATGCAAAAAATATTGCGAGAGAAAAAATTATTTATTTATGCACAGGAAGCCAAGGAGAACCTATGGGAGCCACTAAAAGAGTTGTTAATGGTACGCACCCTGATGTTTATTTAGAAAAAGGTGATACTGTAATTTTTTCTTCAAAAATCATACCTGGAAATGAAAAAAAACTTTATTCAATGCACAATGAGATAGTAAGAAATGGAATTGAAATTATCACAGAAGAAAATTCTTTTGTTCATGTCTCAGGACATCCAAACAGAGATGATTTGAAAGATATGTACGATTGGGTAAAACCAAAAACGGTTATCCCTGTTCACGGAGAACATAGGCACATGCAAGAACAAGCTAAATTTGCAAAGGAAATGAAGGTACCACACACTTTACAAGTCGAAAACGGTGATATTGTACTTATTGCTCCTACTAATAGTCCTCAAATTATTGATAAAGCGCCTTCTGGCAGAATGTATTTAGATGGCTTTATGGGTGTTAGAGAGGATTCTAATTCTATAAAAGAGAGAAAAAATATAGCTGTCAATGGTTATTTAGAAGTTACAGTATTAATAAGCAATAATGGAAAAATAAAAAAACCTGTCATTTCTTTTAAAGGTATTCCAACAGAGGAAATTTCGGAAAATTTTATTTTCGACATCGAAGATGAAGTAGATAATATTTGTAGAACATTTTCTGTTCAAAGCAAAAAACAGGAACTCAATTTAATAGATACTTTAAAACAAAATTGTAGAAAGATAGTAAAAGATAGGACTGGAAAAAAACCCTACACCACAATAAATATTTATAGAATTTAATGGGAGTAACAGGAGCTATTGTTGTTTATATTTGTATCTGGTGGATAATTTTTTTTTCAGTTTTACCTTTTGGCATAAAATCACAGAAGATAGAATTTAAAGACGATCTTAAAGGAAACGATCCAGGAGCGCCAAAAAACCCAAGAATTGTTAAAAAATTTTTAATAACAACTTTAATTACTTCAATAATTTTTTCAGTAATATACTATCTGGTAATCAATAATTATTTAAATTTAAGAGGATATTTACAATAATGCAATTATCAAAGTTATTTTTACCTTTAACCAAAGATCTTCCAGTCGACGCTAAAATAAAATCGCATCAGCTTATGCTTAGAACGGGCATGATTAAACAATCAGCAGCAGGAATATACTCCTGGCTACCATTAGGATTCAAGATCATGAAAAAAATTGAGTCTATCGTACGAGAAGAACAGGATAAAATTGGTGCCCAAGAAATGTTAATGCCAACAATTCAATCAGCAGATATTTGGAAAGAAAGTGGGAGATATAATGATTACGGCGAAGAAATGCTTAGAATTAAAGATCGTCAAGGAAGAGAAATGCTTTACGGCCCAACCAATGAAGAGCTAATAACTGAAATTTTTAGGTCCAGCATTAAGTCCTATAAATCATTACCTTTAATGCTTTACCATATTCAATGGAAATTTAGAGACGAGACAAGACCAAGATTTGGAATTATGAGATGCAGAGAATTTTATATGAAAGACGCTTATTCATTCGATATCGATGATGAACGAGCCAAACAATCATATAATAAAATGTTTTATGCATATTTAAAAACTTTTAAAAGATTAGAATTGCAGGCGATACCAATGGCCGCTGATACAGGACCTATTGGTGGTAGCTTATCACATGAATTTATAATCCTAGCAGATAATGGCGAGAGCAATGTTTATGCAGATAAAAATATTTTTGATATCAAAACAAGTAGTTACAATTTTACCACGGATTCGTTAGAAAAAATGAGAAATGATTTTTCTTCATTTTATGCTGTGACGGATGAAAAATTTAGTAAAGATAATTTTGAAAAAAAAGTAAAAAAAGAAAATCAAATTATAACTAAAGGTATTGAAGTAGGACATATTTTTTACTTTGGTGAAAAATATTCAAAACCTTTAAATTGTCTAGTTGATCATCAAGAGGGAAAAAAAATCACTGTCAAAATGGGGTCATATGGAATAGGCGTATCTAGATTAGTTGGGGCAATTATTGAGGCAAAACTTTCAAATGATGTAATGAAATGGCCAAAGTCAGTTGCACCATATGATCTAGTTATTATTCCAAGTATAAATAAAAATAATATAGATAGCTTAGAAAAATCCAATAAAATTTATAAAGAATTAAAAGAAGACAATATAGACGTACTATTAGACGATGTTGATGAAAATATTTCAGCTAAATTTAAAAAGCATAATTTGTTAGGCATACCCTATCAAATTATAATTGGATCAAAATCCGAAGGGGACAAATTAGAATTTAAAGAAGTCGGTAAGGATGCTGAAATGTTAGATTTAAAAGAAGTAAAATATAAAATAAAAAAATAAATTGTTCAGCTCAGTAGAAAAATTAATAGCATTAAGAAATTTAAGACCTAAAAAAAAAGAAGGTTTTTTAAAAGTTATTTCAACATTTTCATTTATTGGTATTATGTTAGGTGTTTCTATTTTGATAATAGTAATGTCTGTAATGAACGGCTTTAGAACGGATCTTACAAATAAAATTCTTGGTTTCAATCCCCATTTAATTATTAAACCTTACAATAATGAAAGAATTAATATTGAATTTAAAAAACAATTAAAAGATAATTTTAATGAAATAGAATATTTAGATTCTTTCAGTGGCGAAGGAGTGGTTATTAAATCTGAAACGACTAAAGGTGTTTTAATAAAAGGACTTGATCAGAACAAAAAAAATAATTTTGATTTCTTAAAAAAAATTTTAATTGAAGGCGATAAGTATAAAATTGAAAATAACGAGATAATTGTTGGAAAACAATTAGCAATAGATTTAAATTTACGAGTGGACGATAAAATAAACCTTGTTTCCTCATCATTTATAAGCACACCTTTTGGAGGTATACCTAAGCAAGAAACCTATGTTGTAAAAGGTATATTTAGTAGCGGTTTTTATGAATTTGACCAGAATGTAATTTTTTTAAATTTAAACGAGACTCTCAATTTTTTTAGCAAAACAGAAGAGGATCTTAATTTAGAAATTTATCTTCAAAATCCATTAGAAGCTGACAATATAAAAGAGCGAATTCAAAAAATTGATAGTAATTATTATATTTATAGTTGGATTGATTTAAACAAATCTTTTTTTAGTGCTTTGAAAGTAGAGAGAAATGTAATGTTTATAATTTTAACTTTAATTATAATTGTTGCAGCTTTTAATATTGTTTCAGGTCTCACAATTTTAATTAAAAATAAAACTAAAGAAATAGCGATACTAAAAACACTCGGTCTTAACAACAAATCTATTGTTAGATCTTTTTTTTTAACTGGGTTCACGATAGGCTTAACCGCCACAGTTGCAGGTTTAATTTTTGGTATACTGTTTGCTGTATATATAGAGACTATACGTATATTTTTATCGAATATTTTAAATGTGGAAATTTTTCCTGCAGACATTTATTTTTTAGATAAAATGCCAAGTGAAATAAATCCTATTTCAATATTAGTTATTTTTATATTTTCTTTAATCACAACAACTATTGCTTCTTTAATACCTGCATTAGCTATTATAAAAATGAATACAGTCCAGGCTTTAAAATATGAATAAAAATATTTTAAAAATAAATAAAATAAAAAAATCCTTCAATCATAAAAATGGAAAAATTGAAATTTTTAAAGATATAAGTCTAGAAATTAAAAAAGGCGATCTTGTTGCTTTAGTAGGTCCCTCAGGTTCTGGCAAATCAACTCTATTAAATATGATATCGCTTTTAGATACGCCAGATGCTGGTGAAATATTATTTAATAATATTAATTTAAGGAAATTAAATGATAATGAAAAAGATCATATTCGAAAAAAAAATATTTCTTTAATATTTCAAAACAATAATCTTCTCAATGATTTTACTGCAATAGAAAATGTTATAATGCCTTTAATTATAAGAGATGAAGATAAAAAAAAATCTTATGAAAAAGCCAAAACTATTCTTAATGATTTTAAACTATTAAATCGGCACGATCATTTTCCTGACGAGTTATCTGGTGGTGAACAACAAAGAGTTGCAATAGCAAGAGCTTTAATTTCTGAAACCGATCTAATCTTAGCTGACGAGCCAACAGGAAATTTAGATTACAAAACTTCTCTTGAAATTTTTTCTTATTTTTTAAAATTAAAAAAATTAAATAAAACTATAATTTTTGCAACTCACAATAGAGAACTTGCTAACAAAGCAGATTACAAGTTGAGTATTTTAAACGGTAATATAAAAAGAACAAATGTTTAATGGTAAAGTATTTAATAATTTTAAAGTTCACACTCAATATTCCGTCTGTGAAGGTGCTATAAAAATTGAAGATTTAAGCAATCATTGTAAAGAAAATAAAATTCAAAGTATTGGTATATGTGATAGCTATAACTTATGCGGCGCTTTAGAGTTTGCTGAAAAAATTAGTAAATCAGGCACCCAACCGATAATAGGAACTCAAATAAATTTTTTATTGGATGGTGTTATTGGAAGACTTCCCTTATTTAGCACCTCAGCCTTAGGATATAAAAATTTAATTAAATTATCTTCTAAAAGTTATCTGGAATCTGATGAAAAAAGCGATCCATGCTGCAAGATTAATGATTTAAAAAGCATCAACCAAGATTTAATTTTGCTAAGTGGTAATCATTACGGACTTTTTGGTAATTTATTTAAACACAATAAACTAAAACAAATTGAAGAATTAATTAAAGAGTTAAAAAATATTTTTAAAGATAATTTTTATTTTGAAATACAAAGGCATAATGAACCAGAAGAAGAAAACTTTGGAAATTTTATAATTGAATTATCAAAAAAAAATCAAATTCCACTTATAGCCACTCAAGAAGTCTTTTATTTAACTAAAGATATGCATGAAGCTCACGATGCATTAATTTGTATAGGGCAAAAAAACTTTATTAATGAAAATAATCGAACAAGGTTTAGTGATCAACATTATTTAAAAACAAATGAAGAATTATTTGAATTATTTAGAGATATCCCAGAAGCAATAGAAAATAATTATAATTTTCCCTATAGATTTAATTTTAAACCAAATAAATCATTACCAGTTTTACCTACAATTCAAATTAACGAAAATGTTACCGTTGAACAAGAATTGCTATTTCAGGCAAAAGAAGGGTTAAAAAATCGATTAGATAATTTTATTTTAAAGAAAAACAAAGAAAAGGAAGAAAAAAAATTTTTTAAACTTTATGAAGATAGATTAATTCACGAAATTAACATCATTAATTCAATGAATTATTCTAGTTATTTTCTCATTGTGTCTGATTATATACGTTGGTCTAAAAAAAATAAAATACCCGTTGGTCCAGGCAGAGGTTCTGGAGCTGGCTCACTAGTTGCTTACTGTTTAGATATCACTGATATTGATCCTATTGAATTTGATTTAATATTTGAACGTTTTTTAAATCCAGATAGAATTTCAATGCCAGATTTCGATATAGATTTTTGTGAGGAAAAAAGAAATTTAGTTTTTGAATATTTAAAATCTAAATATAAAAATGGAGTAGCGCACATAATAACTTTTGGAAAATTAAAAGCCAGAATGGCTTTAAGAGATGTAGGTAGAGTTTTAGGTTTACCCTACGGTCATGTTGACAGAATAAGCAAAATGATACCCTTCGATCCTTCGAGACCATTGTCTCTTAAAGAGTCTATAGATCGTGAGCCTAGATTTAAAGAAGAAGTTAAAAACAATAAAAGAGTTGAAAAATTAATAGAGCTTTCATTAAAATTAGAGGGATTAAATAGAAACATGGCAACACATGCTGCTGGCGTTGTGATTTCTGGAGAAAATTTATCAGATCAAGTTCCTTTATATAAAGATCATACTGCTAATTTAACTTTACCGTCTACACAATTCGATATGCATTCCTCTGAGAATGCTGGGTTAGTTAAGTTTGATATTTTAGGTCTTACAGCTCTTACTGTTATCGATAAAACAATAAAAATGTTATTAAAAGAAAATATTAATCTTGATATTAGAAATATTGATCTTCAAGATCAAAATGTTTTTAAGTTATTATCAACCGGTGAGACAACCGGACTTTTCCAATTAGAAAGTACTGGTGTAAGAGAAACTTTGCGCCAAATGAAACCAACCGAATTTAACGATATTGTGGCACTAGTAGCTCTATATAGACCTGGACCAATGAGCAATATTCCAATCTACAATGATTGTAAAAATGGACTTAAAACCCCAGATTACATTCATGAAACTTTAGAAAAAATTCTAAAACCTACTTACGGCATTATTATTTACCAAGAGCAGGTAATGCAAATAGCCCAAACTCTTTCAGGATTTACAGCTGGTGAAGCAGATATTTTACGACGAGCTATGGGAAAAAAGAAAAGAGCAGAGCTTGAAAAGCAAAAAGAAAAATTTGTAGCTGGAGCTATTCAAAATGGGATTAAAAGAGAAATTGCAAATTATGTATTTACTAAAATAGAACCATTTGCCGACTATGGTTTTAATAAAAGTCATGCCGTCGCTTATGCTTTTATTGCTTTTCAAACTGCGTATTTAAAAACTTATCACAAGGAAAAATTTATTGCGGCTTCAATGTCAACTATATTAACTAATACCAGCAAATTACGTGAATATGTTGAGGAGTTAAAAAGATTAAAAATTGAAGTTATAAGGCCATCTATTAATAAATGTTTTGCAGAATTTAAAGCAGAGGCTAATAAAATATTTTATGGTTTAGGAGCAATAAAGAGCGTCGGTTTTGAAGCAATTTCAAATATTATAAATGAAAGGGAAAAAAATGGAATATTTAAATCTTTTACTGACTTTATTAACCGTATAAATCCTAAAGATGTAAATAAACTTCAATTAGAAGGTTTAGTAAAAGCGGGGACTTTTGATGAAATTGACCACAATAGGAAAAAACTAATCAATTCTATACCAAAGATTATATCAACCATTAAAAGTAAATATGATGAAAAAATAAGTAATCAAAGTAATCTTTTTGATATCGATAACAATAAAGAAAATCAAAGTTTTGAATTTGAAACAACGAAAGAATGGTCTAAGAAAGAATTATTAGCAGAAGAATTTAACTCGCTTGGATTTTATATTTCAGACCACCCGTTAAATGAATATAAAGAGTTTTTTGCACAACTTGAAATAAAATCCTACAAAGATTTTATAAATAGCGATAAATCCGAAGCTCTAGTTGCAGGTACCATTATGTCCATTCAAGAAAAGAAAAGTGCAAAAGGATCTTCATTCGCTATTATAAAATTTAGTGACAATGAGAGTGAGTTTGAGATATTTTTATTCTCTGACCTTCTGAACTCGAATAGAGATAAATTAAAAGAATCAAATTCATTTGTTTTTACTCTAAAAAAAGAAAAAACAAATGCTGAAAATACTCAAGGCAGAATAAATATAAGAAAACTTATCGATCTTTCTGATTTAGTTAATAAAACCTATGAAAGTATTTCAATTGAATTAAATGACAAAAAAAAAATTAGAGAACTTTCTGAGCTGTTAATAAAAAATGGAGAAACCAAAATCAATATAATATTCAATGAAAATAATAAAAAACTTATGTTTGAGCTTAAACAGACCAGAAAGTTTGATTTTGATTTGTTCTGTCTTATTAAAAACAAGGAATATGTTAAAAAAATAAGCTTTTAGAAGCTTGATTTGTTAATTTTTTAAATGTATGAGTGCGTAATTTCGCACACAGCTCAAAGGATAAAATCCTACCGGTCTCGAAAGAGGTTTGCTGTGGTGGATTAACCGGAAAAATTATGAATATACCAGAAGTAAGTATCAAACAATTATTAGAAGCCGGAGTACACCTAGGCCATAAAACTCTAAGATGGAATCCAAAAATGAAAAAATTCATTTTTGGTGAAAAGAATTCAATTCATATAATCGATCTTACTCAAACAGTTGTTTATTTCAAAAATGCATTAACCGAAGTTTATAAATGTATTTCGCAGGGCGGAAAGATCTTGATCGTATCTACAAAAAAACAGGCGTCTGAACAAATTACAAATTTAGCAAAAGAAACTGACCAATACTTCGTAAATTATAGATGGCTTGGTGGGATGCTTACCAATTG
>SXGU01073819.1_pt1 | contig 12803 bp, 7 predicted proteins | sample 3174531 | NCBI WGS metagenome assembly SXGU01 (sample SAMN11356863, study PRJNA531348) | freshwater metagenome | isolation source: freshwater sample F1-140 | place: China: Fuxian Lake, Yuxi | collected 2017-12-25 | reverse complement strand
TCCATCCCGATCAACGCCTGGGTGCGCCAGGTCTCAAGTCGCGGTACGGGCACGGCCGTCTGTCGGCTGAGCGCATCGAGTGATTCGCCACGCAGCAGGCGCAGCACCACTTCGGCTTTGCGTTTCGCGCGCCAGCGCAGCGGGGCATTTTCCAGGCCGGAGCCCCCGGCGGCGCCGCCTCGCGCAACGCTCGGCTCCGCCACCGGGGGCTCCGGCCGGGAGGGTTGGTCTGCGCTCTTCGTTACGAGTTGGTTGGACATCTGGTTCATTGGCTTTCGGGTTTACTATCCCGTGTCCAAGGAAATCGGTGGCGACATAAAGGATGATCTTTGGAGGAGCGCCTCGTAGAATCGAAAGCTCGACGAAATCGTCGTCTTTGGTCACCAGAACGAAACCCTTTTCTGCCGCGAGTTGCCAGATGACGACATCGTCGCCGCCCACAAGTCCGACGTTGCGGATGTGCGCTGACCAAGGGAAAAGGTGGGCGACCTGTCTTGGCAGATCGGGAGAAAGATTCTCGTCAAAAAGCAGTTTCACGCCGCGTGGGACGAGAAGGTGCGCCGATCACGCTCCGCGGCGAACGCAAAGCACGCCAGAATGTCCTCGTGGGTGAGATCCGGGAATTCAGCGAGCAACTCCGCCTCTGGAGTTCCTGCGGCAAGATAGCTCAGAACATCGTAAACCGTGATTCGAGTATCTCTGATGCACGGCTTACCGCTCCGGCGTCCGGGCTTGATCGTAATTCGGTCTAGCAGTTTCACGGTAGAAAAGTGCTGGCCGGGACGGACGATTGCAAGTTTTGCCGGGAACCTCGGGGCGAAGCTTGCGGGCCATGCCGGGAATCCCAATCTCAGCTTCCTCTCGCTGCGATGCCGCGACGATCTCAAAATGGGATACGTCAGGACTGAGATTTCACTTTCCGATACCTGACCCGTTCGCCCCCCCGTTCGAACCTCCCGCGGTTAGCGGACGCCGGCGTTGCGGAGGCGGAAGTGGCGGGGAGTAATGCCGACGGCGCGCTTGAACACGATCGAGAGGTGGTGTCCGTCCGCGAAGCCGCAGGCGGTGGCGATCTCTTCGATCTTGAAGGTCGTGGAGATCAGCAGCTCCTTCGCTCGCTCCACACGGAGGTGGGTGATTTCGGCGCTGGGGGATGAGCCGAGCAGGCGCCGGAAACGCTTCTCGAGCGGACGCCGCGAAATGGCGGCGGCGCGCTGCAGTTCGGCGGCGGAGATGGGACGGTGGAGGTTCTCGCGGATAAACTGCAGGGCCCGGCGCACCGGCGTGTCCTCGACCGCGAGCAGATCGGTCGACTGGCGCTCGCTGATCTTGAGCGGCGCGATGGTGACCGGTTGCGGCGGGGGACGGCCGCCCTCGAGCAGCGCGTTGAGCAGTTGCGCGGCCCGGAAGCCGACCTCGCGGCTCGCCAGGACGACAGAGGAAAGCGAGCGCTTGGCCAGTTCCTGGCTGGCGGTTTCGTTGCCCACCCCGAGGACCGCGGCGTCCTCCGGCACCCTCATCCCCTCGAAGAGGCAGGCGTCGATCACATTTGCCGCCATGGCATCGACGAAGCAGAAGATCGCCACCGGGCGCGGCAGATCCCTGACCCATCGGCGAGCCTGATCGACGAAGTGGGCGTTGTACTGGCGTCCGGCGAAGGTGAACGCGGGCGCGAAGAGGCTGCATTCGCAACCGGCCTCCGCCAACCGTCGGCGGAATCCCTCCCAGCGGCGGTCGGAGGCCGGATGGCCGGACCGACCCGCGTAACCGAAATGCCGGTACCCGCGGCGCAGAAGAAAGTCAGCCGCCATCCGCCCGACCTCAATTTCGTCGGAACACACGATCGGCAGCACCTCGTGGGGGAAGCGGGCATTGACGGCGACGGCGGGTCTCCCCAAGGCACGGGCCCACTTCAGATGCTCCTCGTTGTAGGGCTGCACGATCACCCCCGCCACGGCGTCGCGGTCGATGTCTTGGAGGTCCTTTTGATCCCGGATGTCGATTTGCAGGATCGTCCAAGCCGGCTGCTGGCGGGCGAAACGACAGACGCCAGCCAGGATCTCCTGACTGAAACTGGATCCCAGCCAAAATCCACAGACCACGGTGCGAGCGACCATCTCCGGCATGGGTACGCTGGTGTCCCGAGGCTGGGGCGGGCGCAAGTTGAAACGCCGGCCTCGCTGAGGCCGGACCGGGCGGAACGCAAGTGCGACCTCGAAAGACGCTCCGCGCACTGCCGGGCGAGGTCGCCGCCGGCTACGCTGATCGGGTTCAAGAAATCCTGTTCACCGTGCGCATCGCCTTCTTCCAAAACCGTCTTGGCCGCACCGACGGCGTCTCGCTCGAGGTCGACAAATGGCGCGTCGTCCTTCGCGACCGCCTCGGGCACCACGTCCGCTACTGCTCCGGCAACGATGATGTGCCGGGCAACGATGTCATCCCTGAGCTGTACGCCCAGCACCCCGTCACGTGGCGGATCCTGCGCAACGGCACGGTCGAGCTCACCGACTACGCGCGCGAGGAGGATCTCGAGCGCGACATCTACGCCCATGCAGATGTGATCGAGGAGCGCCTGCTGGCCTACCTGCGCGACGCCCGCATCGACCTGCTGATTCCGAACAACCTCTGCTCCGGCGGCTACCAGCCGGCCGCCGCGATCGCGTTCCACCGGGTGCTGCGCAAGACGGGGTTGCCGGCGATCGTGCACTCGCACGATTTCTACTTCGAGGCCTCGGGCGAGGTGAAGGCGACCTGCCAGACCGTGGCGAGCATCTACGAACGGTATTTTCCCCCGAAGCTGCCGAACGTGCAGCACGTCGTCATCAACCGAATCGCCCAGGCGGAGATCCGACGCCGCAAAAACCTCGAGGCGACGGTGGTGCCCAACGTCTTTGACTTCGATCAACCGCCCTGGGTGTCGGACGCCTACAATGCCGACTTCCGGGCCGCCTGCGGCCTCCGCGCGGATGACCTCGTGGTCCTCCAGGCGACACGCATCCTCGACCGAAAGGGCATCGAGCTGGCGATCGACGTCGTGGCCGCGCTGGGGGAACGGGAGAGGCGGCGGGGCCTGGTCGGGGTGCGCACCGCGGCGGGCGGGGTCGTGGGACCGGACTCGCGCATCGTGCTGCTCTGCGCGGGGATCATCGAGACGATCGGGATTTCCGGAGGCTACTGGCCGGCTCTGCAGGAGAAGGCGAAGCGGCTTGGCGTGGACTTGCGGCATGTCGGCGAGCGGGTGAAACACTCCCGCGACCGCGCTTCCGACGGCAGCCCGATCTACTCGCTCTGGGACTGTTATGTGCACGCGGACCTCGTGACGTATCCGAGCCTTTGGGAAGGTTGGGGCAACCAGTTCATCGAAGCCGTCTTCGCCCGCCTGCCGGTGGTGGTCTTCGAATATCCGGTCTGGAAGTCGGACCTCGGTCCGGCGGGATTCGAGGTGATCTCCTTGGGCGGGCACACCACCGGGCTTGATGCCGCCGGTCTGGCGACACTCGAGCCGGTGATCGTCGCGACGGCGGCCGACCGGATGGTCGAGCTTCTCCGGCGGCCGGAGGATCGGCGACGCATGGTCGAGCGCAACGTCACCATCGCTCGCGAGCACTTTTCACTGGATGGCCTCGAGCGCCTGGTGACAACGCTGCTCGGCAAAGCCCGCGCTCCCGGAGGCGGTGGCGCACCGCCGTGAGGAGAGCGGCCGGCGACTCGGTGCTGCGGCGGGGGATGATCCGAACCCGGATATTTCACGGTGCCGGATGCACAGGGGACACACCCCGTCGCTGGCGCGACACCCCTCTCCAGAGGGGACTCAATCCGAAATCCATTCGAAAAAATACCCTCTACAAAGGGGGGATTCGCACCCACTGGTTTGGGTCCCCTCTTGAGAGGGGTGGCGCGAAGCGACGGGGTGTGGCTCTTTCTTTGTAATTCGCAAGAGGTCGGCCTTCCGGTGCGCGTGTTCGGAGACTGGGATGGCGCACCCCTCGCTCAACCCAGTTCCGCCCACAATCTCGCCATCGCCCGCAGCGGATTATGTCCCAGATAATCCCGGCATGGTCCCTTCTGGGTGCGGCCGGGCTTGCGCTCCAGCGTCTCCGGCTCGCCGCCCAGCGGGTGGTAGAACTCCCAGACGGTGCCGGTGCGCCGGAACTGCGCGGCGGTGCGGTCCAGTGCCTTCTCGAGGAGCTGCCGCGCTCCTCGACGCTGGCCATACTTCAGGCAGCCCTCCACCGCCCAGAGCGTGAAGCTGTTCCACGCCGGCCCGTGGAGCATGCGAAGCTTGAAGGCGGGATCGCACCGGGCGATCGTGGCGATGGGATGGGGCGTGTTGAACCGCTCGGGGTTCAGCAGCGTCTGCTCGAGCGCCTGCCGGGCCTGCGGGGCGCTCGCCGCGCCCACGACGATCGGCCACATGCCCTCGAAGGCGTAGTGGCGGCGCTTCGGCTCCTTCACCGACCACGAGTCGTGAAACCACGCGGTCTCCTCGCAAAAGAAGGTCGTCTGGATCAGCTTCCCAAGACGATCCAGCGCCTGGTCGTGGACTTCGGCCGGCTTGCCCAGCCGTCGCGCCCAGTCAGCCGCGAAGCGCTGGCACCAGTAGATGTGGCTCGTCGCATCCACGCAGGCAGCGGGTTCGGGCGGCGGGTTCTGGAAGCGAATGCCTTGGTCCATGCCGCTCTCCCAGTCGCCCTTACCGTGGATGTCGGCGTAATAGTAGCCGCCATCGGCCGATCGGCGGACGGCATCGAACCTGGCGAGGGTGCGGCAGACGGCCTCGTATGCCCGCTCGAGCAGCTCCGCGTTTGCCTCCACGCGCAAGCAGGCCTCGACGCCCGCGGGCCACAGGGGCGGATAGCCTGAGGCGTTCTTCAGCCGCGTTGCCATCGGCGTCTTCGGCGGCAGCCAGAAGCGATCGGCGTTTTCGCCCATCCACACGAAGGGGATGGTGCCATCCTGGCGCTGGAGCGACAGCAGGTTGAGCATCTGCTTGCGAGCGATCTCGGGCAGCAGCGGCGCGATATCCAGCACCTGATGCACGAGGTCGAAGTGCCCGAAGGCCGGCCCGTAGCAGTAGCCCGGCCCGATCTCCAGCCACTTGTGGGCAAACGGCGGCTCGGCCGGATGGATGCTGCGCTGGGTCATCTCGGCGACGTAGTCCATCGGCGCCGCCCATTCGGGCTTGAGGGGCGCCGGGGCTCCACGCCGGTTCTCGGGCTTGGAGAGCAGCCCCGACGAAAGCATGCAAAAGGCCTCGGAGGAGACGGCTCGCTGGTTCGGCGCAGGTGAGGCCAGCAGGCGTCTCCCGGAGGCGAGTGGCGCAAACGCCGCCAGGCCGACGGCAGGCACGGCCGCGATCAGTGCCCTTCGGGTCATCGGGGTTCCGTTACCGTTCTTCATCGTACATGGGTTGCTGCCTGTTATTGGTTGAAATCGCCATTCCTCGCAGAATGCCCACGCTCGCGCTTGGAGGCGATCTCAAGGCTGGGACTGGAGGCGGTCGATCAGGAGGGCGGAGCGGTGGAAGCGGACCTCGCGGATCGCCCCCCGGAACCAGGACACCCGATTGAGACGCACGCCGAGGGAGTACCTGCCCCGCGGCGCCATCGGCCGGAAGGCAACGGGTCCTTCGAGCTCGAATCGGCCGTTGACGTAGTGGGAAAGCGTGCGGCCGTCGTACCGCAACGCGACCCAATGCCACACGCCGATCGGATGCGACTTCGCGCGGTCCACGAGGGGCAGTTCCCTAGGACCGTCGCGCAGGAAGGTGTCGAGGGCCCAGCGCCCGTCGGGGTTGACGCGCAGCTCAAGGAGGGCGCGGGCGCCCGCCTCGTCCTCGACGTGCAGGAATCGCTGCTCCTCGGGTCCGCCGGTGTCGGGCCGGAGCAGCACCTCGATGGTGAAGGCGGCGAGACCGGCGAGCGGGTTGACCGGCAGGATCAGGCCGTCGTCGACGCCGTCGAAGCGCACCGCGCGCTCGGCGATGACGGGCGCGCCCAGCACGGCGGGGACGGCGCCCCCGACGGAATCGAACCGATCGAGGACGATCCGGATCTCGTCCGGCGCCGGAGCGGCGGCCGTCGGTACGGCGAGGGCGAGCGACACGGCAAGCAACCGCAGCATGTCGTCGGAGCCGGGCTAGAACTTCCAGCGCGTCGTCAGCACAAAGTGACGCGCCGGATTCGGAGTGTAGGTGCCATCGACGACGCGCTTGTCGAAGAGATTGGTGACGTTCAACGCAACGTGCGTCCGCCGGCCCAGGAGCTTCGTGTCGTAGCCCAGATTGAGGTCGAAGATTTGGTAGGCCTTTTGGGTGAAATTCTGGAAGTCGGCGCCACCGAAGAAAATGATGTGCTCGCCGACATGCCGCATGCCGGCGCCGACGGAGAAGCCCTTGAGGTCGCCCTCGGCGAAGGTGTATTTGCCAAACAAGCCGCCGGAGAATTTCGGGACGCGGACGAGGCGGCTGCCGTTCTGCGAGATCGGGCCGAGCACGACGGAGGTGCCATTGTCGCGAAGTCCCGTGCCGGGGTTGACGTCGACGCCCTTCACAATCTCCGCCGTCCACGCGTAGGTGAAGTTGGCGAGAAGTTGCAGGTTGCGCTGCGGGGACCAGACGAGATCGCCGTCGATGCCCTCGCTGGCGGTCTCACCGCCGCCGGTGAGGAAGGTGACGTCGTAGGGGAAGCGGAGGCCTGAAGGTGTCGACGGGTCGCGGTTGCGCGGATCGTTTTGCGTCCGGGTGTAATCGATGGCGGGCTCATTGGTCCGCGCGACACGGAACAGACTGATCGTTCCGGTGAGCGTGTTCTGGCGCCAGTCGGTCTTGAGGCCGAGTTCGTAGCCCTTGCCGACAATCGGTCCAAGGGGCTGGATCTCGGCGGGAGTGGCGAGCGCGCCGGTGGCGGTGCGGGCCGTGCTGGGGACGAAACTCTCGGCGTAGCTGGCGAAAGCGACCAAGCCGGGCAACACGCGGACGTTCGCCCCGAACATGGGAGTTGTGCCCTTCTGGAGGTCGAAGCTGCGCGTGCCGGTGAACGGGGCGAAGACAGTGGTTTCGCCCTCCTCGCGGCGGACGCCGGCTTGGAGGATCACGCGGTCTTTCAGGAACTGGGAGCGCCAGGTGAGGTAGTAGCCCTTGCGGTCCTGTTCGGTAATCGTCTTGTTCTGCGGCCGATCGAAGGTCGTGATGCCCGCATCGATCTTCAGCGGCGGCTGATTGGCGGGAATGTAGAAAAACATCCCGTTGAGCGCCGGGCCGCGGTCGGCCTGTCCGGTGGGGGGTACCGCCCGGTTGAGGCCAGACGCCACGGCGATCGCGGTGGTGTCAAAGAAGAGACGCCGATTTGTCTCGTAGTCATTGATCCACTCCGCGCCGGCAACGAAGGTGTTCTTCACTGAGCCGAAATCGAGTTTGTAGACGGCGTCGGTCTGGTGGGTCGTGGTGACACGGTTGTTGTTCCGTGAGGCGAAGCCGGCGACGCCGAAGCTGTAGTCAGCGTTGGGTGTGTCGGTGAAACAGAATTTCTCGAAGTAGTGGACCTTGTACAGGTTGAACCCATAGCGGAGCGTCAGCTGGTTGTTCAACTTCCAGTCGGCATCGAAGCCGATGTTGTTCGAGCGGGCGTTAAAGCGGGTATCGGGTCCGGAAAGATTGTAAGTCCAGAATTGGCCCGGCGGATAGGCCTGCACCATGAAGGCGTCGACGGCGGGAGGCCGCGTACCGGTGCGCACCTGAATGTCGTTCTGCCAGTTGGCGCGGTTGGCGAACCAACGCAGGTAGTCGGCAGTGCGGCCGGCGGCGCGGGCGTCCTCGACCGCCTTGGCATAGACGTTGTTACCCCAGGGCAGGCCTTGGGCGAGATTGGACTTGGTGTCGTGGTGTTCGAACTCGAACATCAGGTTGAGGCCCGCGAGCGGCCGGGCGGCCACCTGGACCATGGAGTACAACTCGTCGCGGAATTCGTAGTCACGTTCGAGATCCTGCGAACTCGTGGCGTACATCGCGCGGACGGCGAGATCGTCGCCCTTGGTGCCGAAGACATCGAATGCGGTCTCGGCCTCCACCTCACCGGAGAGCAGGCTGGAGTCTCCCACGCGCAGCATCACCGAGCCGGAGTTCTTCACGAACTTCGGCTTCTTGGTGATGTAGTTGATCAGGCCGCCGGGGGCGGTCTGTCCAAAAAGGAGGGATACGGGTCCCTTGGCGACCTCGACCCGTTCGAGATTGCGGACGGTGACGTTGTAGCTGCGCCGGAACCCGTTTCGCAGGGCAAAGGGGATGTCGAATCCGCGGATCTTGGTGCCATCGCCCGAGCCGCCGATGCGACCGTTGTTCCCGAGCGTCGTCGTCGAGACGCTGGAGACGTACTTGAGGCCGTCGTTGAGGAAGTTGGCGCCGATGTCGTTGAAGAAGTCCTCCGTGAGGACAGCGATGTTCAAGGGCGTTTCGATGATTGGCGCCGCGGTGCGGGTGGCGGTCATCGTGTTGGTGGCACGGTATCCGTAATCCCGATCCGACTCGACCCGGAACGCGGAGAGCTGAACGACGTCTTCCGGCTTGGGCGCGGCTGCCGGGGCGGACTGGGCGAGGGCGGTGGCGAGCCAGGCAAGGGCTCCGAGGGAAAGCGCCGAGAGGCGCACGAACAACGTACCTGAGGTCATGGGTTTTTGGGTTGGTTAGTTCGGAGGGGCCGCGAAGAGAAGGCGGACCACGCCGTTTCATGCAGCGTAGCAGGTGCACGGACGGTTCTAAATGGCGGATCGCGTCCATTGCGTGACGAATTGCGTCCCTAACTCCGTGCGGTGTGGTGTCACCGAGCGTCTCGGAATTCCGGTGCGGCGATGGGACGCGGAAGTGAAAGCACGGGACGCACCCGAACCTACCCGTACCTTGCGGCGTCTGAGAGAATGCATCCCATCGCCTACGATGCACCGCGAGCCTCCCTTGCCCGACTTCGACCTCACGATCAGCCACGAGACGCTCCGCCGGTACCTCTCCCGGGCGGTGACCTACGCGAATACGCTCTCCTTCATCCCGCCGGAGGACGACCTTCGGATGATCGGGGAGATTGGGGCGCTCTTCCTGGGCCGGTGCGCCTACGAGTGGGTGCCGGTGCTGGACGACGAGGAGCATTACCGGCGGGCGGAGGCGTTCGCGGCGCGGGTGCATGCGATGAACCCGCGGATCATCTGTCAGGCGGGCGTCTTTGAGGCCGTTTACCCGGGCGTGGAGCGGATCGAAGTGCCGGCGTGGGTCTTTGCCGAGTTTGGCGAACCGGTCGAGCGGCGGACGTTCCGGTACGGCGAGATGGCCGACCGCGAGTTTGCCAGCGTGTATCCGTGGAAGCAGTTCGGGTCGGAGCACGGGAAGGTTCCGGACCTGACTGCGCGGGAGACGCAGCGCTATTTTTATTACCGGGCCCGGCGCTACATCGACGCCGGCTACGAGGCACTGCACTTGGGCCAGCCTCACCTCTACGGCGGGCGGGATCGAGGATTTGCCCTTTTCGAGGAACTCTGCGGGCGGATCCGGGCGCACGCCAGGCGGGCGGCGCGGCGGAGGCTGGTGCTGCTCGATGCGCACACGCATGGGATTGCCCGGGGCGGGAGACTCCTGCTCGATTTCCATTCGCGACCGATTTCGGCACGGGCGTGGAGAGAACAGCCCGAGAGGATTATCCTCCAATTCAAGGGCACGAGCCTCGGCGGGGTGGCGCCGAGCGGTTGGTCCTGCGCGCGGCTTCCCTACCTGATCGAATTCGACAACTGGGGCGGCTTCTCCCTCGACCCGGCGGCTTGGGCCGACCTCGAGCGGCGGGCGGGCGCGGGCCGCTGGGGCTGGGACGACATCGCCTGGTTTGCCCATCAGCCGGAGGACGAAAGAAATTACTTTCTGCGTTATGCCCATCGTTGGGTGCGTATCCAGGACCCCGATGCATTCCTCCAGCTGCCGGCGCGTCGGCTCCTCGGGGAGGCCGCGGTGAATCTCCGTTGTGCCGACGGCATCACTCGAACCGTCTGGCACTACCGCGCCAACCGCCCGGGCGACGCCTGTCCGGATGGTTTCGGCCAGGAGGACACGATTCGCTCCGTCTGGGCCGAGCCGGAGCCGCCGTGGCTCGCCGAATGGCACGCGACCCGGTTTGCCTCGCGCCCGCCGGAGCCCGACCTGACCCCCGACGGCCAGAATGTGCCGGAGCCGGTGGTGCTGGTGGGAGGCGTGCAGCAGGTGCTGGGCGGGGATGCCGGCCACAGCTGTTGTCCCTACACCCGGATGTTCCCGGTGGGCGGGGGTCGGTTCGAACTGGCGGCTGTCATCCCGTGGCCCGAGGAGTACACCGCGTCCGTCGCGGTGGGCGGCACGATGACGGAAGTTTACTGCCGGGGAGGGATGGCTGGCGGCAGCGAATACCGGATCCGCACGACCGCGCCGGCGCAGCGGGTCCGATTCGGTTTCGACTACGCGACGAGGGTCATGGTGGTGTTGGACGACGCGGGGCGCTCACTGTCGGTCGAATAGGTCGCGCGCCGCCGGTTTTGTGGCAGCAAGCTCGTTCGCCGGCGGGAAGGAAGGGTCGGCACCCCGTAGCGTTCGTGCTGGTCGCGGTCGCAGATCTCGTGGACGCTGCCTGCGTGCCACTGAGGTTGTGGTGGTTCCGGCGAGCGGAGCTGCCGGGTGGACCGGAGGCACCGCCGGCCCGGAGTTGAAACCTCACGGCCGCCGCATCCCGGGAATCTGTACCGTACAAACCCATCCGGATTGTCACGGCCCCCGCCCAAGGACAGAGTGGACCCAGCCTCCCCACCATTCTCCGCCGATGCCTCACCCTCCGATCTGTCGTTGCGCAGTTCTCGCCCTCAGTTGGTTCGCCGCCTGCCCGCTCGCGGCCAGCGAAACCTTCGTGGTGGCCCCGGCGAGTTCCGCCGCGGCGTGGGCCGGGGGAACCGCCGCCCCGGAAATGACGCATGGCGGCGCGCCGTCCATTCGATGGGAGCCTGCGCGGTCACCTGCGCTCAGTCTGCGACCGGCCAAGGCCGACTTCACGGCGGCGGGCTGGATGCGGATCTGGATTCATGCCAGCGAGGCGAGCGGGGACTGGCTCAACGTCACCGTCACCACCCGCGGCAAAAACCCTCGGACGGTGGACGTTGGCGTCGGGAAAAACCACTCGGCGGCGCAAAGTCCGGGCACCCCGAATGACGATCCGCAGAAGATGGAAGCCGACACGGTGAGCGGGCTCGTGCAGATTTCGTGGTCGGGCTGGCAGGAGGTCCTGTTGCCGCGACGATCGTTTGAGTCGACCCCGGGCAAGCGGCGCACCAACTGGCGCGACGTGCAGCGGATCGAGTTCTCGATTACCGCGAATCACACGCCCGGACTGGTGCTGCATTTCGGCGACGTCCGCTTGGGCGATCCCCAGGGGCCCCGGCTCTCCGACCGCGATTTGCTGGAGTTGATCGACTTGAATCGGCTGGAGCTGGCCGAGGTGCGGCGCGCCGCCGACCGCGGCGATACGGCTGCGGCGATCAAGGCACTCGCCGCCTACTATCGCCAGCGCCGCACCGTCAAATGGTGGTTTGATCCCCAGCAACGCGATCCGGCGAGCGTCAAACCCGACCTGAAGAGCATCGACGCCATGATGGCGGGCAACCTGACGATCCTCTACCGGCGGTATCCGTTCCGCGGCGGCGTGGCAGACTGGCACATCAATCCTACCGCCGGTCAGCCCAACCAAACCGACGAGTGGCTCTGGAGTCTGAATCGCATGGGTTACTGGAAGGAGCTGGGCGACGCCTGGTGGAAGACGGGCGATCCGAAGTATGCGAACACCTTTGTCCACCAGCTGCGCTCGTGGGCTAAAGCGATGCCGATGCCCAACCTGATGGACGAGGCCCCGGGCTCCGGCTGGCGCGGGCTCGAGGCCGGTCTGCGCGCCGACGAATCCTGGCCGGAGGCCTGGCATCGATTCCTGTCCGCTCCGGAGTTCACCGATGCGGATCTGATCCTGATGCTAAAATGCCTCGCCGAGCACGGTCGTTATCTCGCCGAGCATCGGGTGCCGGATCCCCATCTGCCTTCGACCAATCATTATCTGATTTCGTGGTCCGGACTCTATACAGTCGGCGTGGTGTTTCCTGAACTGAAGCCGGCGGCGCAGTGGCGCGCGGATGGTCTTTCCCGGCTGGTCGCGGCGCTGCAAAGCAGCCTGCTGGCGGATGGAGGCTGGTATGAATTTGCCCCGGGCTATCATCGCTGGGTGCTCGAGAAGGCGGTGGCCGCCTACCGACTTGCCCGCCTGATGGGCGACGAGAAGAGTTTCCCCGCCTCCTACCTGCCGCAGGCGCAACTTGGCTACGAATGGCTGGTCAAGCTCATGGCGCCCGACCGCACCTTCCCGAGGGTCAACGACACCGGGGCGGAGGAACGCATGAACTTCAAGCCGGAGCTCCTGCAGCTCTTCCCGGCGAGCCCGTTGCTGAAGTGGGCGGTCAGTTTGACTCACCCCACGAGCGTCTCGGGCCCGGTCGGTCCGCCGTCATGGCGCAGCCTCTCTCTCGAGAGCAGCGGCTATGCGGTGATGCGTTCAGGGTGGGGCCGGGCGGACAACTACGCCTGCCTTGATGTCGGCCAACTTGGCGGGTGGCACGGTCATCAAGACAAACTGCTTGGTCAGCAGAATTCATGGGCGCATTCCGGTTCGGGCAAATGGCCAAGGTTATGATATAGGGCCACCTCCATTGCCCTATAGGTTCGGAAACCATATGAGCGTCTGGTCACCACTCGGACTTTATTGTTCAAG
>SXGU01055463.1_pt1 | contig 12804 bp, 8 predicted proteins | sample 3174531 | NCBI WGS metagenome assembly SXGU01 (sample SAMN11356863, study PRJNA531348) | freshwater metagenome | isolation source: freshwater sample F1-140 | place: China: Fuxian Lake, Yuxi | collected 2017-12-25 | reverse complement strand
CGCTCCACCAGCCGGCGGGCCATCAGGCAATTCTGCGCGAAGCGGCCGGGACCGTAGCGCGCCTTCACCTCGGCTGGTTCAGCGGAAAGATCCAACAGGCCCGGCACGGCCGCCTGCATGCGAAACGCGAGTTCGTAAGCCTGGATGCGGGATTCCGTTTCGGGGTCGCCGGTGTCCGCCTGATGCTGCCGGTTGAGGTCGCCAATCAAATCGAGCTTGCGGCGCTGATCGGCGCGGCCGACTCCCGTGGGATTCGATAGGTGCAGGACCGCGTCGCCGGAATCGCGAAACGGCGTTCCCTGGTACGTGCCCGGCAGGAAACCGCTCGTGTAGATGCCCCCGCTGGCTTGCGGGGCACGCCCGGAAAAGAGAACGACGAATCCCGGCAGATCGCGCGCCTCGCTACCGAGGCCATACAACGTCCACGCGCCCAGCGACGGCCGGCCGGGCAGAGGAGAGCCACACTGCAGCAGAAGTTGACCCGGCACGTGATTCACCTGGTCGCTCACCATCGAGCGGATCACGCTCAGGCGATCGGCCTGCGTGGCCAGATGCGGCATCCAGTCGGACATCTCGATGCCGGATTGACCGCGAGGCTGGAAGTGCCTTGCGCTCGCCCAAACGCTGGCTCCGGGCTGGATGAAGGCGAAGCGGAGGCCGGCGCGCATCGACTCCGGCAGCGGCTGGCCGTCGTACTTGCGCAGCGCGGGCTTGGCGTCCAGCAGATCGAGTTGGCTGGGCCCGCCCTCCATGAAGAGAAAGATCACGCTACGCGCCCGCGGCTTGGCGTGAGGCAATGGCGCCGCGTCAAGTGCCCACGCTCCGGCGCCCAGGGCATAGCGAGAGAGAAGTTCGCGGCGGGTCATTCCCTGACGATGAACTCCTCGAGATTGAGCAGTGAGCTGGCCGCTTCCGTCCACGACCCCGTCCGGAGGAACTCGTGGAGCCGGGCCGTCTCCCCGGCCGAAGGCGCGCGATGAAAGCAGAGTTGGAAGGCGTACGGAATCCGGTCCGCGGGGGGCTGGCTTTCGATCCGCCCCGCCAGGGCCCGCGCCGCTTCATGGAACACCGGATCGTTCAAGAGCGTAAGCGCCTGAAGCGAGCTGGTGGACACCGATCGGCGCGTGCAGGCTACCAGCCGGTCGGGCGCGTCGAACACCTGGAGCTGCGGATACATCAAGGTCCGTTGGACATGGACATAGATTCCGCGGCGATGGCGCTCGGGCGCGGGCGAGACGGTCCATCTCCCCCGAAAGGCCAGCGAGAGCAGACTCTCCGGCATGGGCGGCTTGACGGCCGGACCACCGACCGCGCGGTTCAACAGACCGCTGGCAGCCAGAGCCATGTCGCGGACCAATTCAGCCCGGAGGCGCAAGCGAGACTGGCGGGCCAGCAAACGGTTGTCCGGATCGCGCTCCCGCACGTCGGGCCTGAACCGGGACGACTGCCGGTACGTAGCCGAATCGACGATCAGCTTTTGGATGTGCCTCACGTTCCAGCCGCTCTCCAAAAACTCCGCGGCCAGCCAATCGAGCAATTCCGGATGCGAGGGACGCTCGGCGCGCTTACCGAGGTCTTCGGAGGAAGGCACGAGGCCGCGCCCGAAGAACTCCTGCCAGATGCGGTTGACGGTGACGCGGGCGGTCAGCGGGTTCTCGCGCGACACGAGCCAGCGCGCCAGCGTGAGCCGGTTGGCTTCGCCGGATGGGGCTCCCACCGATGCCGGCAGCAGAGGGGGCACGGCTACACCCGGACTCTTGTAGTCGCCGCGGATCAACACGTGGGTGGCGGCGGCGGTCGCGCTTTCGGAAAACGTGGGGATCTCGCTCGGCCGTGGGTACGCCTCGTCCAGCGCCTCGAGCTTCGGCAGCAGACCCTTGAACGGATCTTCTTTCACTCCCGCCTCGTCGTAGAGGACCTGAGGACGGCTCTTGATGAGGAACCGCATCAACGCGTGATTCTGCTTGGCGCTCCGCTGATCGGGCGGCGTCCGCAGAATCTCGTCCGCGCCATCGATCCACACTCGATAGGCCTCGTAGACGATGCGCCAGACGGGGTCCTGGAGCGAGCCTTCCATCGTCTGCCACAGCCGCTTCTCAAAGAGCGGCAGCAGTTCGCCCGCCTGGGGTCCGACCAGTTCGCGAAGCCGGCGCTCGTACTCGGGACGCCGCGCCTCGTAGCGCGCGAGTTCCCCCTCCAGCGGCGCGTCGAGGTTCACCTCGCGGCTCCGGTTGAAGATGGCGTAAAGCTGATAGAACTCCCGCTGGGTGAACGGATCGAACTTGTGATCGTGGCAGCGCGCGCAGCCAGTGGTCAGTCCCAGCCAGACCGTTCCCACGGTGCTCACGCGGTCCGCGAGCTGCTCATCACGAACCAGCGCCGGATCGATTCCGCCTTCCCGGCTAGTCAGCGTGGAGCGCAGGAACCCGGTGGCCTCGTAGTCGGGCTGCGAAAGGAGGTCGCCGGCCAGTTGCGCCACGGTGAAGCGGTCGAACGGCAGGTTGCGATTCAGCGCTCCGATCAGCCAGTCGCGATAGCGCCAAGCGTGCGGCCGCGGCCCATCCTGCTCATGGCCGTCGCTGTCGCCGTAGTGGGCCAGATCCAGCCAGGGGAGGGCCCAGCGTTCGCCGTAGTGAGGCGACCGTAACAATTCCTCCACGTGCGCCCCCTGCCCCGGCTCGGGCGGCAAGCCGGTCAAGTCCAGATGAAGGCGCCGCTCCACCGTCGGGCGATCGGCCTCCGGTGAAGGCTCGATCCTTTCGTGCTCGAGGCGCGCGAGGATGAAACGGTCAATGGGAGTGCGTACCCAGTTTGCGCGTCGCACCGAGGGCAGCGCGGGACGTCGCACCGGCTCGAAAGCCCAATGACGCGAACGGCCGGCACTGACCGTCCGCGATGGCCCGGTCCACGGATAACCGTCGGCGAGCCATCTCTCGAGCGCGACGATCTCGTTTTCGCGTAGCGCCGGACCCGTGGGAGGCATGCGCTTGCCGTCGACTCCCTCCCGAATGGCCTTCACGATGAGACGGTCGGACGGGCCGCGGTATCCACCCTTTTGAATGGACTCCCGCGAATCCAGCCGCAACCCGCCGCTCTGCAACGCCGGTCCATGGCACGGCTGGCATCGCGACGTCAGGATCTGGACGGCATCCTGGCCGGCCAAACACCCAGCGATCAACCAGAGTCCCGGACAGCGCATGGATCACCATTGTACCAAGGCCCATGTGATATAACTACTGGGCATGAGGCCCCTCGCGCTGTTGTTCCTCTTGGCGTATCGCGTATCGTCACAGACGACCTTCGCCTCGATCACGGGAACGGTTACCGACTCCACCAATGCCGCCGCACCTGGCGCGGAGATCGTGGCCGTCAATCAGGCCACCGGCGTCCGCGCCTCGGCCCAGTCGAATTCCGACGGTGTCTACAGCCTGCCGCAACTGCTCGAAGGGACCTACTCGGTGCGCGTTCGGCACGCCGGATTCAAGGAGCATCTCGCCACCGGCGTCACGATCACCGCCCGCGAAGTCCGCCGGCTCGATATCGCTCTGGAACTCGGAGCCGTCGAGTCGTCCGTCGAGGTCCGGGGCGGCGCCTCGTTGATCGAAACGGAAACGGCGCGCATCAGCGACACTCGCGGAGCCGAGGCGTTCAAGGCCCTGCCGAACGGCAACCGCAGCCTGTGGAGCTTCCTCTCGCTGAGTCCCAATGTGTTGAAGGCCGGCGGAACGTCCTCCACCATCCGGTTCGCGGGAAGCCGGGCGAATCAGGCCGACTACTCGATCGATGGCTCCACGATCGCCAATCCGAACGACGCCACCCAGATCACCCCCCTGGTCGCGCACGTCGAGGCGTTTCAAGAGGCGCGGATCGACGCCGCCAGCAACACCGCCGAGTTCGGCACTCTCGGCCAGGTGACGGTGATCTCGAAATCCGGAACCAACCAGTTCCACGGAAGCGCCTTCGACTACTACACCGCGCCGGCGTTTCGCGCCCGCAATCCCTTCGCCTCCCAGTCCGACGGCGGCAACATCCACTATCCCGGTTTCTCCGCCGGTGGACCGGTACGTTTGCCCCGCGTCTACGATGGCCGCAACCGGACCTTCTTGTTTGGCTCGCTCGAATACACCAAAGGCAGCGCTATTCGCCAACTCATCAATCCGACGGTGCCTCTGCCCGGCTGGCGGACGGGTGATTTCGGAACCCTGGCCGTCCGCGACCCCGCAGCGAACGCGCCGTTTCCAGCCAACAGGATCCCGGCCTCCCGGCTGAATGCCGTCAGCACCAAAATCCAGGACCGTTTCTATCCCTTGCCCAACACCGGGAGCCCGGCCGCACTTGTCACTCCCAACTATGTGGAACAGAAAGCGAGGCCGTTCGATCCGTCCACCTCCGCCAACCTGCGTCTGGATCATCACTTCTCCAGCAAGACCTTCGCCTTCGCGCGTTTCAGTTCCAACCGCCAGCACGGCCGCCCTTATCAGAGCAACCTGCCCACGGTCGGCCAGCAGAGCCAGCAACGGGACACGCGCGCCTTCAACGCCACCGTGACGCACCAGATCTTGCCTGGCCTGCTGAACGAGTTCCGGTACGGTGTCTCCCACAACAACAATCCGATTGCCGGTTCCGTGCGCGGCTTGGAACTGGTGCGCGAACTCGGGCTGCGAGGGCTCGCCGACGACCTTCCCGATGTCGAGGGAATTCTGACCGTTAGCTTCGCGGGCAGCCCCATAACCGGGATCACGCAACGGGATCGGACCCGGGTCTGGTATTACACTCATCAGTATCAGGATCAGTTGAGCTGGTTCCGTGGCCGGCATTCCATCAAGGCCGGCGGGATTTTCATGCGCGTCTATTCCAATAGCCTGCCCGCGGTCCCGAACCTCTTTGGCAACGTGGCATTCTCGAACCGCTACACGGGACAACCCTACGCGGACTTCCTGCTGGGAGCGCCCAGCACGTCCTCGCGCGGTTTCCCGGCACGGCAAGTGGGCCAGATTCGCAACGCCTGGGACCTGTTCGTCGCCGACGAGTTCAAGGCCACGCGGCGCCTGAACCTGAGCTACGGAGTGCGCTATGAGCTGCATCCCGGATATCGCGAAACGAACGGCCAGCAGGCCACGTTCGATTTCGAGCAGGGGCGCATCGTGGTTCCGAATGGCGCCCTCGACAAGATCAGCCCGTTGATGCCCCGCAACTATGTGAACACAGTGGAAGCAAGCGCGGCCGGCTTTCCGGGCGAAACCCTCCTTCGCACGGATCGCAACAACTTCGCGCCGCGCCTTGGATTCGCCTACCGCCTTCTGGGGTCACACACGGTAGTGCGCGGAGGCTACGGCATTTACTACGACCTGGTGCCGCGGTCGGTGAACGGTGGCGGCTCTCCGTTCGCGCTCACAGAGCCGGCCTTCAACAATCCCGCGGGCACACCGCAAATCGTCCTGCCGGTGGTGTTTCCGGGAGCCCAGGGTGGCCCGGCGACCATCAATCTGCCCGCCGCCGTCCGGCTCGACCTGCGCACGCCTTTCAGCATGCAATACAACCTCACGTTCGAGCACCAACGTTGGTCGACGGGCTTCCGCCTCTCCTACGTCGGCACCAACACGAGGCAAGGCCATTGGGTTCAAAACCTGAACCAGCCCGTCGCCGACTCCCGCTTGTTCGTCAACAAGCCCCGCCGCTTTCCTGCTTATCCCGCGGTCAACTATGTGACCAACGGAGCCGGGCATCAATACCACGCGCTCACCGCGGAGGTCGAACGCCGCTTGAGCCGGGGCCTGTCGTATCAGTTCTCATGGAGTTGGGCGCGGGACATCGGCGATCTGGAGCGTAACGAGGCTCCCGAAAACGCGCTTGACCGCGCGCGGGAGCGCGGCGTGTGGCAGGACGTGCCGACCCACCGGTTCACGGCGAACTTCATTTACGAGCTTCCCGGTCTCCGCCGCGCCACCCCTCGCTGGGCCGGCGCGATCATCGGCGGATGGGCCCTGAGCGGCATCTTCAACTATCACTCGGGCGAGTTTCTGACCCCACTCTGGACCGGCCGCGATCCGGCCGGAACTGTTTTCAGCGCCAATACGACGCCGGCCCTCGTCACCATCCGGCCGGATCACCTGCGCGATGCCAACCTGAACTCCAGCGCCCGGACGCTGGCCCGGTGGTTCGACCCGGCAGCATTCGAAGCGCCCAAGAATGGCGCGTTCGGAACCGCCGCCCGCGGCGTGATCAAGGGTCCGAACCTGGCCTTGCTTCATGCTTCGATCGCCAAGAGCTGGGCCTGGCGCGAGCGTCTCCGCCTTCGTCTGGACCTGACGGCGATGAACTCCTTGAATCATCCCAACTGGAGCAATCCGGCCACCAATATCACGCAGGCGGCCGGGGTCATCACGGGAGTCGGTGGAGTGTCACAACTCGATCAGGATGGTCCCCGGCTCCTTCGCACTGGTCTGCGATTGGAATGGTAGGCGGCGCGACTGCCACCGCGGTTCAGGATCCCGCACGAAGCGCTTCCTCGCTTTGCGCCATGTGCGCGAACAACGCCTTTGGTCACGAACCGATCGTTGTGGGCGGCTGTCGCGGGCTTGTGGGTCTCGCCCATCCCGCCAGTGCGGCCGCGCAGTTGGAGGGCGAGAGCCTGGCGCGCCGTTGCTGCGCAATCCGCGCGCCGGGTGCGCGGCGCCCGCGATCACCACATACCTTCACAACAACCATGCCATCCGCACGGAGCGCTGCCGCTACATCCGGTACCGCGATGGCTTCGAAGAGCTTTATGACCATCAGGCCGATCCGCACGAGTGCACGAACCTCGCGAAGGAGCCGAAGTACGCGTCCACGATGGCGGAGCTCGCGAAGTGGCTGCCTAAAGTGAGAGGCCTCCTCGCCGCTGGCGGCCGCCAGCACGTGGTAGCCTTCTTTGCTCACGGACCGGCGCGCCACGTCGTGACCGGTGGGGTCGTCATCCACCACCAGCACCGTACCCAGAGACGCGGCGCACGATGCGGGTTCGGCCGTTGGCGGCGGGGCCAGAGGCTTGTTCTCGACATGCGCCGGCAGCGTAACGGTGAACGTGGTCCAGGCGCGCCGCGGACGGATATTGCCACCCATCATGTGGCAGAACGATCAGCGACCGGAGGTACATCTCGCGGCGCGCGAGGTCTTCTTCGGCTTGCTTCAAACGAGTCTCGCGCGTCGAGACTTCACGCACCATCGTCTGAAACCCGCGCGCCAGTTGGCCAAGTTCATCCTGGCGCGCAGCGGAAACGGCGAGCTCGTTTACGCGCTTGTAGTTCCGGCGGCGACTTCCGCAGTCACGTGCGTCAGGCGGCGCACAGGTTCGATGACGCGGCGCGCCACCAGCAGCACCAGCGCGATCATGCCCGCCACGGAGACCGTGGCGAAGGCGGCAGTGCGCCCATCGCGGCGGCGCCTGCGCTCATGGCGAGTGGACTGGCCAGCCGCGGCATACTGCTAGCTCCGTAAATCGGGGTCTGAGGAGCAACGGAACCGCAAAACCCGATAGCACGTTCACTTCACTGAACAGTCGAGATGCCGGTAGGGATTCGAGGGGATCGGGAGCCCGGCCCTGTGCAAACTGGCCGCGTAATCCTCCCAGGCTTGACGACTTTGACGTATGCTCTTCCCACTTTGGGGGAGTTCGATAGGAGGCTCCGTCAAGCGACGACGCAGCCGCAGGCGCGGGTCGGCGTCGTTGGCGCTGCTGGACAGGTCCTGCACGCGCCGAGTGCGGGCCAGTTCTTCCAAGTCATGAGCAATCCGCAGGAGAACACGGATCACCCGGCCTTGGTCCACGGCGCTTGTCTATTATGTCGCACGGGGCGGGAATATTACATGCGCCGCCGTCAAGGCGACCCGCTCCGCGCGGGCTCGCTCCGCTCGGCCTTGACCGCGGCGCCCGCCTGCCTCCCGAGTGGTTGACGAGTTCGAAGGCCAATTCCGCAGGACCCGAACGGCGTCTTACACAAAACTATTGACACGGCCCTAGTCAGCGGTCTCTACCTTGAGCGTCAGCCACTGTCGCTTCTTCCGGACTCGCTTCTTCTGCTGCCCCTCCAGCCAATGCGCGACGGCGGTATTGATCAGCACGTTGACCGACGCGGACCGTTCCTTGCCAAGCTCAGCAAGACGTCGATGCACCGCCTCCGGGACACGGATGGTCGTATCCTTCGCCTTCACGTCCCGGATGACGACCAGTGGGACCTTCAACAGGTCGACGCTTTCAACGGCTTGGATGATGTAAGCCGTCAACTCCCCCTGGAACCGCACCAGATCCCGCAGTGGAAAATTGACCTCGTCCATCAACCGGACGCACAGCTTAACCGTCCGCTCAGCTCCAGCGGACTCCGTGCTCGCGGGCGCTCCAACGCCCGCCGTCTCGTCGCTCATACTGCCTCATTATCGAACAATCGAGACCGCACCAGTCTCGCCACCTTGTGAATACGGCCGGTATGCCGACTCGAACAGTAGATCCTTGTGCACACGCACCGAGAACCGGTGCCCCGCGCGGATCCGGATCGTCGGTTGCACGTTCAAGTTCCTGCGTGTGATCGCGGCCCCCAACCGCGCGATCTCGGACGCGGCGGCCGACGTCGCCACATCCTGCGAACTCGGCAAGGTGAACACGTTCTGCCGCCGGGTCTGCGACACCACGGCGCCAGCCGCGAACGCCGTCGAGAGGATCGCCGTGCCGAACAGGCGAGCGTAGTGGTGGTTCACCTTGTCGCGCAATCCGCTCTGCCCGCGCACGTCCTGAGCCTCCATGCCTTCGAGATCGATCGACGAGGCATCCGGGAAGATGATCCTGTCCCAAACGATCAGCAGCGCGTTCTGCGCGTAGGCGACCCTCGAATCATACTTGCCAGCCAGCCGCGAGCCTTGCGGGATCAGCAGGTATTGGCCCGACGCGGTGTCGTAGACGTTCTCGCGCACGAGCGCTCGAATCTCGCCCGGCATATCGGAATTGAGTTCCTGCTCCAACACCGCCGGTATGTCCCACCCGGCCTTGATCTCGAACGGGCTCAGCGGCTTCACGCGCGTCGACTGCACGTAGTTGCCGGTCCCGCCTTTCCCGCGTGCATTGCGGAGAAACTCAGCCTTGCTGTCTTGGCTGGTCCCGTCTTCGTCCGGATCGCGCGGACGCGGAGGTCCGCCCGCGATCGTGTTGTTGCTCGGCGGCATCGTGCGGGGGCCGCCGCCATTGGTTCCTCCCAGCGAATTCACAAGCCCGGCCAGTTCGTTGATGTCGCCCCGGGCCGAAGGCATCCGTGACCCCCCAGCACTGTTGATTCCCGTGCCCGCTTCCATCGCCTCTTGCTCGCGATCCTGTTTTCTGGCCACGGCCGTGGCAGATCCGCTGCCCGGACTCGCGGCGCTCCAGCTCGCCGGCGGATCCCAGCCTGCTGGTGGCCCAGCCTGATGCCCTGCGCTTGGCGCGACGCCAACGCGGAGCGACGCCGGAACGGTATTGCTCGGACCCGTCGGCTGCGCCACCACGCGCCCAGCGTCCCGCCTTGCCGTCTGTTGTCCAGGAGCCGCCGGTATCGACTTCGCGTCCCGGCCACGCGGCAGGAAGGTCAACGGCGGCGGATCGAGATCCTTGGGCTCGTCCTCCGCCACGGGACTCCCCGCCGGATTACTGAACTGCTTCGCGGCCTCCTTGGCGCCCGTGACCCGCTTATCGGAATCGCCGCCGCGCTTGGCCCATCCCGCCGCGGCGCTCTGCCGCGCGAGTATCCCGTAAATGATCAAAGCGACCAAGCCACCGACCGCCACGATCGCCAGGATGCCTCCGCGCCTCGATAGCCCCATGCCTTTCGGAGCCTCCGGCCGCAGCTCCATGCCAGCCGGGCCCAGCGTCATTGGCTGGTTCGTCGCCGTGCTCTCTGGTTCCATCGCTATTTCTCCGCTTCGGGTGTCTTGTCGTCCGCCGCGGGAGTGCGCTTCACGCGCAAGAATGCCTCTTCGATCGGGTCGCCCTTCTTGCCGATCCTCGCCGCCTTCACCCCGCCGCGCACGATATCCACGCGCTCTTGCTTCTTGCCCGAGCCCAGAAGCAACGCTCCATGCTCGAACAGCCGGTCCACGATGTACATGGTTCCCTTCACCCGGTAGTTCACCATCTCGGCGGTGCTGTCGAGCCCGCTCACCACCAGAATCGGCGCCTCACGCGACGCCGCTCCCTCCGGCATCTGGATGTACGTCTTCTTGCCGTCGTCCACGACACGCACCGGGCGCAGGTATTGCGTACCGCCCATGATCTGGTAATCGAAATGGAGGTTGTTGAGCGAATCCACCGGCGTGAGCTGCGATGCCTCGAACTCTTCTCGCGTCCTCTCCTGAGCCTCCACCGCTTTCTTCCACTTGGCGAGGTCGTCGTCCGGATACGAGAACGCCACTAGCGGTAGGTACTCTTGCTGGCGGCTCAGCAGCCGGACATAGTACGCCCTTCGATTCGTCGGGATCACCAGATTCGTGTCCAGCCCCGCCTCCTTCGGTTTGATGACCACCATGTTCGTCACCGCGTTTCCGGCGCCGCTCACAGCCGGAGAGACGCTCCACCGCACCGAATCGCCGATGTGCGGTTCTCCGACGACTTGCTCGCCCGGCTGAAGCTCGAGCACGCACAGGCGCAACGGAGCGCAGACCACTGTCGCCAGTCCGGACCCGAACGTGTAGATCACTCGCCCATCCTTGCCTGCGGCGGGCACAACCGCCTCGTCCTTCCAGACATCAGCCTTCGCCAAGGCAGCCTTCGCATTCGGCGGGATCGCGTATTGCGGTGACTGCGGCGTGTTTTCGAGCGCCTTCGCCGCCTTGGCCACCATCGCGGCCTTCGGATCGACCGGTGGCGGAGCGGCCTGCTCAACCGACGTTGTCTCCTTCCGCAGCTCGGCCGCGATCGCATCGAACAGATACACGTCTGGTTGCGCAAACGCCGAAGCGCCCGCGCTCAGCAACATCATCGTGAACAGTGCGGCTTTCATAATGGCCCTCCTGTCAAAACACACGCGACCAGGTCGCATCCGTGACGAAGATCCCCAGCGGATTTTCCCGGGCATCTTCCTCCGACTGTGGCGGGTTCACCACCACCGTGAACAAGCCCTTGTAGTTTTCCTTGCCCTGTTGCTGCCCAGTGGCAAGCCGGTTGATCTCGGTCCAGTCCACTTCCCACGTCTTTTCTCCCGTGGGCAGCACGGCCTTGATCTCGATCTCGACGGACCCTTTCTGCGCCCGGTTCTGCGGGGGGTCGGAGCGATACCACTCCGAGATCGCCACCTGCGCACGCGACCCCTGTGCGATCTGAGCGAACACCCGATTGATCTGTGCCCGCTGGAACGTCCAGTCGATCGTCACCGACCTCCACTCCGTCACGAAGTCGGCGAGCGACGCTCGCATCACCGCTTCAGGCAGCGTGCCGCTGGTCGCCGCCACGCCGCTTGCCACCGGACGCCCCAGTTCGTTCACCGCCACGACGAACGGTACGAGCCTCGACTGGCGCGCTTGCAGAATGAGCCCGCCGACCGCGAGGAAGGCGATCGCGGCGCAGGCGAAGGCAGCGAATCGCCAGTTCTTGGCGCGCGCGATGAGATCGCCATACCGCTCATCCCAAGCCGTTCTCGCCGCCAAGTACGGGTTGACGAATTCGTCGTGCTCTCTCGTGATCGCTGTTTGCATGCTGATCTCTCCTTACTCCCCGTGCATGTTCATCTGTGGCGGAGATCCGCCTCCCGGATTGTCCGGCGGCATTAACCGGGAAGCGAAGAAGGCGATCTGTTCCATCTTCGTGGCTGCCCCGAAAACCTTCCGCCCCGAATGATCCATCTTCTGTGTCCACCCCGGAGGCGGAACTTGATTCGGAGAACCGCGTCCCGTCCCGTCGTGCATCGGCGCGCCGTTGGCGACCGCGGCCCCGTCTCCTTGTGTTCGCGGGTTCTCGGTTTGCCCTGATGCCGCTGAACTCCGCGAGGCCGCGCCAGCGGAAGGAGGCGCGGGTTGTTGCGGACTGTAAGACCCGCCACCACCCGGCCCGTTCGCGCCCGCTTGTCCGCCCGGACCGCCGCGTCCGCTCGATCCTGCTGGACCACCAGCGCCGCTTGGACCTGCTGGTCCCGAGCCACCGCTGAACGACGCGGCCGATGCGATGCCGCTCGAACCACCGGAACCCGCTCCAGTGGCTCCGAGCGCCGCCGCTCCGCGCATCGCCAGTCCAACACCTCCGGCGGTCACCAAAGCCGCTTGTGCTCCGGCCCAGCCCATCGAGATCAAGTCCCCACCTGTGAACGCTGGCGATCCGCCGAGCAGCGAGGCCGCGAACTTCGGCACGCCCCACGCAACGGCCGCGTACACCAAACTCCCGCCGATCAGTTCGAGGACCGTCATCACGGGGAACACGTCGAGCGAGATGTTGCTCACTACGTTGCTCCAGTTCAGCGTGAGCACCCTGCCAACTCCGATCACCATGAACAGGACCATCAGCTTCACGCCCACGGCCACCGCCAGCGCAAAGAACCGCTCCACGTAGGGCCGCGTGATCGTGTTTCCGCCGAAGGCGAGAAAGATCAACCCCGCGCTCACCACGATGTAGCTTTCCACCTGGGCCATGATGTAGTGGATCGAAATCATCACGAACGAGATGAAGATGATCAGCGCCGAGAGGATCACCATCACCGCTGGCGCCGGATTGAACAAGAACCCCGTCCAATCGGTTTTCGACAGCAGCGTGCTCGCGATGTAGGCGCCTTCGAAGAACACGTCACCCGGACTCGCGCCGACCGGCATGTTGGCCACTTG
>SXGU01277654.1_pt1 | contig 12806 bp, 10 predicted proteins | sample 3174531 | NCBI WGS metagenome assembly SXGU01 (sample SAMN11356863, study PRJNA531348) | freshwater metagenome | isolation source: freshwater sample F1-140 | place: China: Fuxian Lake, Yuxi | collected 2017-12-25 | reverse complement strand
GCCGTCAATCGTTCCAAGAGAGATTTTCTGACCCAACGACCGGCAACACGGATGGCGTCTAACATTCATCCAGCATGCGTAACACTTGGACAAATGTCTAGAGGGGATCTTTAGAGACAAAGATGAGGGAGGGCCACCGCACTCCAAAATGCGCACCGACTCACTGGATTCCCCGCGCTTCCAACTCCCTCAATTCCGCTACCCATCGACTCCGTTCGGCATCGGTAACTTCGGGATTCGGCAGCAGGCTGCGGCGCGTACAGTTGGTCAATGCTTGGAGAGTCTGATAGCGCCGAGTCTCAGCAATCGCCGGACTCAGCTGATCACGGATCACCGCGAGGATGGCGTCGATGGACAATGTCGATTGCTTTTTCAGACGCATACGTGCCTTCAACTCATTGCGCAAGGCAGCGAAAGCGGCCGCACTGAATCCGTTGGTTGCCTGTTCGAGACTCTGAATCTGGGTTGGATCCAATCCGTCAGGACAGACGGGTTTGACCACATATTGCAGCCACGCGGTTATGTCCTCACCCTCGGGATCCAGTGCTGGAATGATTAAATCGCCAGCCCGACCTGGACGCCTCAAGTCGGGCGATAAGCGATGGATACGGGCGGTAACCAGCAGCCAAACCACACGGCCTCGCAACGCCGGATCACTCATCATCGCCTGCAATTTACCGGTCAAACGCCGTTCCGTTTCGTGCGTGTCGGCGCCCACGCCGCCGAACTGAGTGTCCGCTTCGTCGACAAAAATGAGGACTTTCGACAAGGCCATGAGGACGCGCCGAAGACGTTCGAACAGGACATCTGTCTGGCCAAACCATTGACTCCTCAAATTCTTGAGAACCAAGACCACCATATCCAATTCGGTGGCGACCGCTTCAAAAACAAACGTCTTGCCACCACCGATCGGACCGCACACGGCCGCGCCGGCAAGTGCTTCGGAGCCGTGAGCTTGAACACGGGGAATGAATTCCTCCTGTAGAAAACGTTTGAGCCTCGTGTTGCCGACCACATCCCGAAACGTGTGACTAGGCTTCTTGAATTCTATAATGTCGTCCCCGAGCTGACTCTGGATGAACGATTCCACCTTGCCAACCACATCCGCCGCGGTGAGAGCACGTCGTTCGTGCCGCGCTCCCCGCAACAATTGGTGCAATGCATGGAGGGACAGACCCGCAGTGAACCGCGCCAATTCCGAATTCGTCGACCACAACGGCACCGGAGTCCCCTCGGTCTTGGTGGACTGAAACCAACCAATGAATTCTTCCCGCACCGCCGCGTCCGGCGCCGGGATTTCAATCTCCACCAACTGTGGCAAACGGCTGATCCGGTGATGTAGAAAGCTGCGCGATTCAGCCAGCAATACCACACTGTCAGCCCCATTCACAAAACCCGGATCGGAAAACCAGTCGTGACAAATGCTCACACGATGCCGATCGGATTCATTGAGCTGCGGAATCGGCGCGTCGGGAAGCAAGAGGTCGGCGCCTTCAATGAGTACTAAAAGTCGCTCGGATAACGCCCGCTTCTGGGTTCCCCCACCCCGGGCGCACAAGCACAACTGTCTCAAGAATTCGAGAGCCAGAGTTGGGTTGCCGGTAGCCGCGCGCATCGTTTCATCATACACAGCTGCCGCGGCATCCACCTCCTTGCGCCCCTTGTCTGGAGCCAGCATACGCTGAACGGCCAGTTGGTTGGAATCCATCCCAGTCCGCCAACGCAACCACGCTTCCCGCAATTTGTCCGCGTCTTCGTCGCGAAGGAACCGAATCGGCGCATTGAGTTCATAAACAACAACAACCACATCCGGTAATTTCCACGAAGCTCCTAAGAACTCGATCACCGGCACATACTCCACCCCGGTCGGCTGTGCCAATGGGAAGAGGTCGTGCAAGTTGCCCGTCAGAACCACAGTTCGAGATTGACCCGAATTGAGGATTCGTCCGGCATTACGCAAGAATTCAGGCATTTTAGACATCTTAGTCAAATGATTCTCAAAACAGTGCCAAGGGACCGGATGGCATTCGCGGGTTTGAACGTATAGAAGTGTTTCAGGAACCGTTCTCGGAAACGACGTGTACCCCTCGGCGAGATGGAGTTTTGGGTTCGAACACAACGTCGCGGATCTCATCGCGTTGGTTTTTGAACTGCTCAAAATCCCGGCTGTCGCGCACTTCAAAAACCGGTGCGGGCTTGTCATAGACGATTGTCGCACCGGGACAGCGCTCGTGCCCTTCGCTTTTCCAATCCCAATATTGCGACAACCCCACGACTCGATCTCCGACGTACAAGGCTTCGTTCAATTCGTGAGTGACGATGATTAAGGTCAGCGACGGTAGTTCTCCGCGACGGATCGCCGACTGATTCTCTGAGTGCAACTCGATCAACATACGCTGCAACTCCTCGCGAGTGGATTCGTCCAGAGCTCCAAACGGTTCATCCAGCAGAATCAATGCGGGCTGCATGATCATGGATTGAGCCAGTGCCACCCGTTGTTTCATGCCCCCGGACATTTCGTGAGGATACAAACGAAGCGCATCACCCAATCGCACGCGACGCAACATGTCCGCAGCTCGTTCCATGTGTTCGCGCTCACACCGTCGGAAATCAAACGGCCTCAAGAATCGATGACCCATGGAGGTGCCATCCAAGGTCAACCCAATCGCCACGTTCTCTTGCGCCGTGAAAAAGGGGAACAAAGAATAATGCTGATAGACAATGCCACGATCCCTACCCGGTCCCGCCACGATCTCACCCTCCGGCCTGGCTGGATCGTGAAACAATCGGTTCTCACCCGCACGCGGCAGGTGCGTCCCCACAATCGTCCGGAAATAGGTCGACTTCCCACAACCACTCGGGCCGACCAAGGACAAAAACTCGCCACGCCGAATCCGAACATTCACGTCGTGCAGCACGCGTTTCTGCCCGAACCAATGCGAGATTCCTCGTGATTCAAGTAAGCAGGACGGGCGGGCGGGAGTCTTCATGAGTGGATCATCCTCGATGTCCTTCAAACCACGGACACCAGGTCCGTCGGAGCCAGCGCAGCCCCCAATCCGCGAAGAACCCGAACCCCGCGAGCAATGCGAGGTACGGATACACGACGCTCATGTTCAGCAGCTTGCTTTGCAGCCGGATTCGGTATCCAAAACCCACATCTCCAACGACCATTTCAGCGGCGATGAGATACACCATGGCCGGTCCTATACAGAGCCGGATGGCATCCAGGAGCTTCGGCAAGACGTGTTGGAACAGAACACTCCAAATCACTTCAAGATGCGATGCGCCCAAGGTATAGGCTTTGAATTGCAATTCCTCAGGAAACTCCTTCACCGCCAAAAACACCGACATCGCCAGCGCCGGTAGGATGCCAAAGCCGATCATGCTGACAAACATCGGGTCGCCGGTTCCCGCGAGCACAAAGAACACGGCCAAAGCCGCCGTGGGGGGACTTTGAGCTAGTAACGCCAGTGGCGGGTGAAAGAAGGCCTCGGCGGGAGTGTAGCATCCCATGAACATTCCCAAAGCCACTGCTGCAGCAATGCCGGAGAAGAGGCCGCAGGCCAAGCGGAATCCGCTGGCCTTGAGGTCCTCGACCAACCAGCGTTCTCCGCTCCGCTTATTCACCTCCACCGCTTGTCGCACCCCGCCCGCAAGTTGCTTCCACGAGGGAATGGTTGTGTCGTCTGGATTGCGCTGATGTTGCCGGTGAGAAAGCCACGTGTACCCCGCAATCAACAACGCGATGGCTATCAGGCTCAACACCGTGGCATATTGGCCGGAGATAGGGCGTCGGATCACAAGTGTCTGAGTTACTTCGTATCGTTGATTAGACGTTGGATAAAGCTGGGGTCAAAACGCAGAGCGCCCGGCGCCGAGCTGCTGTTGCCGTAGCCGATCGTCGGGGCTTTCGACGTGATCTCTTTGGCGACACAGAATTCCACCACTTTCTTCATCGTCTCCTTCGTGCCGGCAGCGTTCAGAACTTCCAGTCCTGATTTCGGGGTGCTGTAAAACCGCGTTTGATCCACCACCTTCTTCATCGATTCCACATCCAGATGACTAAATTTTTCGCCCAGGGCAATCAACGTGTCATTGCGAGTCGCAGGATCTTCCATGCGCTTATTGACGATATAAAATGTGTCGGCGATCGCGCAGGCGAAGTTCGCGCCTCCGGATTTCTCCAGGGAGGCTTGAGCCATCGTCACGGTGTCCACGATTTCGCCAGGAATCTTCGTGGAATCGAACAGTACACGCACGTCCTTGCGCTTGTTCAGGGTCTCAAGAACAAAGGGATTCCAGACCAGGATGGCATCAATGCCGGGTTGCTTCTGCTGCAACGCCACCGCCGCGGCCCCGGGATCCATGTTGCTGAAGTTGTAGTCCTTTTCGCGTTCACCCATGGCTTCCAGATTCCGGACGAAGCAATACTCGCTGACGCTTTTGCCCAGACCGTAAACCTTTCGGCCCTTCAAATCTTGGACGCTCTTAATGGCATCGGTCACGAGCAAAGCATCCGCCCCGAAACTGGTGCTGGTGGGGAGAATCACAACCGACGGCCGAGAGAGGGCTGGATTGAGCGCATCCATCGTCGTGATGCATACGGCATCGCAGTTTCCGGCGCCATACATCTGGAGGCAAGGATCATACTCTGCTTCCTTTAACTCGATATCGACGCTCCATTTCTGCTCCACGGGCCCCATTTTTCCCTTGGCGCCATCCACCAATTTGAACGCATGGGCCACCCCAAAGACACTCCACGAAGGGTACTCGCTCCAAGCCAGCGAAAAAGTGGGCGTGCCTGGTGGTGTGGCAATGACGGCATCGGCTGGGTTGGCGGCCGACGGCGTGCCACCCGAAGGCGCAGCTTCCTTGGGACCACAACCCACCAGCGCCAAGGTGCATGCTGCCGCGGCCACAATGGGGTGATTCCAACGGCGTGTTTGAATGAAGGGCTTGTGTTTCATAAGATTCGGTCGATTGCTGAAGTGGATTAACAGATTTCAGCGGAGTTCGTAACCGTTATTCGGGCAGTGCCGTGGGTTTGTCACTCTTGGGTTTCTCCGGAGTGTTGCCGGTACCGCCCGCCAACCCGATCAAGGAATCAAATTCTGCAGACGCCTGACTCTTGCGCGCGTATTCCAGGAATTCGGCCTCTTGCACCTTGGTATCCGTCCCGGCAAGTTCCTTTGAAATTCGCGCTTCCGCCTTCAATTCCTGCCGCATTTGGCGCAACCGCTGTAATTCCTCGGCGGTACCATCCCGTGCAATGCCCGCCAGAGTATCGGAAATATCCTTCTCTTGTTTGGCCGTGATAACATCCGCAACGGCTTCGTGGGCTTCGGAGCGGATTTTATCGACGTCCCGGAGCAGTTGCTGCAGCTGCACCTTGTGATCGCCGATGGTCTTGGCATAGCCGGCAATGTCGGTTTCAAGCTCGGCGATATGCTTTTGTTTTTCAGCCAGTGTGGAGCTGAAGTCGTTGAAGGCCGCCAGACATTTCTTGTAATCCTCATCCGCCTTGACTGCGGCGTCGTCTTTACCGGCGGCCTTCAGTTTTTCGACGGTCATCTTGGCCTTACCCAACGCGCCCGCCTTGAGCCGTTCGAGGTTCCCGACCTCCTCACTCAAGGTTTTGACCTTCGCCATCTTCTGTTCTTCTTGGGCGATCAGGCCGGCCACGGCTTGCTTGTAGGTCTGGATCTGATTGATTTTCTGTCGCGTAATCTCGTCGTACTTGGCTCGAACCACATGCGGGTCCTGGTCCAGGACTCGCCGGGAAGAATCAATTCGACCGGTGAGCAAATAACCAATCGCCTTAAGCCAACGTCCAAATGCGCCAAACATAGATTACCTTTCCGAATCGGATTAACGTTTACAGCGAGTGGGGCTTAGGCGCCCTCCCCGCTTCCATTCAGTGTTTTGTCGACAAAAAATCATTCGCTCAGGACCTGACCGTATCTCCGGAAACCGGCGCCAACATGGACTCCAATCGAGCCTCCGCCCGCGCCGCGGCCTTCAGACTGTCATCCAATTCCGCCCGCAACTGACTCAACCCCGAGGCGGCTGTTGGACTTGTCCCCAGATTCTGTATCGCCACCAGAGTGTTTCCCAGCTGTTTCACCGTCGCCTGAACTTCCTCAATCAACCGCTCACGCTGTTCCAAAATCGGCTGGCGCGCGTTCGGAGTCGTTAGTCGGACCGCGATCTGATGCAACTGTATCGTCTGCTCCAGAGAACGTGCCGAACGATCGTGCAATTCCCGCACCTGCGACAAGACTTCTGTCACGGTAAAGGAATTCGTCGCCAAATTCTCCCTCGCCAACTGTTCAAAGGATTCGCGAAGCGCCCTTAAGTCGCGAAGACTCGCCTCCGGACGTGGGTCCTTGTCGGAATTCGCCAAGCGTTTGTCCAGATCATCCAATGCCGATTCCCGGGCGGAGAGCGTCTCGTGCTGCAGTTCCTTCTGGATTGCCGCTCGGATTTCGGGGCCATTCAGCAGAAGGCGCGTTACAAACATCCCCGCAGCGCCCAACACACCTGCCAGCAGCGCAAACAAACCTAGTCCAGGACGCGAGTTCAACGCCCAACTCGCCAATCCGAGGCTGCTTCCCATCAGGAAGGGGGACATGACCAGGGGACTGCCCAGCAATCGGAGCAGAATCCGTCGGCGCAAGTGGGTGTCGTCAGACATCTCGGTGGATGAAACAGGAAAATCGACCCGGAGAGAATCGAGAATCGCGCAACATTCGTCGACCCAAACCCTCGTTGGAAAGAACGCGACCACCAGACCCCGTGCCCGCCGGTTCACCGCCGATAGGTACCCAGGCCTTCCGGTTGTCATACCTAGTGGATATTGGACCCTAATCATTCACGGGAACCTAGTCGGGTGTGCCAGTCGCGCCGCTTGCAAGTTCCGTCAGTATGGAACTTCACCCACGACAAACGCCACGGATTGGGCTTCGCCACCTGTGACCCTTGTCGCCGACACTTCCGCGCGCATCCGACCTCGGCTCAACCCGTTTCCTGACAAAAATTGAAGTACCGCATCGGCTCGAGCCTGTGCCAACTGTCGATTAGCTTCAGGATCCCCTTCCGAACGTGCCTGCCCAATCACGCGAAGGTAATAGCGGGGAAAGGATTCAAATCGCCGTACCAGCTCCGACAGAGCGCGCTCACCATCCAGGGTGAGGGTCGGGGATGCGCGACCAAAGCTGATGGGCTCAAGCTGCAATTGACCGACCGGTCTGAGGCGCTCCCATTGTTCCTGACTTAAAACTCCCAATTCCTTTTCACCCCGAACTTGCTCACTAGCCACATTGGTCAGGGATGGGTCATCGACCAAGTTCAAGCCACGACCCGGATGGAACTGGGCGCTGCGCATGGCAGACAGCGGTTTATCGCTGAATAGGGTATTATGGCGGCCAGGTAATGGATCAGCGTCCAGCGCACGGGTCTTCACCAGCACATTGAGAATATTACCCACAGAATCTTCGAGATTGGGAATGCCCCCGGCATCAATGCCCGTGGTCAGACCAAAGTGAGCGTAATTCTCGACGGTATTCTTCCATTGGATTCCCTGAACGACCTTTCGTGCCTGGGATTCATCCAAGCGATCGGCCCCCGTTTGACGTGCATCCTCCTGCACTAATTTGATCCAACCTTCGGGTCGTTGACTGTAAGCATAAGCCGCTCGTTGATGGGCTTCGACGACCGCTTGCACCAATTCCGGTCGGTCGCGCAAAAACTCGCGGCGCGCCACCAAAACGTCCAGGACGTAACCACGCAGCTTACTGCTGTCGATAAGCACCGACATTCCTGGCAACTCCAGGGCTCGGGAGACATAAGGCTCCCAGAGGACGTAGGCCTTTCGTTCGGACGAACCACGCCGACGGGCCGCCTCTAATACCGCCGCCGCACAATCCGCAGGCTCCAACCACTTGCTGGCAGCGCCGTTCAGCTGAAACTGCGCTAAAACCACTCGGGCGAAAAACTCACTCGGCGAATTGGGGGTGAGGACAAATCGGGCATCGGCTGTGTTCAGGTCCTCCAGGGATTTCACCACGTTGGTGTTCGCCACCAACGCATCGCCACCCTTTGTTTCATCAATGACCAACACAATCGTTCCCGGAAATTCCCCCAGCTTCGCCGAAGCGGTCACCAAGGAATCGATGGTAAAGACAGCCATCTGGATCTTGCCCTCTCGAAGTGCTTGGATGCGCCCCGAGTAATTGGCGCGATCATCCGTAATGCTCAACTTGATTTTGCGCGCCTTGAGATCGGCTCGCACCATCTCGGACCGAAGCACAGCGTAGCCACTGAATGAATCCGCAGCCACCGTAATCTCATCCTGATATTGACTCGCCGCACCGGTCTCCCGCGCCAACCGGTCCGACAAGCGAGGGTGAACCAAATAGCGATACCCCACCGCCAACAAGCCCAGAATCACCAGCCAAAGGAATGCCGCGACAAGGCAGCCTTTGGCACGACGTTCACTCGAAGAGGGTTCCGGCATGATCTCCGTTCAATATTTCAAGGTTTAGGCGGCCGTCCCGCTGGGTTGGTGAGTCCCGGGCGACCTTGGCGCACTCGACCCCCGATCGGCGTATTTTCCGCCTTGGACAACGCCTGGATCATGATCGCCGCTTTGTCCACAGGCAATCCCGCCAGCAGCGAAAAATCCGACGTGCGACTCGCATCCGTGGCTGTCGAGGCCACTTCGGCAAAAACTTCGGACAACGCCTGCTGGAGTGCTTTGGGATCGTTGGCCGGTCGATATGAATGAACCCGAGTCGCCAGGGTATGTCGACTGTTCATTGCCACACCGATCACATCCACCCGAATACCACGGGAAACCACTTCCGGCGTGAAGCGCTCAACCAGGTCGGCGTCTTGCGCTTCGCCATCGGTCACCACCAGCAACCGATAGGTGCCGTAACCAAATTGCTTTGCCCGCTCTTCCAAAAGCCGGTCAGCACCTTGTTTCAGGTAAGCTCCGAGTGGCGTTCCCCGGCTAGGGACCAATTGATCAATGGCTTTGTTGAGCACCTGGTCATTTCGGGGCCCAAGCGGAAACGCCCAGTCATTGGTCAGATTGGAAGCACTGAACACCAATAACCCTATTTGTGTTTCAGAAGGCACCTTGGCGATCACCTTCTTCAGCGCTTCCTTGGCAATCGTCATGCGATCCTTGCCGTCCTGGAACGGAGTCCGCATGGAACCACTGGCATCCAAAACAATGACGACACTGTCGATCAGGCCTTTGTCAGCATGGCTGTCAGCCCATATCCATGGGCGTCCAGTGAGCAGCATGAGCAACGCTGCGGCTATTCCGCGCAGTCGAGCCAACGCCGAGATCACTGAACGAGGACTCCGACGACGCGGGCATTTTGTGGATTCCATAGGCAATGTCGGCATAGCGGTCAGAAACGAATTAGCGAACTGTCATCCTGAGGCGGTACGAGGCACTCCGGCAAACAGAGCCTCAAACTCAATTCGATTACCGGGCTGAACTCATGAACCAACCTTCTAAAAATCAAAGTCCGTTTGTTTGGCGGCTTCCGCAGCCACTCGCACCAAACGAAACTCCACACGCATATTCTGCTTCGCCTGTTCCATATTGGCTGGTTTGGCGATAAATGGCTCGCGGATCCCAACACCCACCGGCTGGATTTGGCTGCGATCCATCATCAAGCCCTTGGATTTCGCGTAAGTGATGATCGAATCCCGTACAGCTTCCGAGCGCGCGCGGCTCAAGTTGAGAGCGGCCTGCATGGTCTCCCGTGGATTCAAGTCCGTGCCACCATCAAAGGCTCCTGTCTCAATGAGCTTGGTCAGAACTGCCGTGCTGGCGAGGTCAATCGGCTGGCCATTCAACGAATAGCTGTAGTTCCCGGTCGTGCCAGAGCGCTTGAGCACGCCCTTGGCCATACCCGCCTTGACCAAGTCCACCAGGGTCTTGGTGGGGTCCGCATGACCTCGAATCGCAATGACTGCATTGCCAAATTTGTCGGCCGCTTCCACGACCCGCTGATATTCCGCACCATATTGCTCGGAACTGAAGGTGTTCTGATTCGGTTCGAAATTAATGCTGAAACTTAAGATCGTTCGATCGTCCAGCCCCGCCCCAGCCGACAATCCCTCGATTTCTTCCCGAACCGCTTCCGCCCGGAAACGCTCGTTATCCCCGGTCTTGGTCTTGGTCAAGTAGTTGAGGAAAACCGGCGATTGATAATCCAATCCGCTCGGAAACAACCCGCGCCGTTCCCGCGTATACCCACGCGCTGTCGCCAAATCCAGCGCCGATTTGTGCAGGGACTCAAATCCACTGAGATTGTTGGCCTGGGTGAAAAGGGCCACATTCCCGGGATATCCCACCAAGGTCGCGTCCGACAAGAGACCCGAGGCATCTTCCAATGTGGGGATGGTTTGTTTGCCGTAGATATCCTGAGTCAGTTGAAGCAATTGACGAAACGCCGCCGACCCTTTGGTTTCTTGCTCCTTCCTCAAATCCAGGATTTCCTCACACGCCTTCAGGTAACCCGCCACAAACTTCGTCACCAACGGCTGGTTGGCATCGAAAAAATCTTTTCGGCAGACGTAAACATCCGCAATCGACCGGGAAAGCTCCGCAGTCGACACCAAAACCCGTGCCCCCTTCACCGTTCCTTCGGCGCCAGTTCCGGTCGCCCTCAAGCCACCTGTCAGACCCACCATGTCCGGCGTGATCGCAAAGGCCGCATCGATGTCGGAACGTTTTTTGAACAACTCAGCCGGGGTGTCGCTGGTACCTGTCAGATCCTTGGTCCAAACCACTTTGATGTCATCCCAGGAAAGTTTGGCAGATCTTAGCGCGTCATCCAACATACCCACATGCGGACCATGCTGTTGAAGGGCCACGGTCTTCCCCTTCAAATCCCCCAACGTTCGCAACGCCGCCCGTCCCACCAAATGGTCACCAGCAGACCAGGTCATCTGCAAAATCACGACTCCTTTGGTGCGAGGATCATTCCCCAACACTTCACTCGCCAAACCGACCATGTGCAGGGTGCCCCGCAGGAAGGGCGATTTGCCGCTGCGATAATCGCGAACCTGTTGGACAAAATCATCGCCAGCGGTCAACCGCAGATTGAGGCCTTGGCGGGCGAACAGTGACCCGGGTTTGGTAGTGAGTCCGCCATTGCCATAAAACGTGGCCATGTCGCCGCCCCACGTAATGTAGGGCACCGTCCAGGCTCCCCCGGCACTCACAGTACCCACCGCGCCCGCACCGACCGCTTCGGCAAAGGGTCGTTCCTGAGCTCCACCGCGTGCCAGTCCGAGACACACGATTGAAACAACCATGGCCGCCCAGCCGCGCCAAGAATTTCGAGTCGTCACTTCGGTAAAGAACCAGATTGGATAGAAAAGGTAACGCTTCATTTGAAGTCCCAAGAGGCTAGAGTATCACCGGCAAGTCCCTCATAGCTCAGGAATAGAGCTTCAGCAATGCGTTTTCCTCCCTCGCAACGAGGGGGGACGGCTCAGAGGCAACCCCTAAAGTCGACGCTAAACACCCACCCAAAATCGCACCCCACAGGCGAGGTGTTGGCGCACAGTGTGCCTTGGTTCCCCAAAAATCACTTGCAGTCGACAATGGGATCGCACAATTCGTTCAAAAAATCGGATTCCAAAACGACCCGGTTGCCTCCAATCGTTCCAGGCTCTAAGAGAAAGGCCACTGGTTGGATGGCTCTGTCGTCCAGCCCGATAACAGACGAAATCTGACTATGACACTGGCACTCTTTCCAATGGGTTTTGGATTCGATCCGATCTGGTTTCTATTTATGATTCCAGCGGGTCTCCTGGCGATGTGGGCTCAGCTAAAGTTGAAGTCCACCTATGGCCGTTATTCCCAGGTTGGCAACGCCCGTGGAGTTACCGGCGCGCAAGCTGCCCGCGTGATCCTGGACAGAAACGGACTATCCAACGTGAACATTCATGTGGTGCCCGGAGAATTGACGGACCATTACGATCCAGCCAAACGTGCCGTGTTCCTGTCCGAAGAAAACTTCTCCAGTTCCTCGCTGGCGGCCGTCGGTGTCGCCGCCCATGAGGTGGGCCATGCCATACAGCATCGCACCGCTTATCCACCGCTCCACCTTCGGATGGCGGTTGTAAAGTCCACGAACATCGCGTCGAACCTGGGCACTTGGTTGATCATGATCGGCCTCTTCATGACCGCCGCTCAGGAATCGCGGTTTGGATCGCAAATGCTGTGGCTCGGCATTGTGCTGTTCAGCTCCATGGCCCTGTTCCAGGCCATCACATTGCCCGTAGAATATGACGCCAGCCGCCGCGCCAAGGAGGAATTGTCACGGCTCGGTCTATTGACCCAGGAAGAGAACCGGCACGTCTCCAAGGTGCTGGGAGCCGCCGCATTGACCTATGTGGCTGCGTTGGCGAGCGCCCTCTCACAGTTGCTTTATTATATCATGATCGCCCGCCGACGGGATCGCGATTGATGCCGCCGTAGGGGCCCATACGGAGTCAATAGCCTCATCCATGGCTGAAGGTTAGACTCTCGACATCTAACAGCTTAAAGAATCGCTCTGACTGCTAGGCCGGAAGCTCTAGCTGTAACCTTGTGAAACGCACCTGGCTGCGGTGACACGGTGTGGCCAGACGAACGGTGTTACTACCTCAATGAGGTCTAGTCTGAACGTATGGCTTGTATAGCTTGCAGGATTCAGTTTAGACGACTCATAAAAACCCACTCGTACACCGGATTGATCGACACTTCGGAAACTCGCCATTCGACCACT
>SXGU01371332.1_pt1 | contig 12807 bp, 14 predicted proteins | sample 3174531 | NCBI WGS metagenome assembly SXGU01 (sample SAMN11356863, study PRJNA531348) | freshwater metagenome | isolation source: freshwater sample F1-140 | place: China: Fuxian Lake, Yuxi | collected 2017-12-25 | reverse complement strand
GTCGCTGGCCACCCAGACCGCCAAGGCCACCGAAGATATCGCGGCTCAGATCGCCTCGATCCAGGGCGCAACCCGGGAAGCGGTCGGCGCCATTGCCGGCGTCAGCAAGACGATCAAGGAGGTCAGCGAGATCTCCACGACGATCGCGGCGGCCGTAGAGCAGCAGGGTGCCGCAACGCAGGAGATTGCCCGCAACATCCAGGAAGCCGCGTCGGGTACACGCGAAGTGCAAACCAATGTCACCGAGGTCGCCAGCGCCGTCGCCGAGACCGGCACACGGGCCGGAGATGTGCTGACGGCTGCGGAAAGCCTGTCGAAGCAGTCCGTGGTGCTGGAGAGCGAGGTCAGCAAGTTCCTGGAGAAGGTCAAGGCCGCCTGACCGCCCGCTTCACGGCATCTGCAGCCGCCGATAGCCGATCACCACCGGCCCGTCGTTGCAGGCCGGCAGACCGGCACGCGCCTGCGCTGGCCGGATATAAGCCTCCCCTGACCGCCGCCGACCATCGTAAGGTGGTGCAGCGACGTCAAAGCGCAATCGGAAGCGACACGATTTCGACACGCCCGGGACCAAGGCAAGGCTTCAGAACGGGCGGACGATCACCAGGATGACGATGCCGATCATCAGCACGGTCGGCACCTCGTTCCACAGGCGGTAGAAGCGCGCCGGTCTTGTATTGCGGTCGGCGGCAAAATCCTTGCGCCACGTGGCCAGAAGGTGATGGACAATCACCAGACCTGCAACGAGCACCAGCTTGGCGATGAGCCAGGGCTGGCTCCAGCCCTGCACCCAGACCATCGGCAAGCCGAGCAGGAATACGGCGCCCTGCGCCGGGTTCATGATGCTGCGCAGCAGGCGTCGTTCCATGACCTTCAGCGTTTCCGACAGTTCCGATCCGGGAGCGGCGTCGCAGTGATAGACGAACAGCCGTGGCAGGTAGAGCAGCCCGGCCATCCAGGCGATCACCGCAATGACGTGCAGCGCCTTGATCCAGGAATACCAGTCGGTGATGAAATCGCTCATGCGGCCGCCACGATACAGCGGGTCGAGGAGCCACAAAGCTGCGGTCTGTCGGCGGGTTCGAGCGCCGCGCGCACCCGCTTCGCCAGGCCATCGATGAAGGCCGGATGCGTACCGACAGTCGGCACGCGCTCGTAGCGCGGCACGCCGAGCTTCAATGCCTCCTCGCGGTAGGTGATATCCAGCTCAACCAGCGTCTCGGAATGCTCGGAGACGAAGGCGATCGGCGCCACCACGAGCGGCACGCGGTCGGAACCGGCCCGGCGCAACTCGTCCTCGGTGTAGGGTTTCAGCCACTCGAGCGGTCCGACACGGCTCTGATACGAGATGCGCCAATCCAGGCCATCGATCGCCAGGCGATCCACGATCGCTGCCGCCGTAGCCTCGACATGCTTCTGGTAGGGATCGCCGCGGTCAACGACCCTCTGCGGCAGGCCGTGGGCGGTAAACAGCAAGCGCGGCCTGCCGGCTGCCGCCGCCCGTTCGTAGGCGGGCCGGACGAGGGTGGCGGACGCTTCGACAAAGCCCTCGTCGGAGGGATAGCAGCAGACCGTGCAGCTCCCGGTTCTCAGCCCCGCGTGACGGGCGCTGATCGACCATTGCTTCAGCGAGGAGGCTGTCGTGGTGGTGGAGAATTGCGGATAGAGAGGCAGCAGAACGATCTCGTCCGGCGCGAAGTTTTTCACCGCCGCCGCGGTCTCGTCGCTCAGCGGCTGCCAGTAGCGCATGGCGATGAAGACCTTCACCGTCCCGATATCCCCGAGCGCCTGCTCGAGAGAAACGGCCTGCGCCTTTGTATTGGGGAGGAGCGGCGAGCCACCGCCCAGCTGACGATAGATCTCCTGCGCCACCGGTGCGCGGCGCCAGGAAATCAGGCGGGCGAGCAGCCAGCGCAGGGGCTGGGGCAGCGAGATGATCGCCGGATCGTTGAACAGGTTGAACAGGAAGGGCTGGACCGCCTCGGGCCGGTCCGGGCCGCCGAGGTTGAACAGAACGACAGCCAGCCTTGTCATGCCGCGCGATGATGCCAGGCGCGAATCAGCGCGGCCAGCCGAGCGACGTTTTCAGGTGGGGTCTCGGGAACGATGCCGTGGCCCAGATTGAAGACGAACGGCCCGCGGCCGAGAGCGTTCAGGATGTGCAAGGTCGCGGCCTCCATGGCCTTGCCGCCGACGACCAGGAGAAGCGGATCCAGATTTCCCTGCACCGCCGAAACCGGCTGCAGCACCTTGGCGGCCCAGAGGGGAGGAACGCCGGCGTCCAGGCCCACGCATTCGACGCCCGTCTCCGTCGCATACTCGGCGTAGTGAACGCCTGCGCCCTTGGGAAAACCGATGATCGGCACGGCGGGGTGTCGTGACTGCACGCGCTCGACGATCTCGCGGACCGGCGCAATCGCCCATCTGGCGAACTCGCTATCCGACAGGACACCGGCCCAGGTATCGAAAAGCTGTACCGCTTCGGCACCTGCCTCGATCTGGGCGTTCAGGTAATGGCTGGTGGCATCGATCAGCAGATCCATCAGGTTCTGAAACAGGATCGGGTCGGCGAGGGCCAGCCGGCGGGTGGCCGCGAAGTCCCGGCTGCCGCGCCCTTCGACCATGTAACAGGCCACGGTCCAGGGCGCGCCGGCGAACCCGATCAGCGCCGTATCCAGGGGCAGGCTCCTGGCAACCCGGCGTACCGTCTCAAAGACCGGGGCGACGTTCGACAGCAGGCGATCGACGGCCCCCTGCAGGCGCATGACGTCGGCGCCGGTCCGTACCGGCTCCAGGACAGGGCCTTCCCCTTCCCGGAACTCCAGTTTGACCCCCAATCCGTAGGGCACCATCAGGATGTCGGAAAACAGGATCGCCGCGTCCATGGCAAAACGACGCAGCGGCTGCAACGTGACTTCGGTGGCGAGCTCCGGCGTCAGGCACAGGCGGATGAAATCCGGGGCCTTGGCCCGCAGCTCGCGATATTCCGGCAGGTATCGACCGGCCTGGCGCATGAGCCAGAAATTCGGCCGCGCCTGGACCTCGCCATGCAAGGCACGGATCATGGATTTGGCTTGAATGGCGGCGGGCTGGGACAAGACGGACCTTTCCTGGTCCTCCATCATACTTCCTAGATAGAATCTTTAAAGATGATGAGGATAGTGAATCCCTGTGAATCAGGAGAATTCCTGATTGGGCCGGGATTGTCCCGAATGAGCCGTTGCTCCTGTCCCGGACCTGTCGATCTGTGAGCCGAGCCGGGAGAACGAGCGAATGATGCAATGCTCTATGAGGCGGTCCCGGAATCGAAACCCGGGGATAACGGGGATGGGTCGCTGTCCGGAGCCTCTATCCACCGCTTTCACATGTGCGACCCCGCTTCATTCACGCCCGGACAACTAACCCCATTGGCCAAGGGGCAGCGGGGAGTGAATCGAAGCCTCTGGTATAACACCGGGCTTATTTCCCTTATTGTGAAGCTATCCACAGCCTGATTGACGCTGACGGTCCGTGAAGCACTTTCATCTGCATCTCATCTCTGACGCCACGGGTGAGACCATCAATGCCGTCGCACGGGCCTGCCTCGTCCAGTTCGAGGGTATGGAACCCATTGAACATACGTGGTCGATGGTCCGCAGCGAGCGTCAGCTCCACAAGGTGATGGATGGCATTGCCGCCAACCCGGGTCTGGTGCTGTTTACCCTGGTCGATGACCGGCTGCGGCAGATGCTCGAGGAAAAGTGCCGGTCGCTGAACGTGCCCTGCATATCGGTTCTCGATCCGGTTCTGGGGGCGCTGGGCGCGTTCCTGCACACCACCATGCGCCATATCCCGGGCCGTCAGCACGCGCTCGACAGCGAATATTTTGCCCGTATCGAGGCGATGAACTATGGCATGGCGCATGATGACGGACAGTCGACCCGTGATCTCGAAGCCGCCGATGTCGTGCTGATCGGCGTATCACGGACCTCGAAGACGCCAACCTGCCTCTACCTGGCGAATCGCGGCATCAAGGCCGCCAATATCCCGTTCGTCGCCGGGGTTCGCCTGCCCGATGAGGTCGAGAATCTCCGGGCCCCGCTGGTTGTCGGACTGACCTGCGACCCCACGGCCCTGGTCCAGGTCCGACGCAACCGGCTGCGCATGATCAACGACACCGAGGACACGTCGTACACGGACATCGACACCGTCAAGGCGGAGGTCACGGAGGCCCGCAAGCTGTTCAGCCGGCATGGCTGGCCGGTCCTCGACGTCTCGCGGCGGTCGATCGAGGAGACAGCGGCCGCCGTCATGCAGATGATCGCCGAGCGGCGCGAAAAGCCGCAGCAATCATGAGCGAGGTGATCCTTGCGTCCGGCAGCGCCATCCGCCGTACCCTTCTGGCCAACGCAGGCCTGCCGGTCACGGTCGACCCGGCGGATATCGACGAGGGTGAAATCAAGGACCGCATGAGAACGCAGAGCGCCCCGGCCCTGGCGACCGCGACGGAGCTCGCCGGCGCCAAAGCCCGGGCGGTCTCGCCGCGTCATCCGGGGAAACTGGTCATCGGTGCCGACCAGATCCTGGCGTTCGGGCAGCAATGGTTCGACAAGCCGAAGGATCATCAGGCGGCCATGCAGCAGCTTGAGCGCCTGGCCGGCCGCACTCATCAGCTGGTCAGCGCCGTGGCGGTGGTCAGGAACGGCGAGGAACTCTGGCGGACTGCCCAGGCGGTGACGCTGCATATGCGGCCGCTCAGCCGGAACTTCATCGAGACCTATCTCGATCAGGCGGGTGACGCGGTGCTCTCGTCGGTCGGCGCGTACCAGCTTGAAGGCCTGGGCGCGCAGCTTTTCACCGCCATCGAAGGCGACTACTTCACTGTTCTGGGCCTGCCGCTGCTCCCGCTCCTGGCGTTCCTGCGGCAGCAAGGCATCATGCCGGCATGAAGGTCGATATCCGGGGCACCACGCAGATCGCCGGCCTGATGGGCTGGCCGGTGAAGCATTCGCGCTCGCCGCGGCTGCACGGCTACTGGCTGGCCCTGCACGGGATCGATGGCGCCTATGTGCCGCTGCCGGTGGAGCCGGCAAAACTGGAAACCGCGCTGCGCGCCCTGCCCGCCCTTGGCTTCGTCGGAGCGAACGTCACCGTGCCGCACAAGGCGCCCGCTCTGTCCTTCGTCGATCGCGTCAATCCCGTCGCCCGGCGGGCGGGTGCGGTCAACACCGTGGTTGTCGCGGCCGACGGCACGCTCGAAGGGCGCAATACCGACGCGTTCGGCTTCCTCGCGGCCCTGCAGCAGGATGCTCCTTCCTGGCAGGCGGAACGGCCGGCCGTGGTCCTCGGGGCCGGGGGATCGGCACGGGCCGTGGTGGTGGCCCTGATCGATGCCGGCGTGACGGAGATCCGGATCGCCAACCGGACCCGGGGCAAGGCCGAGGCGCTGACAGATCTCGGTCCGGCCGTGCGGGTGATCGACTGGGAGAAGCGCGCCACGGCCCTCGACGGAGCCGGGCTGCTGGTCAACACGACGATCCTGGGCATGGGTAGCCAGCCGCCGCTGGATCTCGATCTCAAGGCCCTGCCGAAGGACGCGGTGGTCAACGATATCGTCTACAGCCCCCTGGAGACCGCGCTGCTGGCGCTGGCGCGCTCGCGCGGCAACCCCGTGGTCGACGGACTGGGGATGCTGCTCCACCAGGCACGGCCGGCGTTTCATGCCTTTTTCGGCATAGATCCGGCCGTGACCCCGGCGCTGCGCAGTCACGTGCTTGACGACTGAAGACAAGATGCGGATTCTTGGACTGACCGGGTCGATCGGCATGGGCAAGTCGACGGCCGCGCGTCTTCTGCGCCGCATGCGGGTCCCGGTCCATGATGCGGATGCCGCGGTGCACCGGCTGCTTGGTCCCGGCGGGGCCGCGGTCCGCGCCGTGGCGAAGGCCTTTCCCGGCGTGGTGCGCCATGGCGGGGTCGACCGGACGAAGCTGGGTGCGAAGGTCTTTGCGCCCCGCGGTCAGCAATCTCTGGCCCGGCTTGAAACCATCCTGCATCCGCTGGTCCGGCGCGACACGCAGCGGTGGCTGGCCACGCAGGCGCGGCGCCGAGCGCCCGTCGTCGTGCTCGATGTGCCCCTGCTCTACGAGCGCACGTTTCCTGCCAGCTACGATTCCGTCGTGGTCGTGTCTGCCTCCGCCACCCTGCAGCGCCAACGGGTTCTCAGCCGGCCGGCCATGACGCCGGCCAGGTTCGCCGACATCCTGCGCCGTCAGATGCCCGACCGGGAAAAGCGGCGGCTGGCGGCGGCGACGGTGATCAGCGCTCTGGGTTACCGTGTGACCGGAGTGGGGCTGCGGCGGGCGCTGCGTCAGCTCAGGCGCCGCGGCGCGTGGCGCCCGGGCTATCGCTAGCCGCAAACGGCTGGACGGATACGGCGAAGCTGGGCATAAGGATTCGCATGCGCGAGATCGTTCTCGATACGGAAACCACCGGCCTCGATCCGGATGCCGGCCACCGTCTGGTCGAGATCGCGGCGATCGAGCTGGTCAACCACCTGCCCACCGGCCGCAAGTTTCAGCGCTATCTGAAGCCGGACTGCGAGATGTCGCCGGAGGCGCAGGCGGTCCATGGCCTGACCCTGGCGTTCCTGGCCGACAAGCCGGTCTTCGCGGAGATCGTGGCCGAGCTTCTGGAATTCATGGGCGACTCCCGGCTTGTCATCCATAACGCCGAGTTCGACCTGAAATTTCTCAACGCCGAGCTCAAAGCGCTGGGTTTTCCTGCGGTACCGGGATCACGGGCGATCGATACGGTGCAGCTCGCCCGGCGCAAATTCCCCGGCGCCCCGGCCTCGCTGGATGCCCTCTGTCAGCGCTTCAGCATCGACAATGCGCACCGCACCCTGCACGGCGCGTTGCTCGATGCGGAGCTCCTGTCGGAGGTCTATCTCGAGCTGGTCGGCGGGCGCCAATCCCACCTCTCGCTCGAGGGAGAGGAAAGCGTGCCGGGTCTGCCGGTGGGGCCGGTGATCCGCGTCGACGTTCCGGTGCGAACCGGGCGCACGCCGCGCATCGATACGCCGAGCGAGGCCGAGCTGGCGGCTCACGCCGGCCTGCTGGTCAAGCTCAAGAATCCGATCTGGACGGCCTAGGCGGTCGTTGCCGCCGCCGCCGCTTGGCCGGCCTGCTGCTGGCGGTAAAGCTCCTGGAAATCCACCGGCGAGAGAAGCAGCGGCGGAAAGCCGCCGTCGCGCGTGGCGTTTGACAGGATGGCGCGCGCGAAGGGGAAAAGCTGACGCGGTACCTCGACCATCAGCAGGGGCTGCAGCAGTTCCTGGGCCACACCCGCCGGCGTGGTGACGATGCCGCCGTACGACAGATCGATGAGGAAAACCGCATCCTCGCCATGCTTGGCATCGGCATTGATGCTGAGAACCACTTCGTAGGCGGTGTCGCCCAGCTTGTTGACGTTGACGCCGACCCCGACCGAGACCTGCGGCTGCTGGCCCGCCATGCCAAAGACCTGCGGCGAGCGGGGATTCTCGAACGAGAAATCCTTCACGTACTGGGCGTTGATCGCGTAGGTCAGGGATTGAGGCGCCGCGGCGGCGGGATCGGACATGAATCGACTCCTGGAAGGGAACGCGGAAGATCGCCGCGGTCAGCGGTCCGTTAACACGGGCGGCGAACGGCGGCAACCAACAACGCGCTCAGGGGCTTAGCGGAAGCCGTACGATCTCGCCATTGGCCGGCGGACGCCCGGTTAGACAACGGATGAATCCCCAATGGGTTACCACCGCGATGTGGGAATAATCGGGTTGACCGCACATGGCGTCACGGAACGTGGCCCCCCGCGCGGCCAGGGCCTCCTCGGTTTCGGCCTGGCCGGTGGCCATATGATCGTGCCACCACGGGTCTTCCAGGTGATCGAAGCGATAACGCGGGAAGCGCCGCGCCAGCTCGGCCGGGGACGCGCCCACGTCGCAGTGAAAGGCGGCTCGCTCGCGCACGATGGGATCGATCGAGACCTCGACGCCCAGCCGGTCGGCAATGATGGTCGCTGTCTGCACGGCCCGCGTATAGGGGCTGCAGATCAGCCGGCGGACCTCGCCTTCGCCGCGTTCGCGCAGCTGGATCAGGCTGTCGGCGGCGGCCCGGGCCTGACGCTCGCCTTCCTCGGTCAGCACCGGATCGACGATGCCCGGGTCGACCCGGGTCACCGAAAACACCGCGTTGAACTGGGATTGGCCGTGTCGGATCAAGAACATAAAAAACCCGGAATCCGGCTGGCAAAGGCGGCGGGAGAGCCCTATTTTAAAGATCGGCGCCGGTTGAGTTATGCGTCGGCCGGTAAGGTTTGTCGAGCCGGCGGCGTGGTTTACTCAGTGGCTCCGGTAAGCGGGTAATATCTGGAAATGGGCGACGGCTTGGCCTTTTTCGACATCGTATTCTTCGCCCTGGTGGCGGGTTTCCTCATACTGCGTCTGCGCAGCGTGCTGGGCCGCCGCACCGGAAACGAGAACCGCGAGCGCTGGACGCCGCGGCTGCCGCAGCGCGCTCCGGCCAAGCCGGCCGCGGGTCCGGCAACCGACCGCCCGCTGCCCGACAATGTCACGCCGCTGCCCGGCCGCGAGCCTGCCGGCACCGGCGGGTCGCCGCTGGATGCCGCCCTCACCCAGATCCGCCTCGCCGATCCGTCCTTCGATCCGCCGCGTTTCGCCGAGGGAGCCAAGGCCGCGTTCGAGATGATCGTCACCGCGTTCGCCCAGGGCGACACGGGTACGCTGCGGCCCCTGCTGGCGGACGACGTCTACGAGAATTTCGCGGCGGCCATCAAAGGCCGGCAGGACGCCAAGCAGACGCTCGAGACGACCCTGATCGGCATCAAGGCTGCGGAGATCGTCGAGGCCCGGATGGAAGGGCGTACGGCGTTCGTGACGGTGAAATTCGTCTCCGAGCAGGTGAACGTGACGCGCAACGCGGCCGGCGAGGTGGTGGATGGCGATGCCAATCGCGTGGCCGCCGTCACCGATATCTGGACCTTCGCCCGCAACACCCGCGCCAGCGACCCGAACTGGGCGCTGGTCCAGACGTCTGAGTCCCAATAAGCCTGAATAGCAATCGCTGGCTGCTCGTCGCGCTGGCCCTGCTGCTGGCGCTGACGATAACCCTCGCGGCGCTGCTGGCGCAGGCGTGGAAGATCTTTGAGGCGCCCAAGCCGCCGCCCGCCCCCGATCGCCTCGCGCTGATCGCGTCCCGCTTCGCCGATCTGCCGGGCTGGGACGGCGATCGGCATGCCGATGCGCTGGTTGCCCTCAACCGCTCCTGCGCGCGCCTTTCCCGCCTGGCCGATACGGCGGCGGCCGGTCCCCAGGGCACCGGCGGCCTCGCCCGCGACTGGCGGGAGCCCTGCGCCGCGCTGGCTGTCCTGCAAGCGGGCGATCATGCCGCCGCGCGCGCCGCGCTGGAGCAGTGGTTCGTGCCTTACGCGGCGAGCAACAATGGCGACACGGCCGGCCTGTTCACCGGCTACTACGAGCCGGAGCTGCGGGGTTCGCGCACGCGCGGCGGCCGTTATGTCGTGCCGCTCTACGGCCGTCCGGCCGATCTGGTGACCGTCGATCTCGGCGCGTTCCGCGAGGAGCTGCGCGGCCAGCGCATCGCCGGGCGCGTCCAGGGCGGCGCCTTGCGGCCCTACGCCTCGCGCTCGGAGATCGAAACCGGCGCTCTGGCCAGGACGTTACGCGAGGGCGGCTTGCCGCTCGAGCTGCTCTGGGTCGACGACACGGTCGACGCATTCTTCCTGGAGATCCAGGGTTCCGGACGTGTCGTGCTCGACGATGGCGGCCTGCTGCGCGTCGGCTATGCGGCGCAGAACGGCCATCCCTACTATGCCATCGGCCGGGAGCTCGTGGCCCGCGGCGCGCTGACGCGCGAGCAGGTCTCCATGCAGTCGATCCGGGCCTGGCTGGTCGCCAATCCCGATCAGGCGCGCGAGGTCATGAACAAGAATCCGTCCTTCGTCTTTTTCCGGCCGCTGGCCGCGCCGTCGACGCCCGATGACGGGCCGCTCGGGGCGGAGGGCGTGCCGCTGACCCCCGGTCGCAGCCTGGCCGTCGATCGCGCGCATCTGGCGCTCGGCCTGCCCGTCTGGCTCGACGCCGAGGATCCGCTGGATGCCGGCCAGCGTCTGCGACGCCTGCTGGTGGCACAGGATACCGGCGGCGCCATACGCGGGCCGGTGCGGGGCGACGTCTTCTGGGGTTTCGGAGCCGACGCGGCCGAGCGCGCGGGACGCATGCGCTCGGCCGGCCGGTACTGGATCCTCCTGCCGCGCGATACGGCAGGCCGCATCCCGCGCTCCTAGTGCCGGTGCGGGCCGTGCCCGCCCCGCGACGGGCCGGCGCGGTTGAGCAGCGCGTCCGCTTCCTTCTTCTGCTCGTCGCTGAGCACGGCGTAGAGCGGCTTCGCCGCCTCGAGCACCTCGCCCATACGCGCGGCGGCTTCGCTCATCAGGGTCTGGCGCCGGGTGAGACGTTCGATGGCCGAAGCCGGCTGGTCGCGATTGGCCGCGCGACGCTGCGTCACCTGCTGGTCCATCGTCGCGGCGTGGCGCCGCAGCACATTGGCCAGCGCGTTCCACTGCGTTTCCTGGGCCGGCGTGATCTTCAGCGCCGTTTTGGCGTAGGCCAGCCGGGCTTCGATACGCTCGCCCGGCAGAGGCCGCGCGCGCTGGCTCTGCGTGTCCGGCGAGGCGCCCGGTGTCGCGGTCTGCGCGAATACCGGTGCCGTCGTGGCGAGACCGGCAGCGAGAACAACGGCTGACAGAGCAAGCTTATTCATGAATTCCTCTCTAGCATCATCAATGACCCCCACTGGCTGTTTACACGGGCGGCGGCGCCGGTTCCTGCTGCGGTCCGGGCGGATGACAGCGAATTAATCTTCGCCGGCGGCGCGGTACCCGCCCGCCGGTCTGCCCCTTGCCAGACGCGGCTTCGGGCTTCATTGTGACCCGCGTTCAGCGAGCGAAAGCAGTGTTCCCGTGAGCGATTCCACGTCCGCCAGGCCCCGCGTCGGCCTTTTCGTCACCTGTCTTGTCGATCTGTTCCGGCCCTCGGTCGGCTTCGCGGCGGTGAAACTCATCGAGGAGGCGGGCTGTCAGATCGAGGTCCCGGGCCTGCAGACCTGCTGCGGCCAGCCGGCCTACAATTCCGGCGACAAGGCCGACGCGGCCGCCGTCGCCAAACGCACCATCCTGCTCTTCGAAGGCTTCGACTATGTGGTCGCGCCCTCCGGCTCGTGCGGCGGCATGATCAAGGAGCACTATCCCGAGCTGCTGCAGGACGATCCGGCCTGGCACGCGCGGGCCAAGGCGCTGGCCGAGCGCACCTGGGAGCTGATGGCCTTCATCCACGACGTACGCGGCCTGCGGCGGGTCAACGCGCGCTATGACGGCGTGGTCACCTATCACGATTCCTGCTCGGGTCTGCGCGAGCTCGGGGTCAAGCGTCAGCCGCGCGCCCTGCTCGATTCGGTGCAGGGCCTGACCCTGAAGGAGCTGCCGGGCGCCGAGACCTGCTGCGGCTTCGGCGGCACGTTCTGCGTCAAGTATCCCGAGATCTCGGACAAGATGGTCGAGAGCAAGGCGGACGACATCCTGGCCACCGGCGCCGACACGCTGCTGGCCGGCGACATGGGCTGCCTGATGACCATGGCCGGCAAGCTCAAGCGGCTGCGCGCCGAACGCGGCGACCGGCCGACGCGTGTGCGCCACGTGGCGGAAATTCTCGCCGGCATGACAGCGGAGCCGCCGATCGGCGAGGCTGACAAGTAACGATGGAAAGCACCAGCCACGCCTTCAAGGACAACGCGCACCAGGCGCTCGGTGACCGGCACCTGCAGTCGGCGCTCGACAAGATGCGTGCCGGCTTTCCGCAGCGCCGGCTCGATGCGATCTCCAGGCTGCCGGAGTTCGAGGATCTGCGCGAGCAGGGCCGCGAGATCAAGAACCATGTGCTGGAGAATCTCGACTGGTACCTGGAGCGCTACGAGCGCAACGTGACGGCTTCCGGCGGGCACGTGCATTGGGCGCGCACACCCGAGGAGGCGCGCCAGATCATCCTGGGCCTGTGCCGCAAGCTGGGTGCGAAGACGGTCACCAAGGGCAAGACGATGATCGCCGAGGAGATCGGCCTCAACGATTTTCTCGAGGCCGAAGGCGTCATCCCGATCGAGACCGATCTCGGCGAGTACATCATCCAGCTGCGCCGCGAGCCGCCGTCGCACATCATCGCGCCGGCGATCCACCTGACCAAGGGCCAGGTCGAGAAGACCTTCCGCGAGGTCCACACCAGCCTGCCGCCCGATCGCAATCTCGAGGAGCCGCGTTCGCTGGTCGCCGAGGCACGCACCATGCTGCGCGACAAGTTCCTCAAGGCCGATGTCGGCATCACCGGCGCCAATTTCCTGATCGCCGAAACCGGGACGTCGGTCATCGTCACCAACGAAGGCAATGGCGACCTGACCCAACTGCTGCCCAGGGCGCATATCGTCGTCGCCAGCCTGGAGAAGATCGTACCCACGCTGGAGGACGCGGCGGCGCTGCTGCGTCTGCTCGCCCGCTCGGCCACCGGCCAGGACATGTCGGTCTACACGACCTTCTCCACCGGCCCGCGCCGGCCGGGCGATCCCGACGGCCCGGGCGAATACCACGTCGTGCTGCTCGACAACGGCCGCTCGGCGCTGCTGGGCAGCGAGTTCCAGGACATGCTGCGCTGCATCCGTTGCGGCGCCTGTAGGAATCACTGCCCGGTCTACGGGGCGGTGGGCG
>SXGU01273976.1_pt1 | contig 12807 bp, 12 predicted proteins | sample 3174531 | NCBI WGS metagenome assembly SXGU01 (sample SAMN11356863, study PRJNA531348) | freshwater metagenome | isolation source: freshwater sample F1-140 | place: China: Fuxian Lake, Yuxi | collected 2017-12-25 | reverse complement strand
TCTGAGACGCGAGTTTTACAAATTGCATAGTGCTGGCTCGTCGCAAACAGCGAGCTGGAGCGTCGCGCGCATGGCGGACTTATGGGCTCTAGAAGCTCAGATCAAAGATCAAACGCCGCAAGAACGCCTTCATGCGCGACGTGAGCTGGCTACGCCAATTGTCGATGAGCTATTCATGCGATGGGAAGAGGAGCTGACACGCATATCCGGCAAATCAAAACTCGCAGAAGCAATCCGATATGGTTTAAGCAGAAAATCCGAGTTCAAGCGTTTTTTGAATGATGGCCGCGTCGATATTGACAATAATAGCGTCGAGAGAGCGATCCGCCCACAAACCATCACCCGTAAAAACGCACTCTTTGCCGGGTCAGAAGCCGGGGGTCATGTCTGGGCGACAATCGCTTCGCTGCTTGCAACAGCGCGATTAAACGACATCAACCCAACCGCATGGCTTACGGTAACTCTTGAACGCATTGCTCAGGGCTGGCCTAATAAACAAATCGATGAATTACTACCCTGGAAGTTTAAAGAATCATAATGGGGCGCGTTGGACGCTTACTATTCATCTGCTTGTAGCTCCATTCCTTGTCCAAATGGATTATTGGGGCTCGATGGAGAATAGGGTGACCCGGCGCCAAAAGGATTGTTGATACTATCGGCTGAATATCTGCTCCCATATCGTCCATAGGGGTTGGATGTTGATTCAGGATCATAGGGGTTGGAGCTTAAGCGCCCGTGATAATTTCCATTTTGATCATATAATTTAGGTGCATTCGTTGCATAAGGATTATGACTCGATTGGTTGCTATACGGGCTGCCATAGGTGCCGTAAGGATTGTTGATGCTATTGGGACTATAAGGACTTCCGGCACCATAGGGGTTTGATGTTGAATTAGGAGCATATTGGTTGGCTGAATAGTTACCTAAGTTCTGTGCATAGAGGATTGGTGTAATCAATTGAGATAAGAAAATTAGAAATAGAACACGATACATAATCATTTTCCTATATTTCATGCTGATTAAAGAGGATATGTAACCTAAGTGCTCTTGAATTTCAAAAATAAAATAATGTCATTGGCTTTATGCGTATAGCTAAATAGAATTTATAGCTTCATAGCGTGAAGACAAAAGGTTTTTTAGTACATAACAAAATAAATGATAGCAGAGAAACCAATTCGCTATAGGTTGGGTTGAAATTTAATAAGGTTTAGGCAATAATTGAGTTTGTTTTTAGCTGCTAGAGAATATAGTGTTGTCTATAGAAACTACCTCAATGCAGCATGTGCTAAAGAGATATCTAGATGGCTAATTTAATACGTATTGAGATACAAGATCAGTTTGGACGGTGGCGCATTTATACTCGGGTAACGAACAACCCTACCAATATCAAGCAGGGTATGGAGACTGCGTTGCGCCAACAGCTTGCCCAAAAATCAAGGAAGGCTCGTGCAGTTGACGATAAAACTGGTGCGCTTGTTGATATTTTGCAGCGCTGATATTTAATTGATTTTTCGGTCGCGATATTTTGATCCGTCGCAATAACCTAAGGCAAATAGTTAAATTAGCAAGTTAAGCGTTTGGTGAGGTGTTTCATCGGTATTAAGCCGAAAACTGTTTGTAGCTCTATCCTAACAAACTGGTTGTTTACAATAAGCAATCATCAAAAGATTATTTTAAAGATAGTTTTATATAATATTCAACATGTTAGATAGCATAACTCGGGTCATTTCATCAGAATTGACGGAAATCTAGTTGGCCACTGAATGAGTATAACTTTGTGATTTATCGGTTGATATGGGTAGCTCGGTATATTACACTTAACATGTCCTTGCTGTTGCAATGCATATCAGGGAATTATCGTAATTGCGATTTGCAGTTTTGCACCTCGCGAAAAGCGGCAATTAGACAAAGGGGAGCCAAGTATGGCTGAACAAGAACGCACAAATCTTGAAGAGTTGCTTGCGGAAATCGCGGGTTCCAAGGCGGCGGCAGCTACCTCGCATTATTCCTACGTAATGGGTGTCTTTGAGAAGACGGAAGCTGAGGTTGACGCTACAGAGACTGAAAAGTCCGAGAAGTGCTAATCTAGAATTACAACAGCTAATATGACGGGGGTCTTATCCGGTGGATCAGGCCCCCGTTCCTATTTAGACTACTAGTGGTCTGAGGTAGGGGCTCTAGGAAGGTTGGTGAATAAGTAAATTAAAAATTTGAGAGGAATAAATGAGATCGGACGCTAGGATGCAAATTGACATAGTACCGAATAACTCCGCTGACATTTATCAAGAGCGCGTTAAAAAACTAGATAGTTGGTTACGAGAGAAGTTCAGAAATAAATGGGATAAATTACTTGTCGATAATTCGTTAAATTGTTTTCATGATCTGTCTAACTCTGAGCTTTCAAAATTTCATTTATTAGCTAACTATCTCATTCGAATATCGACAACATACGGGCATGATGAGGCTGAAAATCTTATAGGATTGATACAACCATTAGGCTACTATGGTATAGCTGAAATTCCAGGCATTATTGGACTATTTAACAATGAAGTTATTGAGAATGATTTACTAAAAATTCAACATCCATCCCTTCCTCCGGGTTCGGTGATGACATCAAAGCACGATCAAAATACAATATATCGCGAGGATCTCTCTGCTGCTGGGAAGATACTAAAGTTGGTGCCAGGACTTAAAGAAGAATCCCTTAAATATTTCGGGGCAATTTGCTTTGTTGAGTCCCCGAATTTGAAGCAGGCTGGTGAATGTATTTCTACATCAAGTAAGTATGTTCCAGGACTTATTTATTCTTCTGAGGTCCCTCCAATATTGCTTGCAGAATGCATAATACATGAATCGGCGCATCTTCAGCTATTTTATCTAGAGGCAGCAAATAATTTATATAACGATTATGAGTGCTCTATACAGACACCATTAAGACCAGATCTAAGGCCGCCAGCAGGTCTGCTTCATCAAATATTTGTGCTAATTAGGCTTCGAGAATTTTACAAAACACTTTCAATTAGTAAGTCGAGCCTTGTCGTAAAATCCATGCGACAGATCCATAAAAGATGTGGTGATATCGAATTGGAACTTGTAAGTGGACTGAGTGCGATAAGGGATAATCGATCAAGATATACTCGTTGTGGTAATGAAATAATTGATACAATGATTTGAAAAATGGATATGGAAGATAATAATCCAAATTTACGAGCAATAATATTAAAACTGGCATCTCCATGCAATTTATTATGTTCGTACTGTTATGAATATAATTCTGGGGACAGGTCTTGGGAAGCAAAGCCTAAAAAAATATCTGATGATTTAATAAATATCTTGTTTTTAAGAATAGCTGAGCATCTGAGGCAAACATCTGATGAACCTATAACACTTTTGCTGCATGGTGGTGAGCCATTGTTGGTTGGCTATAGTAGGCTGGAGTATTTATTGAAGGGCTTAAGAGATAGGTTTTGCTCAGAACAACTTGAAATCGTGATACAAACAAACGGGACACTTTTAACAAAAAAAATTGTATCTTTATTAAAGACGTATCGTGTCACCGTTGGTATTAGTATTGATGGCAATGAGGCGCACAATAGTCGGCGAGTAGATCGGCGAGGTATCCAGTCATGGGATCGTACGCTACGAGGGATTAATCTTATTAAACAGGATGCCCCAGAAATATTCGGAGGCATTTTAGCGGTAATGAACCTGGATGCTAGTGCAAGTGAAGTTGTGCGATCTCTGGGTGCAATACATCCGCCAAGTATTGATTTGCTGCAACCGTTCGCTAATTACAACAGTGATATAGAAGACTCAGAAGCTGAGCGTTTTGGTGCATGGTTTGTTAAGGCTATGAAAGAATGGTTAGAAAATAAAGAACTATTTGGAATTAAGGTACGTATATTTTCGGATGTTTTCCTTATAGCATCAGGACGAGAAACTACGAGTGATTGGTTTGGCGCTCCCCGGCCGAATTATCTGGTGATAGAAACAGATGGCTCCTATGCGCTTCTAGACAGTTTAAAGACAATTGGATTGGGGAGTGAGAAAATTAGAAATTATAATTCCTCCTTATCTGATACGACATTTCAGGAGGCATTAAATACCTCAAATAGAATGCTAGAGGCTCTTGGAGCTTTCAATCTGCCATCTGGTTGTAACCTATGTGAGTGGAAAAACGTTTGTAAAGGAGGCTATTTAGTAAGTAGATACTCTCATGAGAATATGTTTAATAATCCTTCAGTGTATTGCTCTGGAATCAAGAATATTCTTAGCTTTACGTCATCATTAATACAAAAAAAGGGCGATAGAAATGCCATCTAGTAAATTTGGCAAAGCAGCAGACTCGCTCTCGACTTTAATTATTAAAATTGCATCGCGCTGCAATATAGATTGTACATATTGCTATGAATACAATCGTGGTGATGAAAGCTGGAAGAGTCAGCCTAAACATTTGTCACTGAAAACAGCAGAGATGATCGGTCATCGAATAAAAGAGTTTTCGGATACCATAGGTCGAAAAGAATTTACAATAGTCTTTCATGGGGGCGAACCGTTATTAGTTGGAGTTACTTACCTACAGCAATTGATTGATACTCTACTAAACAGTGCTCGCGATGTTAATTTAAAGTTTGGCATGCAAACAAACGGGATCCTGATAGATCAGGAATATATTAAATTATTCCAAAAGAATAAAATATCTGTGGGCGTGAGTTTGGATGGCGATAAATTTGCTAATAGAAATCGGATTTACAAGAAAGGATACGAAACATTTGATAGGGTAGTCGAGGCAATCAGATTACTTAATGATGCAAAGTGTTTATCAGGTATTCAGGCTGTAATAGACTTGTGCAGTGAGCCTGCTGATGTTTTGAAATTTCTATCTGATTTTCATCCCCCATTGATAGAGCTAGCGCAGCCACTTGGTAGTTACGACAATCCCCCGCATGAAAATACCCCATCCTATACGCTCGGAGATTGGCTGGTTAAAGCCTATCAATTCTGGGAGCAAGAAGATTGCATGAGGGGGATAAATATTGCGGTCTTTGCAGAAGCTTTTAGATCTATGGTTCATGGGAAGGGAGGGTCCGACTGGTTTCCTGGTTTGCCGCCAAACTATATGATTATTGCGACTGACGGTTTTTATGAGGGTCTGGATGCTTTAAAAATTAATGGCGAGTATGGTCGAAAATTAAATTTACAAGTGAACAGCCACACAATCATAAATGCATTAGACCATGAATATATTTCATCGCGCGTTGGACCGGCATCTCTTCCCTCGTTGTGCTCTGCCTGCTCAATATCGGATTGGTGTTGTGGGGGTGCATATGCCAGTAGATATGGCAACAACAATGGTTTTAATAATAAATCAATATACTGTTCTGACATGAAAAAGCTCTTTGGACATCTAGGGAGAGCAGCTCTTAGTGCCGAGCTAGCTGTTGATGTAAGACAAAAAATAAATGCAAAGTTACAGCAACTACAAAAAGACTAAATACAGAAGTGAGGCGTTTAAGTGATACGATTTAGTTTAAATGAAATAGGAAACTTAAATATTTTATTTGATAAAGCACTTTTATTACGGCTGGAAGATGTATATTGTAACTATAAATTATTCCTCACAAAACTTGCTTCCAAAGGCATTATAAATCAAGAAAAAAATAAAGCGGCATTTTTATTTCGAGAGCCATGTGTCTCAACTTTGTTACATTTGACCGAAGGTGCAATCAGTAGGCCGGATGCCACTGATCTTATAAGGCGTATTAATGCCAATCGATTGGATGATCCGTTGCATTCAAGGAATATGATAGCTGTAAGGCAGGACGCTATCTACTTACCGAAAGATGAAAAAGGCAAAAATCAATTTCAGCCCCTTGATTTAACAGATAATGAAATTGGTGAATTAATAGCTGAATTTGAAGTTTTGAAAGATATATTTGGCCTGGATTGGTCTGAATTTATGTCCCCAGTAAATGTTATGACAATAATATCTGTTCCAGGGTATGACGACTTACCATATTTTTCGGGTAGTGGTAGTGATATTTTTGGTGCTATTCATCTGGCTAGGCCGGCTACTCAAGCTTCATATGCCGAAATGTTGACGCATGAAGCTGCTCATCATTGGTGTCACCTGATTGAGGATCTTGGAATGCTTTCTGAAGAGTGTTGGTCAGGAGATGTCTGGCCATCGCCTTGGCGGAATGAACCTCGTCCACTTGGTGGAGTTATTCATGGGTCGTTTGTTTTTGCAGCAGCTGCAGTAACACTATGTTCGTTGAAGATTCAGTATGATCGAGAAGAAAATAAAGAGTCAAAAATAGTAGAGACCAGAATAGCTTATTTACTCGCTCAAGTTGAAGAAGGTATCAGGATTTGTATTGACTCAGGTCTTATTGCGCAAAATGGCCAGATGCTGATAAACTCAGCATCTGAGGCTCTTCAGTATGTGTATCCTCACATAACAATTCGGGTTCTTGAGAGTGCAAGAGAGCTGCTAACTAGACGGATGAAAGCTAAATTTAATTTATGGCGGGATCAAAATATTACGTTCAATGCAGATAAATCAGTCATTAAATAAGCTTTTTGATTTAACAGCTTCATCAATGCAGTTGAAGCTAGATGTGTTAGATATTGTTACTGGTGTAAGACCAGCTGCTCGTATTATTCTTGAAAAGAATTCCGAAGTTCATCATTGCATACCTATATTATTAGAGCTTGATTTATCTATTCGTGTTGGTGGAACTTGTTTGATGAAAAAAAGTCCAACTAATTTTGTAGATCACTATGTGAACATAAATGATAATGAGACCCCAGAATTCGTAATATTGTACATATCAAAAGAGAAGAATCTCTCACATGAAGCAAGTGAAGCAGACGCGTTTGTCAGAGATGCTGATTTAGGAAAAATTTTGGGGTATCCTGATTGCTGCATTGAATTTGTTATCAAACGAGGGTCTGTCCCCTCTATCGAGGAAAGCTTCTCTCTTTATTCCTCTAATAGTTCATATAATCCATTATCTTGGCCTGTTGCTCATTTATTTGATGCTGGATTAGTTCCCCATTTTCCTTGTTCTATGCAATGCAAACGAACTCATTCTTTGACACAAGCTAGGCTAGTAGTCCTGCGAGATGAAATACAGGACTGCAGACATATTGATAAGATCATACACTTTAATTCCATTCTATATCCTAAGAAAATCCAACAAATTAATGATGGTTCTTATAAAAAGTCATTATCACACAAGCTATTGGCACCTATTGTCAATTTAAAAGAGTTAGTTGATGATATACAATAAGCTTATATCTCTGGGGGTTAAGACAGATCTAGCGATAGATATAGCCACTGTCTTATTTGGTGATAGACCTCTTGGTCTATTGCATATTAGTGTAGAGGAAACTGATAATTTACAAAATTATTTAAGTTCAGAGGGCGTCTGCTTTAGGAAATCTCGTAATTTAGCAAAAGTCTACGATAATGATAGTGGACAGTATATTTTATTCGATGTGAAAAGCTCGTCTGGGTATAATCATGATATTGATGAAATCTGGTTTTCTAAACGTAATATTGATCAAAATGATATGGAAGAATATATTCGAAACACTGGTTACTATCTCGGTTATCCAGAGTGCTGTGTTAGTTCATATTTGAGTAATAGTTTATTTTCCAAATCTTTTGACTCTTATATTGTAGCAAACAAAGCTCGTTCGTATTTGTTAAATAGATTTTCAATGCTATTTGATCAATCTAGATTAATGCTGGATTATCTACCATGTTCTTTAGGCTGTGGTAATTCTATATCTCTAGCAGAAAAATTGTTGCCAACAGTTAAGCGTGCATTGGGTGAATTCGAATTTCAATCGAGAATTGATAAGAATAGAAAATATTTTGGAGTTATGAATGGTGTATTATTGAAATTTGAAAGATTATATGTGGCTGGCAATCGGGCTCGTGCCAACATCACAGATATTAGAAAAAAAATAGATTATTCTTTTGCTCTGCATTTAGAGGATTTTGAAATCGGTATTTTAGTATTTGATTATAACTATTTAGAGGTTTCAAAATTAAAGGAATTGGAAATCGTTCATAACAATAAATCCTCTGTATTTTGCGTTAAGCCTATCTAGAAACTACCTTCTTTATTCTTGCCCGTTTTCTTAAATTTCACAGGTAATGAGGGAGTTTTCTTTGCTGAAAACATCCAGCGAACCGTTTTATCAGATGATTTATTAAGATTCATGGCATCGATGTGGACAATATTTTTATATCCTATCGAACGCAAGCAATTTAGAGTCCAGTTCAGTGGCAATGCACGCAGTGTGTGTATTTCTGAGTGTTTAGAGTATACTCCTGATTTTTCTTGTATAAAAAAATCATAATACAGTCTTCCAACTCTCGCTTTCACCGTCTGTCCTCGAATAATAATATAGGTATCTTCTAGATTTTCAACATGAACGTATCTTGGCCAATTATATTTGATATCATTCGGTGTAACAGTATCAAATATAAGAATTCCGTTGGAATCGAGTTTTTCATATGCCCTTATAAAAAATTTCTTAACGTCATTTAGAGAGGTTAAATGATTGAGTACATCAAATGTGCTAGTTATTAAATCAACTTTATTTTCGATATCAAAATTAGTTGCATCCGACATTGAAATGCTTTGCGGGTTTATTTTTTGACTGGCGCGGCTAACCATATCTTTTGATGGGTCGCATCCTAATGCATTCCATCCTTCAGCGCTAAGTTTCTCGATTAGCGTGCCGGTTCCACAACCGACGTCAAAACTTCGCCCAGGGTCTGGTTTATACCTTTTTATAAAACGAATGACTGGGTCAAAGTCTGGTGAAGGGAAACGGTCGTATGTTTTAACCGCAGGTCTTTGATATAGATCTGTATCTGGCGATAACGTATGTATGTTATTTGTCATTTATATTTTTGGCCTTTTCATTTCAGATATTTATTGTTCTCTGTATTTATCTTACGTCTATAATTACCCTTAAATTTATATTTACGTTTTAAATTATATTATCATCCAACAATGCTTTTTCTGATTTACTCATCGTTATCTGATATTTCAAAAGCTTCGAAAAATATGTTCCTTTTTTAACTAATTCGTCAAATGTCCCAGTTTCTACAATGCTTCCTTCGTTCATAACAATAATTTGGTCAGCGTTCTTAATGGTGGATAGACGGTGGGCGATTATAATAGCTGTTTTATCTTTTAGAGTCCTTTTCAGGGCCTCTTGTATTTCTCTTTCTGTGATTGAATCTATAGAGCTTGTTGGTTCGTCAAGAATAATTATAGGAGGGTTTTTAAGTAAAATTCGTGCGAGAGAAAGTCTTTGTCGTTCGCCGCCGGATAGTGGTGGTGCAATTTCGACTGCGCCCGAAGGATGTATGCGTGACTCATACTTTTCATATACTTCGTAAATAGAGGCTAATCTCATGGCATTTTCAATTTCTGACCATGATTTTGTTTCTGATCCGAATTTTACATTATCTTCGAAAGATCGCTCGAGCACAGATGGATCTTGAAACATAATGCCAATGTTTGCCCTAAGTGTTGATGTCGGTATTTCAGAAATTGGAATTTCATCTATTGATATTTTTCCAGAAGAAGGTTCGTAAAATTTACATAAAATATTTGATAATGTAGTTTTGCCACTTCCACTCTTTCCGACAATTGCAGTTATGGTTCTCGGTCTAGCTCTAAAAGAAATCTTTCTTAGCGCTATAGTCCCATCCGGATATTCAAATGAAACATTATCAAATATAATATCACCGCTTAATCTGATTGGATCTTTTGATCCATTTGATACATCATTCAAATTAGTATCAACATCAAGTATATTAAACAAATTTTCAATTTTCTGTTTTTGTTGTATAGCCGTACTGATAAATATGCTTACAGAGTCTAATCTTCCCATCATTATTTGAGCGATAGCGCTGAAACTAACTATTTCTCCTATTGTAGCTTGCTGATTATGGTTAAGCCAGATTCCTATAGCAAATATGAGTATCATAGCCCCCATTGATGCTCCTCGATTGGTCATAACTATAAAAGACCAAAATTTTAACAGAGGGCCTTGAATATCCATGAACGCTGACATTCTTCTTTTTATCTGAAGCATCTCACTGTTTGTATGGTCAAACGCTTGGACAAGCTTAACATTTGTCAGTAGATCTGAAACACGATCCATTATTAAACTATTCTTTCGGTCGGCAGAAATCTGTAGTCTCTCAGCTTTTAGTAGAGAAAGCGCGAATGCGTAATAGGTAAAGAAAACTGTTAAAATTAGCGGTATTGCAAGTCTCCAATTCATTATTATTGTTATTGGGCTGAGAATTACCAATAGAATTAAAGAAGCGCAGTTTTCTCTAAAAAATGAAAACCAAAGGTTCCACAGGATCAAGGATCCCTCTAAGAGAGTATGATAAACCTTATTGGATGGGTTCTGTTCATAGTATGTGATTGGTAGCTGGAGGGCATGATTTGTAAAATCATATATAGTAGCTAACCGTCGCCTCTGAGATAGTTGATCTGAGTGAAGAATTATCTTCACACCCATGTATATGGTTATAATTCCTAGTATTGACCATAAAGCGAACATGACAGTGAAATATTTATAATTAATATTAATCGCTCCCCCATCCGGAGATATTATGTCTATAATTTTACCCAATAAAAGCGGTTCAATTAGAGAAAGTATAGCTATTCCCGCATTTGCAAGAACTAATAATAATGCTAGTTTGTGCTCGGGCTCGAGCATCAATATTACTCTTTTATATACATTTCTAAAGGTCATTATCATTCAGTTCAAGCAAATGAAATATTAATTATCTGTTTTATCAAGATATTCTCCAATTAGTCAATAATTAAGTCGTCTTTATATTTTCGGGTATGAACGGCTTTCTCAAACGTGGTTATTTACTTAGATGAATTCTGAATAAATATCATTTAATAATCGAGAATTGTAGCTTACTATTTAATGAATTTATGCACTTAGATATGTAGAAAAAATTACCGCATGGATCCAGTATATTTTATTTTGGGATGTTTGCGTAGGAATTCGCAATCACAATTCTTTATTAGTATGCAGGAGGTGTTCTATGAAAAAATACTACCATTAGACCAGTCTTAGAATTCTCTGTCTTTAGTCCATTCCCGTGATTGTAATTTAGTATTTTGCCGGGTTGGGCAGTATTTAGAGTATAATTACTAGGAGGAAGATAAGTATCAATACTGCACAGCCTTTTTAAACAGAGGCTCTAAGATTTCATAAGCGTCTCGATAGGACCATAGGCAATATCTTACTAATTGGCTTTCAGTTATGAAATCTGAGAAGCGAGCTATATTTTCCGCCGCCAGTCAGTCATCTCGCGCAGTTGACTTTCTCCTTGATGATAAAGGGTCATGAGACCCTATAATTTCGTTTACAAGCTCTTAAAATTCAGTAAAATCCACCTTGCGCAAAGGAGGAGGAGGAGGCGAGCGCATTCCCTTAAATTATTAATTTGGACTGCGTCTTCATGATCCTACTTAGTCTCTTTACTGCACTCGCTGCTGCGTTTGTTTTTCTACGGCTTTTGCTTAGCCTTGCCACGATTGCTCTGCCAGTATGGATAGCGTTGTCTATCTTTATTTTCACATTTAAATCATGCGACAACATTCTCATCGCTGGTTTCATTGGCTTTACTCTAGGCGGCCTCGCCTATGTTGCCGGGCTTCTTGCATATGCCAGAGCCCCATCAATTATGCTTTCAAGAATAGTCTGCTTTATTTTCGCGATTCCGGCAGGCGTCGCGGGCTATCATCTTGGACTTGGATTGAGCAATCTTATATTCATCTCAAGCCCACTTGAGAACATTTTCTCATGCGGTGTCGGAATTTTTATTATCATTTCTTACTGGCTTAAAATCTCGGCATTGGGCCAGCAGCCTCTAGGCGCTCTAGCCAATACAGATCGTAATAATCACTTATCTGTTCTTTACTATGATAATATCGAGATAATCAATAAAGTTTCATCAAACCGTTATTTCATTCGTGAGCGCAAATATTTGTCAGCGACCGCAGCGGAAAATTCTTCAGGATCTCAGCATAACTCTTAGATTTCGATGGTCTTAGGCCCAGCATATAGAGATTTCTGTACTAGATTGAACGACGAGTGGAATTCATCAGCGAGTTTCTAGGGCAATGAATTATTTTTAGTAGTTCGTAATTTCAGCAAGTATATCTCCCTGTCTGCTCTAACCCCGTATTGTCACAATTAGCTCCGTTAAATCATTTCATCTAGCCATCTCCAGAGCTCCCTCTTGATGGATTTACTTAGCCGAAGCACGGCTTTGCCTCTCTCGTCCAACTACAAGGCGAGACTAAGACTTTCTTCCCCTGGCTGCGCCATTCCGCGCGAAGCAAGAAAGACTTCGCTTACGCCTCCTCCGTTTCACTTCGGTCTCGAATGAGATGCAGTAACGATTAGGCTTCGTCCTTTTAACAAATCATCGAAGCCGCAATAGATGTGGTTTTGATGTAAATCTTAAAGGAGAAAAATCATGACAATTATCGGTTCATTCAAAAAATCAGGCACGGAATATGTTGGTGAAATCTCAACACTCAACCTGCAGACAAAAAATATCAGGATTGTCCCTGAAGAAAACCGCACCAATGAGATTACACCCACACATCGTGTTTTTCTCGGTAAGTCAGAAATCGGCGCCGGTTGGACCAAGGGTAATCCCCCCATTTTTAATGGGGCATATTTGTAGAATCTAGGCTGCCATTTTTAGTTTTTGTGCGGGCGTAATCC
>SXGU01178091.1_pt1 | contig 12808 bp, 11 predicted proteins | sample 3174531 | NCBI WGS metagenome assembly SXGU01 (sample SAMN11356863, study PRJNA531348) | freshwater metagenome | isolation source: freshwater sample F1-140 | place: China: Fuxian Lake, Yuxi | collected 2017-12-25 | reverse complement strand
GGGAAGGGCAGCAAGTTGCCGTCACATCAGGCAACTCGGCTATCAGGCGAAGAGATCACCTGAGCGGCCCGTGATCGTCAGGTCGGAGGGGACTTCAGCCAACGTGACGCGTCGTCCGCCTTGGAGAGAAGACCACACGATGGCGAACAACAGGTCGCACCCGAGCGCGATTTCCTCCGGCGTGATTCCGACCGGACATTGGCCTCGCACGGCTGCGGCCAGCTCCGCGAAGGCGCGTTGCGTCCCGCTCAGGCTTGCGTCTGGCTGCCAGCACTTGTGAACGAGCGGGTAGGCGGCATCAGCCGTAGTTTTGTGGTTCGACTCCAGCCAAGAGCCGTCCGCACCGACTGTAAGCGTGCCGTGCTCGCCCGCGAGATGCGTGTGCAGGCCACCGGCGCTGGTGAGCGTCGCGCGCACGCCGTTGGAGAACTGGATGAAGGCGCTCTCCACCTTGGGGTCAGCGTCCACGATGTGGCCGGTGATGGCTTCCGGTGGAATGGCGCAGGTGGCTTGGACGAACTCGATCTTAGTTGCGTCGCTGAAGAAGACAGCGAGGTCCACGGAGTGAGGATGTGTCCAGAGCAGCGCGCTGCGGCCGAACTCCAACGTGATTTGCTGGAGCGCACCGAAGCTGCCTTCTGTGAGCAGCAGCTTGGCCTCGCGATACGCGTCCATGTAGCGGCGCGTGGTGCCGTAGCTGAACTTCACGTCGTGCCTCGCGATTGCGCTCAGAGCGCGCTGGCACTCGGCACGCGAACGGCCCAGCGGCTTCTCGGCGTGGATGCCGCGCACTCCATGAGCCGCTGCGAATTCGATGATGTCACAGCGCCCGTCGGTGCGCGTGGCGATGGAGAGCAGGTCAGGGCGGACTTCCTCGATGAGCTTGCGGTAGTCGCTGAGCCATTGAGGAGTGCCAAACTCTTTTGCGGTCGCCTCGGCTCGTGCCGCGTCCTTGTCGCAGACGGCAACCAACTCAAGTCCCGGTGTCGTGGTGATGGCCTCGGCGTGGTTGAGCGGGAGCCAGCCGGGAGGGCAGGCCGCGCGCACATATGCCGGCGTGTATGCGCCGATGCGCCCGCAACCGACGAGCGCCACGCGCAGTTTGTCCGGAGCGGCGCTCATTCCTTCACTTCCATTGGAGCACGCTGGTCAGCCCGTGACCGGTGCGGTGCGCGAGCTGTTCGTAGATCTCCGGGAGCCTTTCCCACGGGTGAACCGCGCCGATGAGCCGGCGGGCCGGAAGTTTTCCGGCGACGATTTGGTGGAGGAGAAACTCGCAGTTGCGCTTCACGGTGAAGCGCAGGTCGTGCGCCGACACATCCAAGTCCGGCGACTGGCCGCAGGCGTGGATGGTCAACTGCCGGTCGTAGAAAAACTGCGAGTCCAGCGGGTTGAAAGGCGGCGCGGGCTGCGTGCGGCCGGGGAAGCCCAGCACGCAAATCGTCCCGCCCTTGCGCGCCAGACGCAGCGCGAGCGCCCAGTCTTCCCAGCGGTTCGACGTGGTGACGACGAGGTCCAGTCCCGCGCCGCCGGCCTTTGCGGTGACGGCCTTGGGCGTGTCGGTCAAGTCCTTCGGCCAGGCGTCCAGCGCGCCAAGGTCGAGCGCGAGGTTGCGGCCGTCCACCTGGTCGGAGAAGGCGTGGACGTTGCCGCCGAAGCTCACGGCTTGCGCGACCGTCCCGAGGCCGATCGTTCCCAGGCCGATGATGCCGATGTGGTGTCCGGCTGTGAAGCCGCCGCGCAACAGCGCGCTGTAACCGAGGTGGAAAAGGTAGGTGACCGACGCCGGGACGGGTGCGGTGCCCACGGGCAGAGTGACGATGACCTCGTCCTCACGGCAGGTGAACGCGCTGCGATGCGACTGGAAGGTGAGGATGCGTGTCCCGGGCTTGAAACGCGTCACGTCCCGCCCACAAGCGACGACCTCGGCGACATTGCAATAGCCGACGAGGCGCGGATAGATGGGGCCGGGCCGCAGCGGTGGATCGCCGCGCCACGCGGCCACCTCGGTGCCGGAGGAGAGTGCGGAGCAGACCGTCTCGGCGAGGAGTTCGTTATCCTTTAGCGCGCTCCCGGTCAGCGGCTGTTCACGGAAGACCAACTGGCGCGGGCCGGTCAGTTCGGCGATGCGGCTGGTGAGGGTCACACTCATTTCGCTGCGGGAGTTTCCAACTGGCTTGCGTGGATGCGGGCGCGTATCTCGGCCACGTCCGCCGGGCGGATGGACTTGCTGTAGGCAAAGCTCTTCACGGCGTATTTCTGCGGCCGCAGCATGCGCTTGAGGGGGAGGAATGGGTTGAAGTGATACGGCAGGCCGACGGACTGAAGGCTCTTCAACTTCAGGCCGCGACGCTTATCGTCTGCCGTGAGCTTGGTCCAGTCGGGTTCTGGCGCGGCTTTCACGGCGTCGGCGATCATGCCGGCAAGTGTGCGGCAGGACTGGCCGTCGGTGCGGTCACACCATTTCTTCAAGTGCGCCACTCGCGTGGCGGGGAGTTTCGACGGGTCAAACTCGCGCAGGAGCTTTCGCACGAGCGGAACGAGCGCCTTTGGCTCGCCGCACAACTCGTTCGCCGCGCCGTGGTCGTGGTGAAACCAGAGCGGATACTTCTCGAAGGTCAGCTCGACGGTCGGCTTGCCGGCCATCCACGCCTCGAGCGCGGTGGTGCAGGTCTCGCAGGAGATTTCCAGGTCGCAGTCGAGGATCTGCGTCGTGATGTTGGTGACGAGGTCGAGGTGGACGTGGCGCTTGCGCTGCGCATCCAGCTTGCCGAACCACGCGTGATGGAGCGACTGCTCCTCGTTCGGGTGCGGGCGCAGGATGATGTCGAACTCGTCTGCCGCGACCAGTTCATCCAGAAACTCGAAGGCCCGCGCCCGCGCGCGGTGCTGCGCGCCGATGGCCGTCCAGTAATCGCGGTGCAGCGGGATGCGATCCTTCCACGCGGCGAAGAACTTGTCTCCCTCCTCCTTCGGCAGGTCTTGGAAGCGTGCGCAGACGAAATTCGTGCAGACCAAAACCCTTGGCCGTTCGCGCTTCTCAGATGGGTCGCGCCGGTAGAAGACGCGCGACCACGGCTCTTTGTAGAAGTCGAAGCGTGGCACGCCGATGACCTCAATGCGCGTGGTCTTGTCGAAGCCCTCCGCTCGGAGCGCCTGCGCGTGCGGCTCGTTCCAGCAGAAGTAGTAGTCAATGTGCGCGTTGTTGTGGAAGCGGCCCGCGTTGTATTTCATCTCGCCCTCGTCGTAGAGGATGCCCTCGTTCAAGAGCACGGCGGTGCGGACGCCCATCTGGCCGAGCCGCTGGGAATATTTTTCCAGATGGCTCGCGAGAATGTGGTTGAAGACGATCAGGTGCGGACGATGCGCTGCGAGCACGCCGCGATACGCCTCCAGCGGTTCGAGGTGACATTGCAGGCCCAGCTCTTCCAACTGGTGCGCGATGAGCGCGGCCACCGGCAGGTCGCGGCGGCGGTTGTCCACGAGAAGCACCACGCGCTTGGCTGCGGACTTGGCCTTGCTCATTTCAACTGGGAGATGTTCGCGATGACCTTCTCCACGGCGAGCGCCACGTCCTCGACATCGGCGCGCGACAGGTGCGCGTGGATGAGCGGCGTGTAGAAAAGGCGGCTGAAGTGCATCAACTCGGTGGTCGGGCAGAGGCCGCGCGCGTAGCTGACCTCGCCGGAATAGCTGCGACAGGTCGGGCCGCAGTTCATCACGCGCTGCTGGTAAATGGGCTGCAAGTAAAGCGGCTCAACGTAACCGCCGGCCAACGGCACGCCCTCGGCCTTCACGGCTTCGAGGAACTTCGCGCGCGGCACGCCGAAGGCTGCCTCGTCGTATTGCGTGGCGAAGACGTAATAGACATGGCGGCAGTCGGGCTGACAGGTCGCGGGCTGGAGGCCGGGGATATTGCCCCAGCGCTCTTGAAGGATGCCGGCATACTCGATGCGCGGCGCGGTGAGCGCTTCGAGCTTCTTCAACTGCTCGCTGGCGATGGCCGCGTGCAACTCGGTCATGCGGTAGTTGAAACCGATGAGGCCGATGTTCCGCTCGTCGCCCTGCGCCTTCACCACGGTCTCGGCGTGGTTGCGGATGAGCCTGAGCCGATCGGCGAGATGGTCGTCGTTCGTCACCGCTACGCCGCCTTCTCCACAGTGAATCGTCTTGTGGTAGTTCAGGCTGAAGATGCCGATGTCGCCGAGCGAGCCAGCCCAGTGGCTCTTGTATTTGCCGCCGGGGATTTGCGCCGCGTCCTCGATGAGGCCGAGCTTGTGTTCCTTCGCGATGGCGCGCAGCTCGTCCCACTCCGCCGGATGGCCGAAGATGTCCACCGCGAGAATCGCCTTCGTGCGCGGCGTGATGCGCTCGCGGACGCTCGCGGGCGACAGGCAGTAGCTGACGGGATCAATGTCCGCGAAGACCGGCGTCGCGCCATAGACGAGCGGCGCGATGGCGGAGGCGGACATGGTGTAGGGCGACACGATGACCTCGTCGCCCGGTCCGACGCCCAGCGCACCGATGGCGGCGAAGAGGCCGGACGTGTTCGAGTTGATCGTGACGGCGTGCTTCACGCCGAAATAGTCCGCCCACTCGCGCTCCAGCCCGCGCACGCGCGGTCCGCCGTTGAAGTAGTCACCCCAAACACCGACGAACTCCGACAACACGCCGGTCTCCATCACCTCGGCGACGGCGCGCTTTTCCTCCGCGCCGATGGTGTTGCAGTGCGCGAAGGGCTTCGTGCGCACCGGCTGTCCGCCGAGCAATGCCAGTTTGGTCTTCTCAAGAATTGCAGCCATGGGATTCCAGCAACAACCGCATCACACGCTCCGCCGCGCCGGACGGGCGGGGCAGCGAGCGCAGCAATTCTTTCCTGCTCCGGCGGCGACTGTCATCAAAGATTTCCTCCGCCAGCGCGGGCCCGAGCGCGTCGCGTGCCGTGACCGCGCGGCTCCAGCCGAGACGGTTGCTCGGCAGCGGATCGGGACGGAGCAAGCCGGGCTGGTAGCTGATGACTGGCTTGCCGAGCAGGCACGCTTCGAGCAGCAGGTTGGAATTCATGCCGAGCACGAAGTCGCTGGCGGCGACCAGTTCGCGGTAATCGCCGAGCGAGTCGTCCACGACGCGGATGGAGAGCGAAGCGGCCTTCGGCAAGGTCAGTTCATCCGTCTCGCGCGGGTGGCGCTTCACGAGCAACACCGCTTTCTGGCCATGTGCTCGCAAGGTGGCGTCCAGCGCCGCGCTCAAGTCAGCGAGCACCAGATGCTCATCGAAGCCCCAGCTCGCGCCGTCGGCCATCTGAGAAATGGGCTGGGAGGCGAAGAGGAAGATCGGTGTGACAGCCGGTGCCTTTCTTGCGTCCGAATCCCCCTCACCCGCCCTTCGGGCACCCTCTCCCCCAGTGGGGGAGAGGGATGGGGTGAGGGGGACTTCGAATGCCTGAAGGATTCGTTCGCGTGCGGTGGTTTGTGCCTCAACCGAACAAAACCGCTCCAACTCATCGAAGCTGGGATGACCAGTGACGGCTAGCCGCTCCGTCGGAAATCCTTCACCAAGCATCTCGCGCTTTGCGGACTCATCCATCACGGCGATGGCGTCCGGCAGCACGAACTCGCCGTGCCGGTTGAGGAAGCGCACGCGGTAGTTCACCCAACTGTCCAGCACGCTCGCGCTGCGAATGCCGGCTTGGCGCGCGACGGCGATGGCTTCCAACTCCCACTGCTCAGGCTGCCAACTCGTGCCGAGTAGCAGGCGATCGCAGGAAGGCACGGCAGCGACATTCACTGGCGAAACCGGCCAGCCTTCGCGCCGCCAAATCTCCACGGCGGCGGCGTAGGCTTGGACTTGCAGCGTGATGCCCGGCTGTGCAGCTAGCCGCTTCAGCACCGGCGAGAGCGTTCGCGCCCCGCCTGCATCGCCTGCGAGTGCCAGCACTTTCATGCCAAAAGCTTCTCAGTCTGGCGCAGCACGGCCAGACCGTCCTCGCCAGAGCAGAGCAGGGGATCGCCGCGCTCGATGTGGCGCACGAGGTTGTCCACGGCGTTGGAGAGGCTGTCCTTCAGCGGAGAGGAAAACAGCTTCGCGTGGTCGCGTCTCGGCGTCTCGACGTAGTTGGTGTAGCCCTTGAACATCGCCGACTGCTTGGTGAAGAAACGCCACTGAGCGCCGCCGAGGGCGAACTGCCAGCGGCTCTTCTCACACAGGAAATCACCCTCGAACACGGTGGCGACGGATTCGGGGAAGCACGTCAGCACCGCGCGACCACCCCACGGGTAGCGCAGCTCGGCGTCGAAGGCGCGCTGGCCGTCCGGTTCGCGCGTGGTCGAGGTGACGCGCAGCGTCGCCGGCTCGCCAAACCAGAAGCGCAGCAGGTCGAGCGCGTGGCTGCCGTTGTGGACGAGGCCCTTGCCGTAGGTGAAGCGCGCGAGCACCAGCTTGCCATGCTTGCCCGCGCGGAGTTCGTCGCGGATTTGCTGGAAGGCAGGCGAGAGGCGGCGGAGGTAGTTCACTCCGAGCGCGACTTTGTGCCGGCGGCAGAGACGGACCAGTTCGGCGGCTTCGCTGGACTTCAGGGCGAGCGGCTTCTCGACGAGCAGCGCGCGGAGGCCGCCTTGCTTCACAAGGTCGCGGGCAAGCGGGAAGTGCGTTTCGTCCGGCGTGCAGAGGCTGACGAGGTCGGGCTGGAATTCGCGCACGGCGGGGAGCGGGTCGGTGGCGGAGGGGACGTGCCAGAGGCGGCCGGCGGCGCGGGCCTTGCGGGCGTCGGCGTCGACGACGGCGACGAGTTCGGTGCGCGGGTGGCGGGCGTAGGCTTCCGCGTGCGAGTGGATGCCGGCCAGCGTGGCGAGCCGGCCGAACTCGCTGCCGATGCGGCCACAACCGACGACGAGGGCGCGGAGTTTGGGCATGTGATGTAGCGGCGGTCTGTGACCGCTAGCACGGCGCTCACAGAGCGCCGCTACAGTTGGGTCATTTTGCGCACTTGTATTCTCCGGCGGCGAGCTTGCGTTTCACGGCGGCGAGCAGGTCGTCGGGGATGGGCTTGAAGGCCTCGCCGGGCGGTTGGGGCGGGAGCTTGGCGGGAGACAAGTCGTTCGCAAAGACGGCTTGCACGGCCTCGGCAGCGGTCTTGAGGGCGAGGCGGTAGAGCGCGACGCGGACGGCGGGGTAGTCCATGCCCTTGCGGATGGGCAGCTCGCGCGGGAACAGGATCGGGCCACTGTCCAGGCCCTCGTCCATGAAGTGCGCGGTGACGCCGACGGGTTCGTCGTTGTGGATGGCCCACTCGCAGCAGGTCGCGCCGCGATACTTGGGGAGAATGCCGGGATGGGCGTTGAGCACGCCGCGCGGGGCGGCGCGGAGCAGCTCCGGGCCGACGCGCCGGGGCGTGCCGCCGTTGAGCAGCAGGTCAATCCCCCGCGCGCGGACGAGGTCGAGGCACTGCGGGTCGTTGTGGTTTGGCACGTCCACGCAGGCGCAGCGGGCGAAGAGCGGCGCGGTGTCGCGCGGCGGGAACGCGCCCTGGGTGCGGTCGGCGAAGATGGCGCGGTCCTTGTCGGAGAAGTCCTTTGCGTCGAAGAGCAGCGTCAGCTTCAAGCCGGGCACCGCCGCCATCTCATCGAGGAGATACGGCAGCGTCGGATGCGAGCGGGAGGAGAGGATGCCGAGGTGGGGCATGGCTATTTTACTTTCCCGCCCGCTTCCTCGCCTCCGCGTCCCAGATGGTGTCCTTGAGCCAGTGGCCCTCGGCGGTGCGCGTCCAGACGCGCGGGTCGCGGAAGCGGTCGGCCTCGCGGTCGAGTTGGCTGCGCTTCCAGCCGGTGTATTCGAGCCAGCGCGGGATGTCGCTGGGGATGACGTGGTCGTATTCGCGGACCAACTCGATGCCGTCGGCGCGCTGGATGACGCCGTCGCGGATGTCGCGGCAGGCGTGGTCGGTGGCGCGGCCGTAGCCGAACTTCACGAACTTCATGTAGTCGTGGATGCCGTTGTCGTGGATGTCGTTGAGGTTCGAGTCGCGGCGCCAGGTGCGGTCGAAGGGCTGGTCGTAAAGCTCGAAGCCGTAAAGTTCGACCATCTTCTTGAGGTGCTCGCTCTGCCGCCAGCCGAAGTAGTTCGAGATGAAGATGCCGCGCAGGCCGATGCGCTCGATCTCCTCGTCGGTGGGATACTTGGCCCAGAGGAAGTCCTGCGCGGTGAGGCCCTCTTTCCATTCGGGATAGCCCATCTTCGCGAGGCCGTCATCGGTGAAGTCGAACCAGTCGTAGCCGCGGCACATGTGCTCGGTGCGATACTTGCGGGTGAACTCGACGAGGTCGTTGTAGGAATGCATCCCGCCGAGGTTCATGAAGCCGTGCTCGCCGTAGTTGAAGAGCTTCACGCCGAACTTCGCCGCGATGAGGATCGGCAGGGTCATGATGCCTATGTGCGTGTGCCAGTTCGGGTCGCCCATCACGGACATGCCGAGGCGGTTGAGCTTCTTGAGCACGTCCACCTCGGGCGTGAAGTGGAGGAAGTCGCCTTTGAAGCACTCCTTCATGCGCTGGATGTTGCGCAGGCCGACGGCGGTGTGGTTGTTCTCGGCGTAGCAGACGAAGAGCACTTTCAGGCCATAGACCTTGGTGAAGAGGTGCGCCTGCCAGAAGCTGTCCTTGCCGCCGCTGACGCCGATGACGCAGTCGTAGGTGCTGCCGTCCTTGCAGCGATACTGGTCAATGAGGTCCTCGAACATGCGCTTGCGGCGGTCCCAGTTGACCTTCTTCTGCTCGTCGTAGGTGAGGCAGCCGCTGCACACGCCCTGGTCGTTGATGGTCAAGGGCGTAGCCGCGATGATGGGATACACGCAGCGCGTGCAATAGGTCATTGGTTTCACTTCACTCATTCGCGAACAAACTGAACGAACACGGAAGGCGCGGCAAGACTGGAGGCGGGAGGTGGCTGGGTTTGCACCTCTCATTTGCACCGGGCTTCAGCCCGGTGAAACACGGCGGCGACTGGCAGAGCCGTCTCAACGGCTTTGTTCTGGCTTGCTGCGGACTGTCAGAAACCGTTGAAACGGTTTCTCCCCCTCATCGTGCCTTCACACCCGGCTGGAGCCGGGTGCTAATGAGAGAGGCACAGGGCGTCCCTATCGAAGGCTGGGAAGCTTCCCCTTCGGAAACACCACCTCCGCATTCCGGCGAAGAATCAAATCCAAGTCGCCATCACTCAGGCCGCAGTCCAGCACCTTTGCCAACGACCACGCGGGGGAAACGAGTTGCCCGTCCGAGCCGAAGAGCATCCGGTGCGCGCCGGTCTCGCGGATCAAGCGCGCGAGCTGCGTCTCCTCGGCGAGCGCGTGGCTGGTGGAGAAGTCGAACCACACGTTCGGCAGCGCGCGGAGGCGGTGCGTGCGGCCCCAGTTGCCGTGCGCGCCAACGAAGCGGACGGTCGGAAAATTCCGCGCCGCGCCCTCAAGTCCGGTGAGATGCGCGAGCACGGGCAGGTCGCGTTTCGCCGCCTCGGCCAGCAACGGTTCGTAGGACGCGTGGTTGAGACCGAGACCGTAGTTGTCCTGAATCGTCTTCACGCCGACGAAGCGCGGGTGCGCGGCGAGGCGCTCGATTTGCGCGAGGCTTTCGCGCGGCTGGAGCGGGTTCACCACGATGAGGCCGACGGCGCGCGGGTCGGCGGCCAGCACGCGCTCGGTCTGGCGGTTGCCGGCGTCGAGGTCGTAGTTGATGGCCTCGATGGAGAAGACCAGCACGCGCTCGACGCCGAACTCTGTCCACGTCCGCTGTTGCGACGCGAAGTCCGTCGCGGGCTCGCCGAGGTTCCAGTGGTCGGGATGCCAGTGCGTGTCGAACTTGGGCCAGGACTTGAGCTTGGCCCAAAGCTGCTGGCGCGAAGCGGCAGCGGGGGAAGGTGTTTGGGAAGGGGCGGTGAAGTTCAGGAGCCTCGCGAGGGTGCCGCCGGAGATGGCGGCGCGGTCGTCGGCGGACAACTCGGCTTCAGCCAGAATCGCGTGGGGGGACGCAGGCAGGTTGTGCGGCGTGCTGCTGGCGAAGAAGAGCCGGTCCGCACCGATGGTTTCTGCGAGACGCGCCATGGCTCCGGTCGAGCAAGCGTTGCCCACGTCGAAGAAGAAGTTCGGGCACGCACGAGCGGTCGCCTGCTCGTGGCCGTGCATCCGGTAGCGATGCCCGGCCATCCAGCGGATGAGCACGGGCGATTTCAACCCGCCCCACGCCCGGCTCACGGCGGCGAGTTCCACATCGTCGCGGATGCCGGCTTGCAGCACCACGCCGAGCTTCTCGGCAGCGCGACCGAGTTCCGTCGTCCACGGCGAATCCCAGACGACGGGATAGTAGGACGGCAAGCTGAACAGCGCGGCGACGCCGATGCCCAGCTCCTGCTTGAGCCATGCGAGTTGCTGCGCCGGCGGCTCGTCGTAACGCGCGGGGTGGAGGACTCCGAGCGGGACGATGCGCTGCGGCTGCTGCGCGGCGAGCTGGGCGACCTCGCGATTGCCCGCCTTCACGTCGTAGTAGAGCGAGCGATAGGAGCCGACAAGCGCGGCGCTGACGCCGTTTTCATTCAGCGAACGGAGCAGGTCGTCCGCCGAGAAGGGGGTCGCCTCGCCCATCGCCTGGCCGACGAAGCAACCGCCGTCGAGGAGAGGTGGCATGGTCAGAGCGCGGGGTTGAACTCCGCCGCGAGCAGACCCCAGCACTCGATGTCTACGAACGCGCAGTCTACGAGCAGCGCCTGCCGCTTAGTGCCCTCGTGCTTCCAGCCGAGGGCCTTCACCGCCGCGTTGAAGCCGGGATTGGGCGACTCGGCCCAGATGCGGTTCAAGCCCATGCTGCCGAACGCGTGCTTGGTCACGGCGCGGATGATCTCGCGTCCGTAGCCTTTGCCCCAGCAGCTTTTCTCGCCAATCATGATGCTGAGTTCCGCCGAGCGATGGATCCAGAGGATGGTGTTGAGCGCGACGTTGCCGATGTGCTCGCCAGTGTCGCGCTGGATGATGGCCAGCACGAGGTCGCCGCGTCCGGGGATGCTCGCGATGAACGCCTTGAGGCTCTCGTAGTTGCTGGGAAACGCCTTTGGCCCGCGGAAGCGCAGGACATCGGGATCGTTCAGCCAAGCGAGGTAACGTGGCGAGGCATCCGCTGGCTCCAGCGCGCGTAGCGTGAGGCGCTCGGTGGTGAGGAAGGCCGGCGAAAGCGCGTTCGCAGCGTTGGTGTCCATGCGGAGTTTTTAGCGGACGTTCGCGCCCGCGTCGCGCAGAAATTTCTTCGCCCGGCGGTAAGCGTTCTCGGTGAAGTTGAAGATATTTCCCGCTGCGATGGCCGAGGCGGGCGTCTTCGCCAGCACCTCCTCGAAGTCCTCGAAAACGCCTGCGCCACCGCAGGCGATGACTGGCACGTCGGCCCATTCGCAAACGCGGTTGACGATGTCGTGGTCGTAGCCGTTCGCCGTGCCGTCGCGGTCAATCGAGTTGAGAAAGATTTCACCCGCGCCGCGCTGCTGGACTTCTTTCAACCACTCACGCAGCGGCTTGGCGAAGCGCTCGCGACCATTGTGGGAGTAGCACGCGTAGCTGCCGTCGGCCTCGCGCTTCACGTCCATCGCCACGACCATCGCCTGCGAGCCGTATTTCTCGGCGACCTGCGTGATGAGCTCCGGGTTCAGCACGACGCCAGTGTTGATGACGACCTTGTCCGCGCCGTTGGCGATGAAGGCATCCACGGTCTCCAAGTCGCGGATGCGGCCGCCGAATGTCAGCGGCATGAAGGAGTGCTGCGAGATGTCGCGCAGGATGGAGAGCACGTCGGAGCGCGAGGCGGTCTTGAGGTCGTCGCGCTTGAGGTCGTAGGAGCCGTCGCTCGTGATGTCCACGTAGATCAGCTCGTCCGAGTCCCAGTCGTTGAGCCGCTCAAGCTGCGCGGTGGGATTGCCAAGCTGCTTGAACTGCGTGAACTCCTGGCTCCGCACGATCAGGCCGTTCTGGAGGAACAGGCAAGGGATGAGGCGGCGTTTCAGCATCAGGGGAGACGTGATGCGTGATGCGTGATGCGTGAGCTGCAACGGGCGCGGCCTGACTGAATCACGCAACACGCAACACGGAGCACGCGGTCCGCCTCCTCACGTCGGCGGCTACTTGGATTGGCAGTCGTCATGCCTAAACTGGTTTCTGCGTCACGTGGGAGTTGATTGCGCGCAGCTCGGGATGCTTACGCATGAGTTGCAGGATGTCCGCGAGGCGGAAGCGGGGGTTCGCCGGGTAGAGGCGCTGGAAGATTTCGCTGACCAGTTTGAAGTCGTCCGGCGTGTCCACGGTGAGGCGCAGGTCGGCATCTTCGGGCGAGAGAGAGTTGGTGACGTTGTGCAGACGGAACAACTCCGGGTGCGTGTAAATGTAGATCGAGACGTGCTCGCGATCGGAAGGTGCGTTGGTCAGTTCGGCGACGCGCGCGAGCACCTTGGTCGGGAACACCTGCACGTCCATGCCGCGTGGGTGCGTGCGCTGAAGGACATTCGCGCAGTAGTCCACGTCGCGGCTGCGAAACTCGCATATGACCTCGCTGACCAAGTCCGGGTCCATCAGCGGGCAATCCCCGGTAAGCTCGACAATCAGGTCCGCCTGCGCGAACCGCGCGGAGCGGAGGACGCGGTCGAGCACGTCGTCCTCGCTGCCGCGAAAGCAGCCGACACGCAGCCGCTTTGCCAAATCCTCAATCGGCTGACAGCTCGGGTCCGCCGTGGTGGCGATGACGATGCCGTCCAGTTCCGGCACCTGGCGCAGGCGCTCGATCATGAG
>SXGU01178520.1_pt1 | contig 12809 bp, 12 predicted proteins | sample 3174531 | NCBI WGS metagenome assembly SXGU01 (sample SAMN11356863, study PRJNA531348) | freshwater metagenome | isolation source: freshwater sample F1-140 | place: China: Fuxian Lake, Yuxi | collected 2017-12-25 | reverse complement strand
GACCGAGCTCATGAACGGCGTCCTGCAGCAACTGGTCGCCGGCCCGGTCGGCCGCCACCACATCGCTCAGCGATTCACATTCCGGCGAGGCCCATTCCAAATGGCCCATGTCAAGATACATGCGCCCGGCGTTAGTGAGAAATCCCCCGTTGCCGGGCGGTTCATCATGCCCCCGATGGTGCAGATCCAGGACGCCGCGCCGTTGCACATGAAAGAGATGGTCGCGAATCTTGTGGGCAAACCAGGTGGGGGAATGGTCCGGCTGATCTTCATTCACCAAGAGCCCGTATTCGGTTTCCAGCCCAAAAATACGGTTCATCATCTTAGTTCGCCACGACTGATTGAAGGGCCTTCGGCAGCAGCCGTGACAAATCGGCTGGCTTGAGCGAACGGTACTTGGAGGTACCGGGAGCCTGCCGCTCAAGGACCGCACATTCGAGCGTTCGCCCTCCCGCAATACTCCGGACATGTTCTCTCAGCGCGTCCACGTTGGGAATCGTAGCGACCGCTGCACCGACTCCGCTTGCGGACGACTCAGTCTCGACCCGCTGGTCCGACTCTTCCTGTTGATGCGCGAGGGAACCGATCCCCCAGGCTCGCAAGGCCAGATCGAGCGCCTGCTCCAATGACAGAGTCTCAGGCATCTGCTCCTTGAGATAGGCCGTCATCTTCGTCTGGGCCGCAGGCGTGGCAGCCAGGACCGCGCAGCCGGTCGTTTCCTCGAAGGTGCCATCGTAGTTGATCGTCAGAAGGGCATCCTTCTCCGACTTCTGCCCTAACTCTGCCACCAGAATCCGCACGATGAACGGCGCCTTGTAGACTTCTTCAAACGCCTGTTTAATGACCGGAGCAATACCGTACTTTACCAATCGCGAACCCGTGACATCAGAGGGCGAACGATTGAACCCTTCGACATGTGCCATTTCGAGGAGGCTGAAGCGCAGCTTCTCCAAATCGGTAGGGTGCCCCATTCCGCCCAAGGCCAACCGGTCGTAGATCTCGTAGAGCTTCGGAGTCCCCTTGCTCACCGTGACCAGAAGGATGCCGCCTTCATAGGCCAGAGCCACGACCGGACTCCCCTGCTTGAACTGCTCATCCAGATACTGGCGGCGATTACCGACTGCTTCGACCCAGCGATAGGGCTCTTCATACATAGCGCACCACCTGTGATTCATAGAGAGGCTTCAAGGTCGCATCAGGAATCGTCTGCACACCGGCTCCTGTAATCAGCTTGATGACGGGATAGAGGCTCGCCTCCCGATTCACGCCACCGGTTGCCGAGTCGAATTCCGCCGCGCTGGTGAGCAATCGCAAGGCCTGTACCATCGCTTGCTCTTCCGGCAGCTGATTGAGGGGCTGATCGCCCCAGGTATTCAGGTAATGCAGGATGCCACGAATCGTCGGGGAACCGGACCCTGACACGGCATATTCCACCCCTTCGAACTCCGCCCCGAGGATGTCGTAGAAATCAATCTTGGCCGAACCCTGCTCCAGATCGTAGCCGGCGAACACCGGAACGACCGCGCCGGTCCCGGCCAACGCAGCAGGCACATTGTCCTTCAAGAGCTTGGAGATGGCGCGGAGCTTGCCGTCGAAACTCAATTCCTGGAGCTGCGTTCTCCGGTAATATTTGAAAGAATGTTCCAGGACCCGCACCATTTCATAAGCGGTCGCAGGGACTCCGGCAATGGCCATCACACTGTGCCGATCGATCTCCAGTACCTTGTCCGTGCGGTCGTACATCACCATATTGCCGGCAGTTGCGCGACGGTCTCCGGCCACCAGCACGCCACCGCGATACTTGAAGGCCAGAATCGTCGTGGCATTCGTCAGAGCATGACCAGTCCCTACCGTCGCCGGTGTGCCGAGCGTATAGCCCTGCTCTTTCAACAGTTGAAGAAAATCCCCTTGTATCCCCATCCCCCCCCCTTTTTGAGCGACGGCCCTACCTTCCATCATGGGTGGGCGCACTGTCCTCTACTGCGCGCATCCAACAAAGGCCTTCTAGCCCACGCGTTGCCCGAGCACAGAGGATGCCCGCCTACCCCTCCCAGATCTTATTCTCCTGTCCGTTGCCGATACCGCTCCGCTTGCTTCGGGTCCACCTTCCGCATACGTTTGAGCAAATTGTCTTTGTCTGGAGACCCGGGCTCAGGGCGCTTCGGCCCCCCGCCATCCTCGGATGGACTCGGAGCCTTCGGCATGGGATTTCCAGGCCCTTCCCGACGTTCAGGCATTAAGCTGTAATTCATGATCGGGCCTCCTTTTCTCTGTTCCATGCGGTCAGCGCATCCACCGGGGATGCCGCTCGCTCGAAGCACTGCGCACAGGCCTGCACAGCCTCCGGCTCAAAGAGATCGCCCATCTCCAACGTTCGCGGAAGCAGCCCCCCGCTGAACTGAATCCGCTCCCACTGCATCGACTTGATCTGATCCGGAAACCGTCTGACGCAGAGGCCGCGAATGCCCGCTCTCGTATCGGAAGGGCCGCCCACTAAAGCCGACTCGATGTCCTGCGCTGAGGTCATCCGCCAGGCCTTCCCCTCTGCCTCCAGCCCCAGGAAGAGCCCGCGATCAGGATTTATATTATGGTACTCTAAATCCAAACTCGCTAGCCAGGGATCCTCCCAGCCAAGCTTCTCTTCTTGCATAAACGTTTCCATGAGCCAACGCTTAGTCACCCAATCGAGCTTCCCCACCAGTTGCCGCCGATCGCCTACCAGCAATCGCAAGGTGGCGGCCCATTCGCGCAGGATCCAATCGGTCTCTGCGTCAGCCCCGGCCAAGTGTTTCTGGGCCGCAAGGTAATACTCTCCTTGAATATCCAGGCCTGTAATCGTGCAGCCGTTCTTCTGGCGGACCGTCGCCTTCAAATCCTGATCGCGAGACAGTTGCTTCACCGCCGTGACTGACTGTTCCAATTCCAGCACCGGAGCAGCACCGCGGGCGATCAACTCCAGGGCCAACTGCGTGGTTCCGACTTTCAAGGCTGTGGCATATTCACACATATTGGCATCGCCGATGATGAGATGGAGCCGCCGGTATTTCTCCCGCACCGCGTGGGGCTCGTCCCTCGTATTCAGAATCGGGCGGTTGTGCATCGTGTCGACGCTTAGATCCGTCTCCATGAAATCGGCCCGCTGAGAGAGCTGATACACGCCAGGCACGAATCCGCTCTCTTGACCCTCCACCCCGACTTTTCCGGATCCCGCAATAATCTGTCTGCTGACCAAAAACGGCAGCATCCCAGCCGTCAATGCAGGAAAGGGAATGGAGCGGGAGACGAGATAGTTATCGTGACAGCCGTAGCTATGGCCGTGGAAGTCCGTGTTGTTCTTGTAGAGCTGCACCGGGGACCCCCCGAGTACCTGGTTGCGGCGCTCTGCCGCCCGCTGAGCGATCCGCTCCCCGGCCCGGTCATGGGCCAGGAGATCTTTCAACGTCCGACATTCCGGCGTGGAATATTCAGGATGCGTATGATCGTTGTAAAAGCGGGCTCCGTTGGGGAGGACCAGATCGCTTTTCATCTCATGGAACGAAAAAGGCCGATGGGCATCGACCTTGGCAAATTCGTCTTCTTCTTTGTCCTGTTGCAAGCCTAAGACCCGGAACCCGCGCGCATCCTCATGAGGATCTTCCCCTCCATAGTCCCAACGCCGCTCGAACGAGGCAGTTAGATGGGCCCGCACCAGCTCCATCGACTCCACGACCGGATCGACCGTCTGCTGGTCTTCCCTCGTGATCCCATACTCTGTTTCGATCCCGAACAGCCGCATCTGCGTTCCCGTACTCCTCGCCCCCAGGGACAGAATCACGATAAGGTGGCTGGGCCGGCTCTCACCTGCGCCCACCGAGCGAGCACATGCTCATCGTGCGCGCTCTAGGAGCAACGAGAGCCCCCAGACACCTATCCCTTTATATAATCTGTCCTATCAATTTTTCTTCTGCCTGCCGCCCCCTCCGGAACGAAGAAACTCCGACAACCTGCTCCGGATGGTGATCGAGGAGCTTCAGCCATTCTTCCGCTGCATCGTCTGGCGGCAACATCTCGCCTTCCCGGAATTCTGCATGTACGGAGCTCACCAGATCGTCCAGAGTCATGCCGCCTGGCTCGCCCGCACCTGCCGCAATCATGCGGTCGATCGCTCGTTCCTTCGCCCGTTGCACGATCGAAGAGAGAATCGCTCCGCTGATCAAATCGCCACGGTAAAGCACCTTGTTCTGTCCGCTGCGAAGTCTGATCGAGAGAAGCCGGCTCTCATCGACACGTGAAAAGATCGCGGAGAGCGCATGGTCAATAAAATCGGCGCAGGACTTCTTCCGATCTCCACCATGCTGATCGATCCATTGCCGGTCCAGCGGTAGGTCCTCTGTCAGATACACGTTCAAAATTGCGGCCGCCGAATCACGATTAGGACGGCTCACTTTGATTTTGCGATCAATGCGACCGGGACGCAGTACGGCTGGGTCGATCAAATCAGGGCGGTTTGAGGCCAGAATGATCACCACATCCTGCAGCGATTCGATCCCGTCCATCTCGGAACAGAACATCGGCACCAGAGTGCTCGAAATATTGAAGGACCGGGAAGCCCGTCTCGTGCCGAGCACCGACTCCGCTTCATCGATGAAAATAAATGGCAGGGCTCCTTCCTTCCGGCGAGCGCGGGCCTGGGCGAAGAGGTCACGAACAATCCGCTCCGATTCTCCCAGCCACATGTTCAGAATTTCCGGTCCCTTAATATGGAGGAAGGCTCCGCGAGTCACCGGTGGCTTGTCGCCCTTCGCGCCGGCCGTAGCCTGACTCGCCTCCCCCACCAGTTTGGCAAGGCTGGCGGCAGCTGCCTGTCCGATCAAGGTCTTACCGCAGCCAGGAGGCCCATATAGCAAAAAGCCCTTCGGCTGCGTAAACTTAAATTGTTGAAACGTGTCCGCATGGAGCAAGGGATACTCAATCGCCTTCTTAATGGCGGCGATCGCCTCCGTTTGCCCGCCGATCTGCTCCCAGGTAACGGTGGGGACCTCGTCCAGGAGGTGGGACTTGGACTTTTTGTCTTCCAACTTTTCGATCGCCACATGGAGGCTGGGCTCGGTTCGCACCTCATCGCCTGCCTTCAGGTCCACCCCGAGCAAATCGCTCGACCGTTGCAGGATCAAGACCTGCCGGCCCATCTCCTGCTCGAACCGAAGCCGCCCATCCGGCAAGGCTTCAGCAACTTTCAACACGGGCCCATTCCGGTCATAGCCCAGGATCTTAATGACGGCAAAGGCTTCGTTGACGAGAATCTGCGCGCCGATCTTGAGCTCGGCAGCCTGCACCCTGGGATCGACGCTGGCATAGTACTCAGCGCCCCCCACCAGGATCCTGGCCAGTCCTTCACCCGGCACCTCAAGCAAGGTACCGATCCGGTTAGCCGGCGCGATGAGCTTCGCAATGACATCAGCGGCTTTTTTAAATTCGACTTCTCGCTGCAATTGCGCCGCTTGTCCGAGCGTCACGGCATGGCGCAGCCTGTAGAGGATCTTCTGCCGAGGGTCACTGTCGGGAAATGAGGCGAGGCATTCTTCAATCAACTCAAGCGGGTCGGAGCCCATACGCATCGATAGATTCGCACCGTCCTCCGTCTTGCCCTTGGGTTCTTGGTCCTGTGGTTCAGTGGGTCGTCGGTCGCTCATCAGAGGTCCTCCATGCGGAACAGATGCTTAATCCTAGCACAGCGACATCATGGATTGCCTACTGTACGGCACCCCCTTAATTGACCGCCTGGAGGGTCACGGAAACCCGTTCCTTACTGGTTCTCCGTAGGATTTCGACCGTGACCCGGTCGTTGACCTTGTGCCGCTCCATCACATCCATCAGTTCGTCCAGTGTCCCGACTGGCTTGCCATCGACTGAGAGGATGATGTCGCCCAACTCCACCCGCCCGGGGGAGGACTCGCGCGCGCCCTTCAAGCCTGCCTGCTCCGCCCCGCTCCCTGGCGACACCTTGCCGATAATCAGCCCCTTGATCCCCCACCGCTTGGCCATCGTATCAGGGACGAGCGAGACCCCGAGCCCGGGACGGATGAGCTTGCCGTACTTGATCAGTTCCGGAACGATGCGGTTCACGGTATCCACCGGGACGGCAAAGCCAATTCCCGCAAAGGCCCCGCTGGGACTCATAATTTGCGTATTCACCCCGATCAAACGACCGGCACTCTCCAGCAGCGGCCCGCCCGAGTGTCCAGGATTGATAGCGGCATCGGTCTGGATGACTCCTTCGATCGTCCGGTTCGTCAAGGACTTGATCGTCCGCCCCAAGGCGCTCACCACGCCGGTTGTCAGCGTATGGTCGAGGCCGAAGGGATTCCCGATCGCCAAGACCTTTTGCCCGACTCGCAGATCCCGCGAGGTCCCGACTGCAAGGGGCGCCAGTGCTTCTTCCGACGCGCGAATCTGCAGCACTGCCACATCGTGATCGGGATCGGCGCCGATGAGCGTGGCCCTATGTTCCGTGCGGTCTGCCAGCGTGACGGTGATCGAATTCGCCCCGTAGACGACATGAAAATTGGTGACGATATGCCCCTGCTTGTTCCAGACGAATCCCGATCCTGACCCCTGCGGGACTTCAAAAAGATTGAACGACCAGGAGTCCCGTTGAATCGCGGTATTTGAGATAAAGACGACGGACTTTGTGGCCCGCTCAAAGACGGCCATCGTGGCCCGCTCATCCTCGCCCAACTCGACTGGCGGAGGAGCCACGACGCGTGGCTTAACTTCGGGACCATCATAGGTTCCGCCCAGCGGCTTCCCCCATTCGGCCATCGACAAGGCAGGCCAGAGACTGAAACACAAGAGCCCCACTGCCACGAGAACTCTGCCTGTCCCATGCCCCTTCGCCATCATTCACCCATGATTTGGATAATCAGTTCCCTGGTCCTGGCTCTGGTATCGAAATCGACGACGACAATCTGTTGCCAGACTCCCAATAGGAGCACGCTATTCTGAAAGGGGATGGTGACAGAAGGCCCTTGCAACTGACCACGCAAATGGCTGTGGCCATTATCTTCACCGGCATTTCTCGTATTGTGCTGCCAGGCAGGATCGGCCGGCACGGCCCGGTCCCAGAAGGCTTTGGTATCAGCCCTGATGCCTGGCTCATCTTCGATGAGCATCACTGAGGCGGTCGTATGTTTGATGAAGACCGTCACGATCCCTGCCGCCAGCTTGACGCCAGACAGAGCCTCGGCCACGGACTTCGTCACATTTTCGATCTGCGAGTCTCCCTGCATAGCGAGATGCAATGACACAGTCTTGACCGCCATCGTTAGGACTCCATCGCCCGGAGGGCACGGCGTTCAGCGCCAGTCAAGGCACAGCCGCGAGCCTCCTCCAGAATGACATCGAACTCGCCCTGCGCCGTCAACCGTCGCAAGGCCCCTATCACTGCGCCACTCAAGATGCCGTCCCGCTGCAGGGTCTCCAAATAGGTAAAGGCGTCAACCAAAGTTTCCTTCGTTCTTACATAATAGTCCCTGCCGCGGCGCTGGTTGCTGTAGGCCTCGAACTGCTCGCAAGCGACAAGAATTTCCGCCAACTGCTTGACCCAGGGCTGGGCGGAGGTCAGCTTCTCCGGATAGTAATAATAGAGCATCACCTGCTGCATCCAAGGTTTCCAGCTCACGCCCATCTTCTTAATGGTAGGCCGAACCTCACGCAGTCGGCGAGCTAGCCGGCGCGCGTAGCCCAGCCTCATCTCGACCTGTTCCTTGGCCCAAACCGTCATGGCAATGCCGCCTGCCTCAAGATCCTTTTTGTAACAACGGAGGAAGGCCTCCGTCTCTCGTCCGTAGGCCGTGTATTGATGAACAGCTCGCCATTCCTGCGGCCTCGTCGGAATCCCTCGCTCCTTGGCCCAGGACCAAATCTTCCCGAAGAGTTGCCGGTCCAATCCAGCTCGTCCCAAATCATGAAGCAGACAGGCGATCTGATATTGGCGGACAAGCTCGGCCCCATGACCCAGCTCGACCCCCACAGCCGCGCACATGCGCGCCGTTCGCACCGCATGGGGCCGGTCGTAGCCGCGAATGGTTCGTCCTGGATGAAGTGGGTGCGGATAATCGTACAGTTTCATCAATTGGGAAAGGAGCGCACGGGGGACCAGCAGCGGAGCACCTGTACGGGAAGATGGCATCATGAGTCAAACTGCCTGCAAGCTTAGGGGCGACAGATTAAGCCGTGAGGAGAATACGTTCGCCGTCAGACCCTGTCAAGACGCGGCAAGGCTCGATGAAAGTCCTGATCTCTGCTATGCTCCGACCGAAGCGGAGGCCCCTCGACCATGACCGATCCAACCTGCACAGCCTGCTCGGCTAACTGGCCAGGCACAGACCGTTTCATCGCAGACCTCAGCCTCACCAGGGTTTATCTGCATGAAGATCAATTCTTCCCAGGCTGGGCCGTCCTCTTCCTCAAACGCCATGCGACGGAGCTCTTTCAACTGACCAAGAACGAACGGTCTCAGTTGATCGAAGACGTCAACCTCGTTGCCAAGACTCTGGCCAAGGTCTATGGGGCCAAAAAGATCAATTACGAACTCCTCGGGAACCAGCTCCCCCATATCCACTGGCATATCATTCCACGGCTGGCTACAGATCCAGCCCCTCTGGAACCAGTCTGGCGGATCGAGCATGAACCGGTGCAGCTAGAGCCACAAGGCTTACAGTCACAGATTCAATTAATTCAAAAACAGCTTCAGTCCTGAATAGTCACTTCGGGAGAAAACACGATGCCCGTAACTCCCCGCGACCATCCGGATAAGCGAACCCATGCTCAGCTCACGTTAGCAGCAGGTCGGGTCGGTGGAGGCGGGGTCGAACGATTCCTCCCGGACGTCCAAAATCAGTTCATAGGAGGCCATAGGCGAAAAATTCGAGCGGAGGTTCACACACTTCCCGACCACATTGTCCTGAGCGCTCCGCTCGATGAACGTCGCAAGGCGGAGCAGATCCGCCAAGGGACCGCCGATCCATTGCTCGGTGATTTCTGTTTGATGCGAGGTGCCGATTTCGAGGTTCATGGCTGGTCCGAGCTGGGTATATTCCGATAACCGATCGTTTGCCGGGTTGGAGGCGTAGGCACGGATCTCAGCCGCGAACTTCCGTAAGCCCTTCACCGATGCGACGATGCGCCATTCCTTCGCCGCATCGCTCTTCCCGCAATAAAACCCCAACTCGCGCCAAGCCTTGCGCGTTGATTCTTTGGCTGCGTCACTAGCCATTCCATAACTCCTTAAGAACTTTCGATTGCTTACCTAGAGACATGCTGCCCGCACTTGTTATAAAAATGCCTAAGTAGATCCTATTAAGACGAGTGAGCAAAGTACATTGGATCAGGATTTATAGAATTCGCGAGGTGTGGAGCCGGCGATCCGGATTGAACGGACGACCTGCTGTTTACGAAACAGCTGCTCTACCAACTGAGCTACGCCGGCCCTCGCGAACGACACACAACTTACACGGGTTTTTTCTCAGCCTCAAGAGGTTTTCCGTTCTCTACCAGAATAGAGGCCGGAACCCGATGCTTTGATGACAATTATTTAAGCTGAGCGACTGGTTGCAGCCTGGCCAGAGACCCCTGGCCTGCCGCTGGAAGGCAGAGCGGATCCTGCTCCTTGCCGTACTGCTCACGAGCCACCTTCTGCACCTGCCCTCTGGTGTAGGTGCAGAGTTCGCCAGCCAGGATCGTTCCATTTTTATCCAGGTCTGCAGCTCCCCTCATCCCCTTGAGTATTTGATAGACAAAGAGGCCATGCTGGCCCGGGTCGTAACTATAGGACTCCTGAATCGATCGGTTGCCGACCATCCACAAAATCCTCTCCTTCCCGCCCCCCTGCTGCTCCCACAGGGGCCCGATGGGGCTGGTCGCCTCCCTACCTGGTGCCAGTTCAAGCGAGAGATCGAGCATCACGATGGCCTGCTGAATCGGCAAGCTCATCAAGGATTCCCCCAACCGGCGCAGCGAATAGAGTCTAGCGCTGGAGGTCGGCGTGCTGTCGAACAGCAACAACGACACGGCCCCGGTCGTGGGGTCCACGACTCCCCTGCCCGTGATCGAGACATAGACCACGGTGGTCAGGTCCAGATGCATCGGCAACCACTCGTCCAAGACCTCGACCAGATCGCTCTTGAGGGCATGGGTATCCAGGAGGGTGCGCACTCGCTCGTGAGGAATGCCTCCGACTGATTTGAGATAGCTGGCCATGCCCTCCGCATCCCGCGTGGCATATTTGACCTGGGCCAGGCTGCTCTCCCGAAATTGCCCCACCCCGATGACGATGCCGACGGCCTTCGGCTGTTTGAGCAGGCCGGTCCACTTCGGGGCCTGATCCACATCCACCGGCTGCGCCTTGGCTTCCTTCGCTGATTCAGGCTTCATGGCCACTAGAAACTTCTTGGCGTTGGGCAGCTGGACGGGCGAGGACCCCGCGCGCAAAGCCAACGTCAATTCCCCCTGCACCGCCTCTTTGACCAGGCCGACTTTGCCATCCACCATCACACGCTTGACCTCGCCTGGCTGGAGATCGCCGATGGAAACCAGGTTGGGACTCCGCTCGATCAAGGGCGGCGTGATCGTTACAGACAGTTCGACCGCCTTGGCAATGCCCGGCCCTTCATTTTTGACTTCGAGTTCGATCGCGATAGCTTCTCCGCTGTGGACCACCTGATTGCGGTTCTCGTCACGGACGATCGCCCGGAAGATCACCTTGGCAGATTCGTCCAATGGAGCCGGTACAGAGACGGACACGGCCGATTGCGGCGGGACTGGCTTGGATCCTGAAACGGAAACCCCGCGGCCTGCCACAGGAGAGGGAAGAGGAACGGATGCCGCTGCCGCCTGGGCTCGGCTTGCCTTCCCTAGGTCTGCGGCATTGAGAATCTTGCTCGATGTCCCCAGTTGCTTGGCCATGCCGTCCGTCACGAGGCCGAAGGCCTCTTGGGCAATCTTGGTCAGGCCCTTCACTTCACAGGAAGAAGCTGTGACCTCGACCTCGCCACGACCGATGCTTTGGATTTTCTTACTATGCAGGACCGTGCCATCGGCAGCCGTGTAAGCGAAATCCAATCCCACAGTGATAGTGGCTGGATAGCTTGTGTTGGCCTGTCGTACGACCGCCAGATCGAGATAGATGATGCCCAGCGCCACATCGACATAGCCATCCGGCACAGACGAGGGACCTGCCTCGCCGGTCAGGACCTTCTCGAAGACGCGGCCTGTTTTATGTTTCAGCGCATCCTGTAATGGAGCAGCGACCGACAGGGATTGCGGCTGGCCGCAGGCATCCTGATAGGCTAGCTGCGCCCCAGCGACGCTGACATCCGCGCGGAGCTGAACCGTGAGGGGAAGATAATACCCCATAGTTGCGCCATTGCGACTGGAGAAAAGCGCGCAGCTCGTCAACGTCGCAATGCACAACCCGGCCCCAATCCACGAGGCGGCACGAGATCGAAGAGATGGTCTTGTTGAATCAATCACATGCACCACATTCTTATACAGAAAATCAGGCAACCAGCACAACCAGGGGAATAAAACAGCGAGACGAACGAAAGTTCGATGTTCGATGCTTTCGGAACTTCGAACCCAGAACTTCAAACTCCTAGTCGGGCCTTTCGCGCATATCTCGCGCGGCGCGCCCTCCACAATTGACAGCCTCTCACCCCTCGGATAAGTTTAAGCCCATGACCGAATCTTCTTCAGTAGCGCAGGGACCGAAACTGTCATGGTCTGCCATCAGCCGGCTTATCCGCCTGCAAAGCCAGACCGGAACCTGGCTGCTCCTGCTCCCGACCCTCTGGTCCCTGGTCTTGGCGGCTCGCGGCCTGCCCCCCCTCCAGTTGCTGGCCATCTTCGCCGCAGGGTCTTTCGTGATGCGCAGCGCCGGAGTCGTGCTAAACGATTTGGCAGACCGCTCGTTCGATCGGCATGTGGCCCGCACGCAGGTGCGGCCCCTCGCCTCCGGCGAACTCAGCGTCCCTCATGCCCTGCTGGTCCTCGGCTTCTTTCTCGCTCTGGCTGGCCTGCTCGTGCTGCTGCTGGACCCTCTGACAATCCTCCTGAGTCCGATCGCCATCTTCCTGGCTTTCCTCTATCCCTTTGCGAAACGGATCATCCATATTCCGCAAGCCATGCTGGGCATCGCCTTCGGCTGGGGCACCACCATGGCCTGGACCTCCTCACGAGGGGCCATTGAGGCGCCTGCCTGGTGCCTCTTTGCTGCAACGGTCTGCTGGGCGATTGGCTACGATACGATCTATGCCCTACAAGACTTGGAAGACGACCGCCGGATCGGCGTGAAATCTTCGGCCCTGCTGTTCGGCTCGTCCACCTGGATCGCCGTCGGCACGGCCCTCTGCGCGATGCTGCTGCTACTGGGGCTGGCTGGCTGGCTCGCCCAGATCGGCTGGGCCTACTATGCGATGCTTGCTCCCGTGGGAGTCTGGTGTGCTAGGCAAGCCGGACAGATCAGGGGGGTCGTCTCGGCCCCTACCGCCTTCCACATGTTTCAACAGCATGTGTGGGTAGGGGCCGCGGTGCTGATAGGAATGGTTGCAGGATTTATCTTCTGATCAGCCGGCCGGCTTTTGGATCGGCGCATCAGGCTTCGGCGCGCGCAACGTCCCCAAATAGATCGTGATGGCTTTCGCATCGGCATCGCTGAGCCCGAGCGCCGGCATTCTGGTCTCCGGCTTCATCGCCTGAGGGTTCTTCACCCAGCGATAGATCCAGGTCCCGTTCAAGCGGAATCCTGCCCGGTCGAGCGCCGGTCCGACCTT
>SXGU01129978.1_pt1 | contig 12809 bp, 12 predicted proteins | sample 3174531 | NCBI WGS metagenome assembly SXGU01 (sample SAMN11356863, study PRJNA531348) | freshwater metagenome | isolation source: freshwater sample F1-140 | place: China: Fuxian Lake, Yuxi | collected 2017-12-25 | reverse complement strand
GTCTACCAGGACCTCGCGCTGTGCGACAACCTCGACATCGTCCAGAACATGTTCCTGGGCCGCGAGCAGCTGCGCCGCGGCACCCTCGACGAGCCGGACATGGAGTCCCGGGCCCGGGAGACGCTGACGTCCTTGTCGGTCCGCACCGTCAACTCGGGGCGGCAGACCGTGGCCAGCCTCTCCGGTGGGCAACGCCAGACCGTGGCGATCGCCAAGGCCGTCCTCTGGAACTCCAAGATCGTGCTGCTCGACGAGCCCACCGCCGCCCTCGGTGTCGCGCAGACCCGTCAGGTCCTCGACCTGGTGCGTCGGCTCGCCGACCGCGGCCTCGGGGTCGTCCTGATCTCCCACAACATGACCGACGTCTTCGAAGTCGCCGACCGGATCACGGCGCTCTACCTCGGACGGGTGGCCGCCGACGTCCCTGCCAAGGACCTGACCCACGGCCAGGTCGTCGAGCTGATCACGGCCGGCCGCTCCGGCGAGCTCGGCATCTCCGAGAACCCCGCCACCGCGAGCGTCTGAGAGGGAACGACATGACCGTCGAGACCAACGACCAGCCGGACGCCGGGGGCGCGACCACCGCCGTCAGCGCCTTCTCCGGCGATGCCGTGCACACCGTCTCCCTGGGCGGGGCCTTCCAAGCCTACGTCGCCCGCGTCCGCGGCGGCGACATGGGATCGCTGCCGGCGATCCTCGGCCTGGTGGTGCTGATGATCTTCTTCAGCTTCGCCAGCGACACCTTCACCACCAACCTCAACCTGGCGAACCTGGTCACCCAGGCCGGCCCGATCTGCGTCCTGGCACTCGGCCTCGTGCCGGTCCTGCTCCTCGGCGAGATCGACCTGTCCGCCGGTGTGGCAGGGAGCACCGGCGCCATGGCGGCCGGCCTGCTGATGGTCGACCACGGGCAGAGCTGGCCGGTGGCGACGGTCGGAGCCCTGGTCGTCGGCATCGTGATCGGCCTGGTCATCGGGCTCCTCGTCGCCCGGCTCGGCATCCCGTCGTTCGTGGTGACCCTGGCCTTCTTCCTGGGCCTCCAGGGCGTGATGCTCAAGTTCATCGGCCAGGGCGGCTCGGTGCGGTTCAGCGACCAGCCCCTGCGCGACCTGGCGATCAAGAACCTCGACCCGGTCGTCGGCCTGGTCGGCGCGGCCGTCATCGTGGCGGCGTTCGCCCTGCTGTCGCTGCGCACCTACCGGACCCAGGTCACCCAGGGGCTGCAGCACCCCCCGCTGAGCCTGGTGCTCCTGCGCATCGGCGTGATGGCCGTCGTCCTGCTCGGCCTGGTCCTGTTCATGAACCAGAACCGCAGCCGCAACCCCAACTTCCCGATCGAGGGCGTGCCGCGGATGCTCATCGTGGTGATGGCACTCCTGATCCTGTGGACCTTCATCCTGACCCGCACCCGCTACGGCCGGCACCTCTACGCCGTCGGGGGCAATGCCGAGGCTGCCCGCCGGGCCGGCATCAACGTGACCCGGATCCGCACCTCCGCCTTCATCGCCTGCACGACGATGGCGGTGATCAGCGGCCTCCTGCTGGCGGCCAACACCGGGAAGATCTCACCCGGATCCGGTGGCGGCAACACCCTCCTCTACGCGGTGGGCGCGGCAGTCATCGGTGGGACCAGCCTGTTCGGCGGCAAGGGCCGCGCCATCGACGCCATCGTCGGCGGCCTGGTCATCGCGACGATCACCAACGGCCTCGGCCTGCTCAACCAGGCGAGCTGGATCAACTCCGTCGTGACCGGTGGCGTCCTCCTCCTCGCCGCGAGCGTCGACGCGATCTCGCGCCGCCGCCGTTCCGCGGCCGGGGTCTAGGCCGAGCGCCGGGAGCCCGATGGCCACCGACCGACGCGCGGGCACAGGCACCAACCAGGAAGCCGTCCGCCGCCACAACCTGGGCACCCTGCTCCGGCACGTCCACCGTGCCGAGCAGGTGTCCCGGGCCGAGCTCACCAGCGTCATGGGGCTCAACCGCAGCACCATCGCCGGCCTGGTCGGTGAGCTGGAGTCGCTGGGCGTCATCGAGCGGGGCGTGCCTGCCGGCGGTCGGCGGGGCGCCGGCCGTCCCTCGGCCGGGGTGGCCCTGACCGACCAGGGACCGTACGTGATCGCGGTCGACCTCGGCGTCGACCGGGTGTCGGTGGCTCGGATCGGGCTGGGTGGCACCGTCCAGCAGCGCAACCGGGCGCCGATCGAGGGCGTCGCCGAGGCCTGGCAGGTCGGGTCCTCCGTGGCGACGCTGATCCGCGGCGTCGTCGAGGACGCACCGGCCTCGGCACCGCTGGTCGGCATCGGGATCAGCGTCCCGGGTCTCATCCGGCGCAGCGACGGCCTGGTGCGGCTGGCTCCCAACCTGGAGTGGCACGACGTCTCGTTCGGCTCGATCGTCCTCGCCGCCCTGGGCCTCGACGTCCCCATCTCGCTCGCCAACGACGCCGACCTCGGTGCCCTCGCCGAGCACGAGCGCGGGGTCGGGGTGGGAGTGGACGACCTGATCTACGTGTCCGGCAACGTCGGCGTCGGCGCCGGGGTCATCTCCGCGGGGCGCCGGCTCGAGGGCGCCGGAGGCTACGCCGGCGAGGTCGGCCACCTGCGCTTCAACCCGGCCGGCAAGCCGTGCCACTGCGGCAACCGCGGCTGCTGGGAGACCGAGGTCGGGGCGCACGCCATCGCCGCCGCGATCCGCTGCCCCGAGGACAAGGTGCCCCAGCTGGGCGAGGTCCTGGACAGCTTCACCGAGCCGACCAAGGAGCTCCGGGTCATCGGCGGGCACCTCGGCTCGGGTCTGGCCAGCATCGTCAACGCCTTCAACCCGCAGATGGTCGTGCTCGGCGGCTACTTCCGCGCGCTCTACACACTCGTCGGAGCCGAGGTCAACCGCGGCCTGGCCGAGCGGGCCCTCCCGGCTCCTCTCGAGTCGGTGACCCTGTCGCTGCCCGGTCTCGCTGACGACTCGGTGCTGTTCGGAGCGGCCGAGATCGCCTTCGAGCCGCTCTTCGTCGACCCGGTCGCCGCCCTGGGCACCGCACTGGTCGACGTACGGTCCCGGCTGGCCGGTTGAGGCGGGCATCGGCGGCGGGAGCTTCACCGGCTGGCCGGTGAAGCTCATCCGGCCAGGTCGAGCTCCCCCGCGAACAGGTCCCCGAACGACCACTCGGCGGCACCCAGCGCGGCCGCCTGGATGCCGAGCGCGCCGGGCCGGAGGTCGGGCCGGCGCTGGACGTCCGACACCAGCCGTTCGTCGAGCGTCCTGCGGGCCGGCTCGAGGACCAGGTCGCCGAGCGGCACGAAGTAGCCGCCCAGCACCACGACGGCCGGGTCGAGCACGGTGGCCAGCACGGTGAGGCCGAGCCCCACGTCGTGACCGAGTCGGGCGAGCCCCGCCCGGACCCTGGCATCGGCCAGGGCCCTGGTCGCGACCGCCCGCGAGGTGTCCAGCGGGGTGGCCAGCTCGCTCATGCCCACCGCGTCGAGCATGGCGTGCAGGCCGATCGACGCCTCCCAGCAGCCTCGCCGGCCGCAACCGCAGAGCGCCTCCGGGTCCCCCACCGGCATGTGCCCGACCTCGCCGGCGAAACCCGTGGCCCCGCGGACCAGCTGGCCGCCCTCCACGATGCCCGCCCCGATGCCGACGGTGCCGGTCAGGTAGAGCACGTGCTGGCTGTCGGTCGCGGCACCGTGGTGCGTCTCGGCGTACGCCGCGCAGTTGGCGTCGTTGCTGACCCGGATCCGGCAGCGCCCGCCCAGCACGCGGTCGAGCCGCTGGACCAACGACTCCCCCCGCAGCGAGACGTTGGGCGCCCACGCGACGGTGCGGTTGTCGCCGCGGACCAGCCCGGGGACGGCCAGCGTCGCGCCGACCAGCACCCGGCCGGCCAGGGCCGGCACGACGACCTCCTCCACGAGGTCGAGGAGGGCCTGCTCGCGGCCGAGGACCTCGATCGGCGTCGGGCGGGTCTCGACCAGCCGGATCTCACCAGCCAGGTCGAGGACGACGGCGGCGACGTAGTCGACGTTGATCTCGAGGCCCAGGGCGAGGAACCGGTCCCCCCGGAGCGCGACCGGCCGGCCCGGCCGTCCCCGCGCCCCGGAGCGGGACTCCTCCTCGACCACGGCCCGGGCGCCCTCGAGGTCCGCCACGATCACGCCGACGGTCGCCTTGGCGAGCCCGGTGCGCTGGGCGAGCTCGGTCCGGGTGGCCGGGCCTTCCCGGCGCAGGCTGCGCAGCACCAGCGAGACGTTCTGCCGCCGGAGCCGCTCGGTGCTGGCGGGCTCGGCCTGGACCTGCGAGACCACGGCCGCTCAGCGCACGCCGTAGAGGTGCTCGAGGGCGAGCTGGTCGAGACGCTCGGTCGCGGCGCCGTGCGCGGCGAGCGCCTCGGGGTCCGGCAGCGGCCAGTCGAGCAGCTGCTGCCAGCCCTCGCCGGCGTCGAGCGTCGGCTGGGCGAGCTCGGGCAGCCGGGCCGCCTCCAGGGCCGCGTGCACCTCGGGGTCGGCGCGGAACGCCTGCACCTTCTCCCGCAGGATCAGGTAGTTGCGCATGTTGGCCGCGGCGCTGACCCAGACGCCCTCCTCGTCCTCGACCCGGGCGGGCTTGTAGTCGAAGTGCACCGGGCCGTCGTAGCCCCCCGACAGGAGCGTGTCGACCACCCAGAAGGCGCCCCGCACGTTGCCGGCCCCGAAGCGCAGGTCCTGGTCGAACTTCGGGCCGTTCTGGCCGTTGAGGTCGATGTGGAACAGCTTGCCGGACCAGAGCGCCTGCGCGTAGCCGGCGGCGGCGTTCATCCCGGCCATCTCCTCGTGACCGATCTCGGGGTTGACACCCACCATCTCCGGCCGCTCGAGCTCGTTGATGAAGGCGAGCGCGTGGCCGATCGTCGGCAGCAGGATGTCGCCGCGCGGCTCGTTGGGCTTCGGCTCGATCGCGAAGCGGAGGTCGTAGTCGTGGTCGACGACGTACTCGCTGAGGATGTCGAAGGCCTCCTTCATCCGGTCCAGCGCCACGGCGGTGTCCTGCGATGCGCCGTACTCGGCGCCTTCGCGGCCACCCCACGCGACGTAGACGCGGGCACCGAGGTCGGCGGCGAGGTCGATGTTGCGCATCACCTTGCGCAGCGCGAACCGGCGGATCTCGCGGTTGTTGTTGGTGAAGGCGCCGGCCTTGAACACCGGGTGGCTGAACAGGTTGGTCGTCGCGGTGGTGACCACCAGGCCGGTGTCGGCCAGGCCCTTCTTGAACCGGTCGATGATCCGGTCGCGGGTGGCGTCGTCGCTGCCGAAGGGGATGACGTCGTCGTCGTGGAAGTTGACGCCGTAGGCGCCGAGCTCGGCGAGCTTCTCCAGGGCGTGGACGGTGTCCATGGGCGGCCTGGTCGCGCCACCGAACGGGTCGACGCCCTGCCAGCCGACGGTCCACATGCCGAAGGAGAACTTGTCCTCGGGGGTGGGAGTGGGAATCTCGATGGTCATCTGCGTGCCTCTCGTGAGGGTGTTGCGGGTCGGACTGGAAGGTCTGCTCGAAGGTGCGTGCTCGGAGGTGCGTGCTCAGGGGTGCCAGGACTCGGTGCGGTCGCGCAGCTCGGTGTAGCGCTCGCGGACGCCGGGCGCCGGTGGGGACTCGACGGTCTCGCCGTCGGGCAGCGGCCACGCGGGCGGGTCCGGCTCGCCCGACAGCGCCCAGGCTGCCTGCCGGGCGGCCCCGAGGGCGACGTACTCCCCCGCCGGCAGGAAGGTGACCGGGCGGGCGAGGATCGTGGGGGCCAGGGCGCGCAGGGCCGGGCTGGCCGTCGCCCCGCCGATCATGAGGAGACGGCGCGGTTCCTGTCCGGTGTGGCGGACCAGCTCGTCGACCGCGTCCGCCAGCGAGCAGAGCAGCGCCTCGAACGCCGCGCGCGCGAGGTCGGCGCGGGTCGTGGCCGCCGACAGCCCGGTCCAGGTGCCGACCGCGTGCGGACGGTTGGGCGTCCGCTCGCCGCCGTAGTAGGGCAGCAGGGTCACGCCGTTGGCACCGGCCGGCGCGGCCAGGGCGAGCGTGGAGAGCCCGTCGTGGTCGACGCCGAGCAGGGCCGACTGCAGGTCCAGGATGCCGGCGGCGTTCATGGTCACCACCATGGGCAGGAACCCGCCGGTCGCGTTCGCGAACCCGGTGACCACGCCGGTCCCGTCGGCGACCCGGGTGGCGCTCACTGACGAGGCCACGCCGGACGTGCCGACCGAGAGGACCACGTCGCCCGGCTCGAGGGAGAGTCCCAGGGCGGCACCCATGTTGTCGCCGGTGCCGGCGCTCACGAGCGCGCCACCGGCGGTCTCGCCGGCGACCGCGCCCGGCGCCACGACGTGGGGCAGCGCGATCTCGTGGCCGATCGCGGCGGCGGCCAGGTCGGGGCGCCACGCGCCCGTCGCGGTGGAGAAGTAGCCGGTCCCGGAGGCATCGCCACGGTCGGTGAAGGGAGCGGTCCCGTCGACGCAGGCGTGCAGGGAGACGTAGTCGTGGGGCAGGAGCACGTCGGCGACCCGGGCGGCGGCCTCGGGCTCGTGGTCACGCAGCCAGCGGAGCTTGGTGACGGTGAACGACGCCACCAGCACGCTCCCGACGGCCTCGGCGCAGGCCTGGGGCCCACCGTGCTCGGCGATCAGCTCCGCGGCCGCCTCCGCGGACCGGGTGTCGTTCCAGAGCAGCGCGTCCCGGACCGGCTCCCCCGCCTCGTCCCGGGCGACCATGCCGTGCTGCTGGCCGGCGACCCCGAGGGCCCCGGCCCGCGGCAGGAGGCCGCCGGCGCTGGCGTCGAACGCGTCCCGCCAGGCGCGCGGGTCCACCTCGGTGCCGGACGGGTGCGGGGCACTGCGGCGCTCGAGCACCGTGCCGTCCGCCGCGTCGACCAGCAGGGCCTTGGTCGACTGGGTGGACGAGTCCACCCCCAGCACGGTGGTCATGAGCCATAATAAGTACGAGTCCCGAACTAATGTCAACCACCTCTGGTCCCGGGTACCTTGCGGCCGTGACGAACAGTGACCCCGCCGACGGCGAGACCTACGGCGACTACAGCGTCGACGACGAGGACCAGCCGTCCAACCTCGAGGACCTCGGCGACCCGGACGTCGAGGACGAGCTGGACCGCGGCTACTCGCCGCCGGAGCGCTACTCCGCCGGCCAGGGGTTCGGCAACACACCGTACGAGGAGGCGCTCGGGGAGACGCTGGAGCAGCGGATCGCCCAGGAGGACCCGGAGCCGGACCCGTACGTCGACGCCGAGGCGCACGCCGACGACGAGGACCTCGACGACGGTGAGGTCGGCGCCGAGCGCGCCGGGCGCCTGGTGGACCCCGACGAGGGCCTGGGCGAGGACACCGAGAAGGACCTGATCGGCATGGACGTCGGGATCGACGGTGCCGCCGCCTCCGCCGAGGAGGCAGCCGTGCACGTCATCCCCGATGACGACCGCTACTGACCGCTCCTGGCGGCAGGCACACAGTCTTGGCCCGGAGACCCGGGTCTTGGGGGGAGGGAACATCCGCGTACCCCGCGGATGCGAGAGGAGTACGACATGATCATCTTTGCGATCCTGGCCATCATCCTGGCGGTGTTCGGCGTGGTGCGGCTCGTCCAGGGCGACGTCCTGTGGGGGATCGTCCTCATCATCGCGGCCTGCGCTGTCGGGCCCGGCGGGTGGTTCATCTTCGACTGACCCGACGGTCAGGCGACCCGCACGGCCCGCACTAGAACACGTTCTAGTGCGGGCCGTAGCATGTCGCCGTGCGCTTCTCGATCAGCACGGCCTACCTGCCGACCGACCAGCTGGTCGACATCGCCAAGGCGGCCGACGCCCTGGGCTACGACAGCCTGGCCATGCCCGACCACGTCGTCGACCTCGAGACGTTGCGCACGCCGTACCCCTACACGCCCGACGGCAAGCGGCGCTGGGGCTTCGACGCGCACTGGCCGGACCCGTGGGTCATGGCGGGGGCCCTCTCCACGGTGACGGAACGGCTGCGCTTCGTCTCGACCGTCTACGTCCCGGCGGTCCGCAGCCCGTTCCAGGTCGCCAAGTCGGTCGGCACGGCCGCCGTCATCTCGGGCAACCGGGTGGCGCTCGGCGTCGGCATCGGCTGGCAGGAGGACGAGTTCGAGCTGCTCGAGCAGAGCTTCCGGACCCGGGGCAAGCGGACCGACGAGGGCCTGGCCCTGATGAAGGAGCTGTGGCAGCCGGGCTGGACCGAGTTCCACGGGCAGTACTACGACGCCCCGCGGATGGTCATGGAGCCCACCCCGAGTGCGCCGATCCCGATCTACGTCGGCGGGCTCTCCGAGATCGCCTTCGCCCGCGCGGCCAGGCACGACGGCTGGGTCGGCGACATGTACAAGACCGACGAGGCCATCGGCTGGGCCAGGCGCCTGGCCGAGGTGCGGGAGCGGGCCGGCGCCACCGGCGACTTCTCCGTCTTCGTGGCCGTCACCGACGCCTGGCTGCCAGAGCACTTCGCGCGGGCCGAGGAGGGGGGCGTCACCGACTGCATGACGATGCCGTGGATGTACTACTTCGGCGGCGACGCCACGCTGGAGCAGAAGCTCGAGGGGATGACCCGGTTCGCCGAGGAGGTCATCGACCCGTTGGCCGGCAGGAGCTAGCCGACGGTCACCGACTCGCAGCCGTCGAGGACGTCCAGCGGGTCGATCTCGCCGGCGTAGACCACGCGGTCCGCCGAGCCGGGGCCGCAGTGGATGACGTCCACCGCCCCGTCGCTGGTGGCCATCACCCGGTTGTCGCCACCCTCGCCGAACACGACGTCCTTGCCGGGGCCGAGCGTGATGGCGTCGTCGCCGTCGTCGGCGACGACCAGGTCGTCGCCGGCCCCGTCCGAGATCTGGTCGTTGCCCTCGCCGCCGTTGATGTCGTCGTCGCCGGCACCGCCGTCGACCATGTCGTCGTCGTCACCACCCGCCACCTTGTCGTCGCCGTCGCCGCCCTCGAGCCAGTCACCGTCGCCCGTCGTCGTGATGACGTCGTCCCCGGCACCGCCGATCGCGTGGTCGCGCCCGTCGTTGAGGAGCAGCACGTCGTCACCGGGGCCGCCGTCGGCGACGTCGTTGCCGCGCCCGCCGCGGACCTTGTCGTTGCCACCCCCACCGGACGCCCTGTCGTTGCCGGCACCGAGGGTGAGCCGGTCCTGGCCGCCCCCGCCGTCGACGGCGTCGTCGCCCCCGCCGGAGGAGATGGAGTCGTTGCCGCCCTTGCCCTTGATGGTGTCGTCGGCCGACTTGCCGTGCAGCTGGTCGGCGCCGCCCGTCCCGGTGATGGTCGCGGCACCGGCGACCGACGGCCCCACGACCGCGAGCACGGTGACGGCCGCACCGACCACCAGCGCGTCGGCCCCGCGGAGCCAGGACTGCACCATGGACCCGATCCCCCCTGCCTGGGCCCGGCGTCCGACCGGACCCGCAGAGACTCTAGTGGTGACCGCGGCGGTCGGGGGGAGCCGCTACTGGGTCTCGACGATCTCGCAGTTGGCGATGTAGTCGATGTTGGCGTCGCCGCGGCCGCCCACGAACACGATCGTGTCGTCGGGGCCCTCACCGCAGTAGATCTCGTCACGCACGCCGTCGGCGGTCACGTAGACGGTGTTGGACCCCTCCTCGCCGAAGACGATGTCCTTGCCCGGACCGAGGTGGATCTCGTCGTCGCCGGTGTCGCCGGAGATCTTGTCGTCACCGTCGCCGTCGTAGATCGTGTCGTTGCCGTCGCCGCCGTCGTGGTCGTCGTTGCCGTCGCCACCGAGCAGGGTGTCGTTGCCACCGCCGCCCTGGACCTTGTCGTTGCCGGTGCCGCCGTCGATCATGTCGTCGCCGTCGATGCCCTTGATCACGTCGTTGCCGTCGCCGCCCCAGGACCGGTCGTTGCCGTCGCCGCTCTTGATCACGTCGTCGCCGGCGTCCCCGTAGGACTTGTCGTTGCCACCCCCGCCCTTGAGGGTGTCGTTGCCGCCCTTGCCCTTGAGCGTGTCGTTGCCGCCCTTGCCCTTGAGGGTGTTGGCCTTGCCGTTGCCGACCAGGGTGAGCGCCTCGGCGGGCAGCGACAGGGAGAGCACCAGGGCTGCGGCGGTCAGCACGGTGACCAGCGGCTTCGTGACGTGGGACATGCGTGGACTCTATGCGGACCGGACTGGACCGGCTGTAACGCGCGCGGTGTCCGCGGCGCTTATCGGGGTGACTGTGGTCCGCACGGACCCTGCAGAGGGGGCGTCATGAGCAGGAACACCACGAGGACCTGGAGGTCCGTCGTCGGCGGGGTGGTCGTGGCTGTCGTCGCGACCCCGGCCCTGGCCGGCGTACCCGCGACGGCGGCTCCGGCGGGTCCGTCGGAGCGCGCCGCCAAGGACGAGACGACGATCTCGATCCGCGTCGACCAGCGCCGGGTCGAGGCGGGCGAGACCGCGAAGGTGCGCGGCAACCTGAACGTCAAGACGAGCGACGGCGAGGCCGGGCGGCCGGTCACGCTCGAGGCCCGACCCGAGGGAGCGGCGACCTTCACACCGATCGCCACCGCCACGGCCGGCGAGCAGGGTGGGCTGAAGCTCAAGGTCACGCCGGACGTCACCACCCGCTACCGCTGGTTCTACGCCGGCGACGCCGACACCCGGCCCAGCCGCAGCGGCGTCGCCCGGATCCTGGTCGGCCCCGACCAGGGGGACGGCAGCGCCGAGCGGATCAGGACCACTCTCTCGATCCGGGCCACCGACCGGGCCGCCGATCCCGACGGCAGCCTGGTCCGCGGCAAGCTCCTGGCTCGTGGCGTGGAGGTCCCCCACCGGGAGGTCCGGCTCCTGGCCCGGACGGTCGGCAACCCGTTCACGCCGGTCGCGACCGCCCGCACCGACCGCGACGGCGTGGTCCGGTTTCCTGTCGAGCCGGCCGCGCGGACGGCGTACCGCCTGAAGTTCGCGGGCACGCAGCTGCTCCGCCCGTCCCGCAGCGGAGTGGTCCGGATCGGGGTACGCCCCGCCGTCACGGCATCGGCCGCACCCAGCCCGGTCGACCCTGGTGAGCCGGTCACCGTCTCCGGCCTGGTGACCTACGAGGGCTCACCGTTCGTCGGCGCGACCGTGGACCTGCTGGCCCGCAAGGCGACGCGGCACGGCGGGTTCCGCGTGGTCGCCACCGGCACCACGGGCGCGCTGGGCGAGGTGTCGTTCGGCCAGGCGCCGACACGGACCACCGTCTACCGCCTGCTGGTCCGGCGCACGGAGGGCGGTCCCCCTCGGGCGGCCAGCGACAAGGTGAGGGTCGTCGTGCGGTCGGCGACGTCCCTGTCGATCCGGGGCCGGTCGACCCCCGACGGGTACGCCGTCAGCGGCGTGCTCCGCGGGGGCGGCGGGCCGGTCCCCGGTCGCCTCGTGTCACTGGAGCTGCTGGGGGCGGACGGCGTGACCTGGACCGCCGTCGACACGGCGCGCACCAGGAAGCGGGGCAAGGCGACGTTCCTGGAGCCCATCTCGGAGGGCGCCAGCTACCGCCTGGTCTTCGCGGGGGGTGACCGCTTCGCTCCGAGTGTCAGCGGGGTTGTGGTCAACTGAGACCGACCTCGACTCCCGGAAGGAGCCGGCGCTGCACGACGCCCGCGACCCAGCCGCTCACGGACCCGAGACCACGCGCTCCCGGGTCCGTGAGCGCCTGTCCGCCTCCCCCGAGCCTTCCCCGGACGGGGAGGCGGACAGGAACGTGGAGCGCGACCTCACCGCGGCGGTCCACGCCGCGCGGGCCGGCGACGAGGACGCCTTCGTCGTCGTGTGGCGGACGCTGCACCCGCCGCTGCTGCGCTACCTGCGGGTGCGCGGCGACGACGGGCCCGAGGACCTCGCCTCGGAGACCTGGATGCACGTGCTGCGCGGCCTCGGGACGTTCGTGGGCGACGCCCGCGAGTTCCGGGCGTGGTTGTTCACCATCGCCCGCAACCGCGCGGTCGACGCGGGCCGGGCGCGCACCCGGCGCCCGTCCCTCCCCGTCGCCGACGTCACCGAGCTGCATCCCGAGACGCACCGGCACACGGCACCGAGCGCGGAGGACGTCGCCCTGGACAACGACGGCACCGCCCGCGCCCTGCGGCTGGTGGCGACCCTGCCCCCGGCCCAGGCGGAGATGGTGATGCTCCGGGTGGTCGCCGGTCTCGACGTCGCCGACGTCGCCCAGCTGCTCGGCAAGAAGCCCGGCACGGTCAGGGTGACCGTGCACCGGGCGCTCCAGTCCCTCGCGCGCGACCAGCGCGCCTCCCGAGAGGTGGTGTGAGATGACCGAGCCGTTCGACGACCCCTTCGACGACCAGCCCCTGGTGCGGTCGCTCCGCGAGCCCGGTACCCCCGGAGAGCTCGCCGACCAGGACCACTACCTCGCGATGTTCCGCGAGGCACACGGCACGGCGCACCCCCTGTCGTCGGGTCCGCGTCGACGCCTCGGTGGTCGCGCCGTACGCCGTCTCGGGGCCGGGACGACCCTCTCCATCGCGAGCGCCGTGGCGGGGGGCGGGGTCGCCGCCGCCTACACCGCGAGCCTGCCCGAGCCTCTGCAGCAGCTCGCCCACGAGGTCCTCGGTCCCGTCAACGTGCCGCCGCCCACGCAGCGCCCCCCGGACCGGGTGCAGGCCGCGCCGGAGCCGGACGCGAGCCCGACCGGCCAGGAACCTCCGAGCGCCGCGCCGTCGGTTCCTGAGGCGACGAGCGCCGCGACCCCGGAGGCGGCCAAGGACGAGCCGCCGTCCACGGGCCGGCCGAGCCCCACCGACGACGACCCGTCGGAGCCGGCCTCCGCCGACC
>SXGU01438844.1_pt1 | contig 12812 bp, 12 predicted proteins | sample 3174531 | NCBI WGS metagenome assembly SXGU01 (sample SAMN11356863, study PRJNA531348) | freshwater metagenome | isolation source: freshwater sample F1-140 | place: China: Fuxian Lake, Yuxi | collected 2017-12-25 | reverse complement strand
GTCGTCGTGAAAGTGCACCGACTCGTTGGGTGAGTCGGCGGTCGCGGCAGCCTCGATCGCGGCGAGACGGAGCAGTACGGTGTCGAGCCGGTCGTAGAGCGTGGTGCGGAGCAGCGCATATACCACGAGCGACCCCGCCACCACAACAACGCCCACCGTGAGGGCGATCCGCGTCGCCAGTCGTCCGCGAAACGACTCTGGCCGCACGATCACACCTCCAACGACGCGAAGCGGAATCCCACACCTTTGACGGAAACGACAACTCGCGACCCGCCATGTCGTTCGAGTTTGTGCCGGAGATTCCCGATATGCACGTCGATCAGCCCCGTCCCCGGGTCGAACTGCATTCCCCAGACGCGATCCAGCAGTTCCTCGCGGCGTACCACGGCGCCCGACGCGCGCACGAGCGTGTCCAGCAACCGGTACTCAATGGGCGTGAGCCGGAGCGCAACACCGGCACGCGTCACCTGGTGCTGGACGCGGTCCACAATGATGTCGCCAACGGTGACAACCTGATCGGCCACCGTCGTGGCGCGCCGGTCGAGCGCACGGAGCCGCGCAAGCAGTTCCGAAAACTCGAACGGTTTGGTGAGATAGTCATCGGCCCCAGCGTCGAGTCCACGCACAATGTCCTCCGGCGCGTCCCGCGCCGTGAGCATCAAGATTGGCGTGCGCACACCACGCGCCCGGAGTACCGCGGCCACCGTCCAGCCGTCGGTATCCGGCAGACCGACGTCCAGCACGATCACTTCGTGGGATCCGTCGAATGCCCGCGCCAGCGCGGCCGCACCCGTCGGTTCCACATCAACCGAATGACCCTCTTCGGCCAGCCCGCGAGACACAAACTCCGCCACCCGGGGCTCATCCTCAACCAGCAGCACGCGCATCGCATTCCTTAAGAAACATTGTGTTTCGGTTTGGCCATTTCAGCTATCGCCACCGGTAGAATCTCAAATGTCACCTCACACCAGCAGACCGTGAATTCCAACGATCGTTCGCTGAACCGTCGGGAGTTTCTGCACCGCTCAGCCCTCGCCGCCGGCAGCGTTGCGGCGCTCGGTGCACTCCCGCTCTCTGCACAGCCCAAGATACCTCACCCCGGCGCAGATGTTCACGCGCCACTCGCCCCAGACGCGCTGCACCGGGCCGATGTCATTGAGCTCACTGTCGGGCGGACATCCCTTGTCATCGATGGCCGGTCCGCCTCGGCCGTGACGGTGAACGGCACGCTTCCGGCGCCGCTCATCAGGCTTCGCGAGGGCGACACCGCGGTGCTCCGCGTCACCAACACGTTGCGCGAGGACACCTCTATCCACTGGCATGGCATCATCCTGCCGAACGCAATGGATGGTGTGCCGATGGTCACCTTTCCCGGCATCGCGCCGGGCGAGACGTTCACCTACGAGTTCCCGGTTCGCCAGAGCGGCACCTACTGGTACCATAGTCACTCGGGAATGCAGGAACAGCTTGGCATGTATGGCCCGATGGTCATTGAACCGGCCAAGTCGCGCGATGTTGCCTACGACCGCGACTACGTGGTTCTGCTGTCGGATTGGACGTTCGAGGACCCCCACCGGCTGACCGCCAAGCTCAAGAAGATGGGAGGGTACTACAACTTTCAACGACGTACTCTGCTCGATCTGTTTCGGAAGGGAGATGCCGGCCTGGCGGATCGTGCAATGTGGAGCCGGATGCGGATGGATCCGACCGACATCGCGGATGTGACGGGGAACACCTACACCTACCTGCTCAACGGACGCACGCCCGCCTCTCCCTGGACCGGCGCATTCCGGCCCGGCGAGCGCGTGCGGCTGCGACTGATCAACAGCGGCGCGGCGACCTATTTCGATATCCGGATCCCGGGCCTCGAAATGACCGTCATTCAGGCGGATGGACAGGACGTCGTGCCGACGACTGTTGACGAGCTCCGCATTGCGATCGCGGAGACATACGACGTGATCGTGCACCCAACCGGCGATCGTGCCTACGCACTTTTTGCCGAGACAATGGACCGCAGCGGCTTCGCGCTCGGTACGCTGGCGCCGCGCGACGGAATGACGGCACCGGTTCCCGAACGTCGCCGGCGCCCGCTCCGTTCCATGACCGATATGGGCATGAGCCACGGCGCGACGGCCGGCGCGATGGCCGCCGCGATGGCAGGAATGGCCGGCATGGAACACGCCGGCCATGCGATGCCCGCGAGCGATGCCGGCGCCAGCGTTCCGCACGGCGCGGATCGTCACGGCCCCGGCAACTCGATGACACCAGAGGTGACGCAGGCACGCTTGGGTGAGGCTGGCGTGGGCCTCGGCGGTGATAACCGACGCGTGTTGGTCTATCGCGACCTGCGGAGCGCTGCGCCCACCGGAGCCGAACGCGACCCGGACCGCGAGATCGAGCTGCATCTCACGGGGAACATGGAACGGTTCCTCTGGTCATTCGACGGAAAGAAGTACTCCGATGCGCGCACCCCGATCGCCATGCGCATGGGAGAGCGGGTCCGCCTCACCTTCGTGAACGACACGATGATGGAGCATCCCATTCACCTCCACGGCATGTGGATGATTCTGGAGAACGGTGCCGGCAACCTGCGACCCCGCAAGCACACCATCAACGTGAAGCCGGCCGAGCGCGTCTCCGTAATCGCGGAGCCGGACGTGCCCGGCAAGTGGGCCCTGCACTGCCACATCATGTTCCATATGGATGCGGGGATGTTCCGCGTTGTGGAGGTGAGCAGTGCCGCGTCCTGACCACAGCGCCGCGCGTGCGCGGACAAATCGCGGTGCGCTGATTGCCGTCGTGCTCGCGCTTGCGCTTGCGGTTGCTACGCCCGCCCAAGCGCAGGTGATGGACAACATGCTCCACGCCTATGTCGGGGTTGAAGAACTCGAGATGCGAAATGTCGGACCGGACCGCCCAGTTTTTTGGGATGTGGTCTCCTGGTTCGGAGGCGACTTCAACCGCCTCTGGGTTCGATCGGCCGGCTCCCGGGCTACGACGGGATCCGATGCGGAGATAAGCGGTGAGGTGCTTGCCGGCCGTTTGATCGCGCCATTCTGGGACCTCCTCGTCGGCGTCCGATTTGAAGCTCGAACGAGCGGCGCGGTTCGTGCGACCCGCCCCAGCGCAGTCATCGCGCTCGAAGGGCTGGCACCCTACCGCTTCCGGCTCGAGCCATCGATGTACGTCAGTACCGATGGCGACGTCGCCGCTGAGATCACTGCGAGCTACGACGTGTGGCTGACCCAGCGCCTCCTGATTCAGCCGCGCGCGGACCTGCACGCTGCTCTGCAGGCGGTACCGGCGTTCGACGTCACTTCAGGAATCAATGATGCTGGCGTCGGCCTCCGCTTGCGATACGAAGTGCGCCGTGAACTCGCGCCCTACGTTGGAGTGCAGTGGAACGCCCGAGTCGGCAGGAGCGGCACGCTCCATGGCCCAGCAACGAGCGAACCGTCCGGAGCAACGGCGGTGTTCGGAGTACGCGCATGGTTCTGACCGAATCGGCCATCGCCACGCGGCTCGCGCTCCCCGCCCTGGACTACCCGATTTCTGCGCGCGCCAATCGCCTGGATTTCATGCTTGGTGCCTTCACATTGGTGACGCTGGTGCTGCTTGCGCTCACCGGACTGGTTCTGACTCAGTATTACAATCCGGCACCGCTGGCGGCGCACGACTCCGTTGTCTACCTCATTACACAGACCGCGCTGCCGTCGTTCCTGCGCGACCTGCACATCTGGTCGGCATCGGCGGCATTGACGCTGGTGTTCGCGCACATTGCGGCCGTCTTCTGGCGCCGAGGCTTCCGCGGGCCGCGAGAGGGCCTCTGGTGGAGCGGCGTGGTCCTGCTCGCGCTGCTCTTCGGCCTCGCCTTCACTGGGACCACACTTCGAGCCGATCAAGAGGCCGTCGAAGCCCTCGCCCACGCCAGCGCCGGGGCAAAGATCGCTGGCCCGCTCGGCGCATTGCTCAGGCCCGACTTCACCCCGTCCACGCCGATGCTTGCGCGCCTCTACGGACTGCACGTTTCGGTGCTGCCGCTTGCGCTCGTCGCGTTGATGGCGTTGCACTTGTGGCTGGTGCGCCACCTCGGCGTCAGCGCCGAGGGAGCCGAATCGGCACAGTTCCGATCACACCTGAGGTTGATCAGCGGCGGCGCCTTCATTCTGGTTGCCCTGCTGGCGACAGCCGCACTGATATGGCCCGGTGCGCTCGCCGCCGCAGGCGTTGAAGGCTACGAAGTCACCAAGCCCTTCTGGCCCTTCCTCTGGGTGTATGCGGCGGAAAACCTGTTCGGCATGGCTGGAATGATCGTTGCTCCCGGCGTCCTGTTCGGGTTCCTCGCGCTTGTGCCCATCGCCGACCGGCGAGACGGATTGGCGGCGCGCGTGACCCGAGTCGCCGGTGTTGTGCTCCTCACCTTGATGATCGTGGCCATCATCTATGCAGCCGTAGCCCCCGGCCAAAGTCACCTCGGCATGGATATGGGAGGGTGAGAAAGATGCGAATCATCGGCTTGGCGATTCTCTTCGTGTTGGGCGCGGCCGCCACGGCGCTGGCACATGACAAAGGGACGCTGAAGCCTGCGTCCCGGACATTTCGCGCTGGCGATTCGCTTGCGATTGCCGGGACCAAGTTCTCCCCGAGCGACGAAGTGGCACTCGCACTTGTCGGCGTGAAGGGAAAAGTCCCGCTCGCAGACATCCCCACCGATTCGACCGGCGCGTTTCTTCGGACGGTGGTCGTGCCATCGAACGCACCGCCGGGACAGTATCGACTTATCGCCGAGGCACTGGACGGCGACGAGGTGGCGACTCTGGACGTTACCGTCGTCGCCGGCGCCGCCACGAACTCCGGTGCAATGCCGACAATGCCCGGCATGGATCATGGGCCGGGAGGCGCGGCGACGGCGGCCGAGCCCTCGGGTGACGCGCTCCAGTTGGATCGCCGCCGCAGCACACCGGTAACCGCCGGAGTAGTCGCATCCATTCTTGTTTTCGCCGCCGCCGGAGCATGGCTCCTGCGAGGCGCTCGCCTCACCCCCACGGAGGACGTCCAATGACACCCGCACGCCGCCGCCACACGACCCACTTTACATTCTTGCTTACTGTTGCAGGGGTTGTCGTGAGCACCACCGCGCTCAGCGCCCACGACTTCTGGCTGGTACCGAACGCCCTGATGTTTACGGCGGTAGGCGGAATCGAGGTGCTCGGCCAGTCCGGGTCGCGCTTCCCGACGAGCGGCGGGCTCACACAGCCCGCTGCGGTGGCCGACGCGCGCATCGTCGGCCGGTCAAGCGACGAAAAGATCACCGACCTTTCTGTGAGCGGAAAGTCGCTCATGCTGAAGCACAAACCGAGCGCAGCTGGGCAGTACGTCGTCGCAGTGTCGCTGGCGGCCCGCAACGCGCGCACCACTCCCGAGCGGCTGCAGCGCTACATCGCGCTCGAGGGCGCGCCCGAACTCGCCGCGCAATACGAAAAGGACGGCAAGTACCCCAAGTCCGACAGCGTCACGCAAACTAGCGCAAAATTCGCGAAGACGATCATCGAAGTTGGCGACAAGGGCCCGCGCGCATTCGACAACGCGCTTGGCCATGCGCTGGAACTCATTCCGCTCGACGATCCCTCCGCCGCCAAAGTTGGCGGCACTGTACGTGTGAAGCTGCTCTTTCGCGGCATGCCGCTGGCGGGAGTGCATCTTCGTGCGGGTTGGGGATCACCAGACGCGATCCATGCCGAACCACCGGCTGGGCCGCCCGCGAAGCCGGACCAGGTCGTGCAGACCGGACCGGACGGTATCGCGGCGGTCGCAATCGCCGAGGCAGGGCTATGGAACGTCCGCACCCTCTACGCCGCTGCCATGCAGGGCATGCCGGAACATTGGCAGGTCTACTTCGCGACGATGGTGTTCAACGCTGGCGGCGCAAACGCCGGTGCCGCCACCGCTCAATCCGCCGCCCGCCCCGAACGTACGCCACCCGACACCGTACTTCGCGGCGAGCAGATTGTGGTGGCCGGGGCGGTTCGCGCACTCTTTGCGGCCGCTGAGCGCAAGGACGTTGCTGCACTCGACACGCTCTATGCCGGCGATAGCCTGACCGTGGTGGAAGGCGCGGGGATCAATCGCGGCTGGGTGGACTACCGCGACAATCATCTCGGGCCGGAACTGAAGCAGTTCGCCAACTTCCGCTACCGCCCGTACGAGATTCAAGTGCGCGTGGCCGGGCCGCTGGCATGGGCGATCTTTCAGTACGCAATCGCCGCCGATGCTGGCGAACGCAAGGTGGATGCCGTCGGGCGCGGTACAGCAATCCTGGAGCGGCGCGGCACCAAGTGGGTCGTGCGCCACACGCAAACCACAAGTCGAGCGCGGCGTCCGACTGATCCGCCGATGCCGTAGGCTCATGTTTTCTTCGGTTCCGCAGGAGCCGCGTCCGGCGTTCGTCCCGGCACTTGGCTACCGGTGGCTCACGCCGCTCTACGACCGCGTCGTCGCGGCCACTACCCGCGAAGAGACGTTCAAGCGCGCGCTGGTTGAACAGACCAGAGCCGCCGCTGGCCATCGGGTCCTCGATCTGGGGTGCGGCACCGGCACATTGGCGATCCTGATTTCGGGCCAGCAGCCCTCGGCCGCCGTCACAGGCGTTGACGGCGACGGCGCCATGCTGGGGCGGGCAACGCAGAAGGCAGCACGCGCCGGCGCATCGATTCGCTTCGACCACGCCCTATCGTGGAATCTCCCCTATGCCGACGCCACCTTTGATCGCGTCACGTCCAGCTTGTTCTTCCACCATCTCACCTGGGAAGACAAACTGCGGACGGCGCGAGAGGTGATTCGAGTGCTGAAGCCTGGCGGCGAACTGCACGTCGCTGATTGGGGCCGGGCCGCCAACTCGGTGATGCGCGGGCTCTTTCTCACCGTGCAAATGCTCGACGGCTTCGCGACGACCCGGGACAATGTTGCCGGGCGCCTCGTCGAAACCTTTGCCCGTGCCGGTTTTCGCGAGGTGTCTGAGATCCGGACCTTTCCCACGATGCTCGGTTCGCTGGCGCTCTACCGCGCCGTGCGCTGAGACTGGCGTTGCGCGGAAACACCGCACGCTCACATCCGCAATATTCTCAATATGCCTGAACCACACCGACTGCACGCTCACGGGTCGAACAATCACCAACCCACCGTGCAGCGCGTCGACCCCAGGGGAGACCACGGCGCCCACAACATGTCCGACTCAACGATGGGTAAGTCCATGGAGTTGGACATTCGCCGTCGATTCTGGGTCGCGCTCGCGCTCACGGTGCCCGTCACGCTCATCGCCGGCCACGTGCCAGGCGTGCCGATGCTCGTCCTGCCGCCGCTATCAAGCTGGCTCGGCCTGGCGCTCGCGACGCCGGTTGTGTGGTGGTGCGGCTGGATGTTTCATGCCGGCACAGTCACCGCGTTGCGACGCGGCGCGCTCGATATGTCCGTCCTCATCACGACCGGCGTCCTCGCGGCGTACGTCGGCAGCGTCTACCTCACCCTGATTGGACACCCAACGGCGTTCTACGAAGCCGCGGCGATGCTCGTGACCTTCGTGCTCTTTGGGCACTGGATGGAGATGAAGTCCCGGCGAGGCACGTCGGATGCACTGCGTGCGCTCTTCGATCTCACACCCCCAGTGACTCGCGTTCTCCGCGACGGGGCCGAGCGCGAAGTTCCGACCGCCGAGGTGAAAGTCGGGGATGTGCTGGTGATTCGCCCGGGCGAGAAGGTCCCGGTCGACGGGCGCGTGGTCCACGGCGCAACCGATATAGACGAGTCGCTTGTGACGGGTGAAAGTCTTCCCGTACACAAAGTCGTCGGCGACAACGTGGTCGGCGGCTCACTCAACGCCACGGGACCGATTCGCGCGGAAGCAACGCGGATTGGCCATGACACCGTGTTGGCCCAGATCGCGGATCTCGTCGACAACGCACAGCGTTCTCGCGCGCCCGGCCAGCGCATTGCTGATCGCGCGGCAGGCATTCTGGTGATAGTCGCCGTCGGGGCCGGCGCCCTCACATTCGCAGGCTGGTTCATCTGGGCCGGCGCGACATTCGTGCAGTCGCTGACCTTTGCGATTTCGGCGGTGGTCATCGCCTGCCCCGATGCGCTTGGCTTGGCCACGCCGACCGCCGTCGCCGTGGGCACGGGGCTTGGCGCTCGCCACAACATTCTCATAAAGGACGCAGCGACACTCGAAGGGCTGAGTCGCATTGATACAATCGTTCTCGACAAGACCGGCACCCTCACGCTCGGCGCGCCAGAGGTCACCGATGTCGCGCAGGCCGATGGCATCGACCGGGCGCATTTACTGGAGGTCGCGGCCACAGTATCGGCGTCGTCGAATCACCCGCTATCGAAAGCCACTGTGCGCCATGCGGCCACTCGCTCGGAACTCGTGCAACGTGTTGTGACGGATGCACTGAGCGTTCCCGGGCTGGGCGTGAAGGGGACCATTGACGGAGCGCTGGCACTCGTCGGCAATGCGGCGTTCCTTATGCAAAGCGACGTAAGTGTCGCACCGCTCGCTGCGGCGGCGGAACGGTTTACGGCCAGCGGTGGATCGCTGACGTACGTAGCCCACCGCGGACGCCTGCTCGGCGTTCTCGGGATCAAAGACGCTACACGGCCGACGTCGGCCGCAGCGATACAAGAGCTCAAGGCACTCGGCGTCACACCGGTGCTGCTAAGCGGCGACGCGAAAGCCACTGCCGAGCGCGTCGCCCGTGAGGTCGGAATTGCGCGCGTCTTCGCAGAGGTTCGTCCTGAGCAGAAAGCCGACCACATCAGGCGCCTGCAGGCCGAAGGCCATGGCACGGCAATGGTCGGCGACGGAGTGAACGACGCCCCAGCGCTCGCGCAGGCTGACATCGGTATTGCAATCGGCGCGGGAACCGACGTGGCCATTCAAGCCGCGCAGGTGGTGCTGATGAAATCGGACCCCGCCGATATACCGCGGGCGATCCGACTGAGTCAGGCCACTGTGCGCAAGATGCGCCAGAACCTCGTCTGGGCCAGCGTATATAACGTGCTCGCTATCCCGGTTGCCGCAGGTGCTTTCTACACCAGCTTCGGGTGGTCGCTCCGCCCTGAGGTCTCCGCGCTCTTGATGTCCCTGTCGTCCATCATTGTCGCGCTAAATGCCGTATCGCTCCGACGCACGCGGCTGTGAGGGCCCCGTGCGCCGAAGCGCCTGACTACGGCGCGGGACGCCGCGCCCGCGACGACCAATGCACCGCACTGATCTTCCATCCATCCGCGCCCTTCGACAGCACCACCAATTCCGCTCCCTGTGAGTTAATCGCGCGACCGTTGTAGTCCCCCACCGTCGTGCTGGTCGAGACTACCCAGGCCGCGACGCCCCGAATCGTTACGCTCACGGTCGTCCGTTGACTCGGCACAGCTTTCGCGTAATTCAGGTCGCCCGCGAGATGGCCGCTACGATAGTGCGCCTTATCCTCAACGCCGCCGGTCTCGAGGATTTTCACATCGTCCGCAAGCAACGCGAGCGCCGCTGCGCTGTCACCCGCCGCGAGCGATGCGTGGAACCGGGCCACCACGCTGATCACGGCGGAAGAATCAGCGAACTGTGCGTGAAGTGGTGCGGGTTCCAGCGCGGGAAGTGCGAAGGCGACCAAGGTCGCCATCGCGACCCGCCGGACAGAACTACCTGCGTGCATTGGATGAATCCTCCGAGTGAGGCATGCCAGACATGGAGTGACCTGCGGTTAACACCGGGCTCAGCCGGACGAACACCATTGCGCCGAGCGGCGTGCGCGACCCGTACGACGACTGCAGTGCGCGAGGCACAAGGTTGACCGTACCCACTACCCCGAGCCCAAATGTCGCGCGACGCGCGATGCGGGGGGAGCGAACTCACCGGAGGCGATCGACATGCCCAATTCGGCTGCGCTTGGAACGGTCACGACGGTTCCAGCCGACACCAAAGACGTGCAGGGCGCGAGCGGCTTGCAGCAGGTGGGCACTGACTGCTTGTGATTCGGAGTGCCCGCCGGCACGTCGGACCACGAGTCGTCGGATACCGGCGACGCCGCGTGGTGCTGGTGATGCGTTCCAGCGGACGCTGCGGTCGACGGCGCGTGAACAGCGCCGTCGCCGTCGCGGCGAACGTCGAGTTCGCTACGAGGAACACAGCAGTCAGGCCGAATGCACGGCGGTTCATCGGCTGAACCTACCGTTCCATACCCGACAATGGAAGCGTACCGTTCGCACAGCCTCGCCTCGCTCGGACATTGAGCAGCGCCGCGCCGACGAGCGTGCCAGCGCCACCGTAGATCATCTCCATCGCCGGCGGGCCGTGAACGAAGATCACTCCGACCGCGAGGGAAACCGAACCGAGAGCTCCCACCACGAGCGGCGACGCGCGGCCATGAAGCCGCCACCCCTCCCAGAACCCCAACGTCGCAACAACGAGCGAAAGCAGCATCACGGGCCAGAGGATTGCATCCTTATTCAGAAAGCCAAGCCCCACCGCCGCAAGCACACCCACGATCACTGGGTTTCCGGCGCAGCACAGCGCAGCGACAATTGATCCGCCAACCCCGGCCGCGTCCTTGACGCCGACCTTCATGCTCCGCCGCCCCGCAGCGCCTCAACAATGCTGGCGACCTCGGGCGCCCCCCCCACGACGCAACCGATCCCGGACCCCTCGGCTCCGCCGCTGATATCGCCGCCATTCAGCAGGATCGTAGGTGATCCAAAACGCCGGTACCCAACCGGAGTTGTCTCGCGACCCGTGTCCCACTCATCCCACATCGGCGCGAGGCCGACCGCCATCATTGCCTCGCGCAGGCGGCCGCGCGCCTCGTCCACGTGCGGGCAGCCGTCGAAATACACCAATTCAACGCGTTGCGTCACGAGCCACCTCCCTTGTTGCCGGCTCCTCCACCCACGCCAGAACCGTCGGCATCACGATGAGCGTCAGGATGGTCGATGAGATTAGTCCGCCGATCACCACCGTCGCCAACGGTCGCTGCACCTCAGATCCCGCGCTCGTGGAGATCGCCATCGGGATGAATCCGACGCTCGCGACAAGCGCGGTCATCAGCACAGGCCGGAGCCGCCCCTCGGCGCCCTGCCGGATCGCATCCACCACCGCGAGGCCACTCGCCCGGAGCTGATTGATATAGGTGAGCAGCACCACCCCGTTCAGCACCGCAACACCGAAGAGGGCGATGAACCCCACTGACGCGCTGAGGTTGAGATTCAGTCCGCGAATCCAGAGCGCTCCAATTCCACCGACAAGCGCGAACGGCACATTGAGCATCACCACGAGCGCATGCCGAACGGTGCCGAAGCTCGCATAGAGAAGCGCACCGATAACCAGCAACACCATGGGCACGATGACACTGAGCCGCGCCATGGCGCGAGTCTGGTTCTCGAACTGGCCGCCGAAAGCGATGTAGTATTCCGGTGGAAGCACGACGCGTTTCGCGATCTCGCCGCGCAACTCTGATACCAACCCACCGAGGTCGCGGTTGCGTACGTTGGCCTGGACAACCACGAAACGACGTCCCGCTTCGTGATTGATCACTTCCGGCCCCTCCACCGTCCGAAGCGTTGCCACCTGCGCCAGCGTGATCGTGCCACCAGCGGGGGTGCGGAGCAACAACTCGCCTACCTGCTCAGGCGTCGTGCGGTATGACGCGCCGAGGCGAACAACCACGGGAAACCGGCGTCGGCCGTCGATTACCGTCGTGGCGTGAACTCCGGCGACACCCATTTCCACTGCCTCGCGCACGTCGGCGACGCTGAGGCCGTGGCGAGCCATCGCGGGGCGGTTCAGGTCCACCTCCAATTGCATTGCCCCGGTGGTCACGCTCACAAACGCGTCCTCCGCACCGCGCACGGAGTGCATCACCGCGAGCACAGCGTCCGCCGCATCGTTGAGCCGATTGAGGCTGTCGCCGAACACTTTGACGCCGAGGTCCGTCCGCACACCAGAAATCACCTCGTCGAGGCGCATTCGCATCGGCGCGCTGAACTCGAATCCGAGGCCCGGAATCTCGGAGAGGGCGGAATCCGCGCGCTCGAGGAAGTCGGCGAGCGACTGCGCACGCCACTGGCTGCGCGGCGCAAAGTTGACGTATACGTCTGCCGCATGGAGTGGCATCGTCTCGGTTGCTTCGCGAGGGCGCCCGAGGTTGGTGTTGACCGACGCGACCTCGGGGAACTTGCGCAGTGTGCGCTCGACCTCCTCTGACACAGCGATTCCAGCGGCCAGCGACACGCTTGGTGCGCGTCGAGTCTCAATGAGGAGGTACCCTTCGTCGAGCTTGGGCATGAACTCGGTGCCGATAAAGCGGAGCGAGCCAACTGCGACGACCAGCGCCGCGGCGGCGGCGGCGACAACCGGCACGCGGTGCACCAACGCCAACGCGAGCCATGTCCGATACCGCGATCGGAGCGCGACGAACCATGGCGAGTCGCGGTGGCTTCCCGCCTTCATCCGCGCAAAAAGGAATGACGAGACGGCCGGGATGTAGGCCAGAGCAAGGAGCAACGACGCGAGCACCGCAGCGCACACGGTGAATGCCATGGGGCGAAACATCCGCCCCTCGAGCCCCTCGAGCGTGAAGATGGGGATGTACACGGCGACGATGATCGCCATCCCGAACACAATCGGCCGCCCCACCTCGAATGCCGCTTCACGAAGAATCTCGCGCTGTTCGGCAACGGAACCACCCGCTGATGCCCGCTCAGCGGCAATCCGGCGCATGAAGTTTTCAACCATCACGACGCTCGCATCGACAATCAGGCCGAAGTCG
>SXGU01269515.1_pt1 | contig 12813 bp, 7 predicted proteins | sample 3174531 | NCBI WGS metagenome assembly SXGU01 (sample SAMN11356863, study PRJNA531348) | freshwater metagenome | isolation source: freshwater sample F1-140 | place: China: Fuxian Lake, Yuxi | collected 2017-12-25 | reverse complement strand
GCGGTTATCTCGGCCATAGCGCCAACAAGTGCCGCTGCACGCCCGACATCATCGCGCGTTACCAGGACAAGATTTCCGGTCCGTTGCTCGACCGCATCGACATGCAGATCCAGGTCGGCGCCTTGCCGCATGAAGAATTGCTGAAGCAGGCCGACGGCGAGCCGTCGAGCGCGATTGCCGCGCGCGTCGAATGTGCTTTCGACACGCAGCTACAGCGCCAGGGAAAAGGCAACCATGGTTTGTCCACCGCGGAGATCGATGTGCATTGCAAGCCCGATGCGGCAGGCGAACAACTGCTGCGCACGGCGATGGTGCGCCTGAACTGGTCCGCGCGCGCCTATCATCGGGTGTTGAAAGTTGCGCGCACTATTGCCGATCTGGCCAAAGTCCCAACCATTGGACAAGCGCATATCGCCGAGGCGATCCAATACCGCCGGGCTCTACGCGAACATTAATGTTTCCATTAAATCAGCTCCAACTCGAAGAAGGACCTCGCTTGATGTAATATCGCCGAAGCCTTTTCACAGACAATTCGGGTAAGACCATATAACAACAGACTATGCCGCGCATATTTGACAACATCGATCGCGAACTTTTGCCCGCACTTCGTCAATCGCTGGAAGCCAGCCAAAAAGCGGCATTCTGTGTCGGTTACTTCAATTTGCGCGGCTGGCGCGAAATCGACGACCTGATTGATCATTACGATGGTTCGGAGTCCAGCCGTTGCCGTCTCTTGGTCGGCATGCAAAAACTTCCTCAGGATGAATTGCGAGAAGCCTTGTCGCTGGACGGCGAACCCATCGGCCTCGACAAACAGCAAGCAGATCGGCTACGCCGCCACCTGGCCGAAGAGTTCCGTCAACAGTTAATCATCGGAGCGCCCAATCTTCAGGACGAACGCGCGCTACGCAAATTAGCCAGGCAGCTGCGCGCAAAAAAAGTTGTAGTTAAATTGCACCTCAGACACACACTGCATGCCAAGCTGTACCTCGTTGAGCGCGCCGACAAACAAAACCCCATGATCGGTTATGTGGGCAGCAGTAATCTCACGTTTTCCGGCTTGCAGAAACAAGGCGAACTCAATGTCGATGTGCTGGATGAAGACGCCTGCATCAAGTTATCGGCATGGTTCGACGACCGCTGGAATGACCTCTGGTGCATCGACATCACCGATGAACTCGCCACCATCATCGAACAAAGCTGGGCAAGTGAAATTCCCGTGCAGCCCTACCATATTTATTTGAAAATGGCCTATCACCTGTCGCGCGAGGCACGGCAGGGCGTGACTGAATTCCGCATTCCCAAAGTTTTTGAGCAAGAACTGCTCGAATTCCAGGCACGCGCGGTCCAGATCGCAGCAAACCATCTCAACAAGCGCCATGGTGTACTGATCGGCGATGTCGTTGGCCTCGGAAAAACACGCATCGGCGCCGCTCTTGCGCGCATGTTCGAAGATGACCACGGCATAGAAACCCTGATCATCTGCCCAAAAAATCTGGTCTCGATGTGGAACCATACCCGCAAGCGCTACGGCCTGCGTGGCGACGTGCTGTCGCTCACGCAAGTCGCCAAGGCGCTGCCGACGCTGCGGCCCTATCACTTGGTGCTGATCGATGAAAGCCACAACCTGCGCAACCGCGAAGGACAACGCTATCGCGCATTGATTGAATATCTTCGCGACTGCCAATCGCGTGTGATCCTGATGTCGGCCACGCCGTTCAACAAGCATTACCCCGATGTCTCCAACCAGCTTCGCTTGTTCCTGCCCGAGGACAAACGGCTCCCCTGCCGACCGCAGCGCTATATCGAGCAGGAATTCGGCGGCAATGATGCCCTGTTTGAAAATAAAAAACAGTGCTTCGCCAATACCCTTAAGGGGTTTGAACACAGCCCACTTGCCGACGACTGGCGCGACCTGCTGCGCCACTATATGGTGCGACGCACGCGCAGCTTCATCCTCGACAACTATGCAACCGATGACAGTGCCGGTCGCCGCTACCTCAAAATGCATGATGGCAGCAACGTGTATTTCCCTGTGCGCCAAGCCAAAACAATGGGCTTCGCAGTCAATGAAACCGATCCGGAAGACCAATACGCCCGTCTGTACGCCGACACCGTCGTCGACATCATCGGCAATCTCAGCCTGCCACGTTACGGACTCGGCAACTATCGCAAAGAACAACTGAGCGACAAGCCCACTGCCGTTGAACAGCGGCTGTTGGACAATCTTGCCCGTGCCGGCCGGCGGCTGATGGGTTTTTGCCGCACCAATTTGTTCAAGCGGCTGGAGTCGTCCGGCGCCGCCTTCCTGCTCTCGATAGAGCGGCACGTACTGCGCAACTTCATCTACCTGCACGCCATCGAGCAAGGACTGGATATCCCCATCGGCACCCAGGATGCCGCCCTGCTGGACACCCGCTATTTTGATGACGAGGACAGTTCGGCGGCACTCGAATTCGACAACGGCGCGCTAGAGCCTCACGAATTCACCGTCGCGCTGGCCGCGATGGAACCAACCGAGGCTGCATTGCGCACGCAGGCAGCTCTCGCGTACCGCAACTATCAATCGTTAGGCAGCAAACGCTTTAAATGGATTTCTCCGCGGTTCTTCAAAAAAGATCTGGTGGCCGCCCTGGAAGCCGATTCCCAAGCGCTCCTTTCCATTCTGCGCACAGCAGGCGACTGGCGAGCGGAAACCGATGGTAAGCTCAACGCGCTAGCCGACCTGGTGCAAAAACGCCACGCCAAGGAAAAGCTACTCATCTTCACGCAATTTGCCGATACCGCGAATTATCTTGCACGCGAACTAAAGGAACGTGGCGTCAAAGCCATCGATGCAATCACCGGCGACACCGACAATCCGACTGCCGCCACGCTGCGCTTCTCTCCTGCCTCCAACGGCGCGCGCGGCGAGATCAGCAAGGCCGATGAGCTGCGCGTCCTGATCGCCACCGACGTCTTGTCCGAAGGACAAAACCTGCAAGACGCCGCCATCGTAGTCAACTACGATCTGCCCTGGGCCATCATCCGCCTGATCCAGCGCGCGGGCCGCATTGACCGCATCGGCCAACAGGCGGAAACCATATCCTGCTACACCTTCATGCCGGCCGAAGGCGTCGAGCGCATCATCGCGCTGCGCCAGCGCGTGCGTGAGCGCCTGGCGCAAAACGCCGAAGTCATCGGCACCGATGAGGCGTTCTTCGACGACGACCATAACGACACCGTCCTCAAGGACATCTACAACGAAAAGGCAGGGGCGCTCGACGATCCGGACGACAACGAAGTCGACCTCAGTTCGTACGCCTGGCAAATCTGGAATAACGCCACCAAGGACGATCCGGATCTGAAAGCCGCCATAGAAACCCTGTCCAACGTCGTCAGCTCCGCCAAGGCCAAAGACCGGCAGGATGGCGCATTGGTCTATCTGCGTACCGCCGACGACAACGACGCGCTGGCCTGGGTCGCCAGCGACGGCAACATCGTCACCGAATCGCAACTCGACATCCTGCGCGAAGCCGCCTGTGACGCGGAAACCCCTGCACGGGAGCGGCCCGACCGCCACCATGACCTGGTCAAACAAGCCGTAGCGCAATTGGTGGAGCAGGAAAAGTCCGCTGGAGGCAACCTCGGCCGCCCCAGCGGGCCGCGCGCCCGCGCCTACGAACGCTTGAAGCCGCTAGCCGACGCCCGCAAGCGCACGCTGTTTCCCGATACCGAACTGGAACTCGCGGTAGACGATATCTATCGCCGCCCGTTGCGCGAGGTTGCTTACGATACGTTGCGCCGACAACTCAAGTCCGGCATACGCGACGACGACTTGGCCGAACTTGTGAAAATGCTTCGCGAAGAACACAAGCTGGTGCAGGACGACGGCGAAATCGCGCGGCGCGAACCGCAAATCATTTGCTCGATGGGGTTGGTGTAATTTTGTGAATCGAAACTCTATTTCGCTGAGAACAAACTTTTACTGCGCATTTTTTAGAGTCATCCATGTTTTCTGCGGGTATCAATAGTATTGAATTGGCAGAGTGCGCTTTGCGCCAACCTGCGCCACCGCAGCAACAAGCATTTTCTACAGGCGTATAACTTGAACCAAAATAACGCACGCAAACTGATCGAAGCTTTCCATTTCAGCAAACTCTTCGCTGAAGAACTATTCTGGAATCGCCTGCCAACCAGCGTCACGCTGGAGGCAAACGGAAAAGCATTCCGCCTGACCGGCATCGCGGAAAAAAGTGGCGTTCAAGTCTTTTCCTGCCCGCCACAAGAGGATGGCAACCTGCCGCCGTATGCATTGCGGCAAAAAATCGAACGCGCCCTGTCACGTGAAGTGCGCGAGCACTTGATCATCTACGCCAATGCCGCACAAACCCTCCAGATCTGGCAATGGGTCGCGCGCGAACCAGGCAAACCGGCCGCCATGCGAGAAATCCAGTGGCAGCGCGGCACAACCGCAGATCTGCTGTTGGAAAAACTGCACCTGATCGCTTTTCGGCTGGAAGACGACGACACGCTGCTGACCGTGCTGGATGTCGCGGGCAAATTGCGCGATGCATTCGACCGCGAAAAGCTGACCAAGCGCTTCTACGACAGTTTCAAGATCGAGCGCGATGCCTTTACCAAATTCATCGATGGCATCCCAGACGCAGGCAACCAGTCCTGGTACACATCAGTGATGATCAACCGCTTGATGTTCGTCTATTTCCTGCAAAGGAAACCCCTGCCGAACGGGCAATTCTTCCTCGACAATAAATACGACTATCTGCGCCACCATTTGAATGAGAGCAAAACAAGGGGACAAGACCGCTTTTACAGCGACTTCCTCTGTCCGCTGTTTTTCCATGGCTTTGCGCAAGGCGACAAGCGCGACGAAGTCCATGCTCGTTTCGGCGACATTCCCTATCTCAATGGCGGCCTGTTCGCGCGCCATCCGCTGGAAGATCAATTCGGCGCAAGCATCGCTATCCCCGATGCGGCCTTTGAAAAGCTGTTCGATTTCTTCGACCCTTGGGACTGGCATCTCGACGATCGCCCCATCACCAATACCAACGGCAAGGAAATCAACCCCGATGTGCTCGGCTACATCTTTGAAAAGTACATCAACCAGAAGCAGATGGGCGCGTACTACACCAAGGAAGATATCACCGGCTACATCTGCCGCAACACCATCGTGCCTTTCCTGCTGGAGCGTATGCGCGAGCGTGCCGGCAAGGCGTTTACCGACAGCGCCTGGCCGCTGCTGCAAGCCGACCCCGATCGTTATATCTGGCCCGCGATGCAAAAGGGCGCCGACCTGCCGCTGCCGCCCGAGATCGCAGACGGCATCGACACCGCGCAGCCCAACCTGATAGTCCGCCGCAAAGGATGGAACCGCAATGCACCCGACACGCACGCACTGCCGACCGAAATCTGGCGCGAAACCATCGCGCGCCGCGAGCGTTATACCGAAGTGCGCAACAAGCTGGCGCAAGGACAAATACATGAAGTCAATGACCTGATCACCTACAACCTCGACATCTGCCAGTTCGCGCAAGACGTGATCGAACGCAGCGACGATCCGGCAATCGTGCGCGCGCTGTGGCGCGCCTTGGTCGGCGTTGTCCCCGGCGTGGGCGAATCGCATCGCGAATTCGAACACGGCATATCGATACTCGATCCGACCTGCGGCTCGGGCGCGTTTCTGTTCGCCGCATTGAATATCCTGGAGCCGCTGTATCACGCCTGCCTGCAACGCATGCGCGCATGGGTGCTGCAAGCCGACATCGACGGCGACAAGCAAAAGTACCCCGACTTTCGCGCCACGCTGGCCGATGTCGATCATCGCGCGAACGAAAAATATTTCGTCTACAAATCCATCATCGTCAACAACCTGTACGGCGTGGACATCATGGACGAAGCGGTCGAAATCGCGAAGCTGCGCCTGTTCCTGAAGCTGGTGTCGCAACTATCGGACAAGCGCGAAATCGAGCCGCTGCCGGACATCGATTTCAATATCCGCGCCGGCAATACGCTGGTCGGATTCGCGACCTACGACGAGGTGAAAAACGCGGTCACGCATGATGCAAGCGGACAAGGAAAGATGCAGTTCGATGACCCGATGCAGTTGATTGAAGACGATGCCTTTGAAGCGGATACCGCGTTCCGCGCGTTTCGCGAACAGCAACTGCGGCATCATCAGGAGATTGATGCCAGCGCGAAAGTCGAACTCAAGAAGAAATTGAACAAGCTGGATGAGCGCCTCAATGGCTATCTTGCGCGCGAATATGGCATCGATACCGGCAAGCCGAAAAAGCTGGAAGCCTGGAAAGCGAGTCACAAACCTTTTCACTGGTTTGTGGATTTTTACGGGATTATGAAGAGCGGTGGGTTTGATGTGATTGTGGGGAATCCGCCATATATCGAGTATTCGAAGGTTAAGAGCCAATACGAACTCACAGGACAGCTTGAGAACTTTTCTGGCAATCTCTATGCTGCCTGTCTTTCAAGATCAAACATCATAAAATCAATACGAGGTTTCAATTCCCAAATTGTCCCTGTGTCACTCCCGAGTACGGATCGATTGCAAAAGATCCGAAATAGTCTACGTAAGAATCACGATATTTTTCATGTGAGCTTTAGTACAAGACCGCAGAAGCTCTTTGATGAAGCGGAGCAGCGACTAACGGTCTTTATTCAAGCGCCTAGCAAATCTGAAAAACTTTTGTCTGGCGGCTATCTAAAATGGAATTCAGAAAATCGTTCAGTGCTATTTCACGGAATCTCTTTTGTTGGTTCGCCTAGCTTGCAAGCGAGAAAGGACTTGTGGCCAAAGACAGAAAGCAATTTGGCAGAAACCATTTTTCGAAAGATTCAGTCACATAATTCGTTACAAGCCAGTCAATACTTGTCAACAGAAGCAAAACTCTTTTATAAAAATACGGGGTTGCGATATTTCAATACAGTGACTAGACGTCCTCCCAAATGCACTATAAATGGCGTTCCGAACGCTAGTTCACGAGAAACCGTATTAAACGTTAGCAAGCAATATCTTGGCTTTACCCATGCTTTGTTGTTGAGTACAACATTCTTCGCAAATTATCAATGGACAACGAATTGTCGTGATTTAAATCCCGGAGACATTGAGAGCTTCCCTGTGCCACTAGTCAGAAATCCCGCCATTTTTGATGAACTAAGTGAAGTAGTGGAACGCGATTACATTAAGAAAAGTCGCGTTATTGTGATGAATAACAAACGCACCGGAAAAGTCGAATTGGAGTCTCTCTCTCCTGCGAAATCAAAACTAATTATTGACGAAATCGATATTGCTCTTGGATCGATTTACGGATTCAGAGAACTAGAAATCGACTATATCCTGAACTACGACATCAAATATCGCTTAGGCGCAGAGGCCGCCGATGACTGAGCATGCCGGCCCCACCGCAGAACGTCTGGCCGACCAACTGGTCACCAAGCGCGAAAGCGCCATTTTCGAAACCAAGCGCGTATCCGGCAAGATGGTCGGCAAGGCGCTGGAAACCGTGTGTGCGTTTGCCAATACCGATGGCGGCATTCTGGCGCTGGGCGTGGAGGATTTCGACAAGGCGAAAGGCCGTGCCCGCCTGATCGGCATCGACGAGAATCCGGAAGCGGTGGACGAACTGACGCGCAAACTCGGCACGCAGTTCAATCCGCCGATCGAGGGCATCGAGATGACCACCTTGCATGTGGCGGCTGCTCCCGCATTGCCAGCCGCTGCCACCGTGCCGCCGAAGCGCATCGTGCTGGTGCGCGTGCCGCAAAGCGCCAAGGTGCATTCCATCGTCGATGACGGCACCTGGACGCGCCTGCCGTCGTCCAATCGCGCGATGAGTGCGACCGAGATCAATGAACTGTCGTACCGGCGCGGCTTGATCAGCGCCGAGAGCGAAGCGGTGAATGTGCCGCTGGCCTTGCTGGAGACGCCCCATTTTGCAAGCTATTGCACTGCACGCGGATTGTCGCGCGGCGATACGGCGCAAAAACTGATGACGATCGGCCTGGCCAAGCCGGTGGGCGATGCAATCTGGCCGACCAAGGCGGCGGTGCTATTGTTTGCGGAGTACCCCAGCGATCTGCTGGCGGCGCACGGTTCGCGTGCTGCGGTGCGGGTGTTTCATTATGCCGGGACGGCAATCAGCCATGGCCCGAATCCGAATTTGAAAAAAGCGCCACAGAGTATCGGTGGGCCGGTCAATACGCTGATCACCGATACCCTGGCGTATGTGAAAAGCGAGATCGCGACGGGCTTCCATATGGCGGCTTCCGGTTTTGAAACGGCGCACGTCTATCCCGAGCGCGTCATCAAGGAAGCGATCACGAATGCGGTACTCCATCGCGACTATCGCTATGGCAAGGATATCCAGATCCGTATTTTCGATAACCGGATCGAGGTGGAAAGCCCAGGCGAATTCCCGGCCAACATTACGGCTGCGACCATTGAAAGGACGCGTTCCGCGCCGCGCAATCCTAGCTTGGTGAACCATGCGCGTGAGTTTCCGAACCCGCCGAATGTGGATGCCGGCGAAGGCGTGCCGATGATGTTCGCGACGATGCGGGCGCAGGGCTTGTATCCGCCTCAGTATGCGATATTGCGGGATGCCGCCATACCTTGCGTCATGGTGACGTTGCTGAACGAAGAGCGTCCGGCCAACTGGGAACAGGTCAGCGACTGGATCGATCGGCACGGCGAGATCGCCAACCGTGACCTGCGGCAAATCGCGGGCGTGGATACGCTGGAAGCCTCGCGCATGTTGAAAAGTTGGGTCGAGCATGGCGTGCTGGTGGTCGATGCCAGCAAAGGCAAGCAGAAAACGGTCTATCGCAAGCCCGCAGCCCCGCCGCCGCAGGATGGCTTATTTTCAGCAGCGCTTGATAATGAAAGCGGAAAATCCTAAAAACCTTTTATTTTCAATTGCTTAGCGAAATCCTCATTATCAGGCGCATCGGATAATGAAATGCCGCCTCACGAAAAAGCATTTGTTATCAACAAGTTGCAAAGAACCTCATTATCAGGCACGCAATGCGGGACATAGCTTCTGGTGCGTTATCTGCAACGCAAGTTTTGATGCCCGGCGAGCAAGGCTATCCGCGCGGCTTATCCATTCAAAAGCCTTCGCCCATTCTCTATACGCGCGGCAACTCTGCCTTGCTGACGCATCATTTGATCGGGCTGTTCTGCTCCATCCGTTGCCCAGGCGGCGCGATTTTGCGTGCGATTGATTGGGTCAAGACGGTGCCGACCACAGGTGTCGCGGTGATTAGCGGCTTCCATTCGCCGATTGAGCAAGAGTGTCTGGCGCTGTTGTTGCGAAGAGGCATCCCTGTCGTGGTCTGTCCGGCGAGGGAAATTGCTTGTTACCGATATCCGAAGAGCTGGGAGGATGCAGTGCTCTCGGGGCGTCTTCTCATGCTGTCGCCGTTTGCGAACAAGCACGCGACGGTCGTATTGGCAAACAAGCGCAACGCATTGGTCGCGGCTTTGGCCGATGCACTGGTCGTCGTCCACGCTCCGGAAGGCAGCCGCACCCATGCCGTTGTTGAAAGCGCGGGGAATAAACCGATCACGAAACTATGAGTCTACTTCCAGTCATTGAAGCTATCGGCCCAGCCAACTTTCGAAGGTGGCAAGCGTTCCCTTTTCTCAAGCGAGCATGACGAATGCTGCCATCCTCATGAGTTTAAGCTCGGCCGCGCCGCTCAGGCGGCGGCAAGTACATCGGGTCCCTGGCGATTGAATTGCACATAGTATTTTTGAACGTCGCAATAAATGCCGCGCGGATCGTGCAAGGCGCACGGCCACTCGTTGAAGTGCGCGACCGAGTCGTGTACATGTTCAGATAGCAAGGCTTCAATTGGCTCGGACAGCGGAGCCGCCTCGTCCCAGGCGGCGAGTATCAGTTGTTCATAGGATGTCAGCGGGCGCGGCCATACTGCATCGCCCTGCCTTTCCAGCGGATTACGCAGAAATTCGATGCGCTGCACCAAGCGATGATGCTCCGCGATGAGTTGCCGGGCTTGCTGGCCCGGCTCTTTCGGAAGCGCGTATTTCCAGCTGGTCGGAGGACAGGGCAAGCGCTGCTTGGCCGCTGGAGCAGCCAGGCACGCGTCGACATCCACCTCGCGATATAAGGTCCCGAGAACGTGGCTTTGTCGCCCGGCGCGATGCAGCGCGCCGCGCCAGCGGAACAGCAGGCGGCGGTGTGCCAGGATAAGTGATTCGAGGTCGCTGCCGGTGGAACTTAACGCGGATTGGTAGTTGTTGTAGAGGTCCACTATCGAATGACCGGCATCGAGCGCGAATTCATGGAGATCTTCCGACGATAATTCCGGAAAACCTTTCATCAACACACCCGACCTTAGCGCTTCCGCATACATGTCTCGCAATGGAATCCGGGACAGCAAATTGCTTCGCCCATACTGCGAAGGCGCGTAGCCGCCTCCCACATCGGAATGAACGCCCGGATAGACGACTTCTTCGCAATTGGCCGGGTAGGCTTTGGCTACCCGCACCGAATCGAGCGGGAACGCTTGCCGTACTTCATGGCCTGAAACGAAATGCACGCAACGCTCCACCTCCGGCGGGATCGCCAGCTCGGCGCCCCAGTCCATGTGCAGGCCGGGGCCGCCGACCGACGCCACGGTGTCGAACAAACCCATGAAAATCACTCGCAACCTAACTTTCTTGCCGCATTTCGCCGTCCACAGCGGTCCATCGGCGCCAGGTTCACACTGGGCGAGCAAACGGCGCACGAATGCGCGCGCCAGCGTGGCGCCGCGCGAAAAGCCGAACACCGCGAGGCTGATGTAATGAACGTGCGCGAGTTCGGTCGGGCTATATTCGTGGTTGAGGATTCGATTGAATTCGAAGAGGGCGAAGTTCAAGCGCAGATCGCCTCCCGCGCCGAAACCGAGTCCGAGCTTTCCTCCCCTGTCCTCGCCGATGGCGGCATGGGGCGTGTGAAACGGTGTTCCGACGCCGGAAATATAGCGAGCAAATGCCTCTGGCGCTTTGTCGTCATCTATCGTTGCCCGGAACAGTTTTGCGATATTGGATAGTGCCCGTTCATTCTGTGGCTTGGCCATTTCCTGCTGCATACTGTTGCCGGTGCCATCGAAGAAAAAAGAAAACTTGGGATGCAGACGGCACTGGATGCGATCCCAAGCGCTCATGATGCCGGCGAATTCCGCATTCCCCCGTTTTCTTGTGCCGGACTGTTTGGCCTTGATCAATTCTTCATCACTGGTTGCGACTGTTGCGTGGCGAACCGCCGCCTTCTTTTCGTCAAGCATGATTATTTCCTCGCACAGGCGCTGCCCTTGGTTGCAAAAGCCAGCTCCACTTTGTTGAGCTCGCGAAAAATCACGCACAAATAGGCTTCGTCCTCGGAGGTATCGCTGCTGCGTTTCGGCCCGCCCGGCGGAAAGTTCACAACCGCCGAGCGATCCTCTCCCGCCAAGGTAATCGCGCGCGTCACAGAGTCTTCTTCCTGCCCCCAGCGCCAAGTGACGTTGACCGGCTTGCGCCAGTCTTTCAGGCCGGGATAGCAACAAACCCCCTTGCGCCCACCGCCATGGGCATCAGCGTTCGCCCCCCAGTATTGGTCCAGATACAAAGAAGGAATATAGCGATCCGTATGATTGACCGGCACCATCACTAATGCCGGGCCGGCGCCATCGAACGGATCGTCCGGCAGCGCCTCAAAGGCGGCACATGCCGACACAAACGGGACTATGCATATCAAAATAAACAGAGGACGGAAGGACATGTTGTTATTAAATAGTTAACACTTCCAAATGCTATCATGCCTCGCCTTACCCCGGCCGACGCCCATTCTCGTCGTGCGGTATATTGGCAGCTTCTCTTGCCCGACCGCGAGCCATCGTGTTTCATCATCCTGCCGAATTCGTTACCTTCAAGGCCAGTCCGCATCTGCCTGGCGTGGAACTGTATTCGGCGCGGCTGGTCGACCATGCCTTCGCGCCGCATGTGCATGACGGCTATTCGCTGGGCGCGATCGAAGTCGGCGTCGAGCGTTTTCGTTATCAAGGCACGGAGCATCTGGCGCCAGCCGGCACGCTGGTGATGCTCAACCCGGACGAATTGCATACCGGTCAGGCCGAAATCGATGCCGGATGGACTTACCAGATGCTGTACATCGAGCCGGAAACGCTGCGCGCGATGACCGGCAGCGAAGCGTTCTTTCCCGATGCGACCATGCACGACCCGGTGCTGGCGATCGCGTATCACCAGACTTTCCACCGGATGTGGCATGCGCCGGACGATATCGCGTTCGTTTCGGACTTCACGCAATTAATCGATGCGATCGTGGCGCGTTATGGCAAGAACGCGCCGGCAGTGCAGCGTGCCTCATCGCGCGAAACGCGCCGCACGGCTTCGATGCGCCGCGTACTGGATTGCATCGAAGCGCGCCTGGATGAAACATTAAGCATTGAAATGCTGGCCGCCGAAGCCGGCTTGTCGGCGTTTCATTTCGTCCGCACCTTTGCCGCGATCTTTCATGCGACACCGCATCAGTATCTGCAGGCGCGCCGCGCGGCACGCGCCAAGTCGCTGCTGGCACAGCGCACACGCCCATCGGAGGCGGCCGCCGCTGCCGGACTGACCGATCAAAGCCACCTGAACCGCTGGTTCAAACGCACTTACGGCGTGACGCCGGCACAGTATCAACAGCAAATTGGTACAAGACCGGGCGTCAACAAGCACTGATAATCGTATGCATCAATGCAAGTGTGCATTGCCTTTCGACCTTTTCCAGTACTTGCACTATGTTCATT
>SXGU01220970.1_pt1 | contig 12815 bp, 9 predicted proteins | sample 3174531 | NCBI WGS metagenome assembly SXGU01 (sample SAMN11356863, study PRJNA531348) | freshwater metagenome | isolation source: freshwater sample F1-140 | place: China: Fuxian Lake, Yuxi | collected 2017-12-25 | reverse complement strand
TTCTACACGCCCGCCGGCGTCGGGACGCTTTTCTCCAGCGGGAAAGAGCACCGTGAGTTCGAGGGTGAGACGTATGTCCTTGAAGAGGACATCTTCGCGGACTATGCGTTGATCCGTGCCTGGAAGGCGGACACGGCAGGGAACCTCGTCTTCCGTCACGCGGGGCGAAATTACAACCCGATTGCGGCGATGGCTGCCCGGCACGTGCTTATCGAGGTCGAAGAGCCGATCGTGGAGGCAGGCGAACTCGACCCGGACCAGATCCACACGCCGGGGATCTACGTCGAACGGCTCGTCCCGATCCTGCCGCACGGCGTGCTCCGCGTGGAGCGCGGCACCCTCCCGACCACGCCGACCGCAGCGCCGTCACACGAAGCCCCGGCGACCGGCCCGGGAAAGCGACGGCTCACCCGTGCCGAGATGGCGGCGGTAATCGCGCAGCGGATGCAGCCGGGCTGGATCGCCAACCTCGGTATTGGCATCCCGACGCAGGCCTCGGAGTTCGTGGACTTCAACGAGGGGATCACGCTGACCTCGGAAAACGGGGTGATCGGGTACAGCCGTGTGGCGCAGCCGGGAGCTGGCGACCCGGACATCGTGAATGCTGGTGGACAACAGGTGAACATCGTGCCGGGGGCCTCGTTCGTCCACCACGCGGACTCCTTCGGCCTCGTGCGTAGCGGGCGTCTCGATGTGACCGTACTCGGGGCATACGAGGCGGCGGCGGACGGCTCGTTCGCCAACTGGCGGCTCTCCAACGCACCGTGGGACAACCTCGGCGGCATCGGCGGGGCGATGGACCTGGTGGCGCGCGCGAAGCAGATCTGGCTCGCGATGGAGCACACGACGCGTGACGGGAAGCCGAGGCTCCTCGACCGCTGTTCGTTGCCGGTGACGTCGCCGCGCGGTGTGACGCTGATCGTTACGGACATCGCCGTGATCTCGGTGAAGGGCGGGCGTTTCCTGCTGGAGGAACATGCGCCCGGATACACCGCCGCCGAGATCGCCTCGCTCACTGGCGCGCCACTCGACGTCAGTCCCGTCCTGCGCGAGGTGTCCGTGCAGGTCTGACGTGGCATGGCGGCGACGCGCTAGACTCCGGCGCGGCGCCTCAGGTGGCGCAGCCGAAGGAGGCACCGCGTGCTCAGCCGGATCGACCACGTCGGCGTTGTCGCGTACTCGATTGACGAGGCAAACGCGATCCTCGGCGACGCGTTAGGGCTCGTCATCGATCAGCCGCGCTCGAAGTGGCCGGAGGGGTCGTACTTCGCGCCGGAGCAGACGTACAACTTCTTCTTCAACGTGGGTGAGGGCGAGACGCAGGTGGAGGTGCTTGTCCCCGCGCCCGGCGCGACCAGCGGCACCGCGCGCTTCCTCGAAAAGCGCGGCCCGGGGCTGCATCACATCTGCTACGCCTGTACGGACGTGCATGTGGAGGCAGAGCGGCTGGCGGCGGTGGGGCTCTCCGAGATCACGCTGCCGAGGGCGGCGGACGGGCGGCGCACGGTGGCGTTCTTCCGGCCGCAGGGGAACGCGGGCATCCTGACGGAACTCGTGCCGCTGCGCGCCCGCTAGCCTGAGTTGCCGGCGACCGCCGGTTCAGGGAACGCGGCACCGAGGTCGGGCCGTCTCAGTTCCCGGCTCCACGCTCCGACTCCGGCCACCAGCGCGGTGCAGGCGAGCGCTCCGACCACCAGCGCGAGTGCTGGACTCATCGCCGTCGCCAGCACTCCGCTCAATGTGTACCCAAGTGGCGGCGCACCTCCCGCGAGCATGCTGCGGAACGACTCGACCCTGCCTCGCAGCGCGTTGGGCGAGATCGTGAGGATGACGGAGTTGCGCGGGATCATCTGTACCGAATTCGTCGTCCCCAGGAGAGTGGCCGCCAGCAGCGCCAGCAGGAACCACGGCGAGAGGGCGAGGACGACGAGGGCGACGCAGTAGGCGAGGACGCCGAAGACGGTGTAGAGCCCCTTGTAGGCCATGTCTCCCAGCGACAGGATGAACGCCGCGCCGAACAGTGCGCCCACGCCCGGCGCGGCGCTCAGCAGCCCGAATCCTGTCGGCCCCACGCCCAGCGATTCCGCGAAGACCGGCAGCAGCGCGCGATAACTCCCAAACAGCGTCGCGCCGACATCGAGGAGCAGGAGGGAGAGGATGACCGGCTTCGTGCGGACGAAGTCCAGCCCTTCGATGAAACTGCGCCACGGGCTCTCGATCACGGCGGGTCGCACCACTGGCACGCGGACACCGGCGATCACGGCCATCGAGACGAGGTACAGGAGTCCGTTCACCAGGTAGACCGGGCCGACGTCAACATACGCGATGGCGACGCCGGCGAGGGCCGGTCCGGCGATCTGCGCCGTCTGGCCGATGGTCGCGTTGAGCGCAATCGCGTTGACGAGGTTTCCAGGCGGGATGAGCGCGGTAATGAGCGCGGTGCGCGCTGGCTGCGTCAGCGCCGAGAACGCGCTGTTCAGGAAGGTGACCACGTACAGGTGCCAGACCTGCACCTCGCCCGTGAACGTGAGATAGGCGAGGGCCACGACGAGCAGGGCGTTGCCCAACTGACCCGCCTGAATGAGGCGCACGCGGTCCAGCCGGTCGGCGAGGACGCCTCCCACCATCGAGAGGATGACGTGCGGGCCTGCCCTCGCGAGTCCGGTGAGGCCGAGGAGGAGCGCGCTGCCGGTGAGGACGTATACCTGCCAGAAGATCGCCGTCTGGATCAGTTGGACGCCGATCGACGTGAGGAACAGCGAAGTCGCAAACCTGCTGTAGTCACGGTGCGACAGCGCACTGAGGGCAACCCGCAGGCCCGACTGGTCTCCCGGCATGACGTGCGCCTGTGCCTGACTACGCCTTCAGGCGCTCCAACTCTTCGAGGATCACGGCGGGCGAAGCGGGGAGGTGCCGCACGCGCACTCCGATCGCGTCGTAGATCGCGTTCGCGACGGCGGCCAGCGGCGGCACGATCGGCACCTCGCCGACGCCGCGCACCCCGTACGGGTGTCCGGGGTTCGGCACCTCCACCAGCACCGTCTCGATCGGCGGCAGGTCGTTCGCGACCGGCATCCGGTAGTCGAGATAGCTCGAGTTCGCCATGGAGCCGTCCGGGCGATAGACGTAGCCTTCGTTCAGCGCCATGCCGATGCCCTGGGCCGCGCCGCCCTGGAGCTGCCCTTCCACATACGAGGGGTGGATGGCTTTGCCGACGTCCTGTACGGCGGTGTAGCGCAGCACCGTGACTTTGCCGGTGTCGGTGTCCACCTGGACATCGCAGATGTGGGTGGCGACGGCGGCGCCCACGCCGCTGGGCTTCACGGCGGCGCGGCCCTGGATGGCGCCGCCGCTGCCCGCGAGTTTCCGTGCGATCTCCTTGAACGTCATCGTCTGGCCGCCCTCTTCGCGGAGGACGCCGGCGTCGTAGCTCACCTTCTCGGGGTCGATGTCCCAGATCTTCGCGGCGCGCGCGATCAACTGGCCGCGGATGTCGTACGCCGCCTCGATCACTGCCCAGCCGGTGGCAAACGTCGTACGGCTACCGCCCGTGTTCGAGGTGTAGCCGATGGTGTCGGTGTCGCCCACGGTGGACTTGATGGTCTCGTACGGGATGCCGAGGGTCTCCGCGAACTGCATGGCGAGGCTCGCGCGCTGCCCACCGATGTCCACGGAGCCGGTGATGAGCGTCACCGTCCCGTCCGCGTTCACGATGGCGTAGGCGGCGGACTCGTTGCCGCCGTTGCCCCAGTACCCGGTCGCCACGCCTCGGCCGATCTTGTCGCCGTGGATCTCCGACCGGTAGTGCGCGCTGTCGCGGGCTGCCTGCAGCACCTGCTCCGTCCCGACGGAGCCGTGTGGGACGCCTTCGGAGCGGCGCACCCCCTGGCGCGAGGCGTTCTGGAGACGGAACTCGATCGGGTCCATCTTCAGCATCTCAGCGAGTTCGTCGACGACGGACTCGACGGCGAACTCCGCCTGCGGGGCGCCGGGAGCGCGGTAGGCGGCGACCTTCGGTTTGTTGACGACGACCTCGTACCCCTGCACGAGATGGTGCGGCATGTTGTACGGGGCGAGCGCGCTGCGGGCTGCGCCCGGTACCGGCGCGCCGGGGTACGCCCCCGCCTCGTAAGCGAGGTGGACCTCGCCCGCGACGAGCGTGCCGTCCCGTTTCGCACCCAGCTTCACCCGGATCTGCGTGGCGGAGGTGGGGCCGGTCGCCTCGAACACCTCGGTACGCGACATGGTGATCTGGACGGGACGCCCCGTGCGTCGCGAGAGCATGGCGGCGAGCGGTTCGAGGTAGATCGGGATTTTCCCGCCGAAGCCGCCGCCGATCTCCATCGGGACGACCCGCACGCGCGAGACCGGCAACTTGAGGATGCCGGCGAGGGCATCTCGTACGCCGAAGGCGCCCTGCGTGCTGGTCCAGATGGTCAGCAGGCCGTCCTTGTTCCAGAACGCCGTCGCGTTATGCGGCTCGATGTAGCCCTGGTGGGCGCTCGCCGTGGAGAACTCGCGCTCGATGACGATGTCCGATTCCGCGAAGCCCTGTTCGACGTCGCCCATCCGGATCTCGAGCTGCCGCGCGATGTTGCTCTGGCGTCCGTTGGCCGGCTCGAAGAGTCCCTTGATCTCCGCCGTGACCGCGGGGTCGTGCAGCAGCGTGGTGTCCGGGGCGATCGCCTGCTCCACGCTCATGACCGGGGAGAGCACCTCATATTCGACCTCGATCAGGTCGAGGGCGTCCTCGGCGATGTGTGGGTCGGTCGCGGCGACGGCGGCGATCGGGTGGCCTTTGTACAGCGCCTTGCCTGCGGCGATCAGCGGCTCGCGCGTCCAGCGCTCCGGGATCGGCCCGCGGATCGTCGGCACCGGGTTGTTCCCGAGTTCGGGGAAGTCCGCGCCGGTGACCACGGCCAGGACGCCGGGGAGCGCGAGGGCGCGCGAGGCGTCGATGCGTTTGATGACCGCGTGGGCGTGCGGGCTGCGCTTCACCCGCCCGTAGAGCATCCCCGAGAGCTTCACGTCAGCGCCGTATTCGGCACGCCCCGTGACCTTGTCCACTCCGTCTGGCCGGACCGGCCGTGTTCCGATGACCTGGTACGGCGTGGCGGGCTTCTCGGTCGTGGTCATGGAGGCCTCCTGCACGGGATACGGCGGGCAGCCGTCATCTTACCCGCTCGCTGTCCGAGGGGCGGCCCCCTCGCGTCCCGCGCGCTCCCGGCCAATACTTGCTGCATGAGGCGATTGTCGATGTCCGAACTGCTGGCCGAGTCGCCCGTGCGCCTGGCGCCGATGGCGTCGTTCACCAATGCGCCGTTCCGGCGGGTCGCGGTGCGCTGCGGCAGCGGCTTCACCACCAACGAGGAGATCGACGCGGAGGCGCTGCTCGCGGGGAACGCCTGGGCCGGCGAGTCCGCCCGCACTGACCTCGACGAGGGTGTCGTCGCGATGCAGTTGCTGGGAAACAGCGCGGAGACGCTGGCGTCCGCGGCGCTGCGGTTAGTGGAGGCGGGCGCGGACATCGTCGACATCAATATGGGCTGCCCCGTGCCGAAGATCGTGCAGCGCGGCAAGGGGGCGGCGCTGATGCGGGATGTCCCCGCCACGGGGCGGATCCTGTCCGCGATCCGCCAGGCCATCGATGTGCCGCTCACGATCAAGATCCGTGGCGGTTGGGACGAGTGCCAGCCGAACGCCGTGGAGGTCGCCCGAATGGCACAGGACGTTGGGGTGGATGCGATCACGGTGCATCCGAGGACGCGTGCGCAGCGGTTCGGCGGCCGTGCGCCATGGGACGTCATCGCCGACGTGGTGGCGGCGGTGGCGATCCCTGTGACGGGCAATGGCGACGTGACCTCGCTGGTGGAGGCGCGGCAGATGATGGCGGCGACCGGCTGCCATTCCGTGATGGTGGGGCGGGCCGCCCTGGGCCGCCCGTGGCTTTTCGACGCTGCGTACGACCGGCTCGGCGACGTCGGGCGGTTGGCGTACGAGGAGCGGGTGATCACCGAGCACCTGGGCCTGATCGAGGCGTATTTCCCGCCACGGGCGGCCCTGTTGCAGATGAAGAAGCACCTGGCGCAATACGGCGCGGTACGCACGGACGCCCGCGCGCTGCGCGCCGAGCTGTTTGCCCAGCCGACGGCGGAGGCTCTTCGAGAGATTTTCGCTCGGCAGCGGGCGGTGGCGACCCCGGCGGGGTAGAGGGCCCCCCAGGAGGGCCGGAACGTCTCAAATGTACTCGGCCGCGACGATCTGGCTTATCATGTGGAATCTCCGACGGTCCCGCGGTCGCCGCTACCCGTCCGGGCTGGAGGTGTCTGGGCACTGCGTGAGCAGCGCCGTGGGGGGCGGGGATGACCTTGATGGAAGAACAGCGGGCCAGCCGCGCGGATGCGCAGGCCTCCAGCCCCGTTGCCAGCAATGGCAAGACGGAACGCCCTGCGCCGGTCAGCTTTGAGGCGACCGAGGACGAGAGCCGCCGGATCGCGGCGCTCGCCGGTTCGACCAGCGGCTCCATCCGGCTTGCCAGACTGCTGCTGCGCCAGCCGCGCCTGGTCGTGCACGCGCTGCGCGTCGCCCTCCGAGGGGCCAGCGCGGGCCTGCGCGCCGACCACACCCTCTCTTGGCTGATCCATGTCGACACCGTGCGTCAGGTCATCCCGGACGGCGGCATGGGCGCAACGTGGGGCGGCCTCGAAACCTTCATGGGCCTGGTCGAGCGATACGTCTCTCGGGACGCGCACGCGCTCGAACTGGGCTGCGGCGGCGGGCGCGTCACACGGCACATCCGGCCGCTGGTCGGCACGCTGGTGGCGAACGACATCTCGGAGCGCATCCTCGCCGAGGCACGCGCCGCCACGGTCGACCTGCCGCCGATCGAGTTCCGGGTGACGAGCGGGCTGGGCGACGACCTGCGCGCCGAGGAGTTCGACGCGGTGATCGGGCACGAGCTGCTGATGCAGTTCAACTTCGACGAACTGCTCCGCTATGGTTCCAACGTCCAGCGCTCGCTGAAGCCCGGCGGCGTGTTTATCGCCTCGGTCTACACGTTCGACGAGGCGGGTGAGATGGCGCGGCACATGGAGATGATCCGCAACCACGGCGCCGGGGTGCGTTCCCCGTTCCGGGTCCACCGGATGCCCCGTCGCACGTACCAGGACATCTTCGAGGCGTGCGGATTCGAGGTCGTCGAAGTCCAGCGCAGCCGCCCGGAGGAGTACAAGGCGGAGAAGACTCCGCACACCAACTTCGTCCTGCGCCGCCCTCTGACGCCCGCGAGCTGATCGCGCTCTGTCGACTGCACGAAGGCCCGTCCGGATTCCGGACGGGCCTTCGGGTGACGGGTATCGGTGTTACTGGACGATGACCACCGTCACCATGCCGAACATCCCCGACTCGTTCTCAGCGTGGGTCAGGATGTGGCAGTGGTACGCCCAGACCCCCAGCTCCGTCGCCTCCACGATGACATCGACACGCTCGCCGGGTGCGACGAGGACTGTGTCCGCGACGTACGGCTGCGGGAGCGGGTTGCCGTCCTTGGTGATGACGGTCTGGGTCATCCCATGCAGATGCATCGGGTGGATCTGCAGGCCCTCGTTCATGTAGCGGACGCGGATGCGCTCGCCGCGCTTGGCGACGATCGGCGCCGTGGCGGGGAACCCCTTGCCGTTGATCGTGTACCCCAGCGGGCCGTCGTTCAGGATCATCAGTTGATCCTGGTCGACCTTCGGCTCGTTGGCGCCGGGCACGATGATCGCGCCGAGGAGCCCGGCCGGGATCTGGGTCGCCCCGTTCATGTGCGAGTGGTACATGTGCGATCCGGAGTTCCGGACGGTGAACTCGTAGGTGAAGGTCTCGCCGGGCTTGACCAGCGGCTGCGTGACGCCGGGGACGCCATCCTGTGAGTTGGGGACGAGCATCCCGTGGAAGTGGACGGCCGTCGACTCTTCCAGTTTGTTGTGCAGGACGACCTTGATCTTGTCGCCGACGTTGGCGCGGATCACCGGGCCGGGGACCATGCCGTTGTACGCCATGCCCTTGCGGATATCGCCCGGTGCGACTTCCCATTCGATCTCGTCAGCGGTGATGTCAAACACCTTGACGCCGTTCTGGACGACCGGTTGCAGGTCCACGTTGCCCTGGCCCTTGGTCTTGGCCGGGAATGCTTTGACGCCGTCGAGGTAGGACTTATCCATCTCTTCGGCGGTCATCTTGTGTGCGGCGACCGGCGCCGACGCTGCACCGGGTGTGACGGCGATCGCCGCGGTCATGCCCGCTTCGGCGTGACCGGGCACCGTGCAGAGCAGTTCGAGCCGTCCGGTCACCTTGCCGACCTTCAGGGTGGCGTGGCTGCCAGCGTTGATGAGTTCGGTCTTGACGCCGCCCTTGACGGAGAGGTCGTGCTGGATGCCGCCCTTGTTCGTCACCATGATCGTGACGTCGGTACCGGGTTCCACAGCGAGCGAGTTCGGGCGGATGAAGAAGTCGCCGAGCTCTACGTCGAAGGCCTTGGCGGCCGCGGGCTTCGCGGCTGTCCCGCCGTCCGTGGATTCATTACCGCCGCCGGAACCGTTACCGCTCGAGATCAGGGCCACCGTCGCAATCAGCACGGCAGCCACCCCGAGGATGCCTCCCATGACGCCGACGAGCGCCGGCATCCCGGATTCCCGTCTTCCTGCTGTTGCGGGCGGCTGGTCCGTATTCGACTCGTCACTCATTCAGACGTACTCCTCGCATGCGTCGCCACCGAGGTTCGGCGGCCCGTAATGGTCGTCCCACTATCGGAAACGGCAGAGTTTCGAGGAAGTGACCGACCTCGCCGGGAAAGAGGCCGTTAGCCCCTCGGATGTCGCCTGTCCCGCGGGCCTCGTGAGGTTCGGGCATGAAGGGCATGGTGCTGGCCGGGACGACGAGTGGGGTGGCGGTCGGGCGGTCGTGTCGCAGCCGGCGGCTGAGGCTATCGGTCGAGCACCTCGCGGGATGGGTCGCGCGCCGGGTCGGCGGCCGGGAGCCTGCCGGCGACCCACTCCCCGGTCTTCCAGCGCGGCACCGGCGTCTCGCAATCCTCCTGCGGGACGAACCGCGACTGCTCCACAAACGTCATCTGGTGGATGTAGCGGGGGCAGTTCGCGAAGATCTCGCGCGCCCGCACGCGGACGACGAACTGGGCTTCCGGGTACGTCTCCCGCAGCGGGTCATTGAGGTCGATGCTGGCGACGCCGTTGACACGCATGCGCCAGCGGTTCTCGAAGTCGATGAACAGCATGCCGGCTTCGTGCGTCTGGGCGATATTGCCAGCGGAGAGGTACATGCCGTTGCCGTCGTAGTTCGGGAACGCGAGGGTGTCCTCACCGACGACACGGACGAATCCGGGCGCGCCGCCCTTGTAGGAGCAGTTGGCGTGTCCCAGGGTGTCCACGGTCGCCAGGAAGAACATCGGGGCGCGTTCGATGAATGCTCGGTCAGGCTCCGTGAAGTGATCGTGGACGATCACTTCCTCCAGCCGGTTGGCGAGGCGACGGGTGTCGAACGCGTCTTGCAGGCGGCGGCTGTCCTCGTGGTACAGGTCGGCCATGTTGCACCTCAGGAGTCGTATGTAGGTGTATGTGAAGAGTCGCCAATACGTCGTCACACTAAGTGTATGCCGTGGCAGATCACGGATCCCTCACGGTTCTGACAGAATCGCGAAGGTACTGGGCTACGCTCGACCGGAGCGCGGCAGTCCGTTCCCGCTGGGGGTATAGATGGCAACGATGGAGCAGGCGTTCGCACCCGTCACGAGCGGCGCGCGGGTGTATGTCCAGGGCGGCGCGGCGACGCCCACGGCGCTCCTCGAAGGGTTGGTGCGGCGCGCGGCCAGCCTGACGGACGTCACAACGGTCTCGCTCCACCTCGAAGGCCCTGCGCCGCACGTGGCGCCGGAGATGGCGGGGCATATCCGCCACAGCGCCTTGTTCATCGGTGCGAACGTGCGGCAGGCCGTGCAGGAGGACCGGGCGGACTTCACGCCGGTGTTCCTTTCGGACATCCCGGCGATGTTCCGCGACGGCACCCTCCCCATTGAGGTCGCGCTGGTCCAGGTGTCGCCGCCAGACCAGCATGGGTATTGTTCCCTTGGCGTCTCGGTCGATGTCGCACGGCCGGCGGCGGAGGCCGCGCACCATGTGATCGCGGCGGTCAACCCCCGGATGCCGCGCACGCTGGGCGACTCGTTCCTGCACCGTAGCCGCTTCGACGCTGTCATTGAGGTCGACACGCCGCTGCATGAGGTGCCGCCGCCGACGCCGACGGCGGCGGCCCAGGAGATCGGCCGGCATGTCGCCTCGCTGGTTGAAGACGGAGCGACGCTTCAACTGGGGATCGGCGCCATCCCGGAGGCGGTGCTGTCGGCGCTGGGGCAGCATCGTGACCTTGGCGTCCACACGGAGATGTTTTCGGATGGCGTCGTCGGCCTGGTGGAGCGAGGTGTCATCACGGGCGCGCGGAAGCGGGTGCACGCCGGGCGCATCGTCTCCTCGTTCGTGATGGGCACGAGGCGGCTGTATGACTTCGTCGACAACAATCCGATGGTGGAGATGCACCCTTCGCACTACACGAACGACCCCCAGGTGATCGCCGAGCACCATGAGATGGTCGCGGTGAACTCCGCGATCGAAGTGGACCTCACGGGGCAGGTCTGCGCCGACTCCATCGGGCCGCGCTTCTACAGCGGGATCGGCGGGCAACTCGACTTCATCCGGGGCGCGGCGCGTGCGCCTCGCGGGCGGCCGATCATCGCGCTGCCGTCGACGGCGCTCGGCGGGCAGGCTTCGCGGATCGTGTCGCAGCTGGCGCGTGGCGCTGGTGTGGTCACCACGCGAGGGGACGTACACTTCGTTGTGACGGAATTCGGCGTGGCCGCGCTGCATGGGCGTACCGTCCGCGAGCGTGCGCAGAATCTGGTACGTGTTGCCGCGCCGCAGTTTCGCGAGCAGTTGTGCCGCGAGGCGCTGGAGACATACGGGCTGCACTTGCAGGCGTGATCCCGGCCCGGACCATTGGGGAGGCGAGCATTCGTGGCGGTCCAGCCTCCATCGTCAACCTCGTCGAACCGGAATGAGCAGGGGGGGCAAGAGCGCCGGTTCTTCGCGGGCCCCCAGTCCCGCCTCATCGAGTTCGGGTGGGCGCTGGGCGTGTTCTACGAGTTCTTCCGTGCTTTCCGAGTGCTGCACTTCGTCGGGCCTTGCGTGACCGTCTTCGGCTCGGCACGGTACGGCGAAGGGCATCCGAGCTATGTACAGGCACGTGAAGTGGGGGCCGCGCTGGCGCGCGCCGGGGTCACGGTAATGACAGGTGGCGGCCCAGGGCTGATGGAGGCTTCCAACCGCGGGGCGCGCGATGCCGGCGGCCGGTCGGTCGGCTGCAACATCCAGTTGCCGATGGAGCAGAAGCCGAACGCCTATCTGGACATCTGGATCGAACTCGAGCATTTTTTCGTGCGGAAGATCATGCTCGCCAAATATTCCTATGCGTTTGTCGTGATGCCGGGTGGGTTCGGCACGCTTGACGAGGCGTTCGAGGCGGTCACGCTCGTCCAGACCGGGAAGATCAAGCGGTTCCCGATCGTGTTCATGGACACGGAGTTCTGGACGCCCCTGCGCGCATTGATCCAGCATCAGGTCGAGGCTGGCACCGTCACTCAGCAGGACGCGGACTTGCTCGTCTTCACCGACAGCGTTGAGGAAGCGACGGCGCTGATCGAAGAGGCGGCCCGTTCGCGGTTCGGCCTCACCTATGCCCGGCCGCGGTTGCGCCGCCGCTGGTGGCTGTTCGAGCGGTAACCCTTCAGCGCTCTCCGGTGTTCGTTACCAGGAGCCTCCGCCCCCGCCGCCTCCGCCTCCGCCGGAGAAGCCGCCCGAAAAGCCACTGCCGCCAGAACCGCCAGGCGTTGAGGTGAGCGCGCCAGTGCTCCGGTCCGAGAAGCCGGTCATCGCGTTCGCGAGCATCAGCGCGGAGAACGGTTGGGAGGAGACATACCAGTCAGGCGCATCCAGGGCGAGGCCCTCGAGCGCCTTCGCCCACTGCTTCGTCGCGCCAAAGACGATCGCGTAGGGGAGGTACTCGTAGTAGAGCCCCGCCTGTTCCGCGAAGCGCGCGCGGTACGTCTCGGCGTCCAGGATGAACCGGCGGAAGCCCAGGACGCGCCGGTACGCGGCGGTCCCCGCGGCCGTGCGCGCGGGCATGCGGCCGTGGAGCGCGAGCAGCGTTACCGCGCCGGCGACCAGCGGCAGCGGCACGATGGCGAATGAGGTCAACACGGCGCTGGCAACTTCTACGGCGATTGACGCGACGAGGGCGACGATCCCGGCCGTTAGCCAGATTGCACGTGTGTCCTTCGGGCTGCGGCGGTACCACTTCCGTCCGACGAGTTCTCCATAGAGGTGCGTCTGCACCTGTCCGAGGCGGGATGCGAACTGTTCCCGCAGGTCGGAGAACTTCACCTCTTCACCATCGCGGAAGAGCCCGTCGAGTAGCGTCCGCTCATACGAGGCGAGATCGTCCCCGGGCCTGAGGCGCGCGAGTTTCCAGTCGTCTGAGGCAAACCAGCCTTTGCCTTCGATCTCCTCGATCCTCAGATAGCCGCGCACCGCGAGGTCGACGATGGTGGCGCTGATGTCCAGCGGGTGAGCCGTCTCGTCGAACACCGTCCCGACGAGGCCGGGGCGCATCCCTTCGGGTGGGGTGTACTCCGCAGGGACCGTCGGGCCGTTGAGCAGCGGGATGCGGGCTTCGACGTCGCCCGCCCCGGCGGGGATCGCGGCGACGGG
>SXGU01003994.1_pt1 | contig 12815 bp, 10 predicted proteins | sample 3174531 | NCBI WGS metagenome assembly SXGU01 (sample SAMN11356863, study PRJNA531348) | freshwater metagenome | isolation source: freshwater sample F1-140 | place: China: Fuxian Lake, Yuxi | collected 2017-12-25 | reverse complement strand
CGAGCATGGGGAAAAGATGGCGTTGCAAATTGTGGAAGATCGTCGTCAGGTCGAGCATGTCCAAAAATCAGCGCGACTCGTGCCACTTCACATGATCAATTGAAATCTCTCAACAAATCCGAGTTTTGAAAGAGCCTCTAAGGTATAGATGATAAATGCGACTCCGTTTCTCTGCCCATTAACCCGGCTTTTGGAGCGAGAGGGAAGACCTCCTCTCCCCGTCCCTCTCCCCCTCAGAGGGGGAGAGGGTGCCCGCAGGGCGGGAGAGGGGGTGCCACGGTTATAGATCGGAAATGAGAAGATGCTCCATCCATCAAACTTCAACTCAAACTGATCCGCTGCCACCCCAAGACATCGGGTGTGTTTTTGACTGCAGCGGAATTCAGCATGCGCAACACCCGTGGCATCAATCTTCTGCACAGCGCTGATCATGGATCGTGGCCGATGCTCGTGGCGAAGGCAATCGGTGGCGAAAACCGTCATCGGCGGGACTTCCGGACACATTTCGAGATTGAAAATGTGTTCGCTCGGACTGCCGGAGACAATTTCAGACTGAAAATGTGTTCGCTCGAACTGCTGCGGACAATTCCAGATTGAAAATGTGTCCGTTTCGTCGCGAAGCGAGGAGATTTCACGATTAAAATTGGGGATAAACACCCAAAGCATGCAGTGCTCGTAGGGAGCTGTGTCCTGATTCGTCTCACTGCACCGTGACGTTGGTGGGGCTGCGAATCTCCTTTTGACGTTCGCGGCGGTGTGAGACACACCGGCCCTACGCAGTCGGTTTGGTGGCTGGGTGTTGGTTCAAACGACAGTCTGAGTGAACGATTTCAGACTGGAATTGCGTCCGCCTTTTCCGGCTTCCCATGAACCTGACCTGGGAGCGCTGGCGTCTCGCCGGCGTGTTCCTAATTTCCCCACAGCAACTCGCCGGCGAGACGTTGGCGCTCCCAGGTTCATGGTCCCCGTGCACGTCCGTTTGTCGGAGGTCCAGGCTCGCCATGAATTCAGAGCGGCCATAAATGGAAAACAACGATTCATGGCCGCTTTGAATTCATGGGAAGTCAGGAGTTCATGGTCCGTGAGCAGGTCCTTTCTGAACAGGAAACTTTCCATAATTCAATGGAAGCGGGCCAGCCAGGTTCAGAGCTTCAACATCCGAACTTCTCAGTAGCCAATTCCTCGGGCTTGGGTAATTGTCCCGCACCCTTGGTGAGCAATACGCCAGTCAATGCGCAGCCCAAAATCGTCCGCCGACATTGGTTCTGGGATTTAATCGAAGCCAAAGAAACGCGGCAGTCGTACACTCTTGTCTGCATCGCGCTTTGGTCTCTGTGCCTTTACCTGATCATCACCAATTTTATCGGTGGAGCTGTCGAGGTGGAGGGTGAAAGCATGATGCCGAACCTGGTGGATGGGGAGGTCCATTTCTTGAACCGATGGACGTACCATTTCCGACCGCCAAGACGCGGCGAGATCGTGGTGATTCGTGATCCGGGATTTGCCGATCTTGCCGTCAAGCGTGTCGTGGCCATCGGTGGGGAACAAATCGAGATCCACGATGGGGCCGTGTTCATCAATGGGGCGCTTTTCAAGGAACCTTACCTGCCGCACTCACGCCAGACCTTTCCTGCGAAAGGCCGCAGATGGACTTACAAAATTCCCAGAAACCATTTCCTGGTCCTCGGCGACAACCGGGATAACAGCATGGACAGCCGCTATTACGGCGCCGTCCACCGGATACAGGTCATCGGCATGGTAGCCGCCTCAGGCAAATGATCTCATGGGAATCGTCAGTGGCGGCGCATAAACGGCGTGGCCGTGAATGGAATTGCATTGGCGCGGGCTTCACACTTTGGATGCAATGACCGGGCTGTCCGGCACACATGACATTTCCATTCTCAATCGCACGATCCTGGGTTCTTTCGCTGGTCCTTGGTCTTCACTGCGTCGCCAATGCCGAGCCGGGGCGTCAGGGCGCGGTGTTCACGGTCATCGAGGAGAACGATCTTGTTGTCGATACGGACCGGCACTACACGCAAGGCATCAAGCTCTCGTATCTGCACGAGGATGGCTATCTGCCCCTTGGAAGCGGCTGGCTCAATGATGCGTTGCCAAAACCGGGCCTTGTGCCCGAGGCGGCCAAGTTCGGCTATTCGATCGGTCAAAACATATACACACCGGGCAACATCAACACTCAGCAGCTTCTGGCAAATGACCGCCCCTATGCCGGCTGGCTCTACCTGGGCTTCATTCTGCAACGCCGAGGCAAAAGCTTCGGTGATCATCCGACGTTGGAGGACATCGAACTTGAACTCGGAGTCGTCGGTCCCGCTTCCCTGGCCGACAGGGCACAAACATGGGTCCACGAGATTCGAGGCTCCGGAAAACCTCTTGGCTGGGAGCATCAGTTGAAGAACGAACCTGGACTGCGGCTGAAGTAGTGGCGGGGAGTCCGCCTCCTGCGCGCGGAAAACGGTCCGCTCGGTTTTGATTTCACGCCCCATGTCGGCTTCAGTCTGGGAAACGTTGAGACTTCGGCGAGACTCGGCGCGCGAATCCGCATCGGTCTTCGAATGCCGGATGACTTCGGCAGTCAGGCCATAGACTCGCTTGCCACGAGTTCGGGTGGGTTTTCATCGTCGGACACGCATCGATGGGGCGCATACGTCTTCGCGGGAACGGAAGGCCGCGTGGTCGGGCACAATACCTTTCTGGACGGCAATCTATTCCATCATAGCCACAGTGTGGACCGACAAGTCCTCGTGGGCGATCTTTCGGCGGGTTTCGCAATCGTCTTGAGTCGTGTCGAAATTGGTTACGCCCACTTCTTTCGTACACCAGAATTTCGCGGCCAGACCCAGGCCGATTCATTCGGGTCGCTCTTCGCAAGGATAAGGTTCTGAACGGATGTTGCCGCGAACCACCCAGCAGGGGCGAGTGCGGTGCAGCCGCAAGTTGTCGGTGGAGCGCGACTATGCTGAAAGCCAGTCGCAGCAGTAACGATGGCTCGCCCTCACGTCAAACCTGCTGCGGCTGGTGCTGCTCACACAACCGCGCTCCTGGCCGACCGCCAAGTTCACAGCCAACTTGTGGACGCACCGGGCGAGTGGGGTGCGATTAAAAGCGGGTGAGGCCGTGCCTGGGAGCGCTGGCATCCTTGCCGGCGATTTATCTCTTCGGGCACTCGTCCACACTCTCTGCCCGCGCCGGCAGGGATGCCGGCGCTCCCAGGTCGGACCAAGTTCATCCCTCACCCACTTTTAATCACACCCGGGCGAGTGCGGAAATCGCTTTTGCTATTGCCAAATTTTCTGGCGCGCTCTCATCTTGAAACATGAAGCTCTTATTCGGCCCCATCCTTCTGGCTCTGTGCGTCGGCGCACTCAACGCGCCGGCTCAAGTGGCCGCGGATGCTGGAACCAACCGGCTGGATTACCTGGCCAGCCTCAGCCTGAATGACCTGCTTGTTACCTCGGTGTCCAAGAAACCCGAGAAACAGTTCGACTCCGCGGCGGCGGTTTTCGTGCTCGGCAATGAGGAAATCGTCCGCTCTGGCGCCCGCACATTGCCTGACGCGCTTCGATTGGTGCCGGGGGTCCAGGTCGCGCAGATGGATGCAAGTTTCTCGGCGGTGGGTGCCCGTGGGTTTTCAGGCCGGTTCGCCAACAAGCTGCTGGTGCTGGTCGATGGGCGGGCTGTTTATACGCCAGCCTTTGGCGGAGTGTATTGGGAAGACCAAAACATTCCTCTCGAAAGCATCGACAGGATTGAAGTAATCCGGGGACCAGGGGGCACGCTCTGGGGCGCGAATGCGGTCAATGGAGTCATTAACATCGTCACCAAGGACGCAAAAGACACGCAGGGCTGGGTGGTGAACGGGGGTGGAGGGAATTTTGAACAGGGGTTTGGCTATGCTCAGTACGGACTGAAGCTCTCCGAGAACGCCAATTTGCGCACTTATCTGAAATACGATCACGCGGGGCCGTTTGACGTGACCTCTGGTGTTCCGGGCCATGATCGTTCACAATCGCTTCGGACTGGTCTGCGGTACGACTGGCACGCTGCCGCCAACCAGATCACCTTTCAGGGAGATTACTCCTACGGGCAGTTTGGCCATGAGTACACCGAGCCGGCATTCGTGCCGCCGTTTGCGAAGACGACTGCCGCCAACCGGATCGCCAAGGGCGGGAATGCGCTCGTCAGATGGACGCATTACTTCGAGGACGAAACCGATCTCCAGGTCCAGGCTTATTACGATCACGTGGACAATCGAGAGGTGATCTTTGGTTACGAACTCGACACATACGATGTGGACATGCAGCACCGGATTCGATTGCCGTGGCGGCAGGAGCTGGTCTATGGCTTCGGCTACCGGCTTCGTTCGGATGAATCCAGAAACCACGACACAAATTTCGTCTTTCTCCCTTCGCAACGAACCCAACAATTGGTGAGCGTCTTTGCGCAGGATGAAATCACCCTTGTCGAAGAACGATTGCGGCTGATCCTCGGTTCCAAGCTTGAGCACAACGATTACACAGGTTGGGAGGTCCAGCCAAACGCACGGTTGGTCTGGACACCAACCCCGGCTCAAACGATCTGGGGAGCCGTCTCCCGCGCCATCCGCAGTCCCGGACGGTCTGAGAGAGACCTGGTCATTAACCTCCCTGCCGCCGGCACAGCCCCGCCAGTGATCCCACGCGGCTTCGGCAGCTCGAATTTCGAGTCAGAAATCCTGCTGGCCTATGAGTTGGGCTACCGTGTTCGACCCTTTTCAAACCTGACCCTGGATTGGACCGGATATTACTTTGACTATGATCGGCTGGGGACAGCCGGAATTGGTCAAACACTTTACGAAAGCAGGCCAGGCGTGCCGCTGATTGTCGTCCCAACCTTGTTCGGTCTCAACGGGGGACATGGTTATACCTATGGCTTTGAATTTAGCGCGGAGGTTCGACTCGATGACTGGTGGCATATCCGAGGGGGCTACTCGCTGTTGCAGGAACATCTGATCGGAAACGCTTTCGCAGGCGGGGGAGGCGACCCGGAGCAGCAGGCATTGATTCGATCTTCTTTCGACGTTCCTCACGATGTGAGGCTGGATCTAACGGGCCGTTATGTGGATAACTTCAAAAAATTCAGTTTGCCGGGATATTTGGAGATGGACGCCCGTCTGGCCTGGAGAGTGAACAAAACTGTCGAGTTGGCTATCGCGGGGCGCAATTTGATTTCCCCAAGACACATTGAATTTGTGCCCGAGACGAGCACCAGGACGGCGGTCACGCAAGCAGCGCGCACGGTCTATGCCGAGATCACCCTCCGGTTTTAGCAGCCTCTGAGGGCAGGAGTGAACGGATGGTGACATAAACCAGGGTGTTGGTCCAGGAAGCACAAAACCACAGCAACACCGCTTCAAAAGGCAACCCGGTCAGGGCCGGAATGAAGATGCCCATCATCTGACCACGGTTGTAATCCCACCATTGGTAGGGAACTCCGACGGCCCCCTCCCAGAAGAGGCTGATGAACAGCATGAAGAAGAAACCGAAACTGAAGGCACGCCAGTTGATGCGCGGAAACGCGATCCGATAGCAGAAAAGGCTCGGAAGAATGCAGCATGCGAGCATGAACAGGAAGTATCCCGGAATGCCTTCGTGATAGTCATGCGGCCCGAGTTTTTTGTAACCAATCGCAGCGGCGGCCAGCACCACTCCGACAATCGCCGTTCCCACGTGTGGTTTTAGAAGCTGGCGCATCGTGCAACGTTCCTTCGGTTCGGGCTTTTTGTACGCGGCAAAGAAGTATTCATCGCCCCAGATGTAAACCAGGATCATGCCGATGAATCCAAGAGCGTAGAAGGCGATCTCCTCCAGCGGAATCTCCTTCGCCCAACCGCGATCGAAGGTATAGCCCCAAAATGTTCCGACGGATGCGCCCAGGTTCGGGTACTTGAAGAATGTCAGCCCGAAGAAGACATCCAGCAAACACCAAAGGGGAATCAGCAAGCCGACAGTAACCCAGAACGCTTTCTTTTCTCTTGGACCACGATGCATGGCCAGGACCCACGAGCCGAGCAGCAGATCAGGGATCAAGTACAACAACAAACTCCAGGTGTAGCCATAAGGGCTGGGATTGGCGGCGGGATCTGCCGGAATCTCGATTGGAGGCCGGCCAGTCTTGATGGTCGCCAAGGTCGCCGCGAAGGGGATGGCGACGGCGAGTATCAAGGCAATGACGACCTGAATTTCACGATTGGAATCTGTTCGTTTCATAGGTGTGAAGTCGCGGTGATGCGTGCAATCGGTTGGTTCTCAATTCGGCCCGGTCGTTGTCAGTTGCCAACCCGTAGCCGGGAATTTTTTCCACCGTTTGGGAGAATAGGTTCAGGTGGATTTTATCGAAGGGCGGCTCTCAAAAATCGCGGGGAGTTGATATTTCATGATCGCTATGGCGGAGAGCAACGGGACGAGCGTGCCGATGGAACAAAATGCCGTCCAGAAGCGCACTCCCGTCGAATCCGGGCTCCAGAAGATGTAGTTCGGCAGAAAATACAACAGCGGGACGAAACAGAAGAGAGAAATGGCAAGAAGGACGATGGAAAATAGAATGTGTCGAAACAACACCTGGCGCCAGTGATCCAGGCGTTGATGGAATTCTTCGGTGGCTCCTTTTTCTTCCTCCCATGTGGTGGCGTTCTTGGGGATGAAAAAAGGTTGGCGGACAAACGAATCCCGGAAGCTTTCAACCAACTCCTTGCCGGAACCATGAAGGAGGTTCGCCAGGAACGCACCGACCATCGGCATCCTGGGCATGATCATGTTCCTGAGAAAGAAATAGATCCTGGCTGCAGCCTTGGCGACACCGTAACAAAAACGCGGCCCGATGCGTCGCGAATCCGCGATCAACTCCGGAGCGATCAGATAACGGGCGACTTCCAGTCCGCATTGGTCAATGATCATGGTGGCGGGCAATCGTTTTTCCATTCCCCCTATTTTTGGAAAGTAGCCACCAACAAATCCCATCACCGTTTCGGTAAGGGCGAGGCCGGCTTCGGTGCTGCCGTCTCCTTTGCCTCTGGCCTGCAATTTTCCAAAGAGCGATTCCGCCTCGTCCCATTTGTCCGTCATGAGATCCGGCTGGATCCCCATGATGTAGCCGGTCACTTTCCATAAATGGAGGACCGCGTTTTTTTCCTCCAACGTCAGTTTGTCCCCCCAAATTTCAAGTCCGCGCGGAAGGAGATATCCGAAAGTTAACAGCGTGTAAGCCATGTCCTCCTGATTGATCGGTATGCCCAGCCGGCCCACATCCCAATGATTCTTCCACTTGCCACGATCTTCCCCGGCATTCTGTGCCGTGATGGTGTGTGGAGGGAACTGGAGCATCAGCCGCATCGAAGCGTGCAGGACTCGCACCTTTTTGGCGGACAAGTATCCCCTGCCCCATAGGTAACGGTCCTGTCGCCCTCCATCCCGGACGTCCTGGATGACTTTGATTCCGCCAGGTGACATGACGTCATCCAGCATGAAGCCGGTCTCGAAAAGCCGCTGACTGATGTTCTTTCGGTCCCGAAGCTTGTCCGAGGTGTAGAGGACTGGTATGCCCTTTTGAATCAAATAACAGGACGGAAGCGAGGAGGCATACAGGACCAGCAGGAGCGTGATGGTGTTATTGACCCAGATCCTGGAAGCGATGGCCAATTGTTTCTCATCGACCCAATCTGGAGCAGGCATGGGATCGAAGTAGTCGACGATCTCCTGCGGCATCCTGGCGAGCTGCTGATTCAAATGGCTGTTTTGGATCAGCAATAATTCCGGACTCACCATGATCTGATCCGCGAGAACCAGCAAATGATGATACCCCACCCGGCCGAAGTGCTCGGGCCGTCGGAGTTGATCTCGAAAAACCTTCTCCACCAGTTCGTCGGCATTCGGACCAGAGGAGCTCCAATCTCCCACAGTACGGGCCTCATCCAGCCGTTTCTGAAAGGTCGATTCACCGGCGCGCATCCACCATGATGACTCCCTCATATTCAGTTTGCTTTGGCAGCTTCCAGATTTGCCTTGGCGTTCTGGATGGCCTGGTCAGAGACGCGGCCGACGTAACTGCGAATGCAGAGCCAGTCCGCAAGCTTCATCAACGGCCTGGTCTGGCAGTAGTCGAGCTCGCGTTCAAACCAGGTACCGCCATCCCTCGACGTAAACGTGTAGGTGATGGTGGCTTTGCCGCCCGCGTTGCTCGTGCCTGCAAATACGAAGCGCCTGGGGAAATCCTTTTCCAAAACCTTCCAGTAAAACTTAAAGGGGATGAGAAAAATGCTGACATACTCCGTGCATTCCTCACCGGGTTCACACGGATGATCGGTCGCACCCGTCACCCGTTTTGTTATGGGGTACCAGTCCTTCCAAGTACCAAAAGTGGTCACATAATTGAAAACGTCCCCCGGAAGCCTGTTGATCTGGATTTGCCCGCGAATGGTGTTCATAGCTGCTTGCGTCCCGCACTTTGTGAAGAATTACTTTTCGCCAAGGATTGTCCGTGAATGCTGCGCTCGGCTGTTTCTGGTGTCCAGCCTTTGTTCACCCAACAGCATCCAAAAGGTGCATCCACGAGTTGTCGGTGGAGCGCGACTGTGCTGAAAGCCAGTCGCAGCAGCATCGCTGGCTCTCCCTCACGCCAAACCTCTGCGGCTGGTACTTGCGCACGCAACCGCGCTCCAGGCTGCCAGCCGAGTTCACGGCTTGTGGATGCACTGTTTGATCAGCAATCACGAGAATCGCGTTGTTTTCCAACGGATCAAATGTTAATACAACGCCAATAAGCCAGGTGAATAAAAACAGAAACCAATCGGATTTCGAACCGATCCACTGCAATTTCTTCGGCCTGGCAAGCAGTGCCAGGCGCTGGTTTCTGATTCTGAGTTTCCTGATCGCAATGCCGTTTGCGGGGCTCACGCAGGAGAGAGTTGACCTCACTCCGACCGAGTTCAAACTGGCCTTCCTTGCCAAAATTCCCGCCTACATCACCTGGCCCAACTCGGAAGGGCAGGTGGTGGTGGGCATCATGGGCAAGGATCCTTTTGACGGCCTCCTCAGCCAGTTGTTGAAGCAAAAGAAGATCGAAGGTCGCGAGATCGTGGTGAAGATTTTCGAGGATCCGGCACTGGTGACCAGGTGTGACGTTCTTTTTATTCCCGCCGACCAGCTCGTAGCGTGGGAGGAACTGAGTAAAAGCATCGACAAGCGAGGCATCCTCACCATTGGCGAGAAAAGGGAGTTCCTGAACAAAGGCGGGGTTTTCAGCCTCTCGGTTGATGATCGAAAGCTCGAGATCAACCTCCAAAACGCGCGAAAAGCGGGACTGGAGATCAATTCCAAGCTCGTGAAGATCGCCAAGGTCATCGTGAAGTAACTGAAAATCCTCCCCTTCATGGCTCTGTTCAGATTCATTTCGATCCGGCAAAAGCTTCAGTTGGTGATGGCCATCACCAGCGGAGCGGCCTTGCTGATTGCCTGCGTGGCCTTCGTGGCGCTAGGCACGATTGGATTTCGCCAGGAAGTCAAACGGGGACTGGAGGTGCTGGCGAGCGTGATCGGTTCATCAGCCGCGGCTTCGCTGGACCTCGAAGACAAGAAGTCCGCTCAGGAATTCATCGATTCCTTGCAGCACAGCCCGGAGATCAACGCCGGCTGCCTCTATCGTTCCAAGAAAGTATCCATCGACAAGACGGGAAAAATTCTCGACGACACGACCTCATTCTCCCAGGTCTCGACGAACTACTGGACCAATTTTGTTTATGCCAGCTACTCGCGGAGTGGCACGGACATGGCCGCCATCCCAGCAAACCCGCCTGCGGTAGGCTTCCACCCCCGTTTGTTTGAGTACGTCCTCGACATCAAGAATCCCAACGAAGAAAGGGTCGGGATGGTTTACCTGCGGTTTGATCGGGACACCGTCAGTCAGTTTTTATGGCGGAGCATCCGGATTGTGCTGGTGGTTCTGCTATTTGCCACAACCGTCGCCCTCCTGTTGGGTGCCCACTTTCAACGCCTCATCACCGTGCCTGTAATGGAGCTGCTTCGGACCGCCAGGACCGTTTCCAGAAGCAAGAATTATGAAGTCCGCGCCACCCGCCATGCGGACGATGAAGTGGGCCAGCTCGTCGATGGCTTCAACGAAATGCTGACCCAGATCCAGACGCGCGATCGGGAACTTCAACTCCACCGGGAACATCTCGAAGAACAGGTGCTGGAGCGCACCCGGGAATTGACCAGGGTGAACCAGGATCTGGTCACGGCAAAGGAAGCCGCCGAGCAAGCTCATCAAGCCGCTGACGCGGCGAACCGGGCCAAATCCCAGTTCCTGGCCAACATGTCCCACGAGATCCGCACGCCCATGAACGCGATCCTGGGCTTCGCGCAACTCATGCTGCGAGAGCATGATTTGACCCCCCGCCAGACGGAGTACCTCACCAGCATCAGCCGCAGCGGCGACCACCCGCTGGCCCTGATCAGCGACGTCCTGGAGATCTCGCGAATCGAAGCGGGGAAGCTCGAGCTCAACGAGTCGACGATCGATCTGCGCGGTCTGTTGGCGGACCTGGAGCAGACGTTTCGCTCGCGCGCTGCGGCCAAGGGCCTGCAACGGACGACCGAGCTTCTGGGCGATGGCCCGCGCTATGTGGTCACGGACGAGGGCAAGCTCAGGCAGGTTCTGAGCAACCTCGTCGGTAACGGCGTCAAGTTCGCGGCCGAGGGCGGCGTCGCCGTGAGGGTTCGCACCGAGCCCCTCGGCGCGGCCTCCGCGCGCCTCGTGGCCGAAGTCGAGGACACCGGCGCGGGCATCGGGGCGCGGGATCTGCCTCGCCTGTTCCGGAAGTTCGAGCAGACAGATGTCGGCCTCCGGGCAGGCGGGGCAGGTCTCGGGCTGGCGATTTCGCGCGAGTTCGTCCACCTCATGGGAGGCGATGTGTCCGCTCGAAGCGAACCAGGTGTGGGCAGCGTGTTCCGGTTCCACGTTCTCGTGCGTGAGGGTCGCGCGGACGCGTTGGTCCAGCGGGCAAGCTTCCGCTCGGTGCGGTCGCTCGTCACCGGGCAGCCACGGTACCGCGTGCTGGTCGCGGACGACCGCGAAGACAACCGCGTCGTACTCACGCGTATGCTGGAGCGCGTTGGCTTCGAGGTCCAGGCCGTGACCGACGGCGAAGAAGCGGTGCGGGAGTTCGAGAGCTTCCGTCCTCACCTCGTCCTGATGGACATGCGGATGCCTGTCCTCGATGGCCGGGCGGCCATCGCCCGCATTCGGACCTCGGCCAGAGGCGACGTGAAGATCATCAGCGTGACGGCCAGCGCCTTCGAGGAGGATCGCCGGGAGGCCCTGGCATGTGGCGCCGACGACTTCATCAGCAAACCATTTCGCGAACAGGAGTTGTACGCAAAGATCCGAGCGGTGCTCGGCCTGGAGTACACGTACGACGACGCAGACGGAACGCCTGAGCAGGGCGGGACCTCGGAGCGGATCGATTCCGTCGCACTTGCCAGACTTGCCCCGGCGCTCGTCGACAGGCTCCGCAGGGCGGTGTTGAGCGCCGACCTGGACGTCGTGTTGGAGTTGCTCGATCTCGTGAAGGCCGAGGACGCCGGCGTCGCTCGGGCCCTCCGCGGCATGGCCGAGCGCTTCGAGTACAAACGCATCCTGGCGGTGCTGGCGGCCGGATCGGCGTGACCCTTCACGCCGGACTTCAACGCAGAGTAGGGATGGACCATGGAACCTGATTTCAATGAACGCCAACGCACCGCGAGCATTCTGATCGTCGACGACATGCCCGCCAACCTGAACGTGCTGTGCGGGATCCTCCGCGAAAGCGGCTACCGCGCTCGGCCGGTGACGAGCGGCGAGCTCGCGCTACAGGCCGCCCGGGCGAGCCCGCCCGACCTCGTGCTGCTCGACATCGCCATGCCGGATATGACCGGATACGAGGTCTGCGAACGCCTGAAAGCCGACCCGGCCTTGAGTGAGATCCCGGTCATCTTCATCAGCGCCCTCACCGATGTGTGGGACAAGGTCAAGGCGTTTGCGGTGGGAGGGGTGGACTACATCAGCAAGCCTTTCCAGCTGGAAGAGGTGCGCGCTCGCGTCGCCACCCACCTCGAGGTCCAGAAGAAGCGACGGGAACTCGAACAGAGCCTTGGTCGACTGCGCGAGCTGGAGAAGCTGCGTGACAATCTCGTGCACATGGTCGTGCATGACATGAGGTCGCCGCTGACGGCCCTGATGGTGCACCTCAATTTCCTGAGAGAAGGCCTTGGTGACCGGGGAGATCCACAGGCTCGCGAGGACGTAGATGCAGCCGTCGAAGCGGCGAAACGCGTGAACGACATGGCCAACGACCTGCTGGACGTGAGTCGGCTCGAAGCGGGTCAGATGCCCCTCGAGCGCGAGCCCTGCGACCTCGCCGGAGTGATCGGCGCCGCTATGGCGGGCGTCGGCTCCATGTTCGACAGACGCGAGGTCAACTTCGAGCCAGCGGGGTCGATACCGGTAATCTGCGACGGCAGCGTGATCCGGCGAGTGGTGGAGAATCTTCTCAGCAACGGGCTGAAGCACACACCCACCGGTAGCGCCGTCGAGGTCTCGGCGACCACCGCGGACGGGTGGGTGCGCGTCTCTGTCCGCGACCACGGCGCTGGAATCGCAGCAGGCTTCCACCAGTTGATCTTCGAAAAGTTCGGGGTGGTCGAGGGCCGCACGGAGCGAAAGTACCACTCTGCAGGTCTCGGCCTGGCCTTCTGCAAGCTGGCCGTCGAGGCGCACGGCGG
>SXGU01499819.1_pt1 | contig 12817 bp, 14 predicted proteins | sample 3174531 | NCBI WGS metagenome assembly SXGU01 (sample SAMN11356863, study PRJNA531348) | freshwater metagenome | isolation source: freshwater sample F1-140 | place: China: Fuxian Lake, Yuxi | collected 2017-12-25 | reverse complement strand
TGCATGACCATGCAGGAGTGACTGCATGATCAGCGCAGGCGACCGAATCGACTTCATCCGCAAGCAGATCATCGACCCTCGGACCCGGCAGCCGATGGAGTTGGCCGGGTTCCAGGAGGACTGGCTGGAGGACACGTTCAGCGACGGGTGCCTGTCCTCGGTCCTCAGCCTTCCGCGCAAGAACGGGAAGACCTCGTTGTGCGCTGCGGTGGCCCTCAGCGAACTGGAGTTGAACCACGACGCCGATGTGGTCGTAGGTGCGGTGAAGGTGAAGCAGGCCAACCGGCCCTCGGGCCTGTTCGGCGTGATGAAGACCCTGTGCCGCCTCAGCGGCCTCGGCTACAAGATCAGTCGCAACAACAACGAACCCACGATCAAGAACGAGGACACCGGGTGCGTGGCCGAGATCGTGTCCTTCTCGGACGAGGACGCGGCGCAGGGTCTGAACCCGTCGATGTTGGTGCTGGACGAGATCGGCACGTCGTTCTGGTCCGAGTTGCGGTGGGCCTCGGCGCAGATGGCCATGGGTGGACGAGGGACGGATGCCCGTCTCATCGGCATCTCGACGCCTGCCTCCTTCGACTCGCAGTTGTACCGAATCCGGCAGCAGGTCATCAGCGGCACCGCTGCAGCGGAACTGCGCTACACCGAGCACTCGGCACCGCTGGAGCAGGACCCGTACTCGTTCGACACGTGGCGCACCGCCAACCCGGCCCTGGGTCTGTTCCTCCACCCGAAGTCGCTGGAGCAGGACGCCGCCTCGTTGGCCGAACCACTGTTCCGGTGCTTCCGTCTCGGGCAGTGGGTCCACATCGACGCCATGGACGGGTGGCTGGGCCTGGAGGGTCCGGGCCACTGGGACGCCACCGTGGCCGAGTTCGACCTGGAACCTGACGGCACCGTGTGGGTCGGTGTCGACAAGTCGATGTTGGACGACTTCTCGGCGGTCGTTGCCGTCCAGCAGTACGGCGACCGGTGGCTGTCCAAGTGCTGGACGTTCAAGCCGGTGCCGACCATCGACCACGCCGCCGTGCGGCAGTGCATCCGGGACCTGTGCCGCCAGTACAAGGTGGCCGCCGTGGGCTACGACCCGCGCTACATGGTGGAGTCGGCGCAGGAACTGGAGGAGGAGGGCCTGCCGATGGTCGCCGTGCCGCAGGGTCCTCGCCTCGTACCGGCGTATGCAATGTTGCACAAGGCCATCACCGAGGAACGGTGGTTCCACGAAGACGACCCGGACTACCGCACGGCGATGTTGTCCGCAGTGCCTCGCCTGATGGACACCGGTGGGTTCGTCCTCAGCAAGGGCAAGTCCTTGTCCAAGATCGACCCGGCGGTGGCAACTGCCATCGCCTTGTCGGTGTCCTCGGTGAACTTCATTCCCGACGAGTCCTTCCGCATCCTCTGAGGAGCAGTCCATGGCCAAGAAGCGCAACGACCACATGAGGGCCAGGGCACGGGACACCCGACGCACCGTGCCGAACCCGGTGCCGACCGCAGCCACCGCCAACACGTTCGGCACCATCGCTGAGTTCGTGGCCGCCGACCAGGCCGCACTGCAGGGCATCGGCGTCACGCAGTCGTCCCTCCTCGGTCTGCCCGCTGCGAACTACGCCGTCAACAAGATCGCCAACGCCATCGCCTCCATGTCACCGCTGGTGGTGGTGGAGGGCGACGGCATCACCCGCCGTCAGTCGACGCCACCCATCGCTGCGCGCCCGCTGGCCACCTTGGGCACCTTTGCGTTCTGGCACCTCGCCGTGTCGCACGCCCTCACCACCGGCAACTTCCTTGGCCTCCTCGCTGACTTCGACGCCAACGGATTCGCACGGCAGGTGATGCCGGTGCCGTCCAACATCGTGTCGGCCTACTTCGACCAGGCGGGCTACGCCGTGTACGAGGTGGCGGGTATCCCCTACGGCACGCAGGACGTGGTCCACATTCCCGGCCCGCACATCGCACCGGGTGAACTGTGGGCACGCAGCCCGGTGCAGGTGTACCGGCAGGCCCTCGGCATGCACGTGGCCGAGCAGACCTACGGGGCCAACTCGTTCGCCACCGGTGCGGTGCCCTCGGCCATCATCAGCCTGGACCGGGACGAGGTGCCCGAGCGGGTGGCCCAGCAGGTGCAGACGGACTGGCTGGCACGCCACGGTGCGGCGCAGCGTCGGCCCGCAGTGACGCCTCGGACCATGACCATCACTCCCCTGTCGTGGTCGCCGCACGACGCCGAGTTCATCGAATCCCGGAAGATGTCGGTGGCCGAGTGTGCGCTGATGTTCGACCTGGACCCGTCCGACCTCGGTGCCTCCATCGGCGGGCAGTCGATGACGTACGCCAACATCAGCGACCGCCAAGTGGCGCGCATCGTGGAGGTCTACGGGCCGTGGGCACGCCGCTTTGAGGAAGGGTGGTCCGACCTCATTCCCGGCCCTGCCACCTGTCAGTTCCAGCCCGAGAAGTTGCTGAGGATGTCGCCCAAGGAACTGGCCGACCTGCAGTCGGTGCGCCTGTCCTCGGGCGTCCGCACGGTGGACGAGGAGCGCATGGCCGAGGGCCTGCCGCCGATGCCCGAGGAGGAGCCGAACGACACCGGCGACACCGAGACGCCGACCGAGGACGACACCGACCCGAACGAGGACGTGGAGGAAGGCATGCCGCTGGAGGTGGAGGCGTGATCGGGACCGACGCCCAGGTGGACCTCGCCCTGGTGTCGATGATCGGCACCGTCCTCACCGGCATCGTGGCCACGGTCGGCGCGTACCTCACGCAGAAGGCCAAGGCCGACCAGGAGCAGCACCGACAGATGCTGGACGAGATGCACGCCGAGGTGTCCTCGGTGAAGTCGGCACTGGACGCACACGTGGCCTGGGAGATGGCCGAGAAGTACAAGGAGCAGCCATGAACGACTACACCCGCTCGTTCGACATCGGCACCGAGGGCCGCACCCTCACGGGCCTCGCCTTCCGATGGGAGACGCCCGCCAAGGTGCGTGACCCAGGCGTGTCGCCGTACCTGGAGGAGTTCGCCCGAGGCAGTGCGGACAAGACCATCCAGGAACACCCGCTGGTGCCGGTGCTTCGCAACCACCGACTGAACGAGGACCCGGTGGGCGTGGCGATGTTCCACCGTTCCGCTGAGGGCCTGGTGTTCACTGCCCCACTGTCCCGCACGATGGCCGCCGACGAGACGCTGGAACTGGTCAACGACGGTGCCATGCGGTCGGTGTCGGTGCGCTTCGCCTCGTTCAAGGACCGCAGGCGTGCGACCACCGAGGGACCTGTGGTGACCCGCATGGAGATCGGGCTGCGTGAACTGTCGGTGGTCACCACCGGGTTCGGTCAGCACCCCGGTGCCGAAGTCCTCGCCGTGCGTTCCGATGAAGGCACGCCCCGTCTCGACGCCGTGCGGCAGCGTCTCATCCTCCTACAGCCGGTGGTGTACTGATGGCACAGGCACCGACCCGCGACATCGTGCTGACGCACGCACGTGCCTACGACCACGTCGTGTACCTGGACGACGCCGACACGTACACGTACTCGGCGCACATCCGGCAGGACCCGACCGCCACTGCCGCACCGGACGCAGCGTTCACCATCGACACGACCACCGCCGCTGAGGGCTACATCACGCTGTCGCTGGAGGACACCGACACGACCTCGTTGGTGCCCAAGACGCTGTACCGCTGGGACCTCACCGCCACCGACACCGAGGGTCGACCCTTCACGCTGTTGCAAGGCGGCGTGACGGTGCTGCAGGACGTGACGCACTGATGGACTCCACCACCGTCTCCATCTCCACCGACACCACGACGCTGGCCGTAGGTGAGGTCGTCACGGTGGTGTCGTACTCGGACGCCACCCGACTGGTGTCCACCGGCGTGGTCGGCCCACGTGGTGCCACCGGCCCGACCGGTCCCGCTGGATACGTCGGTATCGACGGGGCCACCGGACCCACGGGGCCAGCAGGTCCCACCGGTGCAGCAGGACCGGCAGGCGTCACCGGCCCGACTGGTCCGACCGGACCCGCAGGCGCGCAAGGCGCAGCGTCCACGGTGACCGGACCGACTGGCCCGACTGGACCGCAGGGTGCCACCGGTCCCGCAGGGTCCTTCGGTGGTGCCACCTTCTCGTACACGTACCTCACCGACACCACCGATGTGGACCCTGGGTCGGGCAACCTGCAGTTCGACAACACGCTGACCACGGCCACGCAGTTGTTCATCTCGTTCTTCGATGGTGACGCCGTGGACGTGCGGTCGTACCTGGACACCATCGACGACTCCACGTCGTCCATCAAGGGTCACTTCAAGGTGTACGAGGTGGCCGACACCAGCAAGTGGGTGTACTTCGCCATCGTCGGCAACCACTACCACCACGGCGACTACTACGAGTTGCCGGTGGCCTACTCCTCGGGCAGCGTCACGTCGATGTCGAACGCCACGCCTGTGGCCATCACGTTCGCTCGTACCGGTGACATCGGTGACCCTGGCCCGACTGGACCCACTGGGGCGACCGGCAGCGTTGGCCCCACCGGTCCCGCTGGCGTCGACGGGCCGACCGGTCCCGCGGGCGCAACCGGTCCGACTGGACCTGCTGGTGCCAATGGTGTGACGGGACCCACTGGCCCCACCGGTGCCGCCTCCACCGTGGCGGGGCCGACCGGCCCTGCGGGCGCACAAGGCCCGACAGGACCCACCGGGCCTACGGGTGCGGCCTCCACCGTCACCGGCCCTACAGGGCCTCCAGGAGCGTCTGTGACGGGTCCCACGGGACCCGCTGGTGCCACAGGGCCGACTGGTGCCACAGGGCCGACTGGTCCCGCAGGCGCAGATGGTGCCGGTGTGTCGGCGGTCAAGTCGACCAGCGTCGTCACCAACTCCAGCAACACGACGCCCACCAGCATCACCGGCCTGTCGTTCGCAGTGTCCTCGGGCGTCATGTACCACTTCAAGTTCATGGGCGGCTATCAGTCCGCAGCGACCACCACCGGCATCGGCTTCACGTTCACGGGACCGGCCACGACGTACTGCAACTGGAACGTGCAAATCCAGCAGGCCGCAGCGGGCACCGACATGATGTTCACCAACACGGCCACCGCACTGTCGTCGGTGCTGGTGAGCGCGTCCGTCGTTGCCACCGCCACCACGTACGCCTGGGAGGTGGAGGGCTTCGTGCAGCCCTCGGCAGCGGGCACGCTGCAACTGCAGGTCCGGTCCGAGGTGAACGGGTCACAGGTCACCGTCAACGCTGGTTCGCTGGGCGTCCTCACGACCATCGGATAGCCCGCTATCAAGGCCGGCCACGACCCCGTAACGGCGTGCGATACCGGCCTATCGCATGTTGTTGCAGATGCACCAACATGTCGCACCCCGGTGCTAATCTGGCCCCACCTGCGAGATACAACGCAGGCGCAAGCCGGGACGCCAGCCGGGACCGCAGCCGGAGCAGTACGCCACCACTGTGCGAGAAACCACTGGGCCAGAAACCACTTGGAAGACGTGACGCAGCGCAGTGCGCTGCCCTTCCGTGGAGTTCGCCATGAATCCTCGCATCAAGGCCCTGCAGACCGAGTTCGACAAGGTCCGTTCGGGCATCGAAACCATCCAGACCAAGGCCGCGAACGAAGGCCGTGACCTCACCGATGCCGAGCAGGCCGACGTGGACACGCTGTTCAAGCGTGCGGAAGACCTGCGCCCGGTCATCGAAACCGAGGCCGAGAAGGTCCGGGGCCTCCAGTCCACCGCCGAGGTGTTGGCCCGCATCGGCCTCAGCGCACCGGCCACCATCACCACCGCCAAGCCCGAGCGTCCGCTGCCCTCGGTGGGCGAGTACATCACCAACTACAACCGCAGCCTGCGTGGTGATGCCGAGGCCGCCGAGTTCGTGCGGTCGTTCCAGGCTGAGTTCGCACGTGCTGCAGCGCAGCAGGGCCTCAGCGACAACACGGGCCTGGTGCCCACGCCCATCCTGGGTGACCTCATCAAGTTCGTGGACCCGGCACGACCGGCCCTCAACTCGCTGACGCAGCGTCCGATGTGGACCGGCACGGGCTACCGCCCGCGTGTCACGCAGTCGACCAGCGTGGCCGTGCAGGCTGCCGAGTTCAGCGAACTGGCCAGCCAGAAGATGGCCATCACGAAGGACGCCCTGACCCGTGCGACCTACGGCGGGTACGTCGAGATCAGCGAACAGGACGCCGAGTTCACCGACCCCGGTGCCATGCAGATCATCATGGAAGACCTGGCCCAGCAGTACGGCGTCACCACCGGGAACGTGGTGGCCGACGCACTGGTGGCCGCTGCCACCAACACGTACGAACTGACCGGTGCCGCTGGTGCGATCAGCACCGTGGCCAACGCCGACCTGATCAAGGGTCTGTGGTCCGGTGCCAACCAGGTGTACACGCAGTGCAAGAAGTTGCCCGACACCCTGTGGCTGGCCCCGAACGTGTGGGCCGACTTCGGTGGTCGCACCGACACGGCAGGCCGTCCGCTGTTCCCGCAGTTGGGTGTCCAGAACAGCACCGGCACGCTGGACGGCGTCGGCGCATGGGCGGGCAGCCCGCTGGCTGGCATCCGCATGGTGGTGGACCCGAACTTCGCCAACGATGTCATGATCATCGGCCGCAGCCAGTACGGCGAGGTGTACGAGCAGATCAAGGGCACGGCCATCGGTGCGTTCAACGTCGGCACCCTGGCCACCCAGGTCGGCTACCGGGGCTACCTCGGCACCTACTTCCGCGCCGAGGGCTTCGTGAAGTTCGTGAACGCCGCCTGACCATGGCCGTGACACCGGACGCCTTGGCAGCGTGGCTGGAGATTCCGACCCCGCTGGCACCCGAGAAGGAGGCACTGTTGCAGCGTTGCATCGACGCTGCGGCAGACCTCCTGAACGGACGCTGCGTCCTGCCCAACGCCTGGACCAACGACATCGAACTGGCCATGCTCATGCAGGCGGGACGCCTCTACCGGCGTCGTTCCTCGCCTGAGGGCGTGGCCGGGTTCGGTGAGTTCGGTGCAGTGCGTGTGTCACGTATCGACGCCGACGTGGAAGCGTTGCTGGCCCCTTACCTCCGGGTCGGCTTCGCATGATTCTCGGTCAGGTCCGCACGGCCCTGGCCGAGGCCATGTCGGGCCTGGGCTTCACGGCGTACGCCGTCCTGCCTGGCATGCCCGAACTGCCTGCAGCCCTCGTCGGCTTCCCCACCTCCATCGAATACCACCAGACCCTGGCGGGACATTCGCAGTACACGTTCCCGGTCAGTCTCATCGCCCCATGGACCGACGAGGAATCCGCACAGCAACTCATCGACACCGCCGTGTCCTACGGGGCCACGGGTTCGGTGGTGTCCGCACTGGAGTCCTCAACGAGTACCGCCTGGGTCTCGCTGTACGTGGCCAGTGCATCCAACTTCCAACCCATGACCATCGGTGAGGCCAGGGCAGTCGCCGTGGACCTCACGGTGGTCGTCACCGCCTAGGAGAACACCATGGCCTTCGATCCGCTCATCGTCCTCAAGGGCGAGTTCAAGATGGGTGCCGACAGTGGCACCGCCGTCACGTACAAGTCCGAGGTCACCTCGGTCGAACTGGTCCGCACCCGTGACCTGGTGGAGATTCCTGCCACCTTCGGCAACGGCATCAAGGAGCAGCGCGCCGGTGCGGTCGCACAGGAACTGCGTATCAACATGATCAACGACCCGCAGTCGTCCAGCCTGTGGGCCGAACTGTGGGCGCAGATGGACGACGCAGACGGGCAGCGTTACTTCGAGGTCGTCCTCAAGGACGGTGCCGTGTCGGCGTCGAACCCGAAGTTCAGTGGTACGTGCATCGTCACCGGTGCATCCATCGGTGGTGCCTCGGGCAGCGTGTCGCAGAACAGCATCACCATGCCCATCGTGGGCACCATCACCAAGGCCACCGCCTAGCCCGATGAACGAGGTGTCGGACCTCGGTGCCCGCCTGGACGCCTTGGCCGACGCCCTGACCGGGCCGCAGTTGGAAGCGGTGATGACGGAACTGGGTGTCGCTGCCAAGAAGGACGTGGACGCAGCAGTGCGCGCCGACCTCGGTGGCGACAACCGGTTCAGTGGCTGGAGGCGTGCGCCGCTGACCTCAGGCTTCGACCACACCGGCCCCGGCGTCATCGAACTGGCACCCAGGTCCAACTCCACCGGCCCGTTCCAGGTGGCCGAGCAGGGCCGCATGGCTGGGTCGAAGATCGTCGGCGGTCGCCGTCGTAGGTACTCGGGCAGGCGTGTCGCCTGGGGCCGCACCCGTCCGAAGTTGACGTGGTCCGACGCCGTGGAGGTCATCGACAAGGAGACGCCCGAACGGGCGATGAAGGCGGTCGTGAAGATCGTGCGGAAGGTGATGCTGTAGTGGCCGACAAGCGCATCAAGTTGGACATCGAACTGGCCACGAAGCAGGCGCAGTCGAACCTCAAGGCCGCCGCCAAGGAGGCCAAGGCCCTGGGCGACGAGGTGGACGACACCCGGTCTGCGGGCAAGAAGTTGGCCGACGCCATGAACCAGGTGACCGACGCCCTGGAGCAGGAGTTGAAGGACTCGGCCAAGGCCGCCGACAAGTTGGCCAAGGCACTCGGCCCGGACATGGTGGACGACCTCAAGGCCAGCGGGCGCAGCGTGGACGACCTGGTCGCCAACCTGCGTGCGGCAGGACTGTCGTACGAGGAGGTGGAGGCCGACGCCGATGCCCTGGCCGACGCCATGCGTCGTGCCAACCAGGTGGGCGACGAGGTGAAGACCCACATCACCAAGAACCTGGACGACGTGGCCGACCGCAGCGACAAGGCACGGGACGCCACGCACAACTTCGTCGGCAACGCCGTGTCCGAGATTCCGCTGGTGGGTGAGACGTTCGGCCCGCTGGGCGAGGCCGTGGGCCAACTGACCGAGGGACTGCTGGCCGGTGAAGTCGGCTTCGGTGGACTGATCGCTGCCGCTGCTCCCATCGCCGGTATTGCCCTCGGCTTCAAGGTCATCACCGACGTGATGGCCGAGAACGACCGCAGGGTGGCGGCGCACAAGAAGCGGGTGGAGGACCTCACCAAGGCGTACGCCACGGCGCGCAACGAGGGCACCTCGCTGGCCGAGGAGATCGCCAAGTCGTGGGAGGACAACGGCGGCAAGATCGAAGTCGAGATCAGCAACGACACCGCCACCCTGCTGGAGTTCGGTGAGGCAACCGACGACCTCGGCAAGATTCACGACCTCGTCTACCCCACCGCCAAGCGGCGTGTGGAGGACTTCTCGGACGAGTTGGACAACATGAACCTGACCGCCGAGCAGTTCGCCACGCTGGCCCAGCAGCCCATCGACCAGATCAAGGTGTGGGGCGAGGAGATGGTGGCCGCTGGCTACGACGCCGCTGAGGTCAACAAGATCATGCAGGGTGCGGTCGGCCTGCACGGTGACCTCGCTGCCGCCGCTGAGAACGACGCACGCATGGTGCGCCTGTTCGGCAAGGACGCCGCCGAGGCAGCGACCGGCGTGGACAAGTTGAAGACCTCCACCGAGAAGTTGGACACCGCCTACCAGCGACTGATGGGCCACCTGGACGAACAGGACGCATGGCAGTCGTACCAGGAGGCCCTGTGGGCAGCCAGCGACGGCGTCGGCAATGCCGAGGAGGACACCCGCAACCTGACCCGTGCGACCGCCGACCTGGTGCAGGCGATGGAGGACGTGCCCGAGGAAACGAAGGCGCAGATCATCGTGGCCCTGGACCGAGGCAAGCAGGCCGAGGTGGACGCCTGGCTGGCCGAGAAGGCCAAGGGCATCACCGTGCCCTTCTATACGGTGGTATCGGGCCAGCGTGGCAACAAGGACACCGGCTTCCAGTACGCCACCGGCACCAACTTCGCCCAGGGTGGTGTCGCCCTGGTGGGCGAGGACGGGCCGGAACTGGTGGACCTGCCGACCGGTGCGAAGGTCCGCACGGCCACCGACACCGAGCGCATCCTGCAGTCGGCCCAGCAGCAGCCCACGTACGTCGACCAGCGCGTGTTCAACGTGATGTTGCCGACGCAGACGCCTGAGTCACTGCACGCCGAACTGGAGCGATACCACCGCAGGAACGGGCTGACGTAATGGCCACGTCCATCTTCAATGCCGTCACCACTGCACCGGCAGCCACCGCTGGCATTCCCACGGGCGAACGTGAGACGTACCTGCGGACCACCGGCGTGTCGGGTTCGGTGGCCTCGCTGCCTGACCAGTCGACGCTGCGCCTCACCGGTGACATCGAGATCATCGTGCGCCTGTCGGTCGACAACTGGGCCACGGGCAGCAACCAGCGACTGGTCTGCAAGCGGTCTGGTGGTGGGGCCGGTGCGTATGAGATGTGGCTGTCGGGCACGGGTGCGCTGTCGTGGACGCAGACGGCGTTCTCCACCGCCTCCTCGTCGGTCACGCTGCCGTCTGTCGGCTTCGTGAACGGTGCCCGCTACTGGCTGCGTGTCACCCGTCGTTCCTCGGATGGGCGGGTGCAGTTCTTCTGGTCGTCCGACATGGAGACCGAACCACTGGTGTGGGCGCAGTTGGGTGTCGACCGCACGGTGACCGCTGGTGCGCTGACCACCACCGCCGACCCGGTGTACATCGGCGGCATCGGGTCGTTCAGTGACTTCTGCGCCGCCAAGTTCGTGCAGGTCATTATCCGCAAGGTCATCACCGGTGTCGACAACTACCTGGACACCGCACTGCATGCCGACTTCGGCGCAGCCACCGCTGGAGCAACGACCTACACCGACCGCACCGGCAAGGCCGTGACCCTCAGCAGTGGTGCGTCCTTCACCCAGGCCGACGCAGGCTGGAGGTTCGCCGTGCAGGCCCTGGTGCCCTCGCATGGCGCACGTGTCGGCTACGCCAAGGTCGGCAGCACCGGCACCGCTGCACGGGTGTCGTCCTACGAGTGGTACGACCTCACCGCCGACGTGGCGGGCATCGAATGGACCCGTGGTGCGCCGCCGTCCGGTCAGGGCTACCCGAGGGCGAACGTCGGCGTCGGCAACATGATGATCAACAACGAGTCCCGCTTCTACAGCCCGTGGAACACCGCAGCGAGTTACACCGGCGGGACCATCGCTAACCCGAGTATCAGTCGGTCGTGGGCCACCGGCACGCTTGTCCGGGTCGTGTACTTCAAGGCGACCGCAGCCACCGGTGTGTCGACGGCGTCCAACGGGTTCACCACCATCACCCGTGTCGACTGGTCGCCTCGCTTCACAGGCTTCGTGGAGTCCTGGGACGAGGTGCAGGAGATCGGGCGGGACATGGTGAAGGTCACCCTGGTGGAGACCACCTCACTGCTGGCACGGGTGCAGTTGCAGGCGGGCAGCCCGGTGGGTGCCGGTGAAACGCTGATCGCACGCCTGGTGCGTCTGCTGGCCGCTGGTATGACGTGGCCGTTCCCGATCATCGACGGCGGCACGTGGCCTGGCTACAACGACTCGGCCTCACTGACCCTGCAGGCCACGGCCATCTCCATGAATCGACTGCAGGAGGTGTACCTGTCGGGTGCGTCGGCTGCCGACACGCAGATCAGCAGTGCCATGGACGGGTCGTTGAAGGTCGGCCTGGGCCAAGGGCCGGACTTCCAGTTCGCTCCCCCGGTCTTCACGCTGCCGGTGGTCAGGTTCAGTACGTCGACGGACAGGCTGGCCTCGGACGCCGACTACTTCCCCCGGTACATCGACGCCCAGGTGGCCCAGCCCGTGACGCTGACCAACAACGCCGACACGGTCATCAACGACATCACCGCTCAGCGGTCCGGTGGCACCGAGGTGAACTACACCACCAACGAGTCCATTGGCCTGTACGGGCGTCGGACGTTCTCACGCACCGACCTCATCTGCACCAACGACACGATGGTGACCCTGTACACGTCCTTCGTGCTGCAACTGCACGACGGGTGGAAGGGCACCGCCTGGAACGGCTACGTCGACCAGACGCTGCAGCCATCGAAACTGCGCTTCGCCAACCAGGGCGTGGCGCAGCGTGCGGTCGTGCTGGGCAACAACTGCGTTGTCGACTGGTACGCCGCACCGACGAACACCGAACCAGACGTGCGCCTCATCGGGCGCATCACGCAGACGCACGACGTGGTGCAGCCCCTCAAGGACGCCGTCATGTGGACCACCGACCTGTCGGTGCTGTCCAACTACGCCTACCTGCCGACCTTCTAGGAGTACTCCATGGCAACTGTCACCAACCTCGCCACCGGCGACTACATCGACGAGACGTGGGTGGACTCGGTCACGACCGGCCTGAACACCGGCACGTTCTCGGGCACGTACACCCCGACCATTCAGGGTATGGCGGTAGGCACTGGTGGCAGTGCCAACAACACCGCCTACTACTCGTACGTCGGCGGCATCCTGGTCGTGCAGGGCATCATTCAGTTCGGCACGACAGGCGTGACGTTCCCGACTGCACCGAACATCTTTGTCCCTTCGGGATTCACGGCGTCCCAGCCCATCGCGCCCAACTACGCCACCATCGGTCACGCCGCTTACGTCTGCTCGGGTACGTCCTACCACGGCTACATGACGATGGTGTCGCAGACCATCGCAAGGCCGATGCTCTACACGGCCAGCGGAACGTACCCAGGTTCAGCGAACCTTGGCGTTGCAGTCCCTGTGACGTGGGTGTCAGGTGACTACATGCGCTACTCGTTCACGCTCGTCGGCACGATGACGTGACGCCTGCCCGTTACTTGCATTCATTGCCCATAGGACTACGCTCCGATTCATAGGGAAGGAGCGGGCATGAACGGCAACAAGAACTACAAGGT
>SXGU01554487.1_pt1 | contig 12818 bp, 12 predicted proteins | sample 3174531 | NCBI WGS metagenome assembly SXGU01 (sample SAMN11356863, study PRJNA531348) | freshwater metagenome | isolation source: freshwater sample F1-140 | place: China: Fuxian Lake, Yuxi | collected 2017-12-25 | reverse complement strand
CTGGAACGAGTCACGGCAGGTGATGCGATTACCGGTCCAGTTATGAAATTATTCGTGGGCACTGACCGCCTCGATGGCTTCGTAGTCGGCATCCGTCGCCGTTTCCGGACTGGCCAGTACGAATTTGGTATTGAAAATGTTGAGTCCCTTATTTTCCATCGCCCCCATGTTGAAATGACTGACCGCCACGATCATGTAGACCTCCAGATCGTAATGACGACCGAAGGTGATCTCATCCCAGCGCATGGCCTGTTGCAGGGATTCGAGGGCATGACCGCACTTGGCAATGTCGCGGGATTCGGCGTAAAGCTGCAAACGTATCTCACGTCCTGCGGTATCGGTGTAGAGGGCATCCAGACTGTCGAGTTGACCGGCAACCAGGGCAAACAGGTAACTGGGTTTGGGATGCGGATCCTCCCACTTGACCCAGTGGCGTCCGTTCTTCAATTGACCGGAAGCCATCGGGTTACCATTGGAGAGCAAGACCGGAAAACGGGTTTGGTCGGCAATCAGGGTGACCGTATAACGGGCCATGACATCCGGCCGGTCGGGAAAATAGGTGATGCGCCGAAAGCCTTGTGCTTCGCACTGGGTACACAGCATCCCGCTGGAAAGATAAAGCCCTTCCAGGGCCGTATTGGTTCGGGGGTTGAGGCGGGTAATGATTTCAAGCTCGAATGGACGATCCGGCACTGCGGTCAGCGTCAGGGACTCATCAGTCAGCACCACGCTGGTCAGATCCAGTGCCTGACCGTTCAGCCGGATACCCTCCAGGGTCAGGTGTTCGCCATCGAGGGTCAATCCATTGGCCGAGGACACCACGGCCGGATTACGGTGGATTTTAAGCCGGGAAACCACACGGGTATCGTCTTCATTCAGCTCAAACACCAGATCGATGGTCTCGACCTGAAACCCGAACGGGGTGTAGTCACTCAGGTAAGTGGTTTTGGGCGTGGCATCACGCATGGGCAACCTCATTAGCCGGACACAGCAAAAACTCCAGCAGGGCCTTCTGGGCATGGAGACGGTTTTCGGCCTCATCCCAAACTACACTGTGCGGGCCTTCCAGCACGTCGGTACTAACCTCCTCTTCGCGGTGGGCCGGCAAACAGTGCATGAACAGGGCATCAGCGGCCGCCACCGCCATGACCGAAGCATCTACCTTGAATTGACGAAACGCCTCCCGCCGCAGGGATTGTTCCGCTTCGTGCCCCATGCTGGCCCAGACATCGGTCACTACCAAATCGGCCTGCTCGGCGGCCTCATGGGGAATGCGGGTGAGAAAAACCCGTTCACCCGCCTGTTCGACCAGTGCCGACTCGGGTTCATACCCTTCGGGACAGGCAATCCGCAACCGAAAATCCAGTAACCGGGCCGCCTGAATATAGCTGTGACACATGTTGTTGCCATCGCCGATCCAGGTGACGGTTTTACCGGCGATATCGCCCCGGTGTTCGAAGTAGGTTTGCATGTCGGCCAGTAATTGGCAGGGATGAAACCGGTCGGTCAGCCCATTGATGACCGGAACCCGCGAATAGGCGGCGAAGGTCTCTACGGTTTGATGGGCGTGGGTGCGCAGCATGATGACATCGACCATCCGCGAAATAACCCGGGCCGAATCCTCGACCGGCTCGCCCCGCCCCAGTTGGGTATCGCGTGGCGAAAGAAAAATGGCACTGCCACCGAACTGGGCCATGCCGGCCTCGAAAGAAATGCGGGTGCGGGTGGAAGATTTCTCGAACACCATGGCCATGACCTTGTTCTTCAGGGGTTCGTAAGGGCAGGGCAGGGTCTTGAGCTGAATGGCGCGGTGTATCAGATGACGAAACTCGGCGGGACTCAGATCATCGAGGGTAACGAAGTGACGCAGGGTCATAAGGACTCCCCCGCTCAACGAGCGGTGTATTCGGTTATCAGGGTCGAAAGATCATTCAGCAGGGCGGTTTCTTCCTGATCGTTCAGAATAAAGGGCGGAAGCAGTCGCACGGTGGTATCGGCCGTGACGTTGATGAGATAGCCACGGGCCAGGGCTTCGGCCACCAGACCCGCACAGGGGGTATCGAGCTCAATGCCGATCATCAAGCCCAGGCCGCGGATGTCGACCACTGCCGGATGATGGGCCAACCGGGTTTTGAAACCGGCCAGTAACCGGACTCCCAGGGCGGCTACCCGCTCGAGCCAGTGTTCGGATTCCAGCGTGTCGATCACGGCCAGGGCTGCACTGCATGCGAGGGGGTTGCCGCCAAAGGTCGAAGCGTGTTTACCGGCTGAAAGCATTTCACCGGCTACCCCGCGTGCCAGGCAGGCTCCAATCGGTACGCCATTGGCCAGGGCTTTGGCCAGGGTCATGACATCCGGCAGGATACCGGCATGCTGAAACGCGAACCAGGTGCCGGTCCGTCCCATGCCGGTTTGTACTTCATCCAGCATCAACAACCAGCCGCGTTCATCGGCGATACGACGAAGACCGGCCAGATAATCCCCGGCAGGCACCCTGACCCCCCCCTCGCCCTGTACCGGTTCGACCAGAATAGCGGCAATGTCGGGGTGATCCAGTGCCGCCACGGCCGCCAGGTCATTGTAGGGCACCCGGATGAAACCCTGTACCAGGGGCTCGAAACCGTCCTGTATCCGGGGATTGCCGCTGGCACTCAGGGTCGCCAGGGTGCGACCATGAAAACTGCGATCCATCACCACGACCCTCGGCGATTCGATACCCCGATGATGTCCGTAGCGACGGGCGATCTTGAGGGCAGCCTCGTTGGCTTCAGCCCCGGAATTGCAGAAAAAGGCATTGTCCAGTCCACTCAAGCGGCACAGGTGAGCCGCCAGTTGCTGCTGTAAACCGATCCGGTAGATGTTGGAGGTGTGCAGCAATTGACCGGCCTGCCGGGAGATCGCGGCGGCGATGGCCGGATGCGCATGGCCCAGACTGCATACGGCCACCCCGGAAATGGCATCGAAATAGCGGTTCCCCGCAGTATCCCACAACCAGACACCCTCACCCCTCTCAAAAGTGACCGGCAAGCGTGCATAGGTGGGCATGACCTGATCTGTCATAACGGCTTGAATCCCCGAAAAAGAAAAAAGGCAGTCACTGGACTGCCCCGGATGAAATGGGCGGGAATTATAGTGAAAACGGTGGCTTTAACAAGTGGAAATACGGGATGTCAGCCATTCTCATGATGACCGTTTAAGGCAGTCTGATCAGGTTTGAGTCAAGCGATGGGCCAGGAAGGAACGCGCCCGTAAGTCGCGCCCGGGCACCCCCGCTTCCGACGATCCCCCGCTCCGGGTATATGCGCGACGCGACAGCGACACAAAACCATTCGACATCACTCGTTCCGTCTCGGTCGGTCGAATAGAGCTAAATTTGGCCATAACGGGAATGGCTGCTTGCCTTGTAGGAATGGGGCAGTTTTTGTAGGATTGAGGCCACTCCGGGCCCGGGCCGCAAGCGACAGGTCACCGGGGTGAATTCAATGATTCCACCGCAAGAGAGCATTTCAACATGGGTTTAGGTGTATCCGAGCTATTGCTCATATTTTTGATCGTACTGGTGCTCTTTGGCACCAAACGCCTGCGCAATATAGGCAGTGATCTGGGGGGGGCCATCAAAAGTTTTCGCAGTGCGATGAATGAACAGGAACCGGTCAAAACGGAACCTGACAGCAAACCGGTGACAACCGAAGACGTTGAATCCAAACCGAAGTGACGGCAGACCATGTTTGAAATCGGATTTTGGGAACTGGTACTGGTAGCTGTCATCGGGTTACTGGTGTTTGGACCGGAGCGTTTGCCGGGACTGGTAAGGGAGACTTTCAGGTTAATCCGGCAGATTCAGGGATTGGCCTCGTCCGCCCGGGACCAAATCCATCGTGAACTGGAAATTCAGGAATTGCAACAAACCCTGAACGAGCAGAAACGCCGGTTGAATGACACGCTCAGGGAACCGGAAGCACAACAGGAACGGGGGAAGACGCATGAATCCCATGAATGATGTGCCTGAGCCGGGGCTTCCCTTTATCGCACATCTGACCGAACTGAGGGACAGGATACTGCGTACCCTGCTGGTTTTGGGCATTCTGTTCGTCGGGCTTTCGTTTTTTGCGAACGAACTCTACGCTTACCTGGCGGTTCCGCTGCTGCAGCAGATGCCGAAAGGATCGAGCATGATCGCCATCGATGTTGCCTCTCCCTTTTTCGCCCCGTTCAAACTGGCCGGTTTCATGGCCTTGTTACTGGGCTTGCCCTATGTCTTTCATCAGGCCTGGGCGTTCGTGGCCCCCGGCCTGTACCGTCACGAAAAACGACTGGTTTTTCCACTGATCCTGTCCAGCATCATCCTGTTCTACACCGGCATTGCCTTTGCGTATTTTCTGGTGTTCCCGGTCATGTTTGGTTTTTTTGCCGCCGTAGCCCCGCAAGGGGTTGCAGTACAAACCGATATCAGCCGTTACCTGGACTTTGTGCTGGGGATGTTTTTTGCGTTCGGAGCCGCCTTCGAGGTTCCCGTCCTGACCGTGTTGCTGGTGTGGAGCGGAATCGTCACCCGCGCCTGGCTGGCCGAAAAACGATCCTACATCATTGTGCTGAGTTTCGTGATCGGCATGATACTGACCCCCCCCGATGTCGTCTCGCAAACCCTCCTGGCGGTACCCATCTGGCTGTTGTTTGAATTGGGCTTGCAGTTCGCACGTCTGGTGGAAAATCGCTCACCAGATGCCCACCCTTGAGCCATCGGGCCGTCGCTCATTGCTATCCCTCTTTATCAACTAACCCGGAACCTGCCTCGTGCGGAATCAAGGCGGTGATCCTGCCGTCTGCATCGAACTCTACCGTGGTGATGCTGTTATGACGACAGGTTTCGAGCAAGGCTTCCGGCAGGTTGAAATACAGGCTCATGTCGGGGGATGTCACCGCTGCCCGGTTCCGGGTTCCGGTTATGGCATCCTGATGCCCCCAGCGGTCGTAACCGATCCAGGCCGCCCAGCCCAAAGTAGAGCCGGCCACCGTGTAAACATACAGGGTCATGAGTTTCTGCAGGCCCTGATACCCGCCACACAGGTTGACCCAGAAGGCACAGATATGAATACCCAGCCACCAACCACACAAAATCAGCAGGGGCAACAGGCAATACCCCCATAACAGCCACCCGGAAAAGGACAATATGGCTGTCGACAACCGTTGTCCCGGCGTTTGCAGATGGGGAGAATTAATGACGAGTTGTGTCACGACGGGTTATACCTCTATCCAAAGTTATCCAGACCGCCCGTTGTCCACGCTTTTTGCGGACGGCCCGGTAGCAACCGGTTACGGTGGTCATCACGTTAATCAACCAGTAGACCAGGGGATACCAGATCATCCAGTAATAGTAGCGGGCTCCCCCTTTGTGGCGAGCCTCGTAACGGGCGTCGATACCCAGACTCACCGCAAACTGGATCAGGCAGGTCAGGCTCAACAACATGCCCGTCCAGGTCGGCAAGATACCGACGTGGTGGCCGGGTTCGTACCATTCGAGCAGGGTGGTCACGCTTTCAAAGGCCAGGGCAGCCAGCATCAGGTAGGCCCACAGTATGCTGATCAGGCATTCTGCGTAGATGGGCCACAGCCGCCGGGCTGACCTGTGCAGCATGCGATGCCCATAACGCAGCAAAACCTCCGCCCCCCCCTGGGCCCAACGCACCCGTTGCCGCCATAAACCCTTGAGGGTTTCGGGCATCAGCACCCAGCACAGGGCACGGGGTTCGAAGCGGATGAGGGCACCGTCCAGTGGTAGCTTCCAACTGATGTCAATGTCCTCGGTGATCATGTCGTTACTCCAGTAATCCACCCGATGCAGGGCACTGCGCCGGAAGGCGGCTATGACACCGGAAACCGTAAAAATACGCCCGTAAACGCTCTGTGCCCGCTTGATCATGCCGACGATGGCTGAAAACTCACCGACCTGAATCTTGCCGAGCAGGGTCGAGCGGGTTCTGATCCTCGGGTTTCCGGTGACGGCCCCTACCGCCGGGTTGTCCAGAAAGTGCCGGATCATCCAGGCGCAGGCGGTGGGATCCAGCAGGGCATCGCCGTCGATACAGACCAGAAACTCGCTGCGAGCCAGCAGGGCACCCGCTCGCAGGGCGGTCGCCTTGCCCTGATTACTGGCCAGGTTGACGACCCGGAGCAAAGGGTACTCGCGGGCCAGTTGTTCCAGTATGGCCAGGGTGTCGTCCCGGCTACCGTCATTGATGGCGATGATTTCAAACTCGGGGTATTGCTGCTTCAGTGCATATTCGACGGTTTCCCTGACATTATCCGCCTCGTTATAACAGGGAATCAGGATCGAAACCGGCGGATAAACTGACAGCGGGGGCAGGGAAGAGGCATCGGTTGGCGTACCCCGTTCCTGCCACAGAAAATAGATGATGGCCCCTGTAATCCAGGTATAGGCCATGAACAGGGGGTAATAGAAAATGAAGGTTTCGAGCAGATGTCCCGCCATCTCCCAGGGGAGATGCTCCAGGTACGCCTGCAACGCTTGCCACCCCGACGACCAGGCCTCGACCGGATGGGCCAGGGCGTATTTCAGGGCTTCCGGATTCGGGAGGATGGAAACCCGATCAACTGTCATGCCGTATGCCCCTCAGGGTGCCCGACGGGGATCCAGCACACTGGCCAGATCACCCGTATGCGGGTGATTTCTGACCATATCGTCCGGGTAGTATCCAATATGCTGCGCTCCCGCCTTTCTGATGAGTCGAACCTGTTCCATCATGACCGGCATGGGGATATCCGTCCGGGTATTCCAGTCCACGGCCTGTAATTCGAAAACCGTTTTTTTCAGTCCATCGGGCTGCGCCGCTACCAGGCTCACCAAATCCGTCATCCACTGTTTGGGATCGCTGGCTTTTTCCATAAAAGGCATGGCTTCGAGTGCTACATAATCATACGCCTCGAGCAGGGCCGGGAAAGACTGGGCATACCATTCCTCGGCGTGGGGGTGGATGAGGGGTTCGGTGTAGAGGTTGCGGGCCGTTTTGATTCCCGGCCGGAAGTATTTGACCCGGGCGGTCAGCTCATGGGTCAGGTCGATCAGGGCGCGGGTCTTGTGTTTTGCCCATTGCAGACGGTGGGCCGGTTCGGCATGCAGGCGCGTAAAATCCCGGGGCAATTCCTGATGAGTGGTCAGCTCGGCCAGTCCGGCAGGACTCAAATCCTCGTAGTCGGAAAGAATGGCATCGTCGTGAAACAGAATGCCGTTGATATTGGCGTAACGGGCCAGATCCTCATAGATTTCGCCAATGACACGCCGGGCTTCGGGATGATACGGCGACAGGCGTTTGTAGATGTGGCTACTCAACTGGATTTTGCCGTCTTTCCACTCGTGTACAAACCAGTCATCCGGGGCGTTGACCCGGAAAGCCAATACCGGCAGCCACCCATAAACCCGGGCGTGGGCCCAGGTTCTGAGTCGCCAGGCTACCCGGTTGAACACATCGGCCCGAACCGGCAAGTGGCGATTGGGAAAATACAGGGCATCCGCATTGCCGTCCCCGTCCGGATCGGCAAAGGCTTCCAGATAGACGGTAGTGATGTCCATTTCCTTGATCCGGGTGATCAGGGAACGGAGGTTACGATCGAACTGGGCCGGGTTTTCATCATAGACGTAATCCAGATCGACCTGGGCCACCCGTTGTACCGGGTTTTCTCGCTCCGTCGTCATGATGGCGGCAAAATCCTCGATGCCGGGATCGTCGGTGATCAGCATCCGCTTCATCTGCGGGAGGTCGGCCAGCGTGTTGTGGCCATCTTCCAGCCCCATGGTGATGGACATACCGGTTTCCCGGGCAGCCGCCAGGGCAGGCTGATTGAAATGGCCATAAGGCCAGACCATGACCCGGGGACGTACCCCGGCATGCCGGTAAAGCGTATCCGAACTTTGTCGCATTTCCTCGCGCAAACGGCGAGCGTAGGCCTCGTCGTTCTCGTAAGTGCCGTGATCCGCATCGTAGAGGCGGGTCACGTAGGCCGGCTGTAGATCCAGTACCGGATTACCGGGTATGCCACGGTGGGAGTCATGACTGTGGGATGCCACTTCGACCCATCCCGAATCCACCATTTCCCGGATTTGTTTCCAGCTCAAAAACCGTTCCCGTGGCCAGGTTTCCCGTTCACTGAAGGGAACCTGCAAGCCGTCCCCGACTTCCAGCCAGGTGTCGACCAGGGCGATCAAGGCCGGATAGTGATAGGCCTTCAACAGGGGATAAACCTTGTCGTAAACACTGACGTAGCCATCATCAAAGGTCAGCATGACCGATTTTTCCGGCAGTTTGCGTTTGCCCTGACGGGCTGCCAGCAGGTCATTCACGCTGATGACCTGGTAATGGTGGGTCTTGAGCCACTCAAACTGGGCACGAAGATTTTCAGTACTCACCGTACTGTTGCCGACACTTCTCTGCCGGGCAGCCTGATCGGCCACATCGTGATAGGCCAGAACGGTGATGCTCTCGACGGCATGCGTGATGGCGGGTGTGATCAGGACGATCAGGCAGAACAATAAATGGTGCATTGAGGTTATGCCGGGGTAAAAATGCAGCGTATTCTAGTGCATTCGATTCCGCTTCAGAAGCACCTCGAAAGAGCCACTGACGACGCCTGGAGCAGAAGTCGTCAGTAGCAGGGCTCAGTCCGTCTCAGGGACGGTCATCCAGGGAAGCATCCCGTTCGGGTGCCAACAGGTCGGCCCGGCTTACCCCCAGTTGCATGGCCACCGGACAGGCTACCAGAACCGAGGAATAGATACCGAAAATGATGCCGATGGTGAGGGCCAGGGCAAAGTTGTGCAGGGCTTCCCCGCCAAAGAAAAACATGGCCAGTACCATCAACTGGGTCATGGAGTGGGTAATGATGGTACGCGACATGGTGGCGGTGATGGCGTTGTCGATGACTTCAGTCACACCGGCCCGCCGCATCTTGCGGAAGTTCTCCCTGACCCGGTCAAAGACCACCACCGATTCGTTCACCGAATAACCCAGAATGGCCAGTACCCCGGCCAGCACGCTCAGGGTGAACTCCCACTGGAAAAAGGCAAATACGCCCAGGATGATCACGATGTCGTGCATGTTGGCAATGATGGCTGCCACGGCAAACCGCCAGGCAAAGCGCAAGGCCAGATAGACCATGATGCCGCCAATCACCAGTAACAAGGCCAGTCCACCGCTTTCATACAGTTCCCGTCCCACCTGTGGCCCGACGAACTCCACCCGCCGCAGTTCGGCGGTCGCATCCTGCGTCTTGAGACTTGAAAAAACCTGTTCGCTCAGTTTGGCCCCGTTGACGTTCTCGCCCTTGATCGGGATACGGATCAGTACATCCCGCGATGTTCCGAAACTCTGTACCGCAATTTCGGGGATGTTTTGCGCTTCCAGCGTGGTTCTGACCATTTCCAGTTGAGCCGGTTGGCTGTAGCTGACTTCCATCAACATACCGCCGGTGAAGTCGATTCCCAGATTCAGGCCCCGGAAAATCAGGGCCAGAACGGCCAGGATGAACGTGGCCAGCGAAATGGCGGTGGTAATCCGCCCGTATTTCATGAACGGGATGTCGTGCTTGATCTTGAAAAATTCCACAGGATAGCTCCTCTTATACGGCAATTTTGGCCAGTTTACGCTGACGGCCATAGGTGAGATTGACCAATGCCCGCGATACCATGACCGCACTGAACATGGAGGTCAGAATACCGATGCAGAGCACCAGGGCGAATCCGCGTACCGGCCCGGAACCCAGCAGGAACAAGGCAATCCCGGCTACCAGGTTGGTGACGTTGGAGTCGAGAATGGTGGCAAAGGCCCGGTCGTACCCGGCATGGATGGCCGATTGCGGTGGCAGGCCGAGACGCAACTCTTCACGGATGCGCTCATTGATGAGGACATTGGCATCGATGGCCATACCCACGGTCAGGGCGATGCCGGCCAGACCCGGCAGGGTGAGGGTAGCCTGTATCAGCGAGAGTATCGCCACCAGCAGCAACACGTTGACCCCTAAGGCCACGATCGAGAAAAAGCCGAATACGCGGTAGTAGATCACCATGAATACGGCAATGATGAGGAATCCGTATTCATTCGATTTGACACCGCTGTCGATGTTTTCCTTGCCGAGGCTGGGGCCTACCGTCCGTTCTTCAACGATTTCCACCGGTGCCGCCAGGGCACCGGCCCGCAGCAGCAGGGCCAGGTTACGGGCTTCTTCCGTGCTGTCCAGTCCGGTAATCTGGAAGCGTTTGCTGAAGCGATCACGGATGGTTGCCACGTTGATGACTTCCTCCACCTTCTTGCTGGTGACCACTTTCTGACCGTTGACTTCACGGGTTTCCGGTTTGTTTTCGATGTAAACCACGGCCATGGCCTTGCCAATGTTCTCCTTGGTGGTATCGGCCATCTTGCGGGCGCCCACCCCGTTCAGGGTGATGAATACGGCGGCTGAGCCGGATTGCTGTTCCAGACCGGACGAGGCATTGACGATCTGGTCACCGGTAACAATGATCTTGCGTTGCAGCAACAGGGGCCGACCGGTGCGGTCGTTGTAAAGGCGGGAACCCAGCGGGGTTTTGCCCTCACTGGCGGCCTGGGCACTGTGCTCGCTATCGACCAGACGAAACTCCAGGGTCGCAGTAGCTCCCAGGATTTCCTTGGCCCGGGCGGTATCCTGCACACCGGGTAATTGAACCACGATACGGTCTTCGCCCTGTTGCTGGATGACCGGTTCAGCCACCCCCAGTTCGTTCACCCGGTTACGCAAAGTGATGGTGTTTTGTTCTACGGCCTGTTTGAGTATGGCGCGGCGTTCCACTTCACTGATGCGACCGGTCAGGCTGTTGTCCGCCATATCCCACTCCATGCCCTTGACTTCCCGGTGTATGACATCACGGGCCTGCTTCAAGGCATCGTCGTCCTGGAATTTGACCTGGATGGCCTGGTTTTCCCGGTCAACGGAGACATAACGGATTTTGCTCTCCCGCAACAGGGTGCGCAGGTCTTCCACGTAACGTTCCTCAGCCTGTCTGAGGGCTGCAACCCGGTCGACCTGCATCAGGAAATGCACACCACCCCGCAAATCCAGCCCCAGATACATGGGCTGTGCGCCCAGGGTTCTTAACCAGCCGGGGGTGGCGGGAGCCAGGTTCAAGGCAACGGTGTAGTTGTTGCCGAGTTGGGTTTTAATCAGATCGGAGGCCCGCAGTTGGGCATCGGTATCACTGAAACGGATCAGGAGGCGTTTCTCGGTGAGCTCCAGTGCCCGGGCCTTGAGACCGGCCCCGGTCAGTAATTTATCGACCTGGGTCAGGGTCGACTGATCGAGTTTGGCGGCCCTGAGCGGCGATAACTGAACCGAGGGATCCTCACCAAAGACGTTGGGTAGAGCGTAGATCACGGCCAGCACGAACACCGACAGGATCAACAGGTTTTTCCATAACGGAAAGGTATTGCGCATGACGACTGCCTTATTGAATGCGAGGGAATCAAATGGAAAGGCCTGTTGCCCGGACGTAGGGGCAGACAGGGAGAACGGGGCCATCGAACCCGCGGTGATGACGCTTCGTGCTTTTCGCAACGTTATGAGGCCGGGAGGGATGGCGAGGCATGGGTCGAGCGGGAGTGGCTGGCATAACGGTTCGTGTGTTCATCATCCCCTTCCCTGGGGAGATAAACGCAGACCAGCAACGCCCGTCATGGGGTGAACCGGTTGGTCAGTCCCTGGATTTCTCGTTTTTTTCGGTCCGCTTTTTGGCTTTGTAGGTTCCCTTGGGCATCAGCGAACCAATCGAGTGTCGCTGTACGTGGACGTAGACGTTTTCGGCTATTTCTACCTGCACGAAGTTGTCATCCAGATCGACCACGCGGCCAAGCAGGCCGCCATTGGTCACGATTTCGCTGCCCCGGGTCAGGGCCTGGATCATTTTTTTCTGTTCCTTGGCCCGGCGTTGCTGAGGCAACACGAACAGGAAAAAAAACATCAACAAGATGGCCAGCGGCATTACCAGTCCGGCAATACCGGGATCCTGGGCGGCGGGCGCGGCTTCGGCGTAGGCGTTGGAAATGAAGAAATCCATGGTGAATCCTGTAGTTGTGATTGTGATGGAGGAATAAAAAAGGGAGGCATTATGGCATAAACGCAGCGTTTTTTCCCCGTTCCGCCCTGAACTTCGCTGCGAATGCCGTGAGTGTACCGGCCGCAATGGCCGAGCGGATATCGGCCATCAAGGACTGATAAAAAAACAGGTTGTGCAGGGTATTGAGCCGTGCCCCCAGCATTTCACCGCATTTGTCCAGATGTCGCAGATAAGCGCGGCTGTAATGGCGGCAGGTAGGGCAGGCGCAGGCTTCATCCAGTGGTCGGGTATCGTTTTGATACTGACTGTTACGAATACGGATATCCCCGTTGCGGGTAAACAGGTGACCGTTGCGGGCATTGCGGGTGGGCATGACACAATCGAACATATCGATGCCCGCCATTACCGCATCCAGTATATCTTCAGGCGTTCCCACCCCCATCAGGTAACGCGGTTTGCCTGCGGGCAGATGCGGCCCTAAGGCATCCAGGATACGGGCCCGGTCTTCCTTTGGCTCACCCACGGACAGGCCGCCGATGGCATAACCGTCAAAATCCAGTGCCCTCAGGTTTTCCGCCGATTCCTGCCGCAAGCTTTCGTAAATGCCACCCTGTACGATACCGAACAGGGCAGAGGGATTATCCGCGTGGGCTTTTTTGCTGCGTTCGGCCCAGCGTAACGACAGGCGCATGGACTCGGCCGCCTGATCGTAATGGGCGGG